>ERZ1034984.25-NODE-25-length-154428-cov-21.757665_pt1 | contig 154428 bp, 141 predicted proteins | sample MGYA00520589_ERZ1034984 | MGnify/ENA primary metagenome ERZ1034984 (study PRJEB33766, sample SAMN09781790) | gut metagenome | biome: gut microbiome | host: Homo sapiens | place: Madagascar | study: EMG produced TPA metagenomics assembly of the PRJNA485056 data... | reverse complement strand
AGGGCGCTTTTCTATTCGCGCGAGCGGCCGCGGAGGCCGGCAGGGCCCGCGGGGGTATCGTCTCCCCCGCGGGCCCTTGTTGCGTTTATGGGTATGTGCGCGCGTAAACGACTCTCTCTCGCGTTTGACGCGCTGGTATTTGCGTACGGCGCCTCTCTGCGCATCGTGTCGTGAGTGCCGCAAGGCTTCGCCGGCGTGCTGGGGGTGCGGCAGACGGGCGCGTCGAATCTCCTCTCGTTTATTACCTGGCTATTTTCCACTATCTTTTTCTAGGCTATTGGGCGTTGGGGGGCTGCTGCTCATGAGTGTATCTTGTGCTTGAGTCTTAGCCTAACGTTGCCGCATTGCTTTTCGTGTGTTTGCGTGGGGCTGAAGGCGTTCTGACCAACGTGTTGTCGTAGCTATTCATTTTTATCTCTCTACTTCTTCTTGTTGAATCTGCTGGGTTGATTTAGGCGATGGTTGCTATTGGTATTATGGAAAGAGCTACTTTGCTACTGCTTGCATTTCGATTACGAGAAGAGGTTGGGCTATGACATGTGTTTCTAGCTCAATGGACAAGACGGTTGAGGCCCTTGTCCAGGGTAGGGCTGCTCTTTATCCTACTGAAACCGTTTATGGCGTTGGCGTTGCTGTTCGTTATGCCGCCGATTCTTCGATTATCTACGATATAAAGCATCGTGAACATCGTAAGCCGATCGCGTGGCTTGTTGGCGATCTGAAGGACCTCGATGTTTATGGCAAGCATGTTCCCGAGTTTGCTCGAGTGCTTGCTCGTACGTTTTGGCCAGGTCCTCTTACGCTAATTGTGAATGCCAGCGATAAGGTTCCTCAAGCTTTTCAATCTCCTGCAGGTACTATTGGTCTGCGTATGCCTAATAACGATACGGCACTTCAGCTCATTGCTCATGTTGGGTGTCCCTTGGCTACCAGTTCAGCTAATGTAAGTGGAAACAACGCTCAATGCAGCTTTGATCTTGTTGATGATGCGATCAAATCATCAGTTGGTGCCTGTTTGGCTGATGTTTCCGATACTGCAAAGAGTGGAGTTGCTTCGACTGTTGTAGATTGCACGGGCGATCATCCGGTGATGGTTCGCACTGGCGCCATCACGATTTCCGATATTCAGGCTTTGTCGTAACGGTCGGGAGAAGTCGTTCGGTTTCCTAACTTGTTGCGATATAGGGTGTAACATCGCACTATTGTTTCTTGCTAAGGAAGGCTATGGATATGAAAATCAGCATTGCAAGCGATCATGCCGGTTTTGATCAAAAGCAGCAGCTTGCTGCGTTTTTGCGCGAGCAGGGTCATGAAGTCTTCGATCGCGGCCCTGAAAACGACGATCGAGTCGATTATCCCGACTACGCTGAGCTTGTGGCCCACGATGTTGTCGATGGCGTAGCTGAGCGAGGCGTTCTTGTTTGCGGCACGGGCATTGGTATGGCCATTGCAGCGAACAAGGTTGATGGAATTAGGGCTGCGAACATTGTTTCGCCGGCTTTTGCTGCGCTTTGCCGCGAGCATAACGATGCAAACGTCATTACGCTTTCGGGGCGTTTTGTCGACTTGTCTGCAAATAAAGAGATTCTTAAAACGTTCCTGTCTACTGATTTTGGTGGTGGACGTCATGCTGGGCGTGTTGAGAAGATTATGGCGCTGGAATCGAAGTAAGCAATTCGATATGCGCATTCTCGCGAAAGCCGGGTGTACCGGCTTTCGCTGCATTCTGGACAACAGGCGGCTTACGTGTCCGCAGCTGCCCATCCCCACTCGCCTGTTATCTATTGCCGGTTGGTTTCCGCAATGTGTGGTGGTCGTGAGTCTGTTGGGCATGTGATAGAGTACAAGGCGTAACGAATGTCGAAGAAAGGGTTACATCATGGCAATTGAGCACGTGAAACAAACCGACCCGGAAGTGGCTGCCGCGTTAGGTCAGGAGCTGTCTCGTCAGCGTTCATCCGTTGAGCTTATCGCGTCTGAGAACTTCACGTCGCGTGCTGTGATGGAGGCAATGGGCAGCGTTCTTACGAACAAGTACGCAGAAGGCCTGCCGGGCAAGCGCTATTATGGCGGTTGCGAGAAGGTTGATATTGTCGAGAATCTTGCGCGTGATCGTGCTTGCGAGCTGTATGGCGCTAAGTTTGCGAACGTTCAGCCCCATTCCGGCGCAAATGCCAACCTTGCCGCATATTTCGCCACCGTTAAGCCTGGCGACACTATTATGGGTATGAGCTTGGACAACGGCGGTCACCTTACTCATGGCAGCCCTGCAAACTTCTCCGGAAAGCTGTATAACGTCGTGTCTTACGGCGTTGATCCGGAAACTGAAACCATCAACTACGACGAGATGGAAAAGCTGGCGAAAGAGCATCAGCCGAAGATCATCGTTGGCGGAGCTTCTGCCTATCCGCGCATCATCGATTTCGAGCGTATGGCCGAAATCGCCCATGAGGTGGGGGCCTACCTGATGGTCGACATGGCGCACATTGCCGGTCTTGTTGCGACTGGCGCTCACCCGTCTCCGGTTCCGTACGCTGATATTGTTACGTCCACCAGCCACAAGACGCTGCGCGGCCCGCGCGGCGGCTTTATCCTTACGAATAACGAAGAGCTGTTCAAGAAGGTCAACTCCGCTGTGTTCCCTGGCAGCCAGGGTGGCCCGCTTATGCATGTTATTGCCGGCAAGGCGGTTGCATTCGGTGAGGCGCTTAAGCCTTCGTTCAAGGAGTACATCGACCATGTGGTGGAAAATGCCGCCGCAATGGGTCAGGGTATGACTGATGGCGGTTTGCGCCTGGTGTCTGGCGGCACGGACAATCATTTGTGCCTTGTTGACCTGACGCCTGCGGACGTGACCGGTAAGGACGCCGAGAAGCTGCTGGAAAGCGTTGGCCTGACGGTGAACAAGAACACCATCCCGAATGAGCAGCGCAGCCCGTTTGTGGCCAGCGGCATTCGCGTTGGTAGCGCGGCTGCAACCACGCGTGGTTTCACGAAGGAAGATTTCTACGAGGTTGGCCAGTGTATCGCTGCAACGGTGTTTAATGCCGGCAACGAAGCCAAGCTTGCCGATGTTAAGAAGAAGATCGACGCTATGCTGGAAGCCCATCCGCTGTATCCGGGCTTGGAATACTAAATCCGAACCAGGTAGTGTAGACTAACGGCCGGGCGGGAAACATCCCCGCTCGGCCGTTTTTGTGTATGTGAAGGGGTTGGTATGAGCGAGTTGAAAGACCACCGCCCAAGCTGGGACGAATATTTCATGACGCTTGCGAATGAGGTTGCCACGCGCACGACATGCCTGCGTCGAGCGGTGGGCGCCATCATCGTGAAAGATCGTCGCATTTTGGCAACGGGGTACAACGGCGTTCCAACCGGACTTGCCCATTGTGCGGAAACGGGTTGCTTGCGGCAACAACTAGGCGTGCCCAGTGGGCAGCGGCACGAGATTTGTCGCGGTCTTCACGCGGAGCAGAACGCCATTATCCAGGCGGCTCGCTATGGCATCAACATCACGGGCGCATCTATTTACATCACCACACAGCCTTGCGTGGTGTGCGCGAAAATGCTCATTAATGCCGACATTGAGGAAATCATTTACGCGAACCCCTATCCTGATGAATTGGCAATGTCCATGCTGTCTGAAGCTGGCATAAAACTACGCGTTTACGATGGTCCAATCGGAAATGATGCAAATGCATAAAAATCGACAAACAAGGCCATTCTGTGAATATCTAAAAAAGTAGAACAGGGTAAATAGCTGGGAAAATCGAATAAATGAGAGCCGTTTGCCAGCGTTTTGTGGCGATTGCGGGGTTTAGCGGGGGCTTTCAAGAATCTACGTTATCATACGCGTTGGTTTTCTATGCGGGAATTGTGATTGACGAAAGGTTTGGGTGAAACGCGGGCCATGGTAGCAGCCATCGTAATCGGCGTCATAGCTGGCTTCATTGGCTTTCTTCCGCTGTTTGCGTCGCTGCGTTTAGCCCGGAAGCATCCTTCGGTGTCGGTCGCCAACGCTGCGTTGTACGGCTTGGGGGGCACGTTTGTGTCGCTTGTAGTCGTGGCGGTGGCTTTGATCGTGTGCGCTCTTGTGGCGCGTCCGCAGGTTCTTCCCTTCGGCATGGCCGAGATCGTTTCGCTTATCGTTTGCACCGCAGTGTACGTGTGGCGTAAAAACGTAGCACGGTAATGTAGGGTTCGTCACTGGAAAGGCTGGGATGATCTGAGATGGGCGAAGCGCTCAATAAGTTCGTCGAAGAGGCACGGCACCTCTCCGAAACGTTCGATTCCCACACCGTATTCTCGATCGGTGGATGGGACATCAGCCAGTACACGCTGTACATGTTCTTCATTTTGGCGTTGGTACTGATGGTGGTTCTGATTGGAGGCCGCAAGCTTCAGCTGGTCCCGAAGAACAAGTTCCTCAACACGGTCGAGTATGGCTATGACTTCGTGAACACGAGCATTGGCCAGGACGTTATCGGTGAGGGTTTCAAGAAGCACATCCCGTTTTTGTGCACGCTGTTCTTCTTCATCCTCATCGCTAACGTTGTTGGCTTGATTCCTGGTGCGAAGGCCACCACGGGCACCATCTCCATCACGTGGGCGCTGGCTGCCATCTCGTTCGTGTACTTCAACTTCTACGGTCTGAAGACGCTGGGCGTGTTCGGTTACATCAAAAGCCTTGTGCCTTCTGGTGTTCCCGGCCCCATGGTCCCGGTCATCTGGGTGCTCGAGTTCTTCTCCATGGTCATCCGCGTGCTGACGCTGGCCGTTCGTCTTTACGGCAACATGCTGGCCGGTCATATGGTCCTGGCCGTGTTCTCTCTGGCAACCACCGTGTTTTTGCAGCAGGCTGTTTTCAGCATGGACTTCGTTACCGCGCTGCCTGCAGTTGCATGGTTCGTTCTGCTGGTTCTCATGTATGCCATGGAATGCCTGGTTGCGTTCCTGCAAGCATACGTGTTCACCATTCTGTCCGCTTCCTACATCGGCATGGCGGTTCATCCCCACTGATGCGCGGACCGGCGGCGCAAGCTGCCACCAGTACTGTTTGGCACCACAGCTGACATAAGTAGATCAGCTTGGGCATATAGGCATGAGCACGGAGAAGGCTCCGGGTTCAACGAAGGAGGTAATTATGGAAATCACGCTCGCTGCGCTGAAGGTCGTCGGCTATGGCCTCGCCGCCATCGGCCCCGGCATCGGCATCGGCGTTGCAACGTACGGCCTGTGCGTGTCTGCTGCACGCCAGCCTGAGATGAAGGGCACCCTCATGGGCTACTTCTTCATCGGCGCTGCTATGTCTGAGGCTCTGGCACTGCTGGGCCTGGTCCTCTTCTTCATTGGCTAACAGGTTTTCAACTCAAGCAAACCTAGTAAGCTAAGGAAAGGAGGCAAGCGAGTTGAACGTCAAGAACACAGTGCTCCGCGGTTGCGGCAGCGCCGCCGTCGCTTTCGGCGCGGCAAGCGCTATGCTTCCTGCTCAGGCATTTGCTGAGGAAGGCAGCGGCGTTGCGGCTATCCTGCCGCAGATGGATGAATTCATCCCGATGCTCGTTGCGTTCATCATCCTGTGGATCATCCTGGCGAAATTCGGTTGGCCGCTGTTCGAGGGTATGCTCGTAAAGCGCGAGACCACCATCAAGGACGCTCTTGAGCAGTCCGAGAAGGCTCGTGTTGAAAGTGAGCGCGTCCTCGCTGAGTACAAGCGCCAGCTGGAGGAAACCAAGGCTCAGTCCGCGCAGATTATCGCCGACGCCAAGAAGACGGGAGAGTCTGTCAAGGCAGACATCACCGCTAAGGCGCAGGCAGAGGCTGCAACCATGATCGAGAAGGCGCATGCCGCCATCGAGGCTGACAAGAAGGCTGCTATTGCAGAGCTGCAGGGCTCTGTGGCCGACATGTCCGTTGCCGTGGCATCTCGTCTGATTGGTGAGGACCTGAGCGACGATGATCACCGCAAGATCATCGAGCGCTACGTGAACGAGGCGGGCAGTTTCAATGCCAACTAACCGCCATGTTCAAAAGGAAAAGGTTGCAACGTATGCATCCGTTTTGCTCGACGGCGCGCTAGCTGCCGGCGGTCAGGATGCGGTGCTTGAAGTTCGCGACCAGACCGAGCGCATTATCCGCATTGTGCGTTCGAACATGGATCTCTCTAGCTCTTTGCAAGATAGCTCTTATACGCCCGAGCAGAGGAACAGCCTTGCGCGCAACGTGTTCGCGCAAGCAAATCCGGTCCTCGTTGACGTTCTAGCCGTTATGGCGGAGCGCGGGGACTTCGCGTTGCTCTCGCGCGTATGGGAGAGCTACGGAGAGCAGGTCGAACGCAAGCTGAACGTTACCGTGGTCGACGTTACCACCGTCGTGCCGCTGGACGATCACCTGCGCGAGGTCATTAAGAAGAAGGCTGAAGCCGACCTGGGTACGAATGTCGTGCTGCGTGAAAGCATCGACAAGTCTCTGATCGGCGGCATTTTGATGAGCGCCAACGGCAAGCGCATCGACGCCAGCATGACGTCGCAGCTTGAGGCCGCTCGCAACGTGCTGAAACAAACCACAGATGGAGGTGAATGCTAGTGACTGAAATCACCGCACAGTCTATCGACGCGGCGCTGCGCAAGCAGCTCGATGCGCTGAACACCAGTGTGGAATCCCGCGAAACGGGTTCTGTTATCCAGGTGGGCGACGGTATTGCTCGCGTTGACGGCCTGAAGAATGCGATGGCAGGCGAACTTCTGGAGTTCACCAGCTCTACCGGCCAGGTTGTCTACGGTATGGCCCAGAACCTCGAAGAGGACGAAGTGGGCGCCGTTTTGCTGGGCGATGTCGCTGCAATCAAGGAAAACGATACGGTGAAGACCACCGGTCGTCTGGTCGAGGTTCCCTCCGGCAAAGCCCTGCTGGGCCGTGTTGTGAACCCGCTCGGTATGCCGCTTGACGGCAAGGGCGACATCAAGGCTGAGGGTACGCGTCCCGTTGAGTTCAAGGCTCCGGGCGTTATTCACCGTAAGCCGGTTGAAGAGCCTATGCAGACCGGTATCCTGGCTGTTGACGCCATGATTCCGATTGGCCGTGGTCAGCGTGAGCTGATCATTGGCGACCGTCAGACTGGTAAGACCGCTATTGCTGTTGACGCCATTCTGAACCAGAAGGGCAAGGACATGATCTGCATTTACGTTGCCGTGGGCCAGAAGGCCTCCACGGTGGCGAACGTGCAGGAGACGCTGGAGAAGTACGGCGCGATGGATTACACCATCATCGTCAGCGCTTCTGCTGCTGATTCTGCTCCGCTGCAGTTCATCGCCCCGATGGCCGGTGCCGCTATGGGTGAGTACTTCATCTACAACGGTGAAGACGGCAAGCCCGCAGGTCCGGAGAACCCCGGTCGTCACGTTCTGATCGTGTACGATGACCTGACGAAACAGGCTGTGGCCTATCGTCAGATGTCGCTGACCCTGCGTCGCCCGCCGGGACGCGAAGCTTACCCGGGCGACATCTTCTACCTGCATTCGCGCCTGCTGGAGCGTGCTGTGAAGATGAACGAGGAAAACGGTCTTGGCTCCATGACGGCTCTGCCGATCATCGAGACGCAGGCTGGCGACGTTTCCGCCTACATTCCGACGAACGTCATTTCCATTACCGATGGTCAGATCTACCTGCAGACCGACCTGTTCTTCCAGGGCCAGCGCCCGGCTGTTGACGTGGGTATTTCCGTGTCCCGCGTTGGTGGTTCCGCGCAGATCAAGCCTATGAAGTCTGTTGCCGGTACGCTGAAGCTCGACCTTGCCGCTTATCGTGAGCTGAAGGCATTTACGCAGTTCGGCTCCGACCTGGACAAGGCTACGCAGGAGCAGCTGAACCGTGGCGCTCACATGACCGAACTGCTGAAGCAGAACCGCTTCTGCATGATGGACGTGTACGACCAGGCTGTTGTTATTTACGCTGGCGGCAAGGGCTACCTGGACGACGTTCCGGTTGCCGATGTCGTACGTTTCCGCGGCGAGCTGCTGGAGTACCTGCACGCTTCCAAGCCCGAGGTATTCACCGAGCTTGAGAAGGCTGGCAAGTGGACTGGTGACGTCGAGAACCTGACCAACGCTGCGATCGAGGCTTTCAAGCTTCAGTTCGCTCCGACGGCGTAAGGTAGGTAGCGATGCCCAACCTTCACGACATTGATAGGCGTATCAACTCCGTCTCTTCGACGAAGCAGATTACGCGAACCATGGAAATGGTTGCTGCAGCTAAGATTCGCCGCGCTGGCGAGCGCGTTGCAGCGGCTACGCCGTACGCCGAATCCATGGTCGAAATGTTGGCCAACGTTGCCAAGCGTGTAGGTGGCTCCGAGAACGCGCTGTTGCGTAAGCATGACGAGGTTAAGAACGTGCTTGTTGTGGTTGTTGTGTCTGACCGCGGTTTGGCCGGCGGCTTCAACAGCAACGTGCTGCGCCACGTCGATCGACTGACGAAGAAGAAGCAGGCGGCGGGTGCTCAGGTGAGCATCGTCGCCTGCGGCAAGAAGGCACTGGGCTACTTCACGTATCGCAACGTGGAGCCGGCCCTGTCCTTCGCGAACTTGTCCGCCGACCCCACGGTTGAGGAAGCGAATGAAATCGCCTCCTATGCTGTGGACGGGTATGCCAATGGCACGATCGACGAGGTCATTGTGGTGTACAACCACGCTAAGAATGCGGCAGAGCAGAAGCTTCGCGAAGAGGTTCTGCTTCCCATCGATACGGAAGCGTTTGCGTCCGATAAGGGCAACGGCGCTGCCGAGGCTGCAACCGAGGAACTTCAGGGCGACGTTATTTTCGAGCCGAGCCCCGAGGGCGTTCTCGATCAGTTGCTGCCGGCGTATGTACGCACCACGCTGTACCATGCGCTTATCGATTCGGCAGCCGCTGAGCAGGGCGCACGCCGCAACGCCATGATGTCGGCTACGGACAACGCCACCGAGATGGTTAACACGTTGACCAGATTGTATAACCGCGTACGCCAGGGCGCTATCACGACCGAGATTTCGGAAATCGTCGGTGGCGCTGCTGCTTTGGAGGATTAAATGGCTGAACATTTGTTTACTAAGGAGGAGGTCGAGGCCAGCAAGGGCGCTGTCGGTCGCATCGTGCGTATCGTCGGTCCTGTTGTTGACGTCGAGTTTTCTCCTGATCAGCTGCCGGCGATTTATAACGCGCTGACGGTTGATGCGAAGACCGAGGCGGGCGATCTGCACGTCGTCCTCGAGGTCGAGACCCATCTGCCGGGCAACATCGTCCGTTCCGTCGCCATGAGCTCTACCGACGGTCTGGTGCGTGGCCTGGACGTGCAGGACACCGGTCATCCGATTATGATGCCGGTTGGCCAGGAGACGCTTGGCCGCATTTGGAACGTCATCGGCGAGCCCGTTGACGAGAAGCCGATGCCCGAGGTTACCGGCTATATGCCCATTCATCGTCCTGCTCCCGAGTATGACGAGCTGGTCACGAAGACTGAGATCTTCGAGACGGGCATTAAGGCCATCGACCTGATCGAGCCCTTCGTTAAGGGTGGTAAGACGGGTCTGTTCGGCGGCGCTGGCGTTGGCAAGACCGTTATCATCCAGGAGCTCATCAACAACCTGGCTCAGGAGCACGGCGGCACTTCCGTGTTCACCGGCGTTGGCGAGCGTACCCGTGAGGGTACCGACCTGTACCTGGAGATGAGCGACTCTGGCGTTATCAACAAGACCTGCTTGGTCTACGGCCAGATGAACGAGCCTCCGGGAGCCCGTCTGCGCGTCGGCCTGGCTGGTCTGACCGAGGCCGAGTACTTCCGTGATCAGGGCCAGGACGTTCTGCTGTTCGTGGACAACATCTTCCGCTTCACGCAGGCTGGTTCTGAGGTGTCCGCTCTGCTGGGCCGCATGCCTTCTGCTGTAGGCTATCAGCCCACGCTGGCCACCGAGATGGGCGACCTGCAGGAGCGCATTACGTCCACGTCCACCGGCTCCATTACGTCGGTGCAGGCTGTGTACGTGCCCGCTGACGACTTGACCGACCCCGCGCCGGCTACGACGTTTACCCACTTGGACGCTAAGACGGTCCTTTCGCGTTCCATTGCTGAGCTGGGCATTTACCCTGCTGTTGACCCGCTGGAGTCCACGTCTCGCGCACTCGACCCGGCTATCGTCGGCGAAGAGCACTACCGCGTTGCTACGGGCATCCAGGAGCTGCTGCAGAACTACAAGGACCTGCAGGACATCATCGCCATTCTTGGTATGGACGAGCTGTCCGAGGAGCAGAAGCTCACGGTTTCCCGTGCGCGTAAGGCTCAGCAGTTCTTCGGCCAGTGCTTCCACGTGGCAACGCAGTTCACCGGCTTGCCCGGCAAGTACGTCAAGATGGAGGATACCGTCCGTTCCTTCGCCGCTATTCTCGACGGCGAGTGCGACGAGATCCCCGAGCAGTGCTTCCGTCTGAAGGGCGGCATCGACGACGTGTACGCTGCGTACGAGGAAATGAAGAAGGAAGAAGCGTAGTATGGCTAGCTTCAAGTGCGACATCGTAACGCCTGCCGAGAAGCTGTTGACTACCGAGGCTGAAATGGTCGTTGTGCCGGGCGTTGAGGGCGAGATGGGCTTTTTGGCCGGTCACGCTCCCTTGGTTTCCGCTTTGGCCGATGGCGAGATTCGTCTCACGCCTGCTGGCGGCGGTGCCGTACAGCGCTTCGAAGTCAAAGGCGGCTATGTGCAGGTTACCGGCGACAAGGTGATTATCCTTGCCGACAGTGCGCAGCCTGTTGCTGCATAGCTTGGGCGTCGGCTTGAGCAAATAAACCCGCGGCCGCTGGTGCGACTGCTGGCAACGCGACGGTCGTACCCAATCGGCTGACTTCTTGAAGACCCCCTGTTGAATGCAGGGGGTCTTTTCGTGTCCTGAGGCGTTAAGTTGAGTGGCTGTTGATGTTTGATGCTTTGCGGCTAGAGCGTGACAACAGATTGTCTGCTATCCGTTTGGAAACCCTTGCGAAATCCATCGTTTGTTCGAACACGCGTGCGCGTTTCGCTGCTATGATGAGTACCCGAACTAGTAAGAGGTCTGGCTATCAATTCGAATAGTCACGAGCCTAAGCACATCAGCTTGCAGAGAGATTCGAGGCGCGTATGGCGTTTGTTCATTTGCACAATCACACTGAGTACTCGTTGCTTGACGGTTTAACGCATGTTAAGGACATGGTGCGCCGCGCGGCAGAACTGGGTATGCCAGCAGTTGCCATTACCGATCATGGCGTTATGTCGGGTGTTCCTGAATTGTGCGATGCGTGCGATGCAGTGGAGAAGGAAACCGGTAAGCGCGTTAAGCCTATCTATGGTTGCGAAGTGTATTTCACAACCGATGAAGAGCTGCGCAAAGACGTGAAGCCGAAGCTGTATCACTTGCTGCTTCTGGCGAAGACAAATGAGGGCTATCACAATCTGTTGCACCTGGTCAGCGAATCGCACGTTGATAATTTTTACTATAAGCCGCGTACCACGTTCAGCATGCTGCAGAAATACGGCAAGGGCATCATTGGCTCTTCCGCTTGCATTGCAGGCATCATTCCTAAACTGCTTGATAATCGCCAGTTTGATGATGCGGTTGAATGGGCGAACAAATTCGCAAGTTGCTTTGAACCGGGCGATTTCTATATCGAATTGCAGAATCAGGGCATTCGCACTGATGGTGGCTTAACGCAAACTGAGCTGAATCATCAGCTCACGGAAGTTGCGCATCGTGCTGGCTTGAAGACTATTGCCACGAACGACTTCCACTATTTGCTGCAGGAAGACGCCAAGGCGCAGGATATTATGCTGTGCATCGGCACGGGCTCTGCGGTTAACGATACGAATCGCATGAAGTTCGAGAATGACCAGTTTTACATGAAAACGGAAGAGGAGATGCGCGAGGCGCTGCGCGATTTCCCCGAAGCATGCGATACCACGGTTGAAGTTGCCGAAAAATGCAACGTGATTCTTGAACGTGACTCTATTCTGCCGAAATTTCCGCTGCCTGAAGGCGAAACGGACGAAAGCTGGTTCCGCCATCAGGTTATGGATGGCATGATGAAACGCTATGGTGACCCTATTCCCAAAGAGCCGCTTGATCGTGCTGAATACGAGATGAGCGTTATTATCCAGCAGGGTTTCCCGGCATACTTCCTTATCGTGCAGGAATACTTGAATTGGGCACGTAGCCAGGGAATCGGCGTTGGCCCGGGCCGTGGTTCGGCTGCTGGTTCTATTGTTGCGTACGCGATGGGCATTACCGACCTTGAACCGCTGTCGAACGGGTTGCTGTTCGAGCGTTTCTTGTCGCCGGAACGTGTTGAGATGCCTGATATCGACTGCGACTTCGAGGATGAACGTCGCCAGGAGGTTATCGAGCACATTCGCGAAGTATACGGCGCCGATCATGTTACGGGCGTTATCACGTTCGGCAAGCTGCAGGCGAAAAATGCCGTGCGCGATGCCGCGCGCGTGCTTGACTATCCGTATAGCGTTGGTGACCGCATCTGCAAGATGATTGGCGATGAGCTTGGCATCACCATTCAGAAAGCGCTGGACACCAATCCTGACCTGAAAAAGGCGTATGAAACAGAAGAAGACGTTAAGGCTGTTGTAGACGCCGCACAGTCTATTGAAGGCCATGTGCGTGGCGAGGGCGTGCATGCGTGTGCAACCATCATCTGCCGCGACCCCATGGCTGACCACGTGCCCGTAAAGCGCGACACCAAGGGCGGCGGCATCATCACCCAGTACGATGGCCACTACACGCCTGATCTTGGCCTGCTGAAGATGGACTTCCTTGGCTTGCGTACGCTTGGCGTGTTGTCGCGCGCGTGTCGCAACGTGGAGCTGACTACCGGTCGCAAGATTGTGCCCGAGGAAATTCCTACCGATGATGAAGCTGCGTTCGCCTTGATGCGTTCCGGCAATATGGACGGTTTGTTCCAGGTTGAGGGCGGCTTGTACGTCAGCTTGTTCGCAAGGCTCCCACCGCATAGGTTCAGCGATATCGTTGCTTCCATTGCTCTGAATCGCCCGGGCCCGTTGGAGTCCGGCATGGTTGAGGACTACATTAAGGTTGCAAGCGGTAAAACGCCTGTTCACTACTATGATGAGCGTCTTCGCCCTGTGCTTGAGGAAACGTATGGCACCATGGTTTACCAAGAGCAGATCATGCAGGTGTCCATGGTGATGAGCGGCTTCTCTGCCGGCAAGGCAGACAAGCTGCGTAAAGCAATGGGCAAGAAGAAGCTTGAAGTCATGCGCGCGTTGCAGGAAGACTGGAACAACGGCGCAGTGGAGAACGGCTATTCGCTGGAAATTGCCAAGAAGATTTGGGACGATGCGGAGAAATTCGCTAAGTACGCGTTTAACAAATCGCACTCGGCAGCGTACTCGATTCTGGTTATGCGCACCGCTTACTTGAAGGCGCATTACCCGAACGAGTATATGGCGGCTGTGCTGTCCAGCTACATGGGCAACACCGATCGCTTGATTCGCTATATTTCCAGCTGCAACCACAACGGTACGCCGGTGCTGCCGCCTGATATCAACTCGTCGAACGCGGAGTTCACGCCTGTTGAGAACGGCATCCGCTTCGGTCTGGTTGGCGTGCGTGGTGTTGGTCGCAACGTCGCGGATGAGATTATCGAAGAGCGCGAGAAGAACGGTCCGTTCACCAGCTTGCACGACTTCGTGAACCGCGTGGATGCGAAATGCTACAACCGCAAAACGCTTGAAGCATTAATTAAGGGTGGTGCGTTCGACTCTACGGGGTACACGCGTAAGCAGCTGATGTACTTCATTGAGGAAACACCGCTGTTGGAAGGTGCTGCAAAGCGTCAGAAAGACCGCGATCGTGGCCAGGTAAGCATGTTCGACCTGTTCGCCGATGACGAGGATTCGGGGTTCAAGGAAGATGTGCCCGCACCGGATGGTGTGGAGTGGCCGAAGCGTCAGCTGCTGACGTACGAGAAAGAGATCATGAAGATTTACGTCTCGGATCATCCGCTGCGGCCGTACGAGAACTATATCTCGCACATCACGAAGTTGCAGCTCGGTGATTTGGCTGAACGCACGAAGGAAATCAAGTCTGCGGTGTTCGTTGGCATGGTGTCCAATGTGGTTACGAAGCTGACGAAACGCGGCACGAAGATGGCAACGTTCGACCTGGAGGACACAACGGGCCACGTGGAATGCATCTGCTTCAAGTACGACGAGAACGCGGAGGCTATTCAAGAGGATGCCATCGTGAAGATCAAGGGCAAGTTCGAGCATTCTGATCGTGGTAACCAGATTATGGTGTTCGAAATGGAAACGTTGGAGCTGAATGAAGAAGATGCTAAGCCTCGTCAGTTGCAGCTGAGCGTTCCCATGTCTGATTTCGACCAGTCGAAGTCGATGCGCTTGAGCCGTATCTTGAAATCGTATCCGGGGCGCGACGGCGTGGTGCTGTTCGTGAACCAAAACGACGGGCACAAGTTCCGTGCGGAGCTGCCGGTGACGGTGGATGCGGCAAGCCCGATTATGCGCAGCGAGTTGACCGACCTGTTCGGCTATAACGTGCTGACGGCATAGGATTAGGTTAGAGAAGGATTCGTTGCGTTAAGCGTATTCGGCACTGTTTTGCAAAGACGCTGTGCCAGTTTGTCAATGTGACGGGGCTTGGATGGGTATCCGAGCCCCGTTTCTCCATGGGGTTATTGTCGCGTATCATAGTGTCCTGAGAATACTGAGAACGGTATGCAGAGGAGTGACGAGTGGAGTCTACGACGGAATACGCGAATGCGTCACGCGTGAGTGATGCTGAAGGCTTCGTGCGCGAGACGCCTGAGCGTACGTTGTCGCTGACCGTGTCGTATAACGGTGCGCCGTTTAGCGGGTTTGCGCGGCAACCGGGCCAGCTGACGGTGCAGGGTGAACTAGAGCAGGCGCTTTCGCTTGTATTCCGTCGACCCATGGAAGTGGTGTGCTCGGGCAGAACTGATGCGGGCGTACATGCGCTTGGGCAAGTGGTTAGCTTCGACGTTGCGAACGACGAGCTCGAAGGCAGGAACTTATACAGCCTGCGCCGAAGCCTTAATGCGTTGACGCATGAGGACATAACGGTTCGTGAGGTGGAGGAGCGGCAACCAGGGTTCAGCGCCCGGTTCGATGCGCAGTGGCGTGAATACCATTACCACGTGTGCCTCGATGAGGTTCCGCCGTTGTTCATGCGCGACTTCAGCTGGTATGTGCATGGCCAGCTTGATACCGACGCTATGCGGGAAGCTGCGGCCTATCTTGTAGGCGAGCATGACTTTAAAAGCTTCTGTATGGCGGCAAGTGCGGTCGGCAAGCCAACGTGCCGCAATGTGCATGAGATATCGCTTTCGCGTGAGATGATGATGGGGGAGGATATCCTGACCATCAAGGTGGTTGGCAACGCGTTTCTGCACTCGATGGTGCGCACGATTGTTGGCACGCTGGTGATGGTGGGACGCGGTCAGCGCAAACCCGAATGGGTGCGCGAGGCGCTTGAAGCGCGCAATCGCACTGCGGCAGGAGAGAATGCCCCGGCAGCTGGCCTGGTGTTCTGGCGGGTGCAGTATTAATGAGTGGACAGCACGCGCACGGCCGCAAACGAGAAGAGCAGGATGAGGAGAAGTCGTCAATGCCTGCTCGCAAGAAGAAGCCCTCGAAATTCAGCAGGCTTTACGAGAGTCGCGATAGCCGCTTGTGCGTATTTGAAGACGAGCACGGGCATTTGACCAGTGTAAGGACATCTCGCTTGGCATAAGCGAGTGGCGCCGCTGGGGCGGGGATGACGCACGGATGGCTGCGCTCGTTTGCGATGACGAGAGGGAAGCATGGGCAGACGTCGTGAAATAGCGCGATGCAAGTGCTTTGCAAGTTACGAGGAAGCTTTTTGCGCGCTGTACCCTTAGAACGGACTGAGCCCGAAAACGCTATCTTTGGGGCATCGTCAATGGCTTTGCGGAAAATCACTGCCGACAGTGCGATTGTTCCATGGGAAGCGACACATCAAGGTAGCGGCGCGATTTCCGTTCACAGTCGGTACTGCCAATAGCTTTGCGGAAACGAACAGCGGCCCGCAACCGGGATGGTTGCGGGCCGCTTCAAGGAGCAAGCTGATGTTGCTAGCGCGCCTTCGGCTTTTCTGGGACCGTTTTGTCGACAAAGTAGATCTTGTACCACATAAGGAACATGTAGACGATCCATATCTTGCGGCTGCGATCGGCGCCGGCCTTATGCTCGTCAAGCAGGCGAACAAGCTCGTTGGTGTTGAAGAACTCGCGTGCGATATCGCCGGTGAACCATTCCTTCACCTGGTTGTAATAGCGGTCTTCGCGCAACCAGTTCACCACGGGCACGGGGAAGCCGAGCTTTTCCTTCTGCGCCCAATCTTTGGGGATGGCGCGCTCGGACGCTTCGCGCAGCGTCAGCTTCGTTTGCGACTCGTTGGCCTTCAGCGGCGTGGGGATGGTGGCAGAGACGTCGAACACGCGGCGATCCAAGAACGGCACGCGCGATTCAAGCGAGTGCGCCATGGACATCTTGTCCGTTTTCAGCAGAATATCGCCGACAAGCCAGAAGTACAGATCGACATATTGCATGCGCGTGGTTTCATCCAGGTCTTTGACTTCAGCATATACCGGCGCGGTCAGCTGCTGAGGCGTGACAGCATTGCAATCGCCCTTCAGCAGATGGGCGCGTTCTTCAACGGTGAACGCAACGCCGTTGGCGTTGGTGTAGTACCAATCTTCAGGAGTTTCGCTGGCGCGCTCAAGGTAGTTCGCACCGCGGATGCCCAGCTTGCGCATGGCGCCCGAAACCCCGCGCAGCAACCCCTTCGGCGCCCACGACAGCTTGGCGTTGGAGAACGGCGTTTGGTAAATGCGGTAGCCGCCGAAGAACTCGTCGGCGCCTTCGCCGGAAAGCACGGCTTTAACCTGCGTGGCGGCAATTTGGTCGACGAAATACAGGGCCACGGCTGAAGGGTCGGCCGAAGGCTCGTCCATATGCCACTGAACGCGGGGAAGGCTTTCCCAGTATTCCGACTCGCCAATGTACTTGCTGGTGTTGGCGATGTGCAGGTCGTCGGCCAATTCGCGCGCCCAGGAAATCTCGTCGCGCATGGTTTTTCCGCCGGCTCCTTCAACATTGTTGGCGGCAGCGTCTTTGTAGCACTCGAACCCAACGGTGAACGTTTTGATGTCGGGGTTCTCTTTGGCCAGGCACGCGGCCATGTAACTGGAGTCGATGCCGGAGGACAGGAAGCTGCCAACCTCGACGTCAGCCACGTTGTGATAACGCACGCTGTCGCGCATGGCCTCGTCGATGGCCTCGACCGTGTCCTGGCGGCTGCGCTGGTTGTTGAAGTGATACTCCGGGCGCCAATAGCGGCGCGTGGTGATGGTGCCGTCAGCGTGCACGGTCATGCAATGTGCGGGCGCCAGCTTGAAGACGCCTTTGAAGAACGTTTCGGGCAGCGCGCTGAACTGGAAGCACAGGTACTGCTCAAGTGCTTCGCGGTTAAGCTCGCGCGTGTAGGCTGGGTGTTCAAGGATGCACTTGATTTCGGACGCGAAGATGAACTGCCCGTTTTGCTGCGTGTAATAGAACGGCTTGATGCCAAAGAAATCGCGCGCGCAGAACAGCTCGCGCGTTTCGCGGTTCCAAATGGCGAATGCGAACATGCCGCGCAGGCGATCGAGCACACCTTCGCCCCAAGCCAGATAGCCGGTCAGCAGCACTTCGGTGTCGGAATTCGTTTGAAACGCCCAGCCTGCGGCTTCAAGCTCGGCGCGCAGGTCGCGGTAGTTGTAGATTTCGCCGTTGAACACGATGGCGAACTGGCCCTTTGCAGCGGCCTGTTCGAGCGTGCCGCACGGGGTGCCATCGAGATGCAGCGCCGGAGACGTGATGGCGGCGGCGTGCTCGCCCGTGGCGCGTACCATGGGCTGGTTGCCGTTCGCAAGGTCGATGAGCGACAGGCGGCGGTGTCCAAGCGCAATACCGCTTTCCGCGTCGATGTACTGGCCTTCGCCGTCGGGCCCGCGATGGGCCATGACGTCGCACATGGCTTTCAGGGTAGGCAGGCTGGATTCGGTTGCCTGCGTGAATCCGCAGATACCGCACATGGTGAGGCATCCCTCCAATCATATATAGGTATCGCCCATCATAACGAAAGCGCGCGCCCTGCGTCATGCCTCGCGCGAAAAGCGCAGATTTCGTTGCGAGGTGGGCGAGGGACGAATTGGCGTCACTGCGCGCGAAAGGGCGTTGGGGATAGGTGGGTAGATTTAGAGAGCCGGTGGGGCTTGGTGCCGTAGTGGGGTACGCTGCTATTACTGGATTTGGCGTGTGTGCATAGCGAATTAATGGCTCAATCGCTTGCTACTATCGGGCGGATGAATCGTGGTACGCGCATGAAGCGGAAGGCTTCGATTGACGAAACGGGGTGCAAGCGTTGTGCCTGCGCCGTGCTAAACTGCGAGGGAACAAGCAACGATACAGCCGCTCGATGTTTCGGGCCTGCTAAGCGGGCGTTTTGCATAGCTTGGCGCCGCGAACGACGACAGCAAGCTAATGGAAGCGCTTTTCAAGGAAAGGATGTCAAGATGCGCATTCACGTTGATACGGAAAACGGCCTGCTGGCCGACAAGTTCGGCAAGTACGCGCCGGAAGAAGATCGGCTTGAGGGATTCCCCGTAAGGTCGTTCCCCATTCAGATTGAGGACGTGCCTGAGGAAACGCAGTCCCTGGCGCTTGCATTCATCGATTTCGACGCTATTCCCGTGGGCGGGTTCTGCTGGATTCACTGGACGGCGTGCAACATTCCCGCCGACACAAGGCTCATTCCCGAAGATGCTAGCCGTGCGGACGCGGTGGCTATGGTGCAGGGGCGCAACAGCAATTGGTCGCCCATGGCGCACGGCAGCGCCAACCCGCACGTGCACTCGCGCTATTGCGGCCCGCAGCCGCCCGATGCCACGCACGCCTACACGCTGAATATGTATGCGTTGGATTGCAAGCTTGACCTGGCGGAAGGCTTCTATCTGAATGAGCTGCGCCGCGCCATGGAAGGCCATGTGTTGGCGCGCGCGAGCGTGGAGCTGCCAAGCAGGGCTTAACGAGTGCGGGGCTGCATGCGTGTAGCCCCGACTGGATGCAGACGGGGCGGATAAGGGGACGCTCTGTCTGCTTCTTTACAGGTTTGCAACGGATTCTGTGGTTTGATTTGGCGCGGAAACATTCCACACGTGGGGTATTTTACAATGGCTTGTGCTACACACGAGCCTTCGCGCGACAAGGCGCCGCATTCGTCGGGCGAAGGCCATTTTCCGCAATTGACGCCGCCTTGGCGTTTCCGCAAGGAAGAGGTACTGCCTGCTATGAGAAACATCCTGCGCGTGCTCGGGCGCGATTTCAAGCGTCTGCTCAAAGCGCCGGCCGCTCTTGTTGTTGTTATCGTGCTTGTTGTGCTGCCGTCCACGTACACGTGGGTCAACGTCATTGGTTTTTGGAACCCGTATAACAACACGGGCAACATGCGCGTGTGCGTGGTGAACGAGGACACCGGCGGCAGCAACGATATCATGGGCGATATGAACCTGGGAAACCAGATTGTCGACCAGCTGCATGAGAACACGCAGTTGAAATGGGAGTTCACCGATTACGACGACGCCATGGAAAAAGTTGAGTCCGGCGAGGTATACGCGGCGTTCGTCATCCCCAGTGACTTCACTGAGAACCTGTTCACCATCTTGTCGGGCGATTTCCATCAGCCGAACTTGCAGTATTACGTGAACGAGAAGAAAAACCCCGTTTCCCCGAAGGTTACCGATGCAGGTTCGACCACGCTTGATGAAACTATCAACAGCCAGTTCGTTTCCACGGTCAGTTCCGTGGTTGCCGACACGTTGAACGAAAAGATTGCGGAAGCGGAAGAGGGTCTTGACGTCGCGCAGTCGAATACGGTGAAGCAGCTGAATCGCGCGATTGATTCCGTTTCGGACGCACGCTCCATGGTGGACGAGCTGTCGACAAGCACGGGCGAGGCGCAAGGTAAGGCGCAGGCTGCGAAGGACCAACTGCAGCAGGCGCGCTCCGATGCGAAGACGGTGCAGGACCAACTGCAGCAGGTGTACGACCTTTCAGGCACGCTGCAGAAAAGCATCGGGGATTTCTCCGCTGCTGCATCGCCGGCGCTGTCCGAGGCGTCGGTGGCCCTGTCGCAAATTTCCAGCGGTGTGTCGGGCGCAGTGTCGGATGCCTCAAGCAGCATCACCGGCGCGCAGGGTACCGTTGACGCGTCCATTGAGCGTGCGCAGGGCGTCATCGACATGAATGACACCATCATCGCGGAGCTGACCACCATCTATGACGGCATGGCCGACTCTGACCCGCACAAAGATGAGTTGAAGCTTGCCATCGATTCGGCGACGAAGCGCAACCAGGAACTACAGCGCGACCTCGATGATTTGCAGCAGCTGTATAACGACACCGAGGCAACAGCTGCGCAGCTTTCTGGGGCCGCTACTACGCTCAATACCGCCATTCAGCAATCCATCGGCTATGCGGGAACGTATCAGTCGCAGTTGTTCGGTACTGCGTTGCCGCAGGTGAGCAGCGGCATCTCGCAAGTGGGAAGCGCGGCTATCAGCCTGAAGGCCGCCATTACGAACCAAGGCTACCTTATCGATCAAACCGGCAACATCATCGATCAGCTGGAAAGCACGCTGGGCGCTGCGGGTGATTCGCTTACGCAAACCAACGCTGTGCTGGCTGATTTGGGCAAGACGCTGACCACGGCGCGCAACGATGTTTCCATGCTGGGTACGTCAACGGCTATTGATGAGCTGGTCGACAACGGCCGCATCGATCCCGAGAAAATCGCCGAATTCATGGCATCGCCTACGCAGGTGACCACCGAGAAGCTGTACCCGCTGAACGCGTACGGCTCGGCCATGGCGCCGCTGTTCATCAGCTTGAGCCTGTGGATTGGCACGCTGATGCTGTGCGTTATCTTGAAGCTTGAAGTTGACAAAGAGGAAATCCCCGACCTGACGGTTGTGCAGGGCTACCTGGGCCGTTGGCTGTTCTTTGCCGTGCTGGTAACGCTGCAGGCTATCGTGTGCGTGGCGGGCTGCTTGGCGCTGGGCGTGCAAACGGTGTCGGTGCCGGCGTTCTTCTTCACGGCCATTATCTTGTCGCTGGCGTACCTGTGCATCACGTATACGCTTTCGTCGTCGTTCCAGCACATCGGCATTGGCCTGTGCATCATCATGGTGTTCGTGCAGATTCCGGGCGGCACAGGTTTGTACCCCGTTGAGATGACGGATGAATTCTTCCGCACCGTGTACCCGATGTTCCCGTTCACGTATGGCATCAACGCGCTGCGCGAGACCATCGGCGGCTTCTATGGCACGCAGTGGATCAGCTACATCGGCATCCTGTTCGCTATCGGCATTTCCATGGGCGTGATCGGCGTGTTCGTGCGTCCGCACCTGACGAACTTAAACCGCCTGGTGGCGAAGGAAATCAAGAAGAGCGACCTTCTGAATGTGGAAGACGCGCTGGTGCCCGAGCGCCGCTATCGCATCGGACAGCTTATCCGCGCGCTTGCTGACCACGACGAATTCCACAATGCCGTGCAGCAACAGGCAGACCGCTTCATGGCGCTGTATCCACGCCTGAAACGCGGTGCGCTTATCCTGGGCATTTTGGTGCCCGTGGCGTTTACGGCCGCGTTCGCCGTCACCACCACCGAGAAAGTGGTGACGCTGACTGGCTGGCTGATTTGGCTGGTGCTCACCATCGCGTTTTTGCTGGGCATGGAGCTGGTTCGCGACAACATTCAGCGGCAAGCGCATATCGACAGCATGAGCGATGAGGAGCTGCGCGAGCACTTGGCCGAACGTGGCAAGAAAGTGGTGAAGGAGCTGGTGCCGGCTGCCATGTCTACGGCGCGCATGTCCGTGCCGGTTGACCGCACGGCGCGCGCGGCGGGCGTGACGGTGCCTTTGCCCCCCGTGGGCAAGATGTCCGATGACCTGGGCGAATCGTTCGAGGGCGGCACCGCGCGCCACGACGGTGTGAAGGGTGCCTTGCGCGACGACGAGAAAAAGCACAAGCATAAGAAGCACGAGAAAAAGCATCACGATAAGAAGCAGGAGGGCGACCGTGAGTAACGTTTGGAAGCTGCTCTGCTACGACGTGAAGCACCTGTTCGGCAACGTGGTGACCGTCGTCATCATCCTGGGCCTGGTGTTCCTGCCTTCGATTTTCACGTGGTACAACGTCATCGCGTGCTGGGACGTGTTCGACAATACGGGCAATTTGAAAGTTGCTGTGGCGAACTCCGACGAGGGCTACGAAAGCGACCTGCTGCCCACAAAGGTGAACGTGGGCGACAGCGTGGAGTCGGCCCTGCGTGCGAACGACCAGCTTGATTGGGTGTTCACCGATGAGGAAGACGCCATTGATGGCGCGAAATCGGGCAAGTACTACGCGGCTGTGGTTATCCCGCAAGGCTTCAGCGAAGACATGATGAGCTTCTATTCGAGTGACACCGAGCACGCGCAGATCATCTATTACGAGAACGAGAAGAAAAACGCTGTGGCGCCGCGCGTGACCGATCAGGCTTCTACGAAGGTGTCATCGCAGGTGAACACGACGTTTGCCGAAACGCTGTCCGATGTGGCGCTGGGGCTGGTGGACACGTTTAGCAACCTTGCCGAGCAAGGGGATGCCGGTGGGCAGATTGCCAAGCTGTCGGGCACGCTTTCCGATTCGGCGAAGCAGCTGGGCAACACCGCTGACGTGCTGAACTCGTATGCGGCGTTGACGGGCACGGCGAAATCGCTGGTGAACAACTCGACGGATCTGCTTGCCAGCGCGCAGGCGGCGGTGAAGGATGCGGAAGGCCAAGCGTCGGACGCTAAGGACGGAGCGCTTACCATTGGCGACGCCATGAAAACCTCGGTTGCGGCGCTTTCCGATGCGCTTGCGCAAAGCGGTGACAGCTTCAAGGATGTGCCCAGCGCGGTTGACAGCGTGTACGACCAGATCGATACCGATAAGGCGAATGCGGCGAAAAGCCTGCGCGACCAGATGACGGACGTGAAGAACCAGCGCGACCGTTACGAGGAATTGATAGCGCAGTTGGAAACGCTGCGCCCGAACATCGATGAGCAGTATCAGCCGGCAATCGATGCCGTTATCAAGCAGCTGAATACGTCTATCGCTTCGCTCGACAAGCTCTATGATGCCCTTGGCAGCGCTGCGGACAAACTTGAGCAGGGTAAAGACCCCGAGCGAACGTCGCGTGAAGACGTGCACGAAAAGATCGACGCGGTGCAAGCAAGCTTGTCAACGCTGAAGGCGGATTACGAAAACGGTTTGAAGCCGGGTCTTGAGCAGCTTGCCGACTCGGTGTCCGCGGCGGCGCAATCGCTCACCGCGCGCGCATCGCAGCTTTCGGGTGTTGGCGGCGATTTGGAAAACTCGGCAAGTTTGGTGGCTGGCAAGCTGGGAGATGCCCAGGGAACCATGAGCAGCATGGCGGATGAGCTCCATGCATCGGCCGACAAGCTGTCCACGCTGTCGACGCGCATAGACGAGGCGCTGGCAAGCGGCAGTGTCGAGCAACTCAAGCAGGTCATCGGCTCTGATCCTGAAGCGCTGGCCAAGGCGGTGTCGGCGCCGGTGGGCGTGGAGCGCATCGCGGTGTTCCCCGTTGAGGACTTCGGCTCTGCCATGGCCCCGCTGTACACCACGCTCGCGCTGTGGGTTGGATCGCTGCTGATCATGGTGCTGCTGAACCCCGTGCCGTCTAAGCGCGCCATCGAGGAGGCGGGCTTGGTGAACCCGAAATCGTGGCAGCTGTTCTTCGGCCGCTACGGCGCGCCGTTCGTGCTGGCGTTTATGCAAAGCACGGTCGTGTGCCTGGGTAACATGCTGTTCGTGGGCGTGCAGGTGACAAATCCGCTGCTGTATCTGCTGTGCTTCTGGGTGGCGGGTTTCGTGTTCAGCTTTATTATCTACACGCTCGTGTCGCTGTTCGCAAACCTGGGCAAGGCCATTGCCGTGCTGCTGCTGATTGTGTGCGTGACCGGCGGCGGAGGCAGCTTCCCGCTGCAGCTGCTGCCCGATTTCTTCTTGAATGTCAGCCCGTTCTTGCCGGCAACGCATGTTATCAATGCCATGCGCGCGGCAAGCATGGGTGTGTACCAAAACGATTTCTGGATTGAAATCGCGTCGACGTTGCTGTTCTTGTTGCCATTTATCATTTTGGGCATCTTGCGGCCGGCGCTGTCGAAGCTGACGTATTGGTTCGTCGAGCAGGTGGAGAAGTCGAAACTGGTGGCGTAACGGCTGCAATTTGCGAGGTGAAAAGCATGCAGATGCGAGGGGGCGTGGTTCAAATGAGAGCCGCGCCCCTTCTGCATCCCGGTTGTGAAGAAATTGTATACTAGCGCTAACACAGTTGCACGAGGCTAACGGTTAGCGTATTCTAACCCCTGTCGAAAGGCTTGTGAGCAGGTGCTACGAAGGTAATCGGCTTTGCGCAAGCAAGCAGCTGTGAACTTTCTGGCAGCTTAAATCCCTTTCGGTTCATTTGCTGACACGGCGGTGAAAGCTCTTCTCGTCTGGCTTATCACCGCACCTTTAAAGCAGAGGGAAGATCCCCCCTTCTTCCCTCTGCTTCTTTATGTGTAGGGCCGCATGGGGGATTGGGGGTCAGATGGAGAAACTCACGACGTCAAGCGAAGACTACCTTGAAGCCATCGTCAACCTGGGCGGCACGCTGACGAATTCGGTGCGCAACATCGATATTTCCAACGAGCTTGGCGTGACGAAGGCGTCGGTTAGCAAGGCCATTCAGGTGCTGCGCGAGGACGGCATGGTCAGTCAGGAGCCGTACGGCGGTGTGCGTTTGACGCCGAATGGGCTGGCGCGCGGTATGGCGGTGCTGTGCCGGCATCGGTTACTGTTCGCGTTTTTGACGCAGGAGCTTGGCATCGACGAGCAGACGGCGGAGCGCGAGGCATGCGGCATCGAACACGCCATTAGCGATGCGTCGTTCGAGTGCTGGCTTGCGTACGCTTCGAAAATCGGATTGCGCGTTAAGGGCCTTCCGCGCTACTACATGGAGTATAATCAGCAGTAGGTTCAGGCGCTGCGAATGCTCGTGTGAACAGCAGCAACGTAACGGATTGAGCCTTGCAGGCCACGTATGGGGCGTAGTCCTGCTAAAGCGGCAGTCCCAGCCGCTTCCGCGTCGAATGTGTGCGGCGCGGCGTTACGGAAAGGAGCCCGTTATGAAGTTCCGTCACATCATGGTTCCCTACGATGGATCCGACCACGCTAAGAATGCTCTGCAGTACGCCAAGGACTTGGTGGACACGTGCCCCGAGGCTCGCGTCTCGGTTGTTCATGCGGTGCCTTCCAGCTATGTGGGTATGGATCGCATGGGCACGGAAGGCGCGCTCGATGGCGTGCCGTACGGCATGCTTGATTACGAAGAGTACCAGGGCGTGGTGCAGCATGTGCTTGACGAAGCCAAGAAGCGCGTAACCGAGAATCTTGGGGATACGCTTGCTGACCTGGGCGATCGTGCCGATGTTGTGGCGGTTGCCGGTGCTTCTCCTGCCGATGCGCTTGCCCGTTTCGCCGAAGAGCACGATTGCGACCTTATTGTCATGGGTCGTCGAGGCTTGGGCGCCATTCGCGGCATGCTCGGCAGCGTCAGCTTCGGCGTGCTGCGCGCCACCGATATCCCGGTGCTTACGGTGAAGTAGCTTTTCAATCGATTGAGGCCGTCCGCATTTGCGGGCGGCCTTTTTTGTGCATGCGGGACACACGGTTGTGCTGCCGGTCAGCCGTACTCTATCGGATGGATAGCGCTGTCAGGTGGGTGCATGTTTTGTCTGGATGGGAGATTGTGCGGCCGCATGAAAAGCTGACAAACGACTTGTCCCCATGTCGTACTGGCAAAAGAATAATGTTGTACAGCTTAAGTTGTACATTGATCCTGTGAAGCGGGAGCGGTTGAAGGCTAAGCATTGTGCGTTTGCAGCAGCGTTTTCACGAACAGTTTCCCAGCCATGACGCCGAGGACGCACACGACCAGGCTACTGAGCGCGTAAGCGCTGCCGATGGCGTATTTTCCGCGTTCAAGCAGGCTTAACGTTTCTAGAGAGAACGTGCTGAATGTGGTGAAGCCGCCGCACAGGCCCGTTTTCAGGAACAGCACGGCGTTGTCGGAGAGCATGCCGGGACGGATATTCGCGACTTCGAACACCACGCCGATGATGAACGCGCCAACAAAGTTGATGGCGAACGTGATAAGGGGAAAGTCGCCCTGGTAGGGGATGAGTCCCAGCAGATAGCGTGCAATCGCTCCCAGAAAACCGCCTGCTCCAACGCAAAGTGCCGCAATCATTCGTTCCCTTTCCCTGCCGGCTTGCATGTGCTTCAGGTTCGTATTCTAGAGCAATCGCCTGTGCCGCGCTTGCGATTGCTAGACTGGAGGGAAAGGAAAGGAGACGGCTATGAGCCAGGTTGAGGCGAACGAGTGCGTGGTGTCCGAGGCGGGCGTGCAAGTGAACGGTTGTGCGGTGTCGGAGCTTGACGTGCAGGCGGCGCAGCGCATGATCGATTTCGTGAGCGAATGCCCCAGCATGTTCCATACAGTTGCGGCGCTGCGCAAGCGTTTAGACGCGGCGGGGTTCACGTTTGTGCCCGAGGGGCAGCGGTGGAGCATCGAACGCGGTGGGGCGTACTACACCGTGCGCAACGATTCCAGCCTTATCGCGTTTCGCGTGGGCGAGAAGCTGGACTCGTATCACTTTCGGCTGACGGCGGCGCATTCGGATTCGCCGACGTACAAGGTGAAGGCCGTCCCTGAACTTGTTGGCCCGGCGGAGTATTTGCGCCTAAATGTTGAAGCGTACGGCGGCGTTATGGACCACACATGGTTCGACAAGCCGCTTTCCGTTGCGGGCCGTGTGCTGGTACGTGAAGGAAATCGCCTGGTCAGCCGCCTCTATGCGCCCGACGACGATCTGCTCATCATCCCGCGCGTGCCCATTCACCTGGACCATCAGGCGAATGCGGGCTTCGCGCCGAATCGAGCCGTCGATTTGTGCCCGCTGTTCTCGGCCGGGGCGCTTAAGCGGGGTGCGTTCGACGCGATGGTTGCCGAAGACCTTGGCGTTGCCGCAGGCGACGTGGTGGCGCGCGATTTGTTCCTGGTGAACCGCCAGCAGCCGCGCGTGTGGGGCAGGGCAAACGAGTTTGTCAGCGCGCCGCGGCTGGATGACCTGGGCTGCGTGTTCATTTCGCTTGAGGCATTCCTAGCTGCGAGCAATCCGCACGACGTGTCGGTGTTCTGCTGCTTCGACAACGAGGAAGTGGGGTCGAACACAAAGCAGGGCGCTATGTCGACGTTTCTGCGCGACACGCTTGAGCGCTTGAACGGCGCGCTGGGCTTCGCCGTTGAAGATCTGCGCTGCGCGCTGGCGAAAAGCATGCTGGTGAGCTGCGATAACGCCCATGCTGTGCATCCGAACCACCCCGAACGCTATGATGAGTGCAACCGCGTGCAGCTCAACCGCGGTCTGGTGGTGAAAGAGGCAGCGAACCAGAAGTACTGCACCGATGCGTTCAGCCGTGCGGTGTTCTGCGCGTTGTGCGCCGATGCGGGCGTGCCGCTGCAGGCGTACGCGAACCGCAGCGATATGCCCGGTGGCTCGACGCTGGGAAATCTGTCGAACATGCAAGTGAGCATGCACGGCGTTGACGTCGGCCTGCCGCAGCTGGCCATGCATTCCAGTTACGAGACGGCGGGCGTAGCTGATGTGCGTTTGGGTACGCGTGCTTTGCAGGCGTTTTTCGAGGCCGATGTGCGCATCGATGGTGCCGACGCGGCAGTGCTCGCCTAGGGGGTGGCGAAAAAGTCAACGGTGTCGCACGTGATGGACTGTTCGCTGTGGTAGCCCAGCACGTTGGCTCGATGGTGGTTGGGGTCCGCAGTTTGAAAACGTGCGGTCAGGAAAGTTCGGCCTGATAGCAAACGAACCATCGGGGTGGTGCGTTGATGATTCATTTGCGTAGCAAAACGTATTCGCTCAAGCGAAACGACGTGATTGCATTGCGATAATGGACACATTGCGGCATTATGGGGCGTTGCTGTTATGCGCTTGGCGCAAACGGCATCGTAACCGTAGTGCGATAGGAGCATTGTGCAGCAATCAGCAATCGAAGGCGCCGCAGCGCGCCGCGTACATATCATCACCGATTCCGCGTCCGACTTGGCGGCGGGCGAATTTCCCGACGTAAGCGTTGTGCCGCTGACCATCTCGTTCGGCAACGATTCGTTCGAAGACGGCGTGAACCTAACCCATCGGCAGTTCTACGAGAAGCTGGTCGAGTCTGACGAGCTTCCGCGCACCAGCCAGGCAACGCCGTTCGCGTTCACGCAGGTTCTGGCTGAAAAGCTTGGCCAGCCTGGCGAAGGCGGCACTGACGAGGCCGTTATCATCACGCTGTCCGCAAAGCTGTCGGGCACCTACGACAGCGCGCTTGCCGCGGCCGAGCCGTGGGGCGCTCGCGTGCACGTGGTTGACAGCACGAACGTGACCGTTGGCGAAAAAGCGCTGGTGGCGTACGCCATTCGCCTGGTTGAGCAAGGCATGTGCGCCTCCGAGGTGGCGGCCGAGCTGAATCGCGTGAAAGGCCGCATTCGCCTGGTGGCGCTGCTTGACACGCTTGAGTACCTGCAAAAGGGCGGACGCATTTCCAAAACGGTTGCCATTGCGGGCGGCATGCTGTCCATCAAGCCGGTCATCTCCATTCAGGATGGTCTTGTGGTCATGCTGGGCAAGGCGCGCGGCAGCAAAAAGGGCAACAACCTGCTGATTCAGCAGGTGCAAAACGCCGGCGGCATTGATTTCTCGCTGCCGTTCTTCCTGGGTTACACGGGCTTGGGCGACGAGCTTATCAAAAAGTACATCGAAGACAGCCGCGCTGTATGGGAGAAAGGCGTTGACGAAGTGCGCTATTCCACCGTTGGCGGCACCATCGGCACGCACGTGGGCCCGGGCGCCATCGCGCTGGCGTTCTTTGCACAGGAATAACCAGGCGTTTTCATACGCTCTGCGATGAGGGCGCCCTGCCGCAAGGCGGGGTGCCCTCATCGCGGTGGCTTTACCTTTCCCCTGGTGGATCCAGCCTTGCTCTTCCTTCCGGCAGGTCCGACCTAGCCCCTTTCCGACGGCGCACCTTGGGTTCGGCTCGCTTGCCCCGCTGCGCCGCAGGCAGCCATTGCGGGTTTCTTGCCAATTGCTTGTGGCGCAAGCCGGCAACAAAGGGCATACTGGAATGCTGACCGCGCCTAACGGCGATGACGCGGCTAGCATTTCATTTTCTAGGAGGCCAAACATGACGGAGCATATGGGGACCACGTGCGTGCAAGGCGGTTATCGACCTGGCGACGCGCAGCCGCGCCAGATTCCGATTTACCAGTCCACCACGTGGAAGTACGACACGTCTGAACACATGGGCAAGCTGTTCGACCTGGAAGAGTCGGGCTACTTCTACACGCGCCTGCAAAACCCCACGAACGATTACGTGGCGGCGAAGATCTGCGAGCTTGAGGGCGGCACGGCAGCTATGTTGACCAGCTCGGGCCAGGCGGCGAACTTCTTCGCAGTGTTCAACATTGCCGGAGCGGGCGACCATGTGGTGGCCTCAAGCGCCATTTACGGCGGCACGTACAACCTGCTGGCGCATACCATGCAGCGCATGGGCCTGGAGTGCACGTTCGTCAGCCCCGACTGCACCGACGAGGAACTTGAGGCGGCGTTCCGCCCGAACACGAAGGCCGTGTTCGGCGAGACCATCGCCAACCCGGCGCTGGCCGTGCTTGATATCGAGCGTTTCGCGAATGCGGCGCATGCGCACGGCGTACCGCTGATCGTGGACAACACGTTCCCCACGCCTGTGAACTGTAACCCCATCAAGTGGGGCGCGAATATCGTGACGCACTCCACCACGAAGTACATGGACGGTCACGGCGCATGCGTGGGCGGATGCATCGTGGATGCCGGCACGTTCGACTGGATGGCGCATGCCGACAAGTTTCCGGGCCTGACCACGCCCGACGAAAGCTACCACGGCGTGGTGTACGCTGAGAAGTTCGGTCAGGGCGGCGCGTTCATCACGAAGTGCACGTCGCAGCTGATGCGCGACTTCGGCTCCATCCAAAGCCCGCAGCATGCCTTCATTTTGAACTTGGGTCTTGAGAGCCTGCACGTGCGCATGCCGCAGCACTGCAAGAACGGCCAGGCTGCAGCCGAGTTCTTGCAGGCACACCCCAAGATCCGCTTCGTGCGTTACCCGGGCCTGGCGGGCGACCCGTATCACGAGCTGGCGCAGAAGTACATGCCGAACGGCACGTGCGGCGTGGTGTCGTTTGGCTTCGAGGGCGGTCGCGCGGCGGCCGAGCAGTTCATGAAAAGCCTGAAGCTGGCGCAGATTGCCACGCATGTTGCCGATGCGCGCACGTGCGTGCTGCATCCGGCGAACGCCACGCATCGTCAAATGAACGACGAAGAGCTGGTGGCGTGCGGCATCTCCCCGGACATGGTGCGCCTGAGCTGCGGCATCGAGTCGACGGAGGATTTGCTGGCCGACCTGGAGCAGGCGCTGGCAACAGTGTAGACGAAGCGCTAAGACGGCGATGGGCGGGGCTGCTGACAATGCGTCGGCGGCCCCGCTTTTTGCTATCTGCAAGTGGGGAAGCATTGCTGCGTGAGGGATGTTCTGTGGCAGCAACCAGGGATAATGCGAATACGTAATCGCATGGTTACGTTAGCGTGCATCCTGGCGCGCGCTTGCCGAAAGCGGGGAGCAAAATGTATGTGCGAGTGAATTGATAACAGTTTCTGTGCTAGCCTGATTTTTGGTTTGACCTGGGGATTTTGTATCTATAACTCATCTCATGTCAGGGGGGCTGTATGAGCCCAAGCTTTTCGCAACTAGAACGGTTCGTCGCAACGGCACGCAAGGGGTCCTATAGCGCCGCCGCCGAGGACCTTTTCGTGACGCCGCAAGCAGTTTCGAAGTCGATCCACGACCTTGAGAGCAAGTTGCATGTGCAATTGCTTGAAGCGCGCGGCAAGCAGCTGAAACCAACGGATGCGGGCGGGAGGGTGTACCGCTATGCCGTGGATGCGCTTGATGCGCGCGGCGGCATTAGAGACGTGACGCCGGCTGGCGAAGGTGGGGTTGCGCAGCTTCGGGGGTCGCTTTCGGTTGTGGTGGCGAATATCCCCTTGCGAGGCCGAGTGTTTCGCGAAGAAGATTTCGAGCCTTTTCGCCGGGCGTATCCGCTTGTGGAGCTTCAGGTGTCGTTTTTTGCTGGCAGCGGGTGCTTGGCGGCCCTTGACGCGGGCATGGCCGATGCGGCGCTGGTGGTGGGAAAGCCCGAGCGTGAAGATTTGCACGCATCGTGGATGAGAACGATGGCGTTGTGCCTGCTGGTGTCCACGCGCCATGAGCTGGCGGCGAAGGAGTGCGTGGCGTTTTCCGACTTGCATGGTAGGAAGTTGGCCGTGCCGCATGATTTCCGTAGCTACAAAGAGGTGGTGGAGCGGCGGTTTGCGCAAGAGGGCGTGCGTCCGCGCTATGTTGCGCTTGAGATGAGCGAGGCGCGACATAGAGCGTTTTTGCGCGATGAAGGCGGTGCTCTGCTGGTATCTCATGACGCGCGTTTGTGCGAAGCGTTTCCCGATACGGTGATGATTCCTTTCAAGGAGAAGGAGCGCATCGCACTTCCTTATTACTATGTATGGCGCGAGGGGCACGAAACAGCTTTGGTTGCAGCGTTGAGGCGCTGCTTGTGCGCGTCATGACAGAGCTTGGCATGCCTGGGCTGTCCATGTGCGTTGTGTGGGCAGTTTCTACAAGTCAAGCAGCTTATGCCGCAGCGCGTAGTCGACGGCATCGGCGCGCGTTTTCAGATGCAGCTTCTTGAATATCTTGCTGCGGTGCGCCTCCACTGTTTTCACGGATAGAAACATGCGCTCGCCGATTTCCTTGTTCGTGTGGCCTCGTGCGATAAGCTGCAAAATCTCAAGCTCGCGGCTGGATAGCTGTTGGAAGGAAGGGTCGTTAGCCTCGGGGTTTCCCGCGTGCTTTGCAAGCAACGAGGCCATGGTGGGGTGGATGTAGCTGCCGCCTGCGGCAATGTCGTGCACGGCTTGGCGCAGCTGTTCGGGCGTCGAGTTTTTCAGCACGTAGCCCGCCGCGCCGCCGCGCAGGGTGTACAGCAGGTATTCCGGCTCGGCGAACATGGTGAGGATGATCACTTTCGTGTCGGGAAAGTCGCGGGTCACTTTTTCGCAGGCCACAAGTCCGCTTTGCCCGGGCGGCATGGAGATGTCAAGCAGCAGCACTTGCGGTTTGTGCTGCGCCACAAGCGAATAGGCTTGCGTTCCTTCGGCGGCTTCCGCCACCACGGCGATGTCAGGGTCCGCTTCAAGCAGAAGCTTAATGCCGGTGCGCACCACCTCGTGGTCGTCGGCAAGAATCACGTTGATCATTGCGGTTCCTCCTGGGCGCGCATGGGCGTGACCAGCGTGACGCGCGTGCCGGCAGCGCCTGATTCGATGGAAAGCGTGGCGCCGACCTGGTTTGCGCGTTCTTGCATGCCCAAAAGCCCGCAGCCGCTGCCTTTGATGGTGGGGTGGGCAACGTCGAAGCCGCATCCGTCGTCGGAAATGCAGATGTGCAGCCAGTCGCTTGCGGCCTCAACCTGCACGCGCACCGTGTCGGAGCCCGAATACTTGCAAGCATTCGTCATGGCTTCTTGGCAGATGCGGTAGGCCTGCGTTTCCAGCGCGCGGTCGAAACGCGGCAGCGTCAAATCGCCCTCGAACGCAACGGCCGAGCCATACGTTTGCTCAAGCACCAGCGCTTGGCTGCGCAGCGCGGGCACGAAGCCAAGGTGGTCAAGCGCGCTGGGGCGCAGCATGACGGAGATGTTGTGCAGCTCGTCGAGCACGGCGTTGATGCCGCCGTGAGCCTCGTCGAGGATGGCAATCCCCTCGTCGTCGAGGTGCTCGCGAAGCCGCTGCAGCGAAAACGTGACGGTGAGTAGCTCTTGTGCAACGCCGTCGTGCAATTCGCGCGATATGCGCCGGCGCTCATCCTCTTGAGCGCCGATGATGCGCGCAAGGTCGCTGCGAATAAGCCGTGGAGAGCCATCGTTTTTCGCGGGGCTGCTTTCGCCGCTATCGCCCGCCCGCCCAGACAAGATGCTGGCATCGTCGTGCAGGCTTGCGTCGAACCCGATGAATCCTTCGGAAACAACGGCCAGCTCGCAAAACGTTCCGCGCAGTTCATCGGCGATAAGCGAACGAAATGCCTGGGCGTGGCTTTCGCTGACATCGCGGAACGCGCATAGCAGCACGGCGATGACGTGGTGGTTGCGTTTGAGGGGCAGCGCGCACAGGCTGCGCAAGTCTTCGGCGAACACGATGGGGTAGGACGAGTATTCGCGTGGGTCAAGCTCGGAATCGATGTCGGTGAACAGCATGGGCTTGCCGGACTTCAGCACGATGCCGCCTACACCATGGCCGGGCGCCAACGCGATGCGCCGGTGTCGGTTGCTTGTTTCGCCGGCGCTGTACACCCACTTCAGGGGTGCGCCGACGAATGCGGTGATGCCCATGGTGACGAAGTCGAAGTTAAGTCGCGCGCGAAGCTGCTCGACGGCGCGTTGGAACACTTCGTTGTTTCCGTCAAGCGTTGCCCGGTCGAAATTAGAAGCCCCCATGCTCTTCCTTTCCCGCTTGATGTTCCCCACGCACATTATAGGACGCCGCTGCGGGGGATGACCAGTGCCTGCAGCGGTCAAGCACCGTGTGGTAAAGAAACGACATACCAGGCCAAAAGCCGTTCATGGGAAAACTATAGGGTTTTCCCCGCGTGTTTTGCCGGGCGTTTCCTATAAGGGGCCTTCGCCATCTTCGCCCGCGCGCAAAGGCGCGTAACGTGGCGTCGTGGAGAGATATCGCCCCAGAAGGGAGGAAAGCTGAAATGACGAAAGCGAAAAGGAACAAGTCGGTTGCGTGGGTTGCGGCCCTGTGCGCCTTCGGCCTGGTCGTTGGCCTTTCGGCATGCGCGCCGAACGCCGACAAGGCCGGTCGCGCCGACCAAAAGGCCACGGACAAGCCCGTGGCGCAGCAGGTTGAGCAGGTGCCCGAAGCCGACGAGTATGGCGTGGTGCACGCCGATCAGTGGGCGCAGGACTATCCGGACCAGTACGCGACGTATCGGGAAAACGACGCGAATGGCACGGAGGGCAAGCACGACTACCTGCAGCTGTATCCGGCGCTGAACACCATGTACAAAGGCTATGCCTTCGCACTGGGCTATGATGAAGCGCACGGGCACACCCACGCGCTTCAATCGGTGAAGGAAACGCCGCGCACGCAGAAGAAAGAGCAGCTGGCAAACTGCATCTCGTGCAAAACCCCGCAGTACACCGCGCTGGTGAACGCCGAGGGGGACACGGCTTATCAGGGCAAGTTCAAGGACATGATCGACCAGTTCGACGAGCCCATCAGCTGCTATAACTGCCACGAGAACGACCCGACCCAGCTGGTGGTGGGCAACAAGTTCTTCGTGCGCGCGCTTGGCGACGACGTGAACAACGAGAAGAAGGCGCCGCTTGCCAGCCAAACGTGCGGCCAGTGCCACAACGAGTACTACTTCGACCCCACGACGAAGGCAACGACGAACCCTTACACGGGAACCGATCAGATGACGCCCGACGCCATCCTGGCGTACTACGACAACATGGGTTTCTCTGACTGGAACCACGCCGACACCATGGCGCCCATGATCAAGGTGCAGCATCCTGAGTTCGAAACCATGTACGGCGGCGAGTCCACCACCATGGCGCGCATCGGCTACACGTGCGCCGATTGCCACATGGGCACGCAAACGGCCGAGGATGGCACGGCGTATACCTCGCACAATTGGATCAGCCCGCTTGAAAACGAGGACATGCTTGCCAACGACTGCAACAACTGCCACGCCGACCTGAAGAGCGAAGTGGCTGCCACGCAGGCAAAAGAAGAGCAGCGCGTGACGTCGATCAGCGAGAAGATCGAGAACCTGACGAACAAGATCGCCGCGCAGCATGCCGACGAGATTGCCGCCATCAAGGCCGCTAAGGACGCCGGTGGCAAGCAGGACCCCTCTGCTGAGCTGGCCGTGCTGTGGAAGCTGCAGCGCAACGCGCAGTTCTACTGGGATTTCGTGATGGTTGAAAACAGCGAGGGCGCTCATAACCCCGACCTGACGTTTGAAACCCTGGACAAGGCGGAAGCGGCCGCTGACCAGGCATTGTCGATGCTTGCGTAACAGCGCAGGCGGCGATTCTCTCCGATGGGCTTAGGTGGCGCGTTGCCGGGAGTGCGTGTGAAATGCGGGGCGCGGGCTCCGCTGCGGTGCTCCGGCAGGTTGCGCATCGAAGCGAAACCGCTGTAAAGTTCGAACCTTTTTGGGAAAGGAGGTTCCGCGTATATGAGCAAGCAAGAGGCAAACGGCGGCATGGCGCCGTCGAAGAAGCGCAAGACGGACCGCAGGTGGTCCATCGTGGCTGCGGTGGTTGCGGTGGTGGTTGCCGTTGCCGGCGGAGGGTTCTGGGTATGGCACGAGCAGCCTAGTTTCTGCAACGCTATCTGTCACACGCCGATGGACCCTTACGTTGCGGCGTTCGATCAGCAGCCGGGCACGGCAGGCGTGGACAAGTGGGGCAACGAAGTGTCGAACACCAGCTCCATGCTGGCCGTGGTGCATGCGGCGTCGAAAGACGAAGGCGGTGCGGACGCGAACTGCCTGAGTTGCCACAAACCCACCATCGCCCAACAGCTGACCGAGGTGAGCGAGTGGTCTACCGGCAACATGCCCCTGTTCGCCAACGAGGCGTACGGGCTGGTGCTTGGCGAGCGCGACACCGAGCAGCTTGGCGAGTGGCTTGGCCAGGAAGGCGACGCGTTCTGCCTGAACGAAGCGTGCCACAACATAACCCGCCAAGACCTGGTGAAGAAGACGGCGCGCTTTGGCGAGCGCAATCCGCACATGGCCATGCACGGCCAGCAGCGCGATTGCGGCGATTGCCACAAGGCGCACCGCGCTTCGGTGAACGCGTGCAGCCAGTGCCACGAGGATGCTCCCATCCCCGATGGTTGGCTGACATACGACCAAGCGCAGGAAACAGCGCAGCGCGCATAGGGTGCGTGTGAGGGAAAGGGTCGCGAACGCGGCCCTTTCTTCGGTAAACGGGTGGTTTAGCGGTGTAAATTACACTATCTGGGTGATAGCGCGCCCATTTCGTTTTCGATAAGGTTAGCATTCGGAATTAGCCTTGAACGGACGGAAAAGGGAGGGTTTGTGAATACGAAGACGAAGCGCCGCATGATTGCCGTGACCGGCATCATTGTTATCGTGCTTATCGTGATTTTGGCAGTTGTCGGCAGCTCGGGCGCCGCGAAGTCGGCCACTATCGCCGACGCGCTTGCCGGCAAGTATCCGGACCAGAAGATTCAGGTCACGGGCAACGTGGTGGAAAACTCCTACGCCACGAACGACAACGTCCTGACGTTCGCCATCTACGACAAGGATGGCAGCCCCACCGAACAGCTTAACGTCCGCTACGAAGGCGGCGTGTCGGCCACGTTCGGCAACGATGTCACCGCCATCTGCACGGGTAAGATTGCCGAAGACGGCGTGCTGCATGCCACGGAGCTGGTGACGAAGTGCCCCTCGAAGTATGAGAACGCGTCGAACGCGCTGACCATCGAAAGCCTGCTTGGCTACGGCGAGTCGGTGTACGACAAGCCGGTGAAGGTTTCGGGCACCGTGCAGTCAGGCTCGCTGAAGGCAGCGGGCGCGGGCGATCGTTTTGTGCTGGCAGACCCTGATTCCGACAAGACGCTTCCCGTTGCATTCGACGGCGCGCTGTCTGACGAGATTGCCGAGGGAAGCTCGCTGGTGGTTACCGGCAGCCTGTTGGCAGATGGCAAGTTCACCGCCACCGACGTGGCGCTTGAAGGTTAAGCAGAAAGGTAACGTTTCATGTCTACTATCGGCCTGATGGGCCTGCTGGTGGCGTTCGCCGGCGTGGCCATTTCGGTGCTGTGCCTGCTTGCGGGCGCCATCCTTGGCCGCAAGCAGGAAAGCTCGCTTGCGGAAACCCTCACGTGGGGCGGCCATGTTGCTTCCATCCTGACCACCATCGCGCTGACCGTGTGCTGCGGCATTCTGGTGTACTGCTTCTTTGCAGGCGATTATTCCATCGAGTACGTGCTGAAGCAGCACAGCAGCGCTGACGGCGCGCTGGGCTGGCTGTACAAGCTGTCCGGTTTGTGGGCTGGCCGCGAGGGCTCGCTGCTGTTCTGGGCGTGGCTTATCAGCGTGTTCAACTCCGTTGTGGCCATCCGCGACCTGAAAAGCCCGCGCAAGCTGGACTCCATGGCGCTTATGGTGTCGCAGCTGGTGCTGGCGGCGTTCGTGGGTGTGCTGCTGTTCAGCGAAAGCAATATGCCGTTTACCGTGACGCCGGACAAGTACTACAACTCCAACGGCACGCTGACCAACGCGGCCACCATGCTGGGCATGAACTCGCTGTTGGAGCACTGGGCCATGGCCATTCATCCGCCCACACTGTTCGTGGGCTACGCGGGCCTGACCATCCCGTTCGCGTACGCCATCGCCGCGCTTATCGTGAACGATTCGTCGAAGGAATGGGTGGTGCGCAGCCAGCGCTATGCTCTGTTCTCGTGGCTGTTCCTGGGCATCGGCATCGGTTTGGGCTCCGTGTGGGCTTATGTGGTGCTTGGCTGGGGCGGCTACTGGGGCTGGGACGCTGTGGAAAACGCCAGCTTGCTTTCGTGGCTGGTGGGCGTGGCCTTGATCCACAGCTTCACCGTGTACCGCCAGCGCGGCGCGTTCAAGCGCTGGAGCGTCATGTGCGCCTGCATCACGTTCGCGTTCGTCATCGTGGGCACGTTCATTTCCCGCTCTGGCCTGGTGCAATCCGTGCACGCGTTTGAGGGCGACCCGGTTTCGCTCGTGCTGTTCGGCGCGCTTATCGCGGTGGCGCTGCTTGCGGGCATCGTGGGCCTGATCGTGCGCTGGAAGAGCTTCGGCCCGGCGGCCGACGGCTCCGACGAGGTGGAGCACCTGCTGTCCAAGGAGGGCGCGTACTACTTCAACAACGTCATCATGGTGGTGTTCGCCACGCTGCTGGCATACCTGACCATCTCCTCGGCGCTGCCCGACTTCCTGCCGTTCGGCGGCCAGACCGTGTCCTCGGGCACGTTCAACGCCATCGCCCGCCCGCTTGGCGTGGTGTACCTGGCAATCCTGGCCATCTGCCCGCTTCTGGCGTGGGGCACCACGCTGCGCGCGAAGTTCCTGAAGCAGGCGCGCATTCCCGCCATCTGCGCGGTGGTGCTGTTCGTGGTGCTGGCGGTGTACTGGGGCACGTACCTGGTGCCCAGCTACGATGCCATCATCGCTGCTGGCGGAACCACGGCCGAAGAACTGGCAAGCGACGGCCCGGCCTGGTACTACAACGGCTTGGCGCTTGTGGGCTTCTTCGTGGCCAGCGTGCTGTTCTTCAACTCGCTGTTCATGCTTGGCCGCGCCATCGGCGCGTACAAGAAGGCGCACGGGTGCGGCGCGCTGGCGGCCTTCGGCGGTTGCCTGCGCAACAACGCGGCGCGGTTCGGCGGCTTTCTGTCTCACGCGGCCATGGCCGTCATCTTGGTGGGCCTTATCGGCTCGTCCATGTACGTGACGGAGAAGGTGGCCTACATCGGTTACGACGAGTCCACCGACACCGCGGCGGAGAATTTCACCATCAAGGACTACGAGCTTGCGTACACGTCGAACTCCGTGACCGAGGTCAACGGCGGCAACGACATTCTGTACACCGTGAACTACGACGTGTACAAGGATGGCAACTATATCGGCTCGGTTAGCCCCGCCGTGCAGCTGGCGCAGAAAACCCAGCAGCAGAAGCTGGTGGCCAGCGTCATCTCGCTGCCGGGCGAGGACCTGTTCGTGGTGTACCGCGGCGTGAACAACGACGGCGCGTTCTCCATGGACGTGCGCGTCAACCCGCTGATCTCGCTGGTGTGGGTGGGCTTTGGCTTGCTGATGGTGGGCGTGTGCGTGGCCACGTTGGGTCGCCGTCGCGCAAGCCGCAAGCTTACCGACAGCCAGCGCATCGCCGCCGACGCCGCTGCAGGCGAATCGGCCAGCGTGGATGTTGCATAACAGGTGAAGCAAGGCGCGGCTGCCGATTCGGTGGCCGCGTTTTTGCGCTAGACTAGCGGCAACTGTTTGATTGCCGGCAGGGACGCGGGAAGGGAGAGCCAGTGGGAGAAGCATCGGCCATTCGCACGAAGAAGCTGTCGAAGGTGTTCGGCACGCGCAAGGCGGTGGACAAGGTTTCCATCGACGTGCCTCAAGGGGCGTTCCTTTCCATTTTCGGTCCGAACGGCGCGGGCAAGACCACGTTGTTGCGCATGCTGTCCACGCTGGCGCGCCCCACGGACGGCTCGGCGCAGCTTATGGGCATTGACCTGAAGGAAGAGCCCGATGCTGCCCGCCAGCACATCGGGCTTATCTCGCACAACGCCATGCTGTATCCTGACCTTACTGCCGAGCAGAACCTGCTTCTGTACGCGAAGCTGTACGGCTTGGCCAACCCGCAAGCGCGTGTGTCGGAGCTTTTGGAGGCCGTGGAGTTGAAGCATCGCCGCCTTGACGTGGTGCGCACGTTCTCGCGCGGCATGACGCAGCGCCTGTCCATTGCCCGCGCGCTTATCCACGACCCCGACGTCGTGTTCCTTGACGAGCCGTATTCGGGCCTTGACCCGCACGCTGTCGATATTTTCGACCAGCTTATTGCCAAGCATCGCGAGGGCCGCACGTTTGTCATGGTCAGCCATGACCTGCAGAAAGGCTTCGACATGTGCACGCACGCGCTGGTGCTGGCGCGCGGGCGCGTGGTGACGTTCGGCCCGAAGGAAGACTTCGACTTCGCCGAGTTTTCCGAACTGTACCGCTCGACCGTTGGAATGGGGGTGGCGTAAATGGCGCGCAAGCAAGCCGCGAAGGCCGCGCCGGCGCGCGTGGGCTCGGTGGCGCTTTCGGTGCCCAGCACGTTCGCGCAGTACAAGACCCTGCTGGCCAAGGATCTGCAGCAGGAGTTCCGCACGAAGGAGATGCTCACGTCCATGGGCATCTACGCGCTGCTGGTGCTTATCGTGTACGGCGCTTCGCTGGGGCAGACAGCGCAGGCAACCGACGTGCTGCAAATCTCCGGCGGCCTTTTGTGGGCGCTTATCGTGTTCACGTCGCTTCTGGGCCTGAACCGCTCGTTTGGGCACGAGAAGGAGCAGGGCTGCATGGAAGGCATTTTGCTGGTGCCTATGGACCGCAGCGTCATCTTTTTGGCGAAAGCCACGTCCAACCTGCTGTTTTTGCTGGTGGTGGAAGTGGTGGCCGTGCCGCTGTTCTGGTTCTTCTTCCTGACTACGGCAACGCCGGGCCCCGATTTCATGCTGATGGTGGCGCCGCTTTTGGTGGGCACTATCGGCGTTGCGGGAATCGGTACGTTGCTTTCCACCATCACCGTGAACACGCGCGGCAAAGATGTTATGCTTGCCGTACTTTTCGTGCCGTTGATTTTCCCGCTGCTGTACGCATGCGCGTCGGCCACCACCGCCGTGGTGGTGGGGTCGGAAGGCTACTTCGACGTGTTCGTGCAGTCGCTGGCGCTTGCCGGCGGCTACGACGTCATCATGCTGCTGCTCAGCTGGGTGCTCTACGACTTTGTAATTTCAGCCTAACGGTTCCGCCGGCCTGCCGGCCGGCGAACCTGCTCGACGCAGTGGCCGCTTGTGGCACGTCGCCTAGCTGCTCAGCTGCACGGGCATGGCCGGAAGGCCAACGCCCGCTTGCTTCGCGACTATGCGGTGCACCGCAAGCGTCCGCACTGACTTTGATTGACCTGCGACTATATCGAAAGGAAGGACATGACGAACAAACCCGTGAAGCTGCCTGAGGCGGGGCAGTGGCCTGACAAGGTGGCGCCGTGGGCGCTGCTTGCGGGCATCGTGTTCTCTACGCTGGGCTTTCTCATGGCGTTTCTGTACGCCGGCCCCGTGAACGGCGCTGCCGTCGACGGCGTGGAGCTGATCGGCGGGCAGATGGTGGCGAACAAGCTGCTGCTGTCCCAGAAGATATTCTACTTCCACATGCCGGCCGCATGCGTGTCGTTCATCGCCATGGCATTCGCCTGCTACTACTGCGTGCGCTTTTTAGCCACGAAGAACCAGCGTTTCGACACGTGTGCGAAGGTGGCCATGGAGATTGTACTGGTGTTCGTCATCATGACCATGATCACCGGCGACTTGTGGACGCGCTTCGAGTGGGGCGTGTGGTGGACGTGGGAGCCGCGTCTGACCACGTACCTTATTCTCATGCTCATCGTCATCGCGTACTTCGTGCTGCGCAACGCCATCGACGAGCCCGAGCGTCGCGGCACGTACGCGGCCGTGCTTGGCATCATCGCGACGGTTGACGTGCCCATCTGCTTCATGATCACGCGCCTGATTCCCTCAAGCATCCACCCCGTGGTGCTGCGCGAAGGCGGTATGAGCGGCGACATGGGCATGACCGTGGGCGTGTGCATGATCGGCCTTCTGCTGGTGGGCTTCGCGCTGTATCGCTTCCGTTTCCGCCAGGTGCGCTTGCAGGAGCGTCTGCGGGCCCTGAAAGACGAGGTCGAGATCCTGGAAGAGGACCGCTAAAGGCACCGTTTCGTTATGCGGGTGCAAAGCCCGCTTATCCGCTTGAATGCCCCGGCGCCCGGCGCGCCGCTTACCGCAAAGGAGAATCACCATGAATCCCGTGCTTGTCGAAATCTACAGTACCGTTATCCCGTCCATGCCGTTCATCATCGCTGCATACGCCCTGCTGTGGGCTGTGCTGCTCATCTACGTGTTCGTGTCCATGCGCGGCATGAAGAAAACCGAGCAGCAGATCGCCGTGCTTGAAGAGGCTGTGGCGGAACTGAAGGCCAAATAGCCTGCGTGCTACAATTGCCGAAGCGAATCGACGAGGCGTCGCCTTTTGCGCGGCGCCTCGCGTCTATTCCCCCGAAGAAAGGTATGTCCCATATGAAGGCAATCATCCCTGCCGCTGGCCTGGGTTCGCGTTTCTTGCCCGCCACGAAGGCTCAGCCGAAGGAAATGCTGCTCGTTGTCGACCGCCCCGTCATCCAGTACATCGTGGAAGAGGGTCTGGCATCGGCTGCCGATGAAGTGGTTATCGTGAACAGCCACGACAAGAAGTCCATCGAGGAGCACTTCTCCCCGAACCCCGAGCTTGTGGCCATGCTGCGCGAGCGCGGCAAGGACAAGTACGCCGATGCCGTGGAGCATGCCGGCGATCTCAACGTCAGCTACGTGTACCAGGACGAGCCGCTTGGCCTGGGCCATGCCGTGCACTGCGCCGCCGAGAAAACGGGCAACGAGCCGTTCTACGTGCTGCTGGGCGACGTGCTGGTGCCCGACAATAAGATGCTGCCGGCCATGCAGAAGGTGTCCGACGAGCACAACGGCGCCTCGGTCATCGCGGTTATGCCCGTGCCTGACGACCAGGTCAACCGCTTCGGCGTCATTGCCGGCTCCGCCATCTCCGACGACGTGTGGAAAATCGACAGCCTGGTGGAGAAACCTGCGCTCGAGGACGCGCCGTCGAACCTGGCCGTGTTTGGCCGCTACCTGCTTTCGCCGCGCGTTATGGAGCTGCTGGCCGAGGTGAAGCCGGGCGTGGGCGGCGAAATCCAGCTGACCGACGCGCTTGATGCAGTGCTCAAGGAAGAGGAAATGTACGCGCTCATCATCGACCCACAGGACGGTTTCGACACCGGTACCGTGGAAAGCTGGCTTGAGACGAACAACATCCTGTACGAGCGCAAGTACGGCAAGAAGGCATAAGGCCTCGCTTTCGAAAAGGTTTGACTCGTAGCGATGCCGTCCGGGTGGGTCCGGGCGGCATCGCTTTTTTGACGGTGAAGGCGAAGGAGAGGGTGCAGATGCGCCGGCTGTCGGGGCCAAGAGGGCGGCGTTGCGCGATGCTGCGGAAACATGCTGCTATCGGCCGATGATGTGTTGGGGTGGATGCCGGCACGCGCCGACTTGCGATAGGCGTACGCGCTGATTGCAAGAGGGGAATGCGTCCCGGAAAAAGAATCGGCCCCGGCGGGAGGGGAACTCGCCGGGGCCACAAGGAGGGGATGGACGGTACCACTTCGGAATGGGGTACCGATTCTGCTTAAGGGATAAAGCAGATGCAAACGTTCAAGGAGGGGAACCTTTCGTTTGCTGATACGTAGTATAAGGGTTGACATTGAAGGCGATATGTGAACGGCGTGCACGTTTTGTGAAACGACCCCCGTTATTCGTTAAGAATTCGTAAAGCCTATCGGAAATGTAGGGATATGAAGCGTTCTGGTGAATAGTGCAACCTTTCGGCTGTCAGGCGCGCGAGGCGCAGGCGGTGGATGATTCGGCGTGTTCCGGCCATTCGCTCGGCGAAGCCTGCGAAGAGCTTACTGTACGCTTGAATCAGCTGGGCGGCCTCAAACGGCGGTTTGCCATGAAAAGGAAGCGAGCCGTCGGCAAAGGGGCTGCCGGCGGCTCTGAAGAGGAGGGGAGGAGCGGCGCTTGTATTCAGGCGCCGCGAACTGCTATGGGAAGCAGGCAAGCGGTGGAAAGGGGATGTTCCGCTTGCAGGTCTTATTATAACGGCGGGTCTTGAAATGCACGTGTGCCGCGGGTGACTTTGGGATGATTCGCGCGTGAACGGTTGGTGAATGCCCAGGTCGTGCCGTTACCTTTTCGTTGCCGTTTTCTTCCCGGCGAAGGAATTCGTCAGCATTTCCCCAGGTAAGAAGCAAGATTTGTTGCGTTGCCAAACGTGATGCACGTGTGAGGAGACCCTCGGTTCGCTTTGCCCGCGCTCGCGCATCGTTTATGTGCGCCCGCGCTGCGCGGCGCATCGCGTGGGCGGCCTTTGGTATCATGGACGGCGTCGAAAGGATATTCCCATGCCTGATATTCAGTTGCGGTTTCACCGCGATATGTTGGTGCTTTCCAGCCCTGTTGCGCCCGTGCTTGCCCGCCAGGGTTTCACGGAGGCAGGCGACGTCGAGTACGCTACGCTTATGGAGCCGGAAGCCGTTGAAGATGCGCTGCGCTTGAACCTGGTTGCCGGCGCGCAGTGCCTGGTCACCGAAACGGCGGGCATGACCCCGGCGCGCTTGGCGCACCATGGCATGGCCGACCGCATGCCCGAGCTTGCGAAGGCCGCGCTGGACACGGCGAACAAGCTGCGTCCGCAGCACGTGCTGGTGGAAATCGGCCCGTGCGGGTTGCCGCTTGACCCTTCCAGCAAAGCTTCGCTCAACGAAAACCGTGATCAGTATGCGCGCGCGGCGCGTGCGTGCGAGGGCATGCAACTTGACGCGTTCTTCTTGAACGGATTTGCCAACCCCAGCGACCTGAAGTGCGCGCTTATGGGCGTGCGCCAGGTCAGCGGCCTGCCGGTGTTCGCATCGGTGGACGTTGCGGCGGACGGCACGCTTGCCGACGGCCGGTCGACGTTTGCCGAGGCCTTTTCGGTCATGGCAGAATTCGAGGCCAGCGTGGCGGGTTTCTCCACGAAGGCCCCGCTTGTAGATGCGTGCGCGCTTGCAAAGCAGGCGGCAACCACGCCGCTGCCCGTGCTTGCGCAGCTTGACGTTGTGCGCCACGACCCCAAGCAAGGCCAGGCCACGGAGGAGAACCCCTATTACTGCCCCGATGTTGCGGTGGACGCCGCCCTGGCGCTGCGTGCGGCCGGCGCGCAATTCCTGCGCGCAACCGGCGCTGCCACGCCGGCGTATGCCGGCGCGCTTGCTGCCGCCGTTGACGGCACCGATGCGCATCGCCCGGACGTGGAGCTGTAGCATGGCGGCCAACCCGCGCACCAACACCATGCGCAGCGAGCATTACGGCCAGCTGCAGCGCGTCATCGACGCGGTGTTCGCCGATGGGCGCAAGTTCGTTCGCCGGCTTGACGTGGTGGTTGTGGCCGAATCGTTCGACCTGCCCGACGACCTTAACGAGATCATCGGCTTGCTGCCGCCGTCCACGTTCACGCGTCAGCGCCTGTGCGACCAGCTGAACTCCGCCATCGGCGGCCACGCATGGGGCCAGGTGTACGGAACGGTCGAATAGCCTCAGGCGGCAAAGGCCATCGTGCGCTTGCTGGCGGTTTTGCGCCGGCGCCTATAACTCACGTAATCGTGCCCGCAGCGTTTGCCTGCGGGCATTGCTTTCCCGAAAGGTTGGTTCATGGAAGATTTCGAGCAAGACATCAGTCGCTTTGTGGGAAGCGAGTGGCTGGGCACGCTGATCACGGCGGTGCTCATCCTCACGCTGACGGCGGTGGTGGGGCATCTGCTCACGAAGTTTCTGCGCAAGGTGCTGAACTACTCGGACGAGTTGCCGTCGTCGTCGATCTTCATCAACATCGGCCGCGCCATCGTGTGGGTGGTGGGCGGCTCGGTCATGCTGTCCACCTGTTTCGGCATCGATGTTTCGGCGGCCATCACGGCGCTGGGCATTGGCGGTATTGCCATCTCGTTGGGCTTTCAGGACACCATCTCCAACCTTATCGGTGGCGTGCAGGTCAGCTTGCTGCGCATTGTGACGCCGGGCGACAACATCTCCATTGGCGGCTCGAAAGGCGTGGTGAAGGACGTGAGCTGGCGCCACACCACCATCACGAACGCCAAAGGCGAAACGACGGTCATCCCGAACTCCGTCATCAACAAGAATTCGCTGACGCACTTGCCGCCAACGGGCAAGGTAGTGCTGACGCTGGTGGTGGAAGGCAACGGCGAAGATCTTGACGCGGTCGCGTCGAGGATGGAAGCCGCGGCGCTTGAGGCCGCGCGCAAGGTGGGCGTGGTGGAAAAGCCGCCGCGCATGTGGTTTACCGAAGCCATCGACGCGGGCTTCGTCGGCGATTTGATCTTCACCATGGAAGACGGCTCCACGGCAACGGAGGCCAAAGACGCGGTGTTGCGCGCGGTGGCGCCGTTCACCAGGCACGGCGCCTAGCAGCAACGAATACCGGCGGAATAGGAAGCGGGGGACCCTGGCTTGTCAGGGTCCCCCGCTTTGCTTTGCTAGTCGTCGATGCCGATCATGACATCCGAGGCTTTCACCACGGCGTACGCTTGCTGGCCTACGCGCAGGTCCAAGTCCTTAAGCGCCTGGATGGAGATGCTTGACGTGACAAGCTGCCCGTCGGGAAGCTCGATGATCACGATGGCGTTCACCGCGCCGGGCTGGATGGAAATGACCTCGCCTTTCAACGTGTTGCGTGCTGAAAGCTTCAAAACGTCCCCCTCAATTCGGTATTTTTGTAGCAAGTGTGCCAAGCTTCGAAAGAATGCCTGCCACAGAGCCGTTGCGTGCGCCCTCTCCCTTTAAGCGCATAACAACTTATTGTAGCGTACAAGCGCCGTGCGCGCTTCCGTAAAGCGCGCGTTGTGCCCGCCTGCGTTGTGTAAAGGGCGCGCCGCAGGTTTCGTAAACGCGGCGTAAAACATCGTCAAGCCTGCGTCATACCTGGTCATTGCCGCGAAAATTGGCAAGTCAAGCGCGTACCATCCTCCCTTGCAAGCCCGCTTGCTGGGCTTCGATGAAACCATCCGAAGGGAGAAAACGTACTATGCAGGGTTCCTATATCAGCCGCCGTCGCTTCATCGGCATCGCCGGCATGTCCGCATTGGCAGTCGCCGGTTTCGGCCTGACGGGTTGCGGTAGCTCCAACAGCTCCACGGACACCACGTCCGCGGGCACGTCCGGGGCTTCGGCTGAGAAGAAGGCGCTCGCGGGCACCATCACGGCAGTGGGTTCCACCGCGCTGCAGCCGCTGTGCGAGGCCGCGGCCGAGCAGTTCATGCAGGAAAACCCCGGCGTGCAGATTACCGTCCAGGGCGGCGGTTCCGGCCAGGGCATCACGCAGATTACGCAGGGCGCCGTGCAGATCGGCAACTCCGACGTGTTCGCCGAGTCGAAGGTGAAGGATTCCTCCGACCTGACCAAGATCACCGACAACAAGGTGTGCATCGTGGGCATGGGCCCTATCGTGAACTCCGACGTCACCATCGACGACATCAAGCTTGACGACCTCAAGAAGATCTTCATGGGCGAGATCACCAACTGGAGCGAGGTCGGCGGCGCTGACGAGCCGATCACCGTCATCAACCGCGCTTCCGGCTCCGGCACGCGCGCCACGTTCGAGGACGCCGTGCTTGCCGGCGACAAGGTGCCGGACTCCTTCAAGCCGCAGGAGCAGGATTCCTCGGGCACGGCCGCCAAGATGGTTGCCAGCACGCCCGGCGCCATCTCCTACGTGGCGTTCTCCTACTACGACAGCAGCTTCAAGGCGCTGAAGGTCGACGGTGTGGAACCGAACGAGAAGAACGTCGAGGACAACTCCTGGAAGATCTGGTCCTACGAGCACATGTACGTCTCCACGTCTGCCGACGAGGCCACGAAGGCCTTCATCGAGTACATGATGGGCGACGAAGTGCAGGGCGGCCTGGTGGAGCAGCAGGGCTACATCCCCATGTCCGGCATGAAGGTGGAGAAGGACGCTTCCGGCAAGGTCTCGTCTAAGTAGTTTTCGAGTTGCATTCGATTCCAGAGTTGACCTCATCATTTGAAAGGAGACGCGCGCAATGGCCTTGATGGCGAAGGCACGCGTCGAGCGGATCGGACAAGGCGTCACGGGCGCGTGCATCGTGCTCGTGGCGCTTCTTGTCGTCACGCTTGTCGCCATGGTCGCCGGGCGCGGTATCGCTACGTTTACCGCCGACGGTATCGACCTCGGTTCGTTTTTGACGGGGACCACGTGGAACCCGCATCAGGATGACGTGAACGGCATGCCCACGGTGGGCGCGCTGCCCATGATCGCGGGCTCGTTTTCCGTCACGTTGCTGTCCACGCTGTTCGCGCTGCCCATCGCGTTCGGCAGCGCCATCTTCGTGGTGGAAGTGGCGCCGCGCTTCGGGCGCAAGGTGTTCCAGCCGCTGGTGGAGCTGTTGGTGGGCATCCCGTCGGTGGTGTACGGCCTTATCGGCCTGACGGTTATCGTGGCCGCCGTGCGCGGCGCGGCCGATGCCATGGGCCAGACCATCACCGGCTTCGGCATCTTCTCAAGCGCCATCGTGCTGGCGGTCATGATCCTGCCCACCATCACCAGCCTGTCCATCGACGCGCTGGCCGCGGTGCCGCAGGAATATCGCGAAGGCAGCTATGCGCTTGGTTGCACGCGTTGGCAAACCATTTGGAACGTGGTGCTGAAGTCCGCGGCGCCGTCGCTGATGACGGCGGTGATTTTAGGCATGACGCGCGCGTTCGGCGAGGCGCTGGCTGTGCAAATGGTCATCGGCAACGCCATCCAAATGCCGTCGGGCTTGTTCACACCCGCATCAACGCTTACCAGCGTGCTGACCATGGGCATGGGCAACGAAGCTATGGGCACGGTGTACAACGACGTGCTGTGGTCGCTGGCGCTGCTGCTGATGGCCATGTCGCTGGTGTTCATCCTCATCATTCACCTTATCGGCCGAAAGGGGGCGGCGAAGCGTGGCTAACTTCGACATGTCGGCGCATGTGCGCCGCATCAACCGGCAAGACCGCATTGCCACGGGCGTCCTTACGGCCATTGTGGCGTTCGTCATGATTATGCTGGCCGCCATCGTCCTCTACATCCTGGTGGCTGGCGCGCCGAAGCTGTTCGACATCAACTTTTTGACGGGCCGCCCGCAGCAGTTCAAGGAAGGCGGCGGCATCGGCCCCGAGCTGTTCAACAGCTTCTACCTGCTGGTGCTCACGCTGCTTATCAGCGTGCCGCTGTCGCTGGGCGCGGCAATCTTTCTGTCGCAATACGCGCCCGACAACGCGGTTACCGCGGTGGCGAAAACAGCCATCGAAACGCTTTCGAGCTTGCCGTCCATCGTGGTGGGCCTGTTCGGCTTTCTGTTCTTCGTGCTGTACATGGGCTGGGGTTTCTCCATCATCGCGGGCGCGGTGGCGCTCACCATGTTCAACATCCCCATCTTGGTGCGCGTTATCCAGCAGGCGCTTGAGGACGTGCCGCGCAGCCAGCGCGACGCCGGCCTGGCCATGGGCCTGACGCGTTGGGAAACCACCATCCACGTGCTGCTTCCCGCCGCCATGCCCGCCATTGTCACGGGCGTAGTGCTGTCGGCTGGCCGCGTGTTCGGCGAGGCCGCGGCGCTGATCTTCACGGCCGGCCAGTCGGCCCCGGTGCTTGACTTCACCAACTTCGACCTTTCAAGCCCCGCTTGCCCGTGGAACGTGTTCCGCCCGGCTGAAACGCTGGCCGTGCACATCTGGAAGATCAACAGCGAAGGCGTGGTGCCCGACCTGACGGCCATCTCGAACGGCACGGCCGCTGTGCTGATGGTGTGCATCCTGGCGTTCAACATTTTGGCGCGCGTTGTCGGCAAGTATCTGGAAAGGAGGCTGACGAGCGAATGACGAAGGAAAACGAACTCGCGAACGCTACTGCGCAGGCGTCTGCATCGGGCGAAGCGCTGGTGCGTACGCACGACCTGACCGTGTCCTATGCGGGCAACGAGGCGCTGCATCCCACGTCGCTTTCGTTCTCAGCGGGCCAGGTGACGGCGCTTATCGGGCCTTCGGGCTGCGGTAAGTCCACGTTTCTGCGCTGCTTGAACCTTATGAACCGCGAGATTCCCAAGTGCAAGATCGGCGGCGAGGTGCTCTACCACGGGCGCAACATCAACATGCGCAAGGAAAACCTGTTCGAGCTGCGTAAATCCATCGGCATGGTATTCCAGCAGCCCACGCCGTTTCGCAAGTCCATCCGCGACAACATCCTGTTCGCGCCGAAGCGCCACGGGCTGGTGCGCGGCAAGGACGAATGCGATGCGCTGGTGGAGGAGAGCCTGCGCGCCGGCGCCTTATGGGACGAGGTGAAGGACAAGCTCGATCACGGCGCCATGGCGCTTTCCGGCGGCCAGCAGCAGCGCCTGTGCATTGCGCGCACGCTTGCCATGCATCCCGACGTGGTGCTGTTCGACGAACCGTGCAGCGCGCTTGACCCCATCTCCACGTTCGTGGTGGAGGAAACCATCCGTTCCATCGCCGAAGCCGGCATCTGCGCCATCATCGTGACGCACAACATGGAGCAGGCCACGCGCACATCCGACAACACGGCGTTTTTCTACGTGGGCGACATGGTGGAAACCGGCCCCACAAAGCAGCTGTTCAGCCAGCCAAAAGATGCGCGCTTGCAGGATTATCTGATGGGAAGGTTCGGCTGATCCATGACGAATTTCGAACAAGGAAGCGAAGCGGTAAGCCCGGCGCAGGCGTCTGGCGTAGACGCGGAGCCCATGATTTCCATTCGCGATTTCAATCTGTGGTACGACGATTTCCAGGCGCTGAAAAACATCACGCTCGACATCCCGAAAAACCGTGCTACGGCCTTCATCGGGCCTTCGGGCTGCGGCAAGTCCACATTGCTGCGCACGTTCAATCGCATGTGCGACTTCGTGCCCACGGTGCGCTGCGAAGGCTCCATCAAGCTGGCGGGAACCGACATTTTCGCCGGCGATGCCAACGCGCTGCGCGTGCGGGTGGGCATGGTGTTCCAGCACCCCAACCCGTTCCCTATGAGCATTCGCGACAACATCCTGTACGGCCCGCGTCGCATGGGCAAACTCGGGCGTTCCGAAGCCGATGAGCTGGTGGAACGCTGCCTTACCGACGCCGGGCTGTTCGATGAGGTCAAAGACAAGCTGGGGCAATCGGGCCTGGGGCTTTCCGGCGGCCAGCAGCAGCGCCTGTGCATCGCGCGCGCCTTGGCCACCAAGCCCGAGGTGCTGCTGATGGACGAACCCACCAGCGCGCTCGACCCGCTGTCTACGGCGCTTATCGAGGAGCTGATGGTGCAGTTGGCGCACGAGCACACCGTGGTGGTGGTTACGCACAACATGCAGCAGGCCACGCGCGTGGCCGACAAGACGGCGTTTTTCTACCTGGGCGAGCTTATCGAGGCCGGCCCCACCAAGCAGCTGTTCGGCAACCCGCGGCAGCAGAAAACGAGAGACTACCTGACAGGAAGGTTCAGCTGATGCAAACGCGTACGAAATATCTCGAGAAGCTGGAAGACCTCAGCGCGCTTTTGGGGCAGCTCGGCGAGAAGTCAGTGCTTGACGTGCGCGCGGTTGGTCGCGCCTTGGCGGGCGAGGAGCAGGCTGCGGAAGGCGTGGTGGCGGGCGACAAGGCAAGCCGTCATTTGCGTTCGGCCATCGAGGATAGGTGCCTTGACATCATGTTGATGCAGCAGCCGCTGGTGGCCGATGATTTGCGCGAGGTAACGGGTGCGTTCCGCATCGTCAGCGACCTGGCGCATATCGAGGAGATGGCGCGCGATGTGGCGTATCTGTCGCAGCAGCTGACGCCGAAGGCAACCTCGCACCTGTCTGACGAGTTTGCGCAGGCCACGGACAAGGTTTCGAACATGGTGGCCCTGGCGGTGAAGGCGTTTGCGGACGCGGACGTTGCGCTTGCGCAGCGCGTGTTCGCTATGGACGACGCCGTGGACGACCTGTACGATCGCTGCGAGCAGGTGATCGTCGAGATGATTCGCAGCGAAAGCTCGGGTGCGCGCCACCTCACGGAGCTTTTGATGGTGGCGAAGTATTTCGAGCGCATGGGCGACGATGCCGAGCGCATTGCCGGTTGGGCAGTTTTCCGCGCAACGGGCGAGCATGCGTTACACTCTGCAGATACGGAAAAAGACTAGCAAAACGCTAGGTCGGGCGCAGCGGCGCAGCGGCAGCGTTTCGGAAACGGTTGAAGGTGCAGCGATGATTTACTATCTAGAAGATTCGAAGGTCCGGTGGACCTTCGAACCCCGAGCACGGCGGAGCCGGGCGCAGGGGCGCGGTGGGGTCGTCGCTGCCAGTCTGTTTGGGGTGCAGCGATGATTTACTATCTAGAAGACGATACCAATATTCGCGACCTGACGGTGTATGCGTTGCGTCAGACGGGGCTTGATGCCGTGGGGTTCGCTAATGCGCGCGATTTCTTCGCCGCTTGCCGTGAAACGCTGCCTGAGCTTGTGCTGCTTGACATCATGCTGCCCGAAATCGACGGCCTTGAGGTGCTGCGCCGCCTGCGTGAAAATCCCGCAACCAAAACGCTGCCCATCATGATGCTTACGGCGAAGGGCACCGAATTCGACAAGGTGACGGGGCTTGACTCGGGCGCCGACGATTACCTGGCGAAGCCGTTCGGCATGATGGAGCTGGTCAGCCGCGTGAACGCGCTGCTGCGTCGCGCGGCAACGCCGACGGTTGCCCCGGGCAACGACTTGGTGTGCGGCCCCGTTGAGCTGCACGTGCTAGCTCATACCGTTGCAGCCGGAGGTTCGCCTGTCGAGTTGACGCTGAAGGAGTTCGACCTGCTGCGCGCGCTGATGCAGAACGAGGGGCGCGTGCTTTCGCGCGGCCAGCTGCTTGAGGACGTGTGGGGCATGACGTTCGTGGGCGAAACGCGCACGGTCGATGTGCACATTCAAACGCTGCGTCAGAAGCTCTCCGCCGCCTGCCCCGGCGCCGACGGACTCATCAAAACGGTGCGCGGCGTGGGCTATTGCATCAAGCGTTCTGAATAGGAACAACCTATGGGACCTTCAAGCGAGCGCCTCAGGAGTCTTTCGGGGCGCATCTTCACAAGCGTGCTCGTGTTCACGCTTGGCATCGTGCTGGTGTTCGCCGTGGCCTTGACCAGCATCTTCTATTACTCATACGAGTGCGATGCCGAGCAGGCGCTGTCCGAGGCGGCTTCGCGCGCGGCGTCGTATCTTGACGACGCCCCTGCCTCCGACGTTACCACGTTGCTCTCCCAGCAGTTCAGCGGGGTGACGCGCTACACGCTTATCAGCGAAAACGGGCTGGTGCTCTACGATAGCCAGGCAAACGCCGATCAAATGGACAACCATGCGTCGCGCCCTGAGGTTAGCCAGGCCGCCCGCACGGGCGGGGCGGTAAGCATGCGCTATTCTGACACGCTTGGCACCGACACGGTATATGCCGCCGAAAAGCTGTCCGACGGCCGCATCGTGCGCCTTTCGGAAACGCGTCACTCGCTGTTCGCGTTCTTGGGCGAAATGCTCTTGCCCGTTGTGGTGGCGTTGGTCGTGGCTGCCGGCCTGGTGTTTCTGCTTTCGCGCATCCTGACGAAGCATATCATGAAGCCCATCGATGCGCTTGACATGGCCGAGCCGCTTGAGAACGAGATTTACGAGGAAATGGTGCCGCTGCTGCAGCGCATCGACGATCAGCAAACGCTGCTCAAGAAGCAGAACAAAGAGCTTGCCGAGGCCGAATCGATGCGCCGCGACTTCTCCAGCAACGTCAGCCACGAAATGAAAACGCCGCTGCAGGTCATTTCGGGATACGCCGAGCTCATGAAGAACGACATGGTGCTGCCGGGCGATCGCCAGAAGTTTGCGGGCCTTATCTACGACGAGGCCCAGGCGATGCGTGGGCTTATCAATGACGTGCTGACGCTGTCGAAGCTCGACGAAAGCGCGTTCACGCGCGAGGACCTTCCCATCGACGTGCGCGGCGTGGCCGACCGCATGGCCGACCGGCTGTCCTCGTTCGCCTCTGGCCGGGATGTTTCCGTCAAGGTGGAAGGCGATTCCGCGTTCATCCGCGGCAGCGAGACGTTGGCCGAGGAGATGTTGTACAACCTTATCGAAAACGGCATCCGCTACAACCGCGAAGGCGGCACGGTAAGCGTGCGCGTGTCGCGCCGGCCCGCCCAGGCTGTCGATGTCGTGGCGTTTCGCGAAGAGGGTGCGGAGGGCGTCATCCGCGAATTGGTGGAAGTGCGCGTGTCCGATACGGGGCCAGGTGTTCCGGAAAATATGCGCGAGAAGATTTTCGAGCGCTTCTTCCGCCTGGATAAAAGTCGTTCGAAGGAAACGGGCGGCACGGGCCTTGGCCTGGCCATCGTGAAGCATGCCGTGCAGTATCACCATGGTGTGATTGCCGTTGAGGGCAAGCTTGGCGAGGGAACCACGTTCGTTTTGATGTTCCCCGGCGCGTAGGGCGAAAAAGGGCGCAAAAAAGTTCCGCCCCTGGCCGGAAGGATGAACCCACCTCAGTCAAGGTGGGTGCTCGCAGCATGCTTCCCGGCTTTCGTGCCAACGGGCACGAATCTCCGTTCCACAGGCTATCTTGAGCTCCCTCAGAAATAGCATCGGTCCATCGCAAAAGTACGGCGACAAGGGCGGAACCTGTCTTTGAGTATATGAGGCTTCAAGCCAAAGTAAAGTCTTGACACGATCGGCGAAACGTAGCAGAGGGCTACCTTGTTTCGCCGATCGTCTTTGGACGCGTTTGTGTGGCTGCGAAGTTGCTGCCGAGGTTGGAGAATTGCCCGCTAGGCAAACAAACGTTCGCATGATATCATGGGTGCCCAATCAAGAAGCGAGGTCGGGCATGGACACATTATTCACGGCAATGGAAAACGAGCGGAAACAGCAGGTCGCGCCGCTGGCGGTGCGCATGCGTCCGCGCACGCTTGAAGATGTGGTGGGGCAGGCCGACGCCGTGGGTCCGGGCAGCTGGCTGCGCGCGGCCATTGAACAGGACAATGTCAGCTCTGTTATTTTGTACGGCCCTGCCGGAACGGGGAAAACGTCCATTGCGCACGTTATCGCGGAAACAACGAAAGCGGCGTTCGTGGAGGTTTCCGCTATCGGCGGCACGGTGTCTGATCTGCGCCGTGAAATCGACGCGGCAGAAAAGCGCTTGGCGCTCAACGGCTCGCGCACCATTTTGTTCGTCGACGAGATCCACCGTTTCAACCGCAGCCAGCAAGATGCACTGCTGCATGCGGTGGAGAACCGCGTGGTGGTGTTGGTGGGCGCTACTACCGAAAACCCGTTTTTCGAAGTGAACTCGGCGCTTATCAGCCGTTCGCGCGTGGTGGAGCTGCACGGGCTTTCCGACGGCGATATCGCGCGTTTGGTCGACCGCGCTGTGGCCGACCCGCGTGGGCTTGACGGCTGCTACACGCTTGAGCCTGCGGCGCGCAGCGCCATCGTGCTTTTGGCGGGCGGGGACGGGCGTGCGTCGCTTACCACGCTTGAACTTGCGGCGGGCATGCAGAAGCCAGGTACGCGTCAAAAGCCTGCGGTTATCACGAAAGCCCAGGTGGAAAGCGCCACGCCGCATCGCGCTTTGCCGTACGACAAGAACAAGGATATGCATTACGACATCATATCCGCGTTTATCAAATCCATGCGAGGTTCCGATCCCGATGCGGCGCTGTACTGGCTTGCCCGCATGATCGACGGCGGGGAAGACCCGAAATACATTGCGCGGCGCATGTTCATCCACGCGTCTGAAGACGTTGGCAACGCCGATCCTCAAGCGCTGCTGGTGGCCGAGGCCGCATTCAAGGCTGCCGAGGTCATCGGGTACCCGGAGTGCCGCATCAACCTGGCGCAAGCGGCGGTGTACATTGCGCTTGCGCCGAAAAGCAACGCCGCGGAAGCTGGCATCGACGCCGCGTTGGCTGAGGTGCGCCATGGGCCGAAACGTGATGTGCCCGACTACCTGCGCGATCGTCATCGTCCGGGCTCGGAAAGCTATGGGGAGTATAAGTACCCGCACGACTATCCAGGTGGCTGGGTTGATCAGCGCTATTTGCCGCAGGGCCTTGAACGTGGATGCTTCTACCATCCGTCCGAAAGGGGCTGGGAGGCGTATCGCGTCGAGGCAACGGCGCGCGACCGCGCTCAGGCAGCGCATGCGGCGGCCGTTCGCGCCAAGCAACAGCAGCAACAACAGCGGCCGGCCGAAGGGCAAAACCCCACGTCCGAGTGATGGTAACCGCTGGGCAACCGCTATGAATGGCCAGTGTAGACGAACGCGCCCAACAGGTAGAATTCTTGCTGGCGTGCTATAGTTGGCGCGGATAACGTGCAGGTAAAGGAGGCGCTCGGTGGAATTCGGCGAGGTTATGGGCATGGTGCTGCCCGTCGTGTACGTGGTGGTCGGCATCGCTTTGATTTGGTTCGTGGTCGAGTTGGTTGTGACGGTGCGTAAAACCCGCACAACAGTCGACGAGATGAAGCAGCAGCTGGACCCGACGCTTGAAAGCGTGCAGCGCATCACGAAGTCGCTTGAACCCGTGGCCGACAAAGTCGACCCGCTTGTCGACCGCGTGTCTTTGACTGTGGACGCGGCGAATCTGGAAATCATGCGCCTTGATCAAATTCTGGAAGACGTCGGCGAAATCACTGATTCCGCCTCTAATGCGGTCGGTGCGGTTGAAACCGTTACGAACGCCCCTATGGAAATCATGAACAACGTCACGTCGAAGGTGCGTGACAAGCTGAAGACGAAGCGCGCAAGCGACGAATCCGTTGCTTTGGGCGAAGCGAAGGCGAAAGCGCAGGCCGCGGCTTTGGCCGGCGCCGCCGATGCAGCTGCGGACAAAGCGGGCAAGCAAGAAGATGCGCCTGCAAGCGAAGCCGCTGCTCAGGCAAAAGAGCTTGCGGATGAAGGCCCTGCCTATTTCACGTACGGTCAAGAGGGCGGCAAAGCCGAATAGCACTTCGTTGCATGCGTTAAGGGGTTGATTGAGGTGTCGGACAACGCGGATCTTCGCATGGAGAAGACCAAGCGCTGGTTTTTGGTGGTGTGGACGTGCGTGGGCGGCATCTTGCTCACCGGCGTTTTCGTGTACCTCATCAACATCTTAAGCGTTCCGGTTGCCATCCTTCTTTGGACGGTCGTCATTGTGTTTTGCCTGCGCGGCACGGTGAACAAGCTGGAATCGAAAGGAGTACCGCGCATAGCGGGAACGGCCATCGCATACGTGCTCATGGTCGTTGTCCTGGCACTGGTGTTCTTCTTGATGTTCTCGCCGGCGTTCGGCTTTGGCGATCAGTTTAAGGATCTGCTTCAAAGCATCCCTGGATACATCAACGATTTGATGAGCTTAGCGAACGGCGTGTATGCCCAATACTCCGACGTATTTCAGAACGATTCCGTGCAAAAGTATCTCAATGATGCGCTTTCCGCCTTGGGCTCGGCAGCGTCGGATGTTGCGCGTCAAAGCGCTACGGGTATGGTTGCCTTTGGTACTGGCCTGGTGAACACATGCATGGCAATAGGCTTTGCGCTGGTCATTGCGTTTTGGATTCTTATCGAGTTGCCCGCCCTTGGTCGCGAAACCATGCGGCTCGCCGGTCCGAATCGCGCCGAGACCATGGCCATGCTGCATGTAACGTTCACGCGTGTCATGGGCGGTTACATCAAGGGCACGCTTATCCAGTGCGGCATCATCGGTGTGGGCTGTGGCATTCTGTTTGCCATTCTTGATATTCCTAACTATGCCGCTCTGGGCGTTATCGCGGGTATCTTGAACATTGTTCCCATCGTGGGTCCCTGGCTTGGCGGCGCCTTGGCGGCAATTGTCGGCGTGTTCGTCAGCCCTTGGATTGCGGTGGCGGCGCTGGTGGGCACCATCGTTATCCAACAAGTGGTGTACACGTTCGTTTCGCCGAAGATCATGGCGTCTTCCGTTGATATCCACCCTGCATTGACATTGATTGCCTTGATGGCCGGCAGCGCTATCGGTGGCGCCATGAGCGGCTTCACCGGCTCGCTTGTGGGCATGCTGGCATCTATTCCCGCCGTGGCGGTTATGAAGTCCGTTTTCGTGTATTATTTCGAAAAGCATACCGGGCGTCAGCTGGTGGCGGAAGACGGCGTGTTCTTCCAGGGAACGCCAAAATCCGATGGCACGCTCGACCCCATTGCGGACGCCACATCGCCGCATCCGGATATATCGGCGGCAATAGAGCGCGTGAAGGTTGATGGCGGCAAAGGCCCGTTCGGCAAGCGCAAAGGAAAGCAATAAGCTCGCACAAGCTGCGGGTATGCAATAAGGCAGAGTTAGAAAGACAGGCACATGAAGTACATGACAAGCGCGGAGATCCGCGAGAAGTACTTGAAATTCTTCGAGGAAAAAGGCTGCAAGCGATTGCCGTCCTCCTCGCTTATCCCCGACGATCCGTCGCTGCTGCTCACCAGCGCCGGCATGGTGCAGTTCAAGCCCTACTTCCTGCATCAAAAGGAGCTTGACCCCACCTACATCGGCACCACCACCGTTCAGAAGTGCGTGCGCACGAACGACATCGACAACATCGGCGATGCCCGTCACCTTTCGTTCTTCGAAATGCTTGGCAACTTCAGCTTCGGCCGCTATTTCAAGAAGGAAATGTGTGCATGGGCCTTCGAGTTCTCCACTGAGGTTCTGGGGCTGCCGAAGGAAAAGCTGTACTTCACCGTCTTCGAAGACGATGACGAAACCATCGAAATCTGGAAGTCTTTGGGCGTTGCCGAAGACCACATCTCCAAGCTTGGCGAAGAGGATAACTTCTGGCGCGCCGGTCCTACCGGTCCGTGCGGGCCGTGCTCCGAGATTTATTTCGATCAGGGTCCCGAGGTTGGCTGCGGCAAGCCCGATTGCAAGCCCGGCTGTGATTGCGACCGCTTCCTCGAGTACTGGAACTGCGTGTTCACACAGTTCGACGGCCAGGAAGACGGCACGCTTGCTCCGCTGCAAACGAAGAACATCGATACCGGTATGGGCCTTGAGCGCATGGCTGCCATCATGCAGGGCGTTACGAACAACTACGATACCGATGTGCTGCGCAGCCTTGTTGCGGTGGGCGAGCGCTTGGCGGGCGTGGAGTACGGCAAGGACGAAGCAGCTGACTTGTGTCTGCGCATCATCGCCGACCACAGCCGTTCGGTCACGTTCATGATTGCCGACGGCATTCTGCCGTCTAACGAGGGCCGCGGCTACGTGCTGCGTCGTCTGCTGCGCCGCGCGGTTATGAAGGGCCATATGCTCGGCCTCGACAAGCCGTTCCTGAACGAGTACGTGGACGAAGTCGTGAAGCTTATGGGCAGCGTGTATCCTGAAATCGTGGAGAACCGTGAGCTTATCCGCGGCATCATCCTGTCCGAGGAAGAGCGCTTCGGCGCCAACCTGCGCCAGGGCCGCGCGTTCCTTTCCGACGCGCTTGATAAGCTTGATGGCACGGTGCTGCCGGGCGATCAAGCATTCACGCTGCATGACACTTACGGCTTCCCGGTCGACATCACGCGCGAGCTGTGCGAAGAGCGTGGAGTTGAGGTTGATATGGATGGCTTTGAGCGTTGCATGGAACAGCAGCGCGAGCGCGCCCGTGCCGCAAACGTGAAGGACGCGGAAGCGGCCTGGAGCACGTACGGCGGCGTGCATGCTGACCTACTCAAGGAGCTTGGAGCGACGAAGTTCGTCGGTTATCAAGAGCTTTCCGCCCAGGCAACCGTGAAAGCTTTGGTGAAGGATGGCACTCGCGTAAACGAGCTTGCTGCTGGTCAGCAGGGCGAGGTTGTGCTTGATGTCACGCCGTTCTACGCCGAAATGGGTGGCGAGGTCGGCGACACGGGCGTTATCGCTTGCGACGGCGTGAAGGCCGAGGTCATCGATACGAAGGCTCCCGAAAAGGGCCTGGTGTGCCACGTGGTGAAGGTGGTCGAGGGCACGCTGTGCGCTGAACAGGTCGTCACTGCCACCGTGGAAGCCGGTCGCCGCGCTCGCGTTACGCGCAACCACACGGCTACGCACATTCTGCATGCGGCGCTTCGCCAGGTGCTTGGCGAGCATGTGTCCCAGGCAGGCAGCTACGTCGGTCCCGATCGCTTGCGTTTCGACTTCACGCATTTTGCCGCGGTCACGCCCGAGCAGCTGGCCGAAGTTGAGCGCGTTGCGAACGAGTTCATCATGTCCGCTACGCCTACGAACATCTACGAGACGTCGCTTGATGCTGCCCGCGAAGGCGGCGTGATGGCGCTGTTCGGCGAGAAGTACGGCGAGCAGGTGCGCGTTGTCGAGTGCGGCACGTTCTCTCGCGAGCTGTGCGGTGGCTGCCATGTTGCCAATACTGCCGAAATCGGCCTGATGAAGATCACCAGCGAAACAAGCGTCGGCGCGAACGTGCGCCGCATCGAGGCTGTCACCAGCTTTGGCGCGCTTGAATACATCAACAAAGTTGAGTCCGAGCTGAAGGAAACCGCCGAGGAGCTGCGCGTGCCGCTGTTCGACGTGTCCGAGCGTACGGCTGCTAACATCAAGCAACTGCGCGAGTTCACAAAGAAGGCAAAGCAGAGCAAGGGCATCGTGTCCGACGACAACATCACGAAGCTTGTGGATTCCGCAGTTGCATCTGCTGCTGGCTATCCCGTCATCATCTCTCGCGTGAAAGTTGCCGATGCAGGAGCTCTGCGCAACGGCTGGGATATCTTGCATGCACGTATGCCCAAGCCGGGCGCATGCGTGCTGATCGGCGAGAAAGACGGTAAAGCCGTGCTCATGGCTGCCGGTTCGCCTGAAGCGGTTGAGGCAGGCTTTAACGCTGGTGCCATCATCAAGGTCATTGCCCCTTGCGTGCAGGGTGGTGGCGGCGGCAAGCCTTCCATGGCGCAGGCTGGCGGCAAGAACGCCGCGGGCATCGATGATGCTCTGGAAGCTGCTCGCAAGATGCTGCTGTAGCTTTAGCTTTCGCAATGTGCGCCCCGCAGCAACAAGCTGCGGGGCGTTTTCGTGTCTAAGGTTATCTGGTAAAGTAAGGATTACTATGAGAATTCTTGCATTGGATATCGGCCAAACGCGTATCGGCGTTGCCGTCAGCGACCCACGCGAGCGCGTGGCGTCTCCTGTATGCGTACTTCCTGCAAACGATGTGCTGGCAAATGCGAAAAGCTGGCGTCGCGTGTTGGAGGATTGGGAGCCGGAATTGCTGCTCTCCGGCCTTCCGTACACGCTTTCGGGCGAAGAAGGCCCGCAGGCGGCGCGTATCCGAGAGGTTGCCGGCAAAATCGGCAAGGCCGCAAGCCTCCCCGTTGAGTTCACCGATGAGCGTTTAAGCTCGCAGGAGGCCAAGCGCAGTTTGCGTGAAAGCGGCATGTCGGAACGCGATATGCGCGGCAAAATCGATATGATTGCAGCAAGCGTGTTCTTGCAAGCATGGCTTGACGCACGCAATTCCAGCGAAAGGTAAGTAATCTATGCCCCTTCGTAAGCAAGTGACGTATTCCCGTCGTCCGAACCACGCAGCCCGTTCTGCCCACGCACGCGGCGACCGCATGTTCCGCACGTATGATACCAGCTATATCCAGCCGAAACGCAGCAAAGTGCCCGCAATCGCGTTCACTGTGGTGCTGGTGCTGGTAGTGCTGGCCATCCTGTGGTTTGTCGGCTCTTCAGTGGCAAGCTGCATGTCGCCGAAGGCGGAACTTTTGGCCGATGGCGAACAGGCAACGGTTGTGGTCAGCGATGGCGAAGGGGCCAATGACATTGGCAAGGCGCTTGTCGACGCTAAGCTGGTGTCCACTTCGAAGGACTTCACCGACCGCGTAAACGCGTTAGGCGCCGCTGCGGATCTGAAGCCGGGCACGTATGTGTTCACTGGCGGTGCATCGGTCGACGACATCATCTCATCGCTGCAGGCGGGTCCTGTTACCGCAACGCTTACCATCCCCGAAGGTTATCGCCTTAGCGAAATCGCTTCGGCGGTGGAAGCGGCGACGAACGGCAACGTGACCGCGGACGATTTTACGAACGCAGCTTCAAATGCAAGCGTGTATGCGGGCGACTTCAGCTTCCTGGAGTCGGCAGGCGCGAACAGCCTGGAGGGCTTCCTGTTCCCGAAGACGTACGACATCTCCCCTGACGCTACGGCCGACAGCCTCATTCGCGCCATGCTTACGCAGTTCCAAACCGAAACGGCGGGCCTTGATTGGTCGTATCCGCAATCCCAGGGCCTGTCGCTGTACCAGGCAGTCAACCTTGCTTCTATCGTTGAAAAGGAATCCAGCGGCGATGAAGGCGTGCGCGCGCAGGTGGCCTCGGTGTTCTACAATCGCTTGACCACGCAAGGCGAGCCGAGCAACGGTCTTTTGCAGTCCGATGCCACCACGGCTTATGTTGTCGGTCACGATCCCACGCCTGAAGAGGTGCACGCCGATTCCCCGTACAGCACATACACGAACCCGGGTCTGCCGCCTACGCCCATCTGCTCGCCTTCCATCGAGTGCTTGCAGGCGGTGTGCGCACCGAACAAAGACGCACTGGGCAAGTACTACTTCTTCTATTTCGAGGGCGACAACTATCAGTTCAGCGAAACGTACGACGAACATCAGGCCACGTATTCCTCGTAGGTGACCATGTCGTATCTGCAGCCCGAACGGTATTTCTCGCGCATCTCTCACATCAACATCAAACGGGACCTGCTTGATTGTGGGTTCCGTTTCGTGTTGCTTGACATCGACAACACTATCCTTTCGCGCGCCACGCACGACGTGCCGCGTGACGTGGGGCTATGGCTTGCGCAGGCGCGCGATGCCGGCGTGCAATTTTGCTTGGTGTCGAACAACTGGCACGAAAACGTGCATCAGCTTGCCAACAGGCTGTCCATGCCCATCGTGGCGAAGGCCATGAAGCCCATACCGGCCGCCTTGTTCGTGGCTATGCACAAGCTGGGTGCGAAGCGTGCCGAAACGGTGATGGTGGGCGATCAGCTGTCCACCGATGTGCTTGCTGCGCATAACGCGGGCATTTCCGCGTATCTGCTGGCCCCGCTGGTTGAGCAAGACCTTAAGCATACGCGCTATGTTCGCATGGTCGAGCGCGCTATCTTGGGCGATGCGCTTCCCGAAGGCGGCGTGCCGCAACCAGCGCATGCCGAGTCCGGAAACGCTGCCTTGTGCGAATGCGCAAGCGGCACGGAAGCCGCCTCTCCAAAGCTCTAGCTCGCCGCTCAGGATTTAACGGTGCGAGAGCCGATGACATTGGTATGATGGAATCCCTGCAAATCTGCAGGCTCTTTTGCAATGAGGAAGGAATTCCATGACCGAGCAGAGCGAAGGCGAACGCCTCTATATTCTGGGGCACCCTGTTGCGCATTCGAAATCGCCGGTAATGTACAACGCCGTGTACGGTGCGTGCGGTCTTCCGTGGACGTACGATTTCGCCGATTATGCGGAGCTGGACGATGCCCGTACGTTTCTGGATGAACGTCAATTCCTGTCGATCAACATCACCACTCCGTATAAGCCTTTGGCCTTCGAAGCCGCAACTCGCAAAGATCCTAGCGCCGTGCTGGCGCAAGGGGCGAACGTGCTGGTGCGCGAAGACGACGGGCTTGCGGGCTACAACACCGATGGCGCGGGTTGCGTGCGTTTCCTGGAGTTGATGGGCGTGCGCTTCGAAGGCAAGCGCGTTGCCGTGTGTGGCACAGGCCCCACGGCGCTTTCCATCATGCACGCATGCGCCGTTGCCGGCGCCGACTCGCTCATGCTGCTGTCGCGCGACGAGCAGCGCGCTCGACGCGTGCTTGAAGGCTATATCGATCGGTTTGGCCTGCTCATGAGCACGGCCGAGGGGGAGGCGCCCGGCAGCAATGGCAAGCGAAGCCTGCGCGAGGCGTACGAGGTCCCCACGTTCCGCTTTGGTTCTTACGGAAGCGCGGCCGATTTTATCGCGTCGGCCGATATCATCATCAACGCAACGCCGCTTGGCATGAAGCCCGGTGACCCGGCGCCGTTCGGCACGAAGTTGTTGAGCGCGCGCCAGGTGGTCATGGACGCCGTTTACGCTGCAGGCCGCACGAAGCTGGTCGAGGACGCTTTGGCGGTTGGATGCCAGGCGTGCAACGGCGGCGGCATGTTGGTTGCCCAGGCTGTGGCAACGGCGCGCATCGTTTCCAAAGCGCAAAGCGTTGACCTGGCTATGAGCGATGCTGACATGTTCAACGCCATGGCGGATGCGGCGGGTTTCGACTGCCCCCGCGCGTAGCACAAACAACTCCGACGGCGCAACGGCATGCACCCGCCGCGCCCGATGCACGAAGGAATACACATGCGTTACTACACTGCAGGCGAAAGCCACGGACAAGGGCTTGTTGCCATCATCGAAGGCGTTCCCGCGGGCTTGAAGGTGTCCGAACAGCAGATCAACATCGACCTTGCGCGCCGCCAATCGGGCTATGGGCGCGGCGGTCGCCAGAAGATCGAGCGCGACACGGTGCAGGTTATCTCCGGCATCCGCTTCGGCCGTACCATGGGCAGCCCCGTTGCCATGATCGTGAAGAATCGCGACTGGGAAAACTGGACCGACCGTATGGCGCCGTTCGGCGAAGCGCCGCTTGACCTGGTGCGCGAGGTGACACCGCGTCCCGGCCATGCTGATTTGGTGGGCGCGCTGAAAACGAACACAGACGACTGCCGTAACATCCTAGAGCGCTCAAGCGCCCGCACCACGGCCCCGCGCGTGGCGGCCGCAGGCATTGCGCGCGAGTTCCTGGCCGAACTGGGCGTCGACATCTTCTCGTACGTCGTGTCCATCGGCAGCGTGTCCATGCGCGAGGAAGACCCGTACATGAACGCCGCGCAGTATACGCCGCTTGCCATTGAAACCAGCGAGGTGCGCTGTCCCGATGCCGAGGCAACCGAGGCCATGAAGCGCGAAATCGACCGCGCCATCAAAACGAAGGACAGCCTGGGCGGCACGTTCCGCGTGGTGGTGCGCGGCCTGCTTCCCGGCGTGGGCGATTACGCCGTGCCTACCGAGCGCCTCACGTCCACCATCGGCGGCGCGCTGTTCAGCATTCCCGCCATCAAGGGCGTGGAATTCGGCATGGGCTTCGAATGTGCCCGCCGTCCCGGCTCGCAGGTGCACGACCCCATCGAGCTTGATCGCGCGAACGCGAACTTCACGCGCACGTCAAACAACGCCGGCGGCCTTGAGGGCGGCATGACTACGGGCATGCCGCTGGTGGTCACGGCGGCCATGAAGCCCATTCCCACGCTGATGCAGCCCCTGCAAACGGTGAACCTCGACACGCTTGAGGTGGCGCAGGCCTCCAAGGAGCGCAGCGACGTGTGCGCCGTGCCCGCCGCCGCGGTGGTTGCAGAAGGAGAAGTGGCGTTTGCCCTGGCAGATGCCTATATGCGCAAGTTCGGTTCCGACAACATGGCCGATATCAAGGCCGCCATCAAAGCGTACAAGCAGCGACTGAACACCATGTCGCGCTAGCAAGTTAGGAAGGAAGTCCCATGGAAACGAAGGACGCGGAAAACCAGACCATCACGCCGGAAACGAATCCGATTGCCTATACGCTTTCGGTCACCACGCCCGACGAGGTCGTCGCCGTTGTGAACAGTCCCGAGCTCAAACCGGCAAGCCGCCCGGTGTACGAGCTTACGCGCAACGTGTTCTTCGTCGGCTTCATGGTTGCGGGTAAAACGTCCACGTCGCGCCGCTTGGCGCGCCAGTGCGGCTTGGCCACCATTGACCTTGACGCCTACATCGAGCGTCGCGAACGCCGCTCCATCAACCAGATCTTCGCCACGGAAGGCGAAGATGCGTTCCGTGCTATGGAAACCGAGGCGCTGGCCGAGTTTGCGCACAAAGGCCCCATGCTGGTGTCGTGCGGCGGCGGCATCGTGCTACGCGAAGAAAACCGCGAAATCCTGAAGCAGAACGGCTTCGTGGTGTACCTGCAGGTCACGGCCGAGCAGGCCGTTGAGCGCGTCAGCGATGTTTCCACGCGTCCGCTGTTCAAAGACCTGGAAACGGCGCGCAAGACCATCGCGGGGCGCTTGCCCATGTACGAAGACGTTGCCAGCGTGTCCATCGATACGGTGGGCAAGTCCATCAACGTTGTTGCACAGGAAATCCAGGACATCCTTGAGAAGGAGGGCGTGCTGTGCCTGCGACAAAAGTAGTGGTGAACATCCCCGGCGAGGTTGCGTACAACGTGCGCATCGGCGCGGGCGTGCTGGCCTCGCTGGGGCAGTCCATGCGCAACGTGCCGTCGCTTGCCGGCGCTGAGCAGGTGCTTGTCATCACGGACACCAACGTTGGGCCGCTGTACCTCTCGCGCGCGAAGGCATCGCTGACCGAGGTGGGCTACCATGTGTCCGATATCTGCGTTCCCGCAGGTGAAGAGGCGAAATCCATCGCGGTGATCGGCGAGGTGTGGGAGGCCATGGCCGCGTTGGCGCTTGAACGCGACTGCGTGGTGGTAGCGCTTGGCGGCGGCTGCGTCGGCGACCTGGCGGGTTTTGCCGCGGCCACGTACATGCGCGGCGTGCAGGTGGTGCAGGTGCCCACCACGCTGCTGTCCATGGTGGACTCAAGCGTCGGCGGCAAAACGGGCGTGAACCTGACGGCGGGCAAGAACCTTGTCGGCGCGTTCAAGCAGCCCGCATTCGTGTGCGCCGACACCGACGTGCTGGCAACGTTGCCGCCGCGCGAATGGGCGTGCGGTTGCGGCGAGGTGGCGAAGTCGGCGCTCATCGACGGCGACGAGTTCTTCTTCTGGCTTTCCGACCAGGCGCAGGCCATGGCAGCGCGCCAAGCCGACGTGGTTGCCGAGGCCATCGCGCGCTGCGTGGTGTTCAAGGCCGACGTGGTGGCGCAGGACAAAACGGAAAGCCGCGGTGTGCGCGAATGCCTGAACTATGGGCACACGTTGGCACACGCCATTGAGAAGCTGTCGGGCTACGGCACGTATTCCCATGGCCACGCCGTGGCGGAGGGCATGCGCTTCGCGGCGCTTTTGGGCGAAAGCCTGGTGGGCACACCGGCGGAGCTTGCCGAAGCGCAGGCGCAGCTGCTTGATGCGTTGAACTTGCCGGCGCTTGACTGGAAGGCCACGCCGGAAAACGTGCTGGAAACCATGAAGCGCGACAAGAAGGCTCGCCACGGGCAGGTGCGCTTCATGCTGCTTGAGGACGTGGGCGCGTGGAAGCTCGTCGACGTGGACGATGCCACCATTTTGCGCCATCTGCAAACCTACTTCGCGGGCAAATAGCCTGCGCAACGCAAACGGTACGGGCCGGGCGCATCGCCCGGCCTTTGCATTTCCCGCAAGCGGCGTCAAGCGCGGCATGCCGCCGCGGGGTGAAAGGAGCGTTTCGTGAAGAAAATCTTGCTGATGAACGGCCCGAATCTCAACATGCTGGGCATTCGCGAGCCTGGCGTGTACGGCAACAACACGCTGGCTGAGCTTGAGCGCCAGGTAATCGAGTACGGCGCGGCGCACGATTGCGAGGTGGAGTGCTTTCAGTCCAACCATGAAGGCGACCTGGTGGAGAAGATTCACGCCACGTACGGCGCGTGCGACGGCATCATCTACAATCCCGGCGCGCACACGCACTACTCTTACGCGTTGCGCGATGCGCTTGGCAGCGTCAGCACGCCGTGCGTGGAAGTGCACATCTCCGATGTTGATGCACGCGAGCCGTTTCGCCGCATCTCGGTGATTGCCCCGGCGTGCGTGGCGCAGGTGAAAGGGCGCGGCTTTGCGGGATATTGCGATGCGCTCGACATCTTGCTGGAAGGCGTGACCGAGCGCTTGGGCGAAGGGTATGAAAACCGCTATAAAAGCGGGCAAGTGATTATGGCAGGTCGTGATTATCGTGACGAATAGTATGAAAGCCCAGGCCGCAGAACGTCTGGCGCGTTTGCGCGAAGCGGCAGCACAAGCTGGCATCCGTACGTTTTTGGTGCGTGACACCGCAAGCATCGAATGGCTGACGGCGTTCGATAACGTGTTCGACGACGAGCAGGCGCATGCGCTGTTGGTCACGCCGCACGATGCGGTGCTGCACACCGATTCGCGCTATGCGGGCGCCGCGCGCAAGGCAGCTGCCGGCGAAGGCGTTATCACCGTTGACGATGCGCGCACGGGCCACGGCGCCTGGGTGGCCGATGTGTTCGCGGCGCGCCATGCGAACGCAGCGGGTGGCGTAGCGCCCGCCGACATCGTGTTGGGCATCGAGGACAGCATGACGCTTGCGGGTTTCCGAGCGCTCGAGCGCGCGCTCGCCGAGGCGCCGGCTGCCCCCCAGCTGCGCGAAACCACCGATTTCGTGCGGGCTTTGCGCGCGGTGAAGGAGCCGGCCGAGGTGGCGCGCATGAAGGCGGCGCAGGCCATCACCGACGCGGCGTTCAGCTACATCATCACGTTCATGAAGCCGGGCATGACCGAACGCGAAGTGCAGGTTGAGCTAGAGGATTGGATGCTTCGCCATGGCGCGTCGGGCCTGGCGTTCTCGTCCATCGTGGCCACGGGCGCAAACGGCGCAAGTCCGCACGCCATTCCCGGTGAAACGAAGCTTGAGGCGGGGCAATGCGTGGTCATGGACTTCGGCGCGCGGGCGCACGGCTATTGCTCCGACATGACGCGCACGGTGTTCATCGGGCAGCCGGACGCGAAGATGCGCAGCGCCTATGATGCCATGCGCCAGGCAAACGAGCAGGTTGAAGTTGCAATTCGCCCCGGCGTTACCGGTGCGGACATGCACCAGCTGGCCGAAGACGTGCTGGCGGCGGGCGGTTTTGCCGGCAAGATGGGTCACGGGCTTGGGCACGGCGTGGGCATCGACATCCACGAGGAGCCGGTGTTGTCGCCGCGCAACACCGCGCCGCTTGCGCCGGGCAACGTGGTCACAGTGGAACCGGGCATCTACCTTGAAGGCGAATTCGGCATGCGCTTGGAAGATTTCGGCGTGGTCACCGAAGAAGGCTTCGACGTGTTCACGCAATCTACGCATGAGATGGTTATACTGTAAAGGTTGAACTAAAGGGGCGGCTCCGGTCGTCTGAACGTTTGAAAGGAACTACCAGTGGCAATCTCTACCGCCGACTTCAAGAACGGCATGTGCATCATCAACAACAACAAGATGTGCACCATCGTCGAATTCCAGCACGTCAAGCCTGGTAAGGGCGGCGCATTCGTGCGCACGAAGCTTCGCGACATCAAAACCGGCCGCGTTGTCGACTACACGTTCAACGCCGGCACGAAGTTCGACACCGTGCGTTTGGAAACCCGCAAGATGCAGTACCTGTACAACGACGGTTCCGACTACTACTTCATGGACCCGAACACGTACGACCAGATGAGCATCCCCACCGAAACCGTGGGCGACACGGCGAAGTGGCTGAAGGAGAACGACGAGGCCAGCCTGCTGTACGCCGGCGACGAGCTTATCAGCATCGAGCCGCAGATGTTCGTCGAGCTTGAGTGCACGCACACCGAGCCGGGCTTCAAGGGCGATACCGCCACGAACACCACGAAGCCGGCCACGTTCGAGACCGGCGTTGAGCTACAGGTTCCCACGTTCGTCGAAATCGGCGACGTGCTGCAGATCGACACCCGCGATGGCCGCGTCATCAAGCGCGTTTAATAGTTTCGCCGGCCTGTCGGCCGGCGAATTGACTCGACGCTGCGGGCCGCTCTGGCGCTCGGCCTTCACCTTCAACTGCGCGAGCATGGCCCAAAGGGCCTATGCTCGCTTGTTTCAGGCGAATTCCGGGCATCAGAGCGGCCCTCGCTGACTTTGGTGGCATCCCGGAGTTTCAATATGCGCCCTTTGGGCGCATTTGTTGTGTATGGGGCCTCTCGCGTCTGCGCACTTGAATCGTTACGTGCGTGAAGGGTTGGCTGGGGCGGTTCGCGCTTCTGGGCGCCGCCGGGGTGCGGTTTCTGTTTCTTGCCCGTGAATTCGCCGTATGCGGCCGGCAACGCTGCCGCCTTCTTCTATAATCCTGGTTTCGATCTATACGGTCATATACCACTTGATAACGAAGGGGGTGCGAGTTCATGCCAAGGCTTCAGATCATGGATACCACCATCCGTGACGGCCAGCAGAGCCTGTGGGCGACGCGCATGAGCATCGGCGACATGCTGCCGATCCTGCCAAAGATGGACCGCGTCGGATACTGGGCAATCGAGGCATGGGGCGGCGCAACGTTCGACTCATGCATGCGTTTCTTGGATGAGAATCCCTGGGACCGCCTGCGCTCCATCAACGCGGCAACGCCGAACACGCCGTTGTCCATGCTCACGCGCGGCCAGAACCTGGTTGGCTATAAGCATTATTCTCGCGAGATTGTGAATCGCTTCATTAAGGCGTCGAAGCGCAACGGCGTGCACGTGTTCCGCGTGTTCGACGCGCTGAACGACATCCGCAACGTCGTGGACACCGCCGAGGCGGTCAACGAGTGCGGCGGCCACTTCGAGGGTGCAATCTCTTACACTATTTCCCCTGTTCATACGCTTGACAGCTATCTGGAGTACGCGCAGCAGCTCAAGGAGCTGGGCGCCGACTCCATCTGCGTGAAGGACATGGCCGGCCTTATGACGCCGTACCGCGCCGAGCGCATCGTCAAGGCGCTGAATGCCGAAATCGGCCTGCCGGTGCATCTGCACTGCCACTATGTTGGCGGCATGGCTCCGGCAAACTACATCAAGGCTGCCGAGGCGGGCGTGTCCATCGTCGACACCGCGTCCGCGCCGCTGGCCTTCGGCAACTCCCAGCCCGCCGTCGAGATGTTGGTGGCGGCGCTGCAGGAAAGCCGCTACGACACGGGGCTTGACCTGAACTTGCTGTTCGAAATCGCCGAATACTGGGAGGAAGTGCGCAAGCGCAGCCACTACAAGCGCGGCGTGTCCTCGCTTATCCATATGCAGGTGTACTCGCACCAGGTGCCCGGCGGCATGATGTCGAACCTCATGAGCCAGCTTGAGGTGCAGAACGCCTCCGACCGCCTGCCCGAGGTCATGAAGGAAATCCCGCGCGTACGCGCCGAGGTCGGCTATCCGCCGCTTGTTACGCCCATGTCGCAGATTGTCGGCACGCAGGCTGTGTTCAACGTGCTTACCGGCAAGCGCTGGGGCGTTGTATCCAAGGAAATGAAGGACTACATCTGCGGCTACTACGGCAAGGCGCCGGGCCGCATCGATTCTGAGATCATGAAGAAAGTCGCGGGCAATTCGCAGGTGCTGCCCGACGACGTTGCGCCGTCAAGCCTGGTCACCACCACTTACGACGAGGTTGCCGAGGAAATCGGCGATTTGGCGCAAAGCGAAGAGGACGTGCTCATGTACGCGCTGTTCCCGAACGAGGCGCGCACGTTCTTGAGCAAGCACCGTGCATCCGAGAGAGTCGACTTCCTTATGCAGGAAGAGTCGAGCAATACCAAGGAGGACGATTACGTGGATATCAACCAGATTCGCGAGCTGGTTCGCGTTGCCGAGGAAAGCGGCGTCGGCGAAATCGTAGTTGAGGAAGAGGGCACGCGCATCGCCGTGCGCATGCCGGGTGCAGCTCCTGCAGCCGCTCCGGCCGCCGCTGCGGCTCCTGCCGTTGCCGCTGCTGCCGCACCTGCAGCTGCTCCGGCGGCACCCGCTGCCGCCGAGCCCGAGCGTCCTGCCAACTGGTATGCCGTGAAGGCTCCCATGGTCGGCACGTTCTACGCGGCTCCTGCTCCGGGCGAGCCGGCGTTCGTGAAGGTGGGCGACGAGGTTGCCGCCAACCAAACGCTGTGCATCGTCGAGGCTATGAAGCTTATGAACGAGATCACGGCCGAGGAAATGGGCACCGTGCGCGAGATTTGCGTGAAGGATGCCGATCCGGTCGAGTTCGGTACCGTGCTGTTCTACATCGAGCCCCACTCCACCACGCCCATCTCGGAGCAGTAGTATGTTCAAGAAAGTACTCATTGCCAATCGCGGCGAAGTGGCCCTGCGCGTCATGCGCGCCTGCAAAGAGCTGGGCGTGAAAACCGTTGCGGTCTACTCCACGGAGGACGAGAACACCTACCCCGTGCAGTACGCGGATGAGAAGGTGTGCATCGGCCCTGCTCAGGCGGCGAAAAGCTACCTGGTTATGTCCAACATCATCGAGGCGGCCCGCATCACCGGCGCCGAGGCCATTCACCCCGGCTACGGCTTTTTGGCCGAAAACGCCGACTTTGCCCGCGTGTGCGTCGACAACGACATCGTGTTCATCGGCCCGTCGGCCGAGTGCATCGAGCGCATGGGCGACAAGTCCTCTGCGCGTGAAACCATGAAGGCGTGCGGCGTTCCCACCGTGCCCGGCTCCGATGGCTGCATCGACACCGTCGAGGAAGCACGTCAGTTCGCCGAGCGCGTGGGCTATCCCGTGCTCATCAAGGCAACGGCCGGCGGCGGCGGCAAGGGCATGCGCGAGGTTCACGACCCCGCTGAGCTTGAGTCGCACTACAAGGCCGCTCGCGCCGAGGCCGGCGCGGCATTCGGCAACGACGAGGTGTACCTGGAGAAGCTCGTGCTGCGTCCGCGCCACGTCGAGGTGCAGGTGCTTGCCGACGACTTCGGCAACAACGTTGCCCTGTGCGAGCGCGACTGCTCTGTGCAGCGTCGCCACCAGAAGCTTATCGAGGAAGCCCCCTCGCCGGCGCTGACCGATGAGCTGCGCCGCGCCATGGGCGTTGCCGCCATCAAGGCTGTCCGCGCGGTCGATTACCGCAACGCGGGTACCATCGAGTTTCTGCTTGATACCACGGGCAAGTTCTACTTCATGGAAATGAACACGCGCGTGCAGGTGGAGCATCCGGTGTCCGAACAGATCACGGGCACGGATATCATCAAAGAGCAGCTGCGCATCGCCTCCGGTGAGCCTATGAGCTGCGCTTCCCGCGCTCCGTTCACGCCGTTTGGCCACGCCATGGAGTTCCGCATCAACGCCGAGGACCCCGAGCACGGCTTCCGTCCGTGCCCTGGCACCATCACGCGCTTCGAGCCTCCCGCGGGCCCGGGCGTGCGCGTTGAGGCATACGTGCACTCGGGTTCGAAAATCAGCCCGTACTACGACTCCATGGTTGCTAAGCTTATCGTGTCCGGTCAGGACCGCGAGGAATGCCTGGCGCGCGGTCGCCGTGCTTTGGATGAGTTCGTCATCGAGGGCATTCAAACTACGCTGCCGTTCCATCGTCGCGTGCTGGACAACGAAGTGTTCTGCGCAGGTGAAGCCACTACCGACTTCATCGAAACCCAGATGGGAGATGTGCTATGAGCGATTTGAACGTTGACGGTATGGCGCTTGCGCCGGGTGTCGTCGAAACCATCGTTTCCATTGCCGTTGCCGAAGTCGACGGCGTTGCAAGCGTTGGTGGCGCTTCTGCTGCGAACCGCGGCATCCGCGCTGCGCTTGGCAGCAAGCCCGCTACGGCAGGCATTCAGGTGGCGCCGGGCGAAGATGACGCGCTGCAGATTTCCGTGCGCATAGACGTATACTATGGGCACGTGCTGCCCGACGTGGCGGCGGCGGTGCGCCAGTCCGTGGTCGATGCCGTGGCAAGCCAGGTTGGCGCAACGGTTGAATCGGTTGACGTGTACATCGACGGCATCCAGTTCAACAAGTAAGAGAAAAGAAGAGGCACAGGGGATTTATCGCATATGGCAATGAAACGACACGAGCGCACGACGGCACGCCGCGTGGCGCTGCAGGTTCTGTACACCGCTGAAATCAAGGGCATAACCGCAGCCGAGGTGGTTGCGGAAGGCACGTTTCCCTCCGAAGAGGGAACGCTGACCGACTATGCGCTTGATCTGGTGCGCGGCGTCGAGAACAACCGCATCGCCATCGACGGCAACCTGAAGGCTGCTGCCGAGAACTGGTCGCTGGGGCGCATGCCCATCGTGGACCGCTCCATCCTGCGCATTGCCACGTACGAGATCCTGTTCGTGGAAGACGTTCCCACCAGCGTCGCCATCAACGAGGCCGTTGAGCTGGCGAAGGACTTCGGCGGCGAAGACGAGTCCCCGCGTTTCGTGAACGGCGTTTTGGGCCGCATTGCCAAAGACGTCGACGCCGAGGCTTCCGCGCCGCGCGGCGACGACCCGGCGCAGCCGCTCGTGCTGTAAGCGGGTGCGTTCGTGGCGTACGAGTCTTACGAGTCGTTCGAATCGGTCAAAGGGCGTCTGGCTGAGATCGTCGATGCGGTAAGCAACGACGATCTTCCGCTTGACCAGGCGCTCTCGCTGTACGAGGAAGCCGTTGGCCTGGGGCTGCGCGCAAGCGATTTGCTGGAGCAGGGCATCGACGAGCGTCGTTGCGAGCAGGCGTTGGCCGAAGAGGACGGCGTGCAAGAGGGCTCGGCGCAGCCCGCAGATGCGGCGGGGCAGGCATCGGCCGCTGCAACCGATGCCGAAAACCCTGATCAGGAATGAAAGGCGTTGCATGAGCGATAATCGCATTCTGGACATAATTTCATCACCTGCTGACTTAAAGCTCCTCTCCAACGAGGAGCTCTCCATACTTGCAAGCGAAATTCGCCAAGAGATCGTTTCCGTCACGTCGAAAACGGGCGGTCATGTGGCTTCGTCGCTTGGCGCTGTGGAGATCATCCTTGCGCTGCACAGCCTGCTTGATTGCCCGAAGGACAAGATTGTGTTCGACGTGGGGCATCAGGCGTATGCGCATAAACTGGTTACGGGCCGACTGAAGGATTTCCCCACGCTGCGCACGTACGGCGGCATGTCGGGTTTTCCGAAACCGTCCGAAAGCCCGTACGACGTGCATTATTCCGGCCACGCTTCCGATTCGCTTTCCGTGGCCCTTGGCTTGGCCGAGGCTCGCGATCTTTCGGGCGCAGACAACAAGGTTGTTGCCCTTATCGGCGACGCGGCGCTTTCGGGTGGCATGGCGTTTGAGGCCCTGAACAACATCGGCCAGGCGCAAACGCCCATGGTCATCATCTTGAACGACAACGAGATGTCCATCTCGCACAACGTCGGTGCGCTTATGAAGCATCTTGGGTACATGCGCGCTTCGTCGCAGTACCGCCAGGCGCGCGACACTATGCAGGAGCATCTGGAAAGCTCGGGCCCGGTGGGCAAGGCGCTGACCAGCTTCGGCCGCAACATGAAGGAATCGATGAAGCAGTTCGTCATTCCGCATTCCATGATTTTCGAGCAGCTGGGCATTGTGTGCACGGCGCCGGTTGACGGCCACAACATCGCTCAGCTGCGTGAGACGCTGCGCGCGGTGCTGGCGGCAAATGGGCCGGTGCTCATGCATGTGGTCACGCGCAAGGGCGAAGGCTACATGCCTGCCGTGCGCAACCCCGAGAAGTTCCACGGCATCGGGCCGTACAACATTGCCACGGGCGAGGTTATCAAGTCCGACAAGCCCTCAGCGCCGAAGTACACGAACGTGTTCGGCTCCGCGCTGGTGAAAGAAGCGGAAACGAACCAGGATATCGTGGCCATCACGGCAGCGATGAAGGGCGGCACGGGGCTTGATGCGTTCGCCGAGAAGTTCCCGAAGCGCTTCGTGGACACGGGCATTTCCGAAGAACACGCCGTGGGGTTTGCCGGTGGTTTGGCCGCGGGCGGCAAGAAACCCGTTGTTGCGCTGTACTCCACGTTCATGCAGCGCGCCATCGACCAGATGATCATCAACGTGGCGCTGCCGAAGCTTGACGTGGTGTTCGCCATCGATCGCGCCGGCATCGTGGGCGCCGACGGCCCCACGCACCATGGCGTGTTCGACTTGGTGTATGCCCGCATGGTGCCGAACATGCGCGTGCTGGCCCCCTCGAACGAGGCTGAGCTGGTGCATGGCCTGCATACGGCGCTTGCCATGGGCGGCCCGTTCGCCATTCGCTACCCGCGCGGGGAAGCGGAGGGCGTGCCGCTGCCTGAAGTGCCGGAAGTGCTGCCGGAGGGCAAGGCGCGCATGGTACGCGAAGGCGACGACGTTGCTCTTTTGGCGTTTGGCCGCATGGTTGGCTACGCTTGCAAGGCCGCAGAGGCGCTGGAGCAGCAGGGCATCAGCGTGCGCGTGGTGGACATGCGCTGGGTGAAGCCGCTTGATGCGGATGCCATTCGCGAAGCGGCGGGCACGAAGCTGGTGGTTACCGTCGAGGAAGGTGTTATTGCCGGCGGCGCTGGCGAGGGCGTGTTGGGCGAGATGGCTTGCATGGGCCTGCATACGCCCGCTCTGAACCTGGGCATTTCCGATGCGTTCGTCACGCAAGGCGGCGTTGGCCAGCTGCTGCACGAGCAGGGTCTTGACGCCGAAGGCATTGCCACCAGCGTAAAGGACCGCTACCAGCAGTTGACCTAGCGGCTTATAGCGGCTAAACAAAAGGCGCCGAACAGTAGGAATATAAGAAGGCGAGGCCGGACAAGCCTTGCCTTCTTTGCGTTTGGCGCATGATGCGCCGTGCTCACGTAGAATCTTTCGTCATGCTTTGTCGAAGGTCCTGCCCGGTATCTCGAGCGTTATCATGCTCGCGCGTCAAGGTGAGCAGGGCAATCGCAAGGCCATTGCGTCCTTGAGGCCGACTTCTTGCGCGGCGGTTCTCCAAACAAAATCACCCGGCAGTTCGTGCGAGCTGCCGGGTGATTTCCTGCGAGGCGTGCTCGGGAGGTTTCCTTACGCTTCCTTCTCCATCACGTAGTCGTCCATGACAAAGCTGTTGCCGATGTCGGTTTCCACGGACTCGATGGTGACGAAACCCTTGCCCAAATAGCAGCGCACGCCCAGCTCGTTGTGCTTGTTCACCGTCAGGTACATGGCGTGCAAATCGCGCGAGCGGCATAGCTCCACGTAGAACTCGATGATCTTCGAAGCGTAGCGCTTGCCGCGCTCTTCGGCCAGCAGGTAGATCTTCGAGATGAAGTAGCGGCTGGTTTCCGGCTCTTCGTGGCCACCGGTGTAGCCCACGGTTTTGCCGGCTTCGTCGACGACGAACCAGTATTCGTAGGCGTTTTCGGCCATGTCGCGCTTGATGGCTTCAAGGCTTTGGAACTGCTCCACCATGTAATCGGCTTGCGCAGCCCCGATAAGCGCGGGCCAGTATTCGTGCCAAATCTCATCGGCCAGCTTCGCCAGCGCTTCTTGGTCCTCAGCGGTTTCAACGGGTACGAAATGCACGTCCATGAGCAATCCCCTCGACATCGATTTGGTCTGTTTCCACATTGTAACACCGGCGTCTCGGGCGCGTTACAAAGCGTTTCCCAGCGCGTTAACAATGCATTTGCGGGAAAAAGACCAGGTCAAACAGTGGCACCATGAACCTTGTCAAATGCGGGTGCCCCAATGGCGGGCGCCAAGGAAAGAAGGAGGTATCACGATGTTTGACACAGGTTCAACGGCGTTCATGCTTGTGTGCGCCATGCTCGTCCTGTTGATGACGCCCGGACTCGCGTTCTTCTACGGCGGCTTGTCGCGCCGCAAGAACGTGGTGAACACGATGGTCATGGTGTTCGGCGCCATCGGCATTGTTGCCATCACTTGGACGATCTGCGGTTGGTCGTTCGCGTACGGCGGAGACGGTTCGATCCCCTTTTTCGGGGGCTTTGATCAGCTTGGCTTCTTGAACGGCACCAGCGATATGCTTGCCGAGGCGGAAGCAGTTCCCGAAGACGCGGTTTACCCGTCCATCATCGACTTCGTGTTCCAGATGGCGTTCTGCATGATCACCACCGCCATCATCACCGGCTCGCTTGCCGGCCGTATGAAGTTCGGTGCTGTGTGCGCGTTCGTGGCCATTTGGACCATCGTGGTGTATCCGCCGCTGGCTCACATGGTGTGGGGCGGCGACGGCAGCCTGATTGGCGACACCATCGGCGCGCTCGACTTCGCCGGCGGCGATGTTGTGCACATCTCCTCTGGCTTGACGGGCCTGATTTTGTGCCTGATTCTGGGCAAGCGCAAGGGCTTCGGCATGATGAGCTACCGTCCGCATAACGTTCCGTTTGTGGCTTTGGGCGCAGCGCTTCTGTGGTTCGGCTGGTTCGGCTTCAACGCCGGCTCTCAGTTCGCTGCCGACGGCGTTGCCGGCCTGGCGCTTATCAACACCGTGGTGGCATCGGGCGCGGCGCTGGTTTCCTGGATAATCGTGGAGCGCGTGAAGGTGGGCAAGCCCACGCTGGTCGGTGCTGCAACGGGCCTGGTGGCTGGCCTGGTTGTCATCACGCCGGCAGCTGGCTTTGTCGAGCCTTGGGCGGCGCTGGTCATGGGCCTGGTCGTTTCCCCCATCTGCTACTTCGCCATCTCGTTCTGCAAGGCGAAGATCGGCTACGACGATGCGCTCGACGCCTTCGGCTGCCACGCGGTCGGCGGCATCGTTGGCGGCATCTGCACCGGCATCTTCTGCGTGCCCGAGCTGTCCTGGACCGACTTCGGCGGCCTTCTGTACACGGGCGACGTCAGCCTGCTGTGCAGCCAGATCGCCGGCATCGCCATCACCATCGTGTTCGTGGGCGTGTTTGACCTGGTGATCGCGTTCATCGTGAAGGCGCTGTTCAGGGGCAACCTGCGCGTCAGCGAGGAAGAGGAAGCGCAAGGCCTTGACATCGCGGCCCATGGTGAGTCCGCATACCCGGCCTACATCGGCTTGGATTAAGCTGGCAGCGAGCGTTTGAAAGGAGCAAGCAATGAAGAAAATCACCGCCATCGTGCGTCCCGAAAAGCTCGAGCCGCTCAAAGAAGCGCTGTTCGCAGCGAAAGTTTCCGGCATGACCATCTCGCAGGTGCAAGGCTGCGGCAGCCAGCACGGCTGGAAAGAATACTACCGCGGCACGGAGGTGCTGCTGAACATGGTGCCGAAGGTGAAGTTCGAGATCATCTGCGATGACGCCCAGGTTGACGCGCTTATCGACGTGATTACGAACACGGCGCGCACCGGCAACGTCGGCGACGGCAAGATCTTCGTCTTCCCGGTCGACGAGGTGGTGCGCATCCGCACCGGCGAGCGCGGAGACGCCGCGGTATAACGCCGAAACGAAAAATCCGTAGCTAGAAAGAGGGCTGCTTTTCGAAAGGAAAGCAGCCCTCTTGTCGTTACGGGGGTGCTTGGGGTTTGCGGCGTCGCGTTCGCGCATCGACGTCATCATAGTTTATACATCTTAATGAGATATACTACTAATAGTAATCACGATGGACAGGAGGACGGCATGGCACAGGCCAGCGCAGCGGCTTGCGAAACGGTTGGCACGCGCAACACCAAGCAGCGGGCACTTGTGCTCGATGCGGTTCGCTCGCTGCACAACCATCCTACGTCGGCGGAAATCTACGAAGTGGTGCATCAGCAGAACCCGAACGTGTCGCGCGCTACGGTGTATCGTAACCTTGGCGTGTTGTCCGACCGCGGGGAAGTGCTGCGCATTCCCGTTCCGAATGCCGCGGATCGCTACGATTTTCGTTGCGACAACCATTTTCACGCGAAGTGCGAACGGTGCGGCGGCGTGTTCGACATTGAAACGGAGGGCGTAGATCCCTTCGCGCGCATCACCAAGGACTATGGGTTCCAGGTAACCGGCTTCGACCTGGCCTTTTCCGGCGTTTGTCCCCAGTGTGCAAACGGTGAGGTTGACTGCTAGCGTCTGACGCGCCGTTGGCGTTCCGCGAAGAAATCGTGCATCGTAAAATCATGGAGGCAGCGCGGTCTTAGCATGGTATACTCAATTGGCTTATGGGAAGGTCCCATAAGCATTGGTAATGTAGGCCCCCGAGACATGTTTGTTGCACTGCTAAAAGGGAACACCCCCTGCAAGCGAACATGGTTAATGTAGCAATCATTCATGACGAAGGGTCCCCGGCAAAGTATGGAAGGGGTCCGTTTTGACCGACATTAAGAACACGTCTGTCATCGACTTCGAGGACATCTCCGACGATCAGATGAACCAGATGATCGACGGAACGCTGACCGAGTTCGACGAGGGCGACCTGGTCAACGGCACGGTCGTTAAGATCGAGCATGACGAGGTGCTGGTGGACATCGGATTTAAGTCCGAGGGCGTTGTGCCCGTCCGCGAGCTGTCCATCCGCAAGGATGCCGATCCGTCTGAGATCGTCAGCCTGGGCGAGCCCATCGAGGCTCTCGTTCTGCAGAAGGAGGACAAGGACGGCCGTCTGATCCTCTCCAAGAAGCGTGCCGAGTACGAGCGTGCTTGGATCAGCGTCGAGGAGAAGTTCAAGGCTGGCGAGACCGTCACCGGCGAGGTTATCGAGGTTGTCAAGGGCGGCCTGATCCTGGACATCGGCCTGCGCGGCTTCCTGCCTGCGTCTTTGGTCGACCTGCGTCGCGTCAAGGACCTGGACATGTACCTGCACACCGAGATCGAGGCCCGCGTCATCGAGATGGACCGCAACCGCAACAACGTTGTCCTGTCCCGTCGCGTGCTGCTTGAGGAAGGCCGCAAGAACGAGCGCGCCGAGATCCTCTCCAAGCTGTCCAAGGGCATGCGCCTCAAGGGCACGGTTTCCAGCATCGTCGACTTCGGCGCCTTCGTTGACCTGGGCGGCATCGACGGTCTGGTCCACATCTCCGAGCTGTCCTGGAACCACGTCAACCATCCGTCCGAGGTCGTCAAGGTCGGCGACGAGGTCGAGGTCGAGGTTCTGGACGTCGATCTGCAGCGCGAGCGCATCTCCCTGGGTCTGAAGCAGACCACCGAGGATCCGTGGATCAAGCTGGTCGAGAGCTATCCGGTCGGCTCCATCGTCGACGGCAAGGTCACCAAGACCGTCCCGTTCGGCGCCTTCGTCGAGTTGGGCCAGTCCATCGAGGGCCTGGTGCACATCTCCGAGATGGCTATGCGCCACATCGACACGCCTGCTCAGGTTGTCAAGCCTGGCGACATGGTGAAGGTCAAAGTCATGGAGATCAACCCCGATCGTCGTCGCATCAGCCTGTCCATGAAGGCTGCTGCTGCTGAGATGGGCTTCGAGATCCCCGTGGACGAGTCCATCCAGGCTGAGGAGAAGCCGGCCAAGAAGCGTGAGAAGAAGGCTGACAAGCCCGCTGAGGCCAAGGCTGAATAACTTGAACGTTAGCGTTCAAGCTTCCGCTTAACAGCGAACGAGCCCCCGGTTGTTACCGGGGGCTCGTATTGTATCGGGGCACGAAAGAGTCGGCGGCATGGTGCGAGTTCAACGTACGGATTCAGGGCTGTCGCTTTGCTGAGAACGGGTAGGGAAGTTATTGCGGGGGCATTTGCAGCGAAAGGCGTGGCCTTGGCGCTTTCCGTTCCTGAAATATCGGCATCGACCGAAAAAAAGAAGGGCCTGAAACGATACGACATCGTTTCAGGCCCTTCGCAATAATGCGGTAACGCCGGCTAATTTTGATCGGGCTGTTCCCCAAGGGTGTTGGCTAGGTTGTTGGCGAGCGTGCGTGCGGCGGACTCTTGGGCGCTGATGGCGGCGTTCGTTGCCTGCTCGTAGGGCGTTTCGATTTTCGCTACCTCGTCGTTGGGCTTGTGCTCGGGAAGCAGGTCGGCAATGGCATCGTGCACCAGGTCGATGTAGGCTTGGGCACCGTCTTGGGACAGATGGGTGCCGTCGCCGTCGAACCAGTCGCCGTGCGGCGCGCTGGCGCTGTACCAGTCGATAACTTGCACGTTGCCGTAACGGTCAGCTGCGCGTTCAAGCGCGGCGTTCGTTTCGGCCATCCAAGTTTGCGGGCTGCGCGTGTTCACGAAGAACACGTGCTTATCGGTGCCCACTTCGCCCAGCAAATCGTCAAGCTGTTCATCGGTTACCTGGCCGTTTGTGCCCAGCGCGAACACGACAATATCGCCGACGATGCCCTGTTCGGCATAGGAGCGGTACACGTCTTCACCCACGGTAAGCTGGCGGTTCACAGCGGCGTCGATGGCGCCGTAGGGGAACGTTTCTGTGAAGTTCGGAATGGCGCGCACGGAAACGGAGTCGCCGATCATCAGCACGTCAAGCTTGGCCTTCTCGGCGTTGGCGGCATCGTTTGTAGCGGGAACGCCGGCAACGTGAGCGCTTTCGTCCTTCAGCAAGTCGCCGCCTTCAAGAGCCGACGTGTTCGGCACGAAGATAAGCCCGCCAACGCATACGAGCATAACGGCTGCGGCTGCGGCGGTGGGGATGGCGTGATCGCGCAGCCAGTCGGCCAGGTACACCTCGCCCGAGCGCACGCGGCCCACGAACGCGCCAATGGAGCCGTGGCGAATGGGGTCTTCCACGAACTTGTAGGAAAACGCCGCGCAGGCGAACATAACGGCAAGCTCCACCAGGTACATCCACCAAGGAGTGTCGGCGATGTTGCTGCGCGGGTTCATCAGCAGCAACAGGGGATAGTGCCACAGGTAGATGCCGTACGAACGCAGGCCGATCCACACTAGGGGCTTCGCGGAGAACACCTTGCCCAGGATGGACGACGGATGCACGATAACGGCGATGATTACCATGGTGATGATGGATGCCAGCAGAATGCCGCCGCGATACATGATGGCCGACGTGCCCTCGATGCAGCCCATCATGGCAATCAGCCCGATAAGCGCGATGCCGCCCACGGCGTCAAGGGCGATGCGCACGTTGCGGTCAAGCTGCACCTCGTTATTGGCGCCCAGCTGGTTAGAGGGCCACACGAAGGCAAGCCATGCGCCGATGAGCAGGCTAAACGCGCGCGTGTCGGTGCCGTAGTACACGCGCGAGGGGTCGGCATCGGGGTTGAACAGCAGCGCCATCTCAAGTGCTGAAGCCAGCACCAGCACCAGCGTGGCGTTGCGCATGTGGCTGCGCTTCACGCCGAACTTGTGGGCCAGAATCAGCACCACGGGCCACACGACGTAGAACTGCTCCTCGATGGCCAGCGACCAGAAGTGCGTGACGGGGCTTGGCGCGCCCAACGCATCGAAGTACGACACGTCGCGCAGGATGTACCACCAGTTCGTCACCCAGCACAGCGCGGCCCACATGTCCTCGCGCAGCTTGGTAAGCAAGCTGTGGTCAAAGATGGTGCACAGTGCGGCCACGCAAATAATGACGAACGCGATGGCCGGGAACAGGCGTTTTACGCGCCGCAGCCAAAACTGCGGCAGGTTGATGGTGCCGGTGTTGTCCCATTCGATTAGCAGAAGGCTGGTAATAAGGTAGCCGGACAAGACGAAGAACACCGTGACGCCAAGCAGGCCGCCGGGCGCCCATGCCATGCCCATGTGATACGCGATGACGCCGAGCACGGCAAGCGCGCGTAGGCCGTCGAGCGCGGGAATGTAGCGTGACTTCTTCTTGGGAGCGGGTTGCGCGCCGCGCTTACGGTTGGCGGAAGGCGTTTGGGCGCGTTCCGAGGCATGGGTGCATGCATGTGCGTTTGTGCCAGTCGCAGATGCCGTGCGCGTGTGAGCGCTTGCGGTACGCGAATGGTTTGTCGAAGCGGCTGGACGTGTGGCGCTATGCTGCGAGTGAGCGTGGCGAGATGCGTCGTTGCCGGCGGTGCGAGCGGAGTATGAGCATTGCTGAGCTTCGTGTGCGGAACCAACGTGCGTGCGGTTCCCGTAGTGCCTGGTGGCCGGCGTTTCCGGCATGTTCGATCCCTTCTCATTTGCTGCTCTCCCAAATTTGCAGCATAGCCCTCAGTATACCAGCGCCGCCCACCGCGCCTGTTGTCAAATGGTTGCTTGCACCCGGACTGTCGGGCACGGTTTACGTGTATCATGGAAACGTGATGGTGCAAGTGAAGGAGGCAAGGCATGGGCATGAAAAAGCTGTTCATTATCGGCGGCATGGGTTCTGGCAAGTCCACGGCTCGCAAGGTGCTGGCCGAGCAGGGCGTTCCGTTTATCGATCTTGACAAAGTTGGGCATGATGTCCTTGAGTGGGATACGGTGAAGGACGACTTGGTCGAGGCTTTCGGCGCGGATATCTTGGGCCCTGATGGGCGCGTCGTTCGCTCGAAGGTTGCGGCGAAGGCGTTCACCACGCCGGCGGAAACGCGCAAGCTCAACCGCATTTCCATGCCGCGCATTGAGGAGTCGTTCACCGATCAGCTTGACGAGCTGGAGCGCGAAGGCAACAAGGCCGTGGTGGTGGAATACTCCGTGTTCAAGAACCGCCAAACGTCCATGGCCAATGGCGCCGACGTGGTTATTGCGGTGCTTGCGCCGCTTGACGCGCGCATCGAGCGCGCTGTGAAATCTGGTTGGGACGAGACGGACGTACGCAACCGCATTGCGCGCCAGATCAGCGATGCCGAGCGCATCGAGCAGGCCGATGTGGTGTTCAACAACGACGGCACGCCCGAGCAGCTGCGCGAGAAAGTTATCGCGTGGTGGACGGAATACGCTAAAACGTTGGACTAGCGCTTCGTTGGAAAAACGAGAAAGGCTGCTAAGGCGGCCTTTCTTTTTAGTTGCAAAAACGTACACTTGTTCTTTTCTTGGCGACATGCTAGACTGCAAGACCTAAACCGAATGCAAGGTAGGGTGCGTATGTCCAGTCATCTCAGGAACATCGAAGGCGTTGAAATGGAAGGTAAACTGCCGGAAGTGCGGCTTGCCAACACGCCGTTTCACGTGGTTAGTCCGTACGAGCCGTCGGGCGACCAGCCGCAGGCCATACAAAAGCTGGCGTCGGGCATCGAAGAGGGCTTGCGCTATCAAACGCTGCTGGGCGTGACGGGGTCGGGAAAAACGTTCACCATGGCGAAAACCATCGAGGCCGTGCAGAAGCCCACGCTGGTCATGGCGCCGAACAAAACCTTAGCGGCGCAGTTGGCAAGCGAGCTCAAGGAATTTTTCCCCGACAACGCGGTGGTGTACTTCGTTTCGTACTACGACTATTACCAGCCTGAGGCGTATGTGCCGTCGTCGGACACGTTCATCGAGAAAGACGCGTCTATCAACGAAGAGGTGGAAAAGCTGCGCCATGCGGCAACAAGCGCGTTGTTGTCGCGCCGCGACGTCATCGTGGTGGCTTCGGTCAGCTGCATATACGGCATTGGCAGCCCTATGGACTATGCGGTCATGGCGGTGTTTCTGGACAAGCAAAAGGAAATGGACCGCGACCAGGTTATTCATGACCTTATTGACATCCAGTACGATCGCAACGACTATGAGCTGAAGCGCGGTACGTTCCGCGTGCGCGGAGACAACCTCGATGTGTTTCCTCCTTATGCCGACAATCCCATACGCGTTGAGTTTTGGGGCGACGAAATCGAGGAGATCGCCGAAATAGACAACGTCACGGGCGAGGTGCTGCAAAGCTTCGAGGCGTTGCCGGTGTGGCCGGCGTCGCATTACGTCACGGCGCGCCCGAAGATGGAGCACGCCATCAAAACCATTCAAGAAGAGTTGCGCGAACGCCTGCAGCAGTTTAAAGACGAAGGCAAGCTGCTTGAAGCGCAGCGTTTGGAAATGCGCGTGAACTACGACCTTGAGATGCTGGAAACTATGGGGTTTTGCAGCGGCATCGAGAACTATTCGCGCCATCTTGATGGGCGTGAGCCGGGCGAGCCGCCGTACACGCTTATCGATTACTTCCCGAAAGACTTCCTGTGCATCATCGATGAAAGCCATGTGACGGTGCCGCAGATTCGCGGCATGCACGAAGGCGACCGCAGCCGCAAGATCACGCTTACCGAGCACGGGTTCCGCTTGCCAAGCTGCTTGGACAATCGTCCGCTGCGCTTCGATGAGTTCGAAGAGCGCATTCCGCAATTCGTGTACGTTTCGGCCACGCCAGGCGACTACGAGCTGAAGGTGAGCCAGCAGCGTGTTGAGCAGATCATTCGTCCTACCGGCCTGCTTGACCCTGAAATCATCGTGCGCGGCAGTGCCAGCCAAATCGATGATATCGTCGACGAGGCGAAGGAGCGCGCTGACCGTAGCGAACGGGTGCTGATTACCACGCTTACGAAGAAGATGGCCGAGGATTTGACGGACCATTTGCTCGACCGGGGCATCCGCGCGCGCTATATGCATAGCGATATCGGCACGCTTGAACGCGTCGACATTTTGCGTGATCTGCGCTTGGGTAAATTCGATGTGCTGGTGGGCATCAACTTGCTGCGTGAGGGCCTTGACTTGCCCGAGGTCACGCTTGTGGCCATCCTAGACGCCGACAAAGAGGGCTTCTTGCGCAACCAGCGAAGCCTTATCCAGACGATTGGCCGTGCAGCACGTAACGCGAAAGGCCAGGTCATCATGTATGCCGATAAAACAACGGATTCTATGGACCTGGCAATCAGCGAAACCCGGCGCCGCCGCAGCATCCAGATGGCGTACAACAAAGAGCATGGCATCACGCCGAAAACGGTGACGAAGGCCGTTACTGACATCATGAGCTACGTGCATGGGGAAATGGGCGACGTGTCTTCTGAAGAGGTGAACAAGCAGCTTGCCGAGCTGTCGCGCGAAGAAGTGCTGCGCGTTATTTCCAGTATGGAAGACGACATGGCCGAGGCCTCGCGCAATATGGACTTTGAGGAAGCAGCGCGCTTGCGTGACGAGGTGGTGCGCCTCAGGGCAAGCGTGGAAGGCGAAAGCGAAGCCGACGTGCTGAAGGACCTGAAGAAAACGGCGCGCAAGGGAAGCGCGTTCGGCAACCGCAAAAATGCTGCGTATGGTAGCTCACGGCGGTCGTGATTTGCAGGCGGATTGTGCCGTGGTCGCTTCAATCGAAGCGTGCATATGCGTGGCATGGTATGGAAGGCCGCGAGGCACGGTTGGTTGGGCTATTGCGGATTAGCGGGCTTGAGCGCCTGTAGAGGCGTGGCGCTTGCGGGCGCTCTGGTGTAGTTGCTGGCGTTACTCGATTGTGCGGTTCAGGCTGCCTGATAGATAGCCTTCGGCATCAACGGAAACGTAGTCGAACCCTGCGTTGCGGATGCGCGCTGCAAGGTCGCTGGTGGTGAAGGCTTCCATAAGCGCAACGCGCTGAGCAGGCGGTACCTCAATGCGCGCGAGCTTACCGTGCGCGCGACAGCGGACCTGCGCGAACCCGGCTTCGATGAGCAGGTCTTCGGCGGTTTCGATGGCAGACAGCTTTTCGGTGGCGATGGTGTCGCCGTAAGGCACGCGGCTTGCAAGGCAGGCGTAGGAAGGCTTGTTCCAGGTGGGAAGGCCCAGCGCGTGCGAAAGCTCGCGCACGTCGGCTTTGGAGAGGCCGGCTTTCAGCAAGGGGCTTTCAACGGACAGCTCGGCAAGCGCCTTAAGGCCGGGGCGATAGTCGCCAAGGTCGCTGGTGTTCGTGCCTTCGGCAACGTGGGAAAATCCCAGGTTGGCAGCTTTTTGCAGAATGCAGCTGAACAGGGCGGTTTTGCACACGTAGCAGCGGCTGGCAGGGTTTTCCGCAAAGCCGTCGATGGCAAGGGCGTCAACGTCCATGATAATGTGACGGATGTGCTCGATGTTGCAGAAGTCGCTTGCTTCTTGCACTTCGCGGGCTGGAATCATCTGCGCGCGGGCTGTGATGGCAACAGCGTTTTCGCCAAGCACGTCGTGGGCAACTTTGAGAAGCAACGTTGAATCGACGCCGCCGGAAAAGGCGATGGCAAGGTGCCCGAGCTGCTGGATGTTGCTTGCGAGCGCATCGTATTTCTGCTGAAGTTCGGGCGACAACGGTGTTGCCGAAAGCTGTGTTTGCATGAACGTTCTCCTTTGCGGCTTGTTTTCGCCACCGTATCACATGAAGTTGGCTTCAAGTCTTGCGGGGGCGGTGCTGCAATTTGCAAACACCGTCACAAGGCGTCGGTGAATCTGAGGCTCAGATCAACGGGGGTCGAGATGCCGGAAACGCTACCGCTGTTCGTGTATTGCCACAGTGCGAAGTCGAACTGCCCGGAAGGCTGGTTGGCGTTGTATTCCGCGAACCACACAAGGCGACCTTCCAAATCGCTGAGGTTAAGGCGGGCGATGTCCACTTTGTTGCCGTAAATCATCGACGTGTACCCGGCCGCCTCGACGCGTTCGCAAAATGCCCTTGCGGCGGCCGTGAGCGTGGCGCGGTCGACATTGTTGCCGCGCGCACCTGTGGCGGTGTCTTGCTCGTGGTCGAACACGATGGGCAAATCCAAGTTGCGTCCGTTCAACAAGCTCAAGACAAGGTCGGCTTCCTGCTGCGCTTCTTCAACGCTGGTTGCCTGCGAGTAGAAATACGTGCCAACTTGCAGGCCGGCTGCAGCGGCGTTGCTGAGATTTTCCTCGAACATGCTGTCGGTGAACAACCCGCCTTCGGTGGTGCCGCGATATCCTGCGCGCACGAACGCAAACGAGATGCCGTCGTTTTTCACAGCTGGCCAATTGATGAAGCCCTGAAGTTCGGACACATCGATGCCTACCTGTGATTTCTGCACGCCGTTTTCCGTATAGGTCATGCGGTCGCTCGAAAGCGCAAGGCCGGAAAAGTCGTAGGGACTGACGTAGGCAGTGCGTGATGTGCTGCTAGGGGCTTCGGCATTAGAAGCAGGCTGGCTCAGAAATGTGGTTGTGGCAATTCCCGCAACAACCGCAAGTGCCACAAGGGCTGCAACTGCAAGCGGGATGCGCGGAAGCGAGGGCTTCGACTGATGTGCACGTGCACGCGTACGCGTAGGCGCAGTGCGCGTGCGGGATGCGCCTACGCGTCCACGCGAAGATGCTTGTCGATTGCGCGCTGCATGTTGCTGGTGTGTTGGCCGGCGTGTTGCCGGAGTGCTGTTTCGTTTTTTATCCATAAGATAATCCTAGCAAACGCAATGAATTACAACCGTTCTACAGCCGCTATAGACGCGGGGATTTCAGATGCCGTTCACAGCCATTTCATGCCGCTTGAACGCATCTTTTCAATGACAGAACTATTACAGACCCGCTTTCAATAAGTTAACTATATAATTATAAGTAAAATGCACAGCAAGATTCACAACCGCCATATGCAGGGATTCACCGTGAAGAAATGACCTTGTACTCGCGGAGCAAGCGCATCCAGGTTCGTCCAAAGGCGACGAACGGCAATAAAGGTGGATCGATACGTATGATGGTTTCAACTCGTGGGCGCTATGCGCTCCGTCTCATAATAGACATTGCAAAGCAGGGGCAAGCCGGCGCGCTTGTTACCATGCGCCAGTCCGCCGAGCGGCTGGGCTTGTCGGTGAAGTATCTCGAGCAGCTTGGCGGTGCGCTTGTGCGCGGCGGCGTGCTGAAAAGCATTCGCGGCGTGAATGGCGGGTACTACCTTGAACGCCCGCCTGCCGAAATCTGCATCGGGGATGTACTGCGGGCAACGGAAGGATCGTGCATGCCCGTAAGCTGCTTGGACGACGAAGCCGTGTGCGAACGGGTTGATGCGTGCGAGGCGCGCGAATTCTGGCGCGGCATGGGAGACGCCATCACGGACTACATGGATAGCATGACGCTGGCCGATGTGCTGAAACTTGGCGAAGAGCAAGAGCGTCCGGAATAGGGCGTTGCGGGGCTAGTGGGGCGCGGCTGGAAACAGTCGCGCCCCACTTTTTCGCGGGCGGCCTAGCTTTCGTCGAGCGCGGTCTGCTTGATGCGCTGCGCCAAATCAGCGCCGCGGTCGCCGAACTGCAGGTTCGCGTTGTGCGCGAAAAACCGTTCGTTGCCGTGGGCGTTGATGAACGCCATGCTGTAGCGGTTTGCCGACAGGTCGGTGATAAGCAGCAGCATCTCCTGGCCTTCGCCAAATGCCTGTTCGGCGAATGCAAGCGCGTTGTCAAGCGCCTGCTCGCCTTCGCCGACGCGCTGCTCAAGCTTGTCAAGCAACGCCCCGAACGCTTCTTTCACCTGGTCAAACGCGAGGGTTCCTCCATTGGCGGCCAGGCGCTGCGCGCGTTCAAGCACCTCAAGCGCGCGCTCGTACGAACGGTATCTCTGCTCGGAAAGCAGACCGCTTGCCCGGTCGGTGCGCAAAAGCTGCTGGATGTTCGCTTCAAGCTCGCGCACGGCCTCGGTGGCATCGCTCGTTTCGTTTTGGGCCAGCGTATCGCGCAGTCCCATAAGACGGGGGTGCGTAAACTCAACAGCGCCCTCTTCCAGAACCGCTTCGCGCAATGCGTTCGAAAGCGCATCGGAAATCAGCCCCACCAGCGACACCCGTTCGTCGAACGGCGCCTCCTGCGCGCGCTGCGCAACATCGGCCTCGGCCGTGCCGGCAAGGATGCGGTCGATTTGGTAATCGGAACGGTATTTCGTGAACAGGTCATAATACACGGCGAAGCGCTTGGCTATTTCGGGCGCCTGCACGTATTGCCCGATAAGGATATCGTCGACGGGCAGGTCCTGAGCTTCGTACAGCTTGATGGCGCTGGAAAGGTCGTCCCAGCCGCGTGCCGTGACGAACTCCTTGCCGTCCGCGGTGGTCTCAAGGTGATAGAAGTGCTCCTGCTCAACGTCAAGGTACGTGATGACGGCGGGATGCACGCCGCTGGCCAGGGCGTATTCGCGCCACGCCTGGTAGTCGGGCTCAACATCGATGCGCTTGAGGCGGTCCCACGTTGCCAGGTCGAAATCGCGCGCCGTGCGGTTGTATTCGGGCGGGTTGCCGGCGGTCACCACGATCCACCCCTCGGGCACCTTGTGGCGGCCGAACACTTTGTACTGCAAGAACTGCAGCATGGCGGGCGTGAGCGTTTCGGACACGCAGTTGATTTCGTCAAGGAACAGGATGCCCTCGGCGTGCCCCGTCTGCTCGATAGAGTCGTACACGGCGGCGATGATTTCGCTCATGGTGTACTCGGATACGTCGTACGTTTCGCCGCCGTACTGCTTTTGCACGATGAACGGCAGGCCCAGCGCGCTTTGGCGCGTGTGGTGCGTCATGGAGTAGGCCACGAACCCCACGTCAAGCTCTTGGGCTATCTGCTCGACGATGGCGGTTTTGCCGATGCCCGGCGCGCCAAGCAGGAACACGGGGCGCTGACGTTGGGGCGGCAGGGCGTAGCCGCCGAACTCGTCTTTGGCGAAATACGCTTGCATGGTGTACTTGATCTGCTGTTTGGCTTGCTTGATATCCATGGTGGCTCCTTGTCGGTTGCATGGCGCGGGGCGTTATGCCAGGTCAGGCTCTTGTTCTAAGAACGTGTCGTCCAGCACGGCCTTCATGGCCCACGGCGGCACGGGCGCGCTTGCATCGGCGGTCTCCTCATCGGGGAACACAAACGCGGTATCGAACGCGGGCTTGCGGGCGGGGTAGGTTCCTTGGCCGTCGGTGAAATACAGCAACCCGCCAAGGTTCGTGAATTCTCCCTGGTCGATGGCGTTTTGCACGTACGCGAACACGGGGCGGAAATCCGTGCCGCCAAGGCCTTTGACCTCAAGCGCGTTCAGATAGTCGTTCAAGTCGTCCAGGCTTTCGATGCGCGCGACGTCCGTGACGGCCGCGTCGCACTGCACCAGGTGCACGTTCATGTGCGCAAAGAAGCTGGTTTCATTGGCAAGAACGCTGTACGTGCGCTCAAGAAAACGCCTGACCAGGCCGTCTTTCGTGGACGCCGACGTGTCGATGGCTATGACGAAATCCCTGATGCGGCGCTGCTCCACGTATTCAAGCGGTTCGATAAGCGGCAGATTGCCGTAACGGGAAAGCCCGTAGCAGTAATAGACGTAATCGAACTCGTCGTCGTTGACGTGCACATGCTCGCCCATGTGGGCGAACTTGCGCAGAAACGTGGTGAAGTCGCGCCGCTTGCGGGTGACGGCGCGCAGGTTCATGGAAAGGTTCGACCCCTCCACGCCCCACAGCTTCACGTAGGAGTCAAGCTGCACGCCCATCTCGTACGCCGCGTTTTTCCACTGCTCGCGCGAGCGGTCCAGGTTCACCGTGTTGGCGAAGCGGTTTGCGGCAACGCCGCGCGCCTGCTCGGGGGCCTGCTTTTCGGTGATGTCGTCAAGTGACATGCCGCGGTGCGCCTTGTGATTCGGCTTAGCGTTGCGCGCTTCGGGCGGCAGGGGCGCATCGGTGCCGTTTTTGCCTGCTTGCGAAGCGGGAGCTGCAGGCTGCGTTTCGGCGTTTTCTTGCCGCTGCCCCTGTTCTTTTTCGCGCAGCTGCGCTTCTTGCGCGGCCATGCGGTGCCACGGCTCGTGGTCGTCGACGGTGAACGGGGCGCGCAGCTCGGCTAAGGCTTCGGGTGAAAGCTCCTGGTCAACAAGCGTGCGGTAGATTGCTTCCGCGGTTAGGTGCGGGCATGCGGCTTGCAGGCGCGCAACGGCCGCAGCCTGCGCTGATGTGCGGCCCGAGCGCGTGTTCGGCAGGTCAAGTTGCGTGATGGCGGCTTCAACGGCTATGTCGCACGCGGCGTCCCAGCAGGCGGCATGCATGGCCGCCGTGGGGAACGGGTGCAGAAATACGTTGTGCAGCATGACGTGCAGATAGGCGCGCGCAAGGTCTTCGGGGCTGTCCACGAAGCGTTGCGCGATGTCTGTGGGGTCGAACCGCAAGTACGTACCATCGGTTGCAAGCGTTTGACCGGGAATGGAAAGCGGTTTGACCTGGGAAAACGCAGCGTTTAAGAAACGCAGGCTTGCAAGAAGCTTGTTGCGCGTGAGGTCAAGCGCTTCTTGCGCAAGTCGTGCGGTAGCGTTCGCGCTCACGGTCCCCTCCCTTCGCGCTTGATTTCGCTTTCGGTCGCAGTGTAGCATGGGCGACTGACAGGGTAAACCGGTTTCAAGAGCGGGGGTGCGGCGATGGCGGCATCGGCGAAGATGGTGTTTTCCGAAGGGGGCAAAACGCCCGAAGATGTGGTGCGGCGTGCGCTTGCGGCGCCGGTTTCGCTTGAGCTTGACGACGTGTGCGTGGTGCAGCCTGGGCGTGCTGCGGTGGGCGAAGTGTGGTCGCCGCAGCTGCTTCCGTATCGCGAATGGACGGGCGCGGCGGCGCCGGGCGCTGCTGAGGTTGCGGGGTCGGCGGACGGGGATTTGCTGTCTGCTGGGTCGCTGGGTATGGGCGTTGACGATGCACGCCGCGCGAACCTGCTGGCGTTGGCGGCAACGCAGCACGATGTTGGCGGCGCGGCGGCCGTTGCCGTGCCGCAGCATGATGCGGACTTGTGTGCCGTCTCTGTGCAGCAAGAGGACGAAGGCTATGCGCTTGTTGGGTTTGACCTGCGAAAACTTGCAGAAGCAGCAGGGGTGGCCACGGGCCTTGTTGTTGTGCTGCCGTCGTTTGTGGACGGAAAGCCCGTCGTGCGCATCGCGCCCGGGGCGTTCGCGCGGCGGTTGGTGCGCGGTATCGGCGTTGACGTGCTCGTGGTGCCGGACACGGTTCGCCGTATCGGGGCAGGCGCGTTTTCCGCGCTTCCGGGTCGGCATATCCATTTAGGGGCGGCCGTGAGCATGGGCGGCGAGCAGGCATGCGATTTGCTTGGCGTCACGCCTCCGCTTGAGCGTCGCACGTACTCGGTCAGCGCCGGGAATGCCAGCTATCGCGCGGACGGGGGCAGCTTGCTTTCCGCGGATGGGGAGCACCTGCTGTTCTTTGCGCCGCCCTATGCGGCGGATTGCGCGCTTCCCGAGGGTGTGAAGTTCGTTGGCGAATACGCGTTTTGCCAGGGGTGTGCCACGCCGCACGTGGTGCGCGCTTCGCAGGGGCTGACTCAGGTGAAAGCGCGGCAATGGGACGACGCGCTGTGGATATGCCCTGATGAAGCGCCTGCGGCTGCGCGGCTTCGCAAGCGTGGCGTGCGCGTATGCGGGCTTGCTGCGGCGCATCGGGATGCATGCTGGTTCGACCTTGAAGGGCCGGACGCGGTGCTGGTTGCCGGGCCGCCCGCTCCCACGTCGGCTTCGAAGCGCTTTGCCCGAGCTGCCGCCGAGGCCCGCGCAACTTCGGCGTCCGATGGGACCGCCGTTGTGGACGCCGACGAAGCGGCCGCGCGCGCGGAAGCGAACGATTGCGGCGGCTTGGTGTCGGGCGGCAGGTTGGGGCCGGTGGGGCAGGGGCCCTCGGCCGCCGCGCTTGCGCGCCCTGCTGCCAACCGTCTGCTGGAGCTTCCGGCGGAAGTTGCGGGCAAGCCGCTTGCTTCTGTTGCCGCCCGGGCGTTGCCTTACGCGCCGCAAACCGTGGTGATTCCCGCATCGGTGCGCGCTATCGGCGACGGCAACCAGTGCCGGGGCACGCGCAGGCTTGTGCTGCCCGAAGGCCTTGAGCGCGTCGGCGCGCACTGCTTCTGCTCGCGCACGTTGGAGACGGTGGCGCTTCCGCGCACGCTGCGCAGCGTTGGCGCGGGCAGCTTCGAGTTCGCCGTGTGTCGCTTGGCGCACACGGGCGTGTGCGTGCACGTGCCGGCCGACCAGCTGCTCAGTTGCTTTCGTGAGGATGCACCTGAAGGCTGTGACCCATTTGACCTGGCGAAATATGACGAAGTGCTGCGGGCGGGCAAAAACGTTCCCGATCGGTTGGGCGCGCTGCTGCACCGTCTTGCGGCCCCGGTGGACATAAGCGATTCCGACCGCGCGGCGTTTGCGGACGAGGTGCGCTCGTTTGGGCGCGAGGCGCTTGTGCGCGTTGCGCGCGAAGGCGACGTGTCGATGGTGCGCGCGCTTGCCGATGCGGGGCTGTTTGACGGCGCGCGCTTCGACGTGCAGATCGAGCTGCTGCGCCAGGCGAACCGCATGGACTGCGTCGCGTATCTGATGGAGTGGCATCGCAAGCAGGCTGGTGCGTCTTGTTCGGGTGAAGGCGGCTCGGCTGGTCGGGGGATTCGCGACCGCTTCGCCTTATAGCGGGCGCGCGGCGGGCGCAAGCGGTGTTTGGCGCTTGCGGCCAGCGCGCCGGCAAGGTTTTGCGCGCATGTGCGCAACATTCGTGCGCGTTGTGCGTTCCGCGACGAACCACCCGGTTCGCTGGTATACTGGCAAATAGAACAACCGTACGTTTTAATAAGGCGCGCTTAGCCGCATGCAAGGGGAAACGCGATGATCGACGAAATACAAGTTCGGAATCTGGCGCTTATCAAACAGGCATCGCTTGTTCCGGCGCCGGGGCTGACGGTGCTTACCGGCGAAACGGGTGCTGGCAAAACGGCGTTGCTGTCTGCGTTGAAGTTGCTTATGGGCGTGCGCGCCGATAAGGATTTCGTGCGCGATGGCGAGCAATCGCTTGAGGTATCCGGGCGCTTTTTCGGCCTTGCGAATGCCGAAGGGCCTGATGGGGACGAGGAAGCATCCGACGAGCTGGTTGCCACCAGGCGCGTAAGCTCGGACGGCCGATCGCGCGTAACGCTTGATGGGCGCATGGCCAGCGTGCGCGAGCTTGCGGCGCGCGTGGCGTCCACCATCGATTTATGCGGGCAACACGAGCAGCAACAGCTTATGAAGCCGACGGCCCACGTGCGCATGCTCGATGCATGGGCGGGCGAGGCGGTTGCGGTGCCGCAAAATGCCTATAAGCAGGCGTTTTCCCGGGCGAAGGCTGCAGCGGAAGAGCTTGACCACGTGCTGAACGCAGGCGCGGCCTCGTCGGCAAAGCTTGACGAGGCGCGTTTTACCCTGGAGCGCATCGATGCGGTGGGCCCGCGCGAGGGCGAGTACGAGGAGCTGTCCGCGCGCCTTGCGCGTGCCGAGCATGCCGAGGCGCTTGCGTTGGCGGCGAATCGCGCGCACGAGGCGCTTGGCGGCGACGAGGGCGCAATCGATTTGCTGAACAGCGCCATCGCCGCGCTTGACGAGGGCGGGCGCTTCGATGCGGATTTGTCGGCGCTGGCGGATTCTTTGCGCGAGGCGGGGTTCGTGCTTGAGGATGTGGCGCGCTCGGCCCGCGATTATCGCGATGGCGTAGAGTTCGACCCGGAAGCGCTTGAGCAGGACCAAGAGCGCATGTCGGCGCTGCAAGGGTTGCTGCGCGCATATGGCCCGCGCATGGTCGATGTGCTGGCGGCGCGCGATGAGGCGGCCGATCTGGTTTCTGCTGTCGACGACGCGGCTGAGCGCGAGCGCGCGGCGTGGAAGAAGGTCGATGCGGCGGAGCAGAAGCTGGCCTCGGCGGCCCAAGCGCTTGACCAGGCGCGCCGCACCGCGGCGCCGCAGTTCGCTGAGCAGGTGACGGCCCAGATGAGCCGTCTGGAAATGGGCGGTGCCGAGCTGTTGTGCGAAGTGCGCCCTTTGCCGCGCGAGTCGTGGACGCAGGCCGGCCCGTCTGAGGTGGAGTTCCTGTTCCGGCCGGGGGCTGGCATGCAGGCCCGCCCGCTTGCCCGCATCGCATCGGGCGGCGAAGTCAGTCGCGTTATGCTGGCGATCAAGGTGGTTTTGGGGCAGGCTGACAGCGTTGACACGCTGGTGTTCGACGAGGTGGACGCTGGTGTTGGCGGTTCAACGGCTGTTGCTTTGGCCGATGTGCTGGTTGATTTGGCGCGAACGCACCAGGTCATTGTGGTAACGCACCTTGCTCAGGTTGCCGTGCGCGGCAACGCTCACTACACCGTCAACAAGGTTGCGGGCACCGATGGCAAGCCGCAAACGAATTTGCAGCAGCTTTCCGCCGAGCAGCGCCCGGCCGAGATTGCTCGCATGCTGTCAGGCGATGCCACGCAAGCTTCGCTTGCTCATGCGCGCGAGATGCTTGAAGCTGCCGCAAGGGCTTAGCGTAACGCAGCGTTTGGCTGCGCGCGTTTCGCACATGGCATGCTTTCCTTAATCAGGCTTGAAGAGCGGGAAACCCGGATGATCTTTTCAAGGTCATCCGGGTTTTGTTTTTGTGCGCGGGGCTGTTGCTTGGTGCTGACGGCGGCCTTCTGCAGGTGCGCCTTTCCCTTGCTGCGGAGTGCCGCCTATGCAATCAGCCGCGGGATGTCCGCGCATGCGTTTGATCAAGCCGTCGAAAACGGCGTTCATGACACGAAAACTTTGTTGTGTTGCAAATGGTGTTGCAAGATGTGTTGCAAACTTGATTCGAAAAAGAAAACAGGTCAAGCAAAAGACTTGCCTGACCTGCGATAACTCAATGGTGGCCGGTACAGGATTTGAACCTGTGACCTTGTGCTTGTAAGGCACCTGCGCTCCCGCTGCGCCAACCGGCCGTTTTCCCTTGAAAAGGGCGACCTGTATTTTCGCATAAGAATGTGCGCTTCGCAAATACTGCACAAATGAGAATCTTGACCAGGCTTGAAAGGCGTTTCGTCCAAGAAAGGCGTGTGCTGCGCGCGTGCCGTGAGCTCTCCGTGTGCTGCGCGGGGCGTGTGCACAGCGTGCTCTGGTGCAAGGTTTCGCGTGCTTTCGAGCGATATGTCGGCAAAAGGTCTGCAAGGTCGGCAGTGCATACTCGTAGACAAGCGAAAGCGAAGTCGGGCAAAGCGGTACAGCGAAACGTTTTGCCTGGCAGATTGCGAGGTGTCTATGAGAAAGAACAAGGCGGCCTTCGTCGGCGTTGTGTGCGGCGTGCTGTGCGCGGCCTGCGTGTTCGCTTATACGCAGGCGGTCCGAGGTGAGGCCGATCAGCAGCGTCGTGACGCGCTGGCCCGCTATGGCGGCGACCAGGTTGAGGTGTGCGTTGCGAAGCGCGATATCGCAGCGGGAGAGATGGTCGAGGCCTCCGCCATAGAAACGCGTCTGTGGGTGGCCGACTTGCTGCCCGCTGAAGCGGTTCGGCAGGCATCGGAGGTGGTGGGCTCGAAGGCGTCGTCGGTGATGCTTGCCGGGGAAGTGCTTTCGAAGCGCCGATTTCAGGCTGAAGGAAGCCAGATCGATGTTCCCGATGGCCAGGTTGCCTTAAGCGTTCCGGCTAAAGACGTCCAGGCGGTGGGAGGCGCTATCGGCCCGGGTTCTTTGGTCGATGTGTACGCCACCGGGGGTTCCGATACGCAGGCGCTGGCCCGAGGGGTGCGCGTGCTTGCCACAAGCGTGGCAGATGGGGAATCGACTGGTTCGTCTTCGGCAAAGGTTTCGTGGGTGACGGTTGCCGTTGATGCCGATCGAGCCGAGGAAATGGTGTCGGCGGCGCAGCGTACGGAGCTGTACTTCACGCTGCCCGGGGCAAACGCGCGCTGATGCTGGTGGGAATAAAAACGCGGGAAAGGAACGAGATGTCGATGCCGTTGGTGGCGCTTTGCGCGGACGAGGAAAGCCTGCGCAATCCAGAAATGCTCGGCCTTGGCGGTGAAAACTTGGCGGCCCAATCGTGGCTGCAGCTGTTTTCATCGGCTGAACAGGCACGATGCTCCCTTCGAAACGATACGGGCATTCAAGAGGTGTGGGTTGCCTCGTGCGATGAGGTTGCTCCCATCAACCTTGCGGCCGCGTTGAAGCGCGATCGTCGCGATCGGCGGGTGTGCATGCTGTCGGCGCAGGAATCGGGGTCGCTGCGCTCGCGGGCAAGCGCAGCGGGCATTGACGCTTCGTTTACGCGCCAGGCGTTCGTCGAGCGGTATGCGCTTTGCAAACAGATCGCCATGAGCGCGTCGGCCTCGGCGCCGGTGCAGCCGGCGTTTGGCGGGCCGGCGCTTGCGGGGCCGGCAGGTGCAAGCGCGGTTGAGCCCGCTTGTGCGCCCGCGAAGGGCGCGCAGCCTGCTTTCGCCCAGCCAGCGTACGGGGGCGCGCAGCCGCAAGCGCAGCAACAGGCGCTGGCGCCGGCGCAGGGCAACTCGCGCGGTTTTCTGCTGCCGGTGGTAAGCGGAAGCGGCGGTGCCGGCAAAAGCGCCGTTGCCCTGCTTGCCGCATATGCGGCGCAGCGGATGGGGAAAAGCACGCTGCTGCTCGATTTCGATCTGCAGTTTGGTGACATGGCGGAACTTGCGGGCGTGCAGCATCCGCTGCGCATCGACGAGGCCATTGCGAACCCCGAAAGGTTGACGGGGCTGCAGCCGCAGGGCAACGCGCCTGCGCTGTTGGCGGCTCCGCTGCACATCGATGCGGCAGAGGCGGTGGTTGCGCAGGCGCCGGCGCTTCTTGAAACGCTGCGTGGGCGGTTCGACGTCATTGTGGCGAACACCGGTGGCGCGTGGGCCGAGCAGCATGCGGTGCTGCTCGAGCGCAGTTCGAAGGCGCTGTTCCTGATCGATCAGCGCATGAGCTCGGTATATGCCTGCAAGCGGGCGCTTGATCTGTGCGCGCGGTGCGGCATCGCGGTCAATCCGCTTCTGTTCGTGCTGAACGGCTGTGGAAAAGGCGCGCCGCTTTCCTCGATGGACGTGTCGTGCGCGCTTAAGGGCGCCCACGTGCACGAGCTGGCCGATGGCGGCGCAGACGTTGAGGACATGCTTGCGGCGCACGGGATCGAAGAGCTGTTCGATGCGCGAAACGAGCTGGTGGCAAGCATCGAACAGCTGCTTGTGGAAGTGATTCCCGGCATGCAGGGCTCGCAGCCGGGCGAGCGCGAAGGCGCAGGCCTGCCGTTTTTGCGCGGCAAGAAACCGCGCAAGCGCAGGAGGGCCTGAGATGTCGCTTGCGCAGCGGGCGCAGGCATCGGGGTCGGTGCTGCTTGAGCAGCGCGTCGCGCCGCCCGACCTTGCGCGGTTGAAGAGCGACGTGCAACGGTTCGTGTCCGTGGGAGACATCGCGGCCATGATGAGCCGTCAACCCAGGCGGGCGCGCAGCGAGCTTTTAGGAGCGTGCCGTCAGGCTTTTCAGCTGCCAACGTGGCGTGCGGTGCCCGAAGGGCGGCTTGAGGAGCTGTCTGCAAGCCTTGTCGACGAGGTGTTCGGCTTTGGCCCGCTTGAGCCGCTGCTGGCAGATCCCACGGTGACGGAAATCATGGTGAACGGCCCCCAAAGCGTGTTTTTCGAGCGAGGTGGCTGTTTGCAGCCTTCTGAACAGGTGTTTTCCGGACAGGGCCAGCTTCGCGCGCTTATCGACCGCGTGCTTGGGCCGCTTGGCAGGCGCGTGGACGAGTCAAGCCCCATGGTGAACGCGCGCATGCCCGAAGGGCACCGCGTCAACGTGGTGATGCCGCCGCTTGCCCCCGAAGGCCCCATCGTCACCATCAGGAAGTTCGCCGAGCGGGTTATGACGCTTGAGGACATGGTTGCCAGCGGGTCGCTTGATAACGAGCTGCGGCAGTTTCTGGAGTGGGCGGTTCGTGCGCGCAAGAACGTGGTGGTTGCCGGCGGAACGGGCAGCGGGAAGACGACGCTGCTGAACGCGCTGTCGTGCTGCATTCCGGCAGGCGAGCGCATCGTGACGATTGAGGACACCGCTGAGCTGCGATTTCTTGAGCATCCGCACGTAGTGCGCCTGGAGGCGCGGCCGCGCAATGCCGAGGGCGTGGGCGAAGTGACCATCCGCGATTTGGTAATCAACGCGCTGCGCATGCGCCCCGACCGCATCGTGGTGGGCGAATGCCGAGGGGCTGAGGCGGTAGACATGCTGACCGCCATGAATACGGGCCATGATGGGTCGCTGACCACGTTGCACGCGAACTCGCCGGCCGACATCTTGCCGCGCGTGGTGACGATGGTGCGCTACGGCGTCGACCTGCCCGTCGACGTGATCGAGGCGAATGCGGCAAGCGCGTTCGACGTGGTGGTTCAGACGACGCGCTCGCTTGACGGCTTGCGCTACGTGACGTGCGTTGCCGAGTTCGAGCGCGCCGCGCACGGCGGCGGATGCGGGGTGCATGTGCTGTTCGAGCGCACATCGCCTGGGCTCGCCGGAACGTGGAAGGCGCTGCCAAGGTGGATCGACGACGTGCCGGAGCTGTGCGGCATACCGATTGAGGAGGTAAAGACATGGGAGCATCGGTTGCATGGGGCTGCATGAGCGTTGCCCTGGCGTTTCCTTGCGCCGCGCTGCTAGGCAGCTGCGCGGCGGCCCGTTCGCGCTCGTTTGCTTCGGGCGACATGCTGGCGCGTCTTGCCCGTAACGGCGTTTCATGGACGCTTCCTGCAGCGAAGCGGCTTGCGAAAACGCGTCGCGTGCAGCGGTCTTTGGCGGATACCGTTGATCTGCTGGGCGAGCGGGGCATCTTCGCAAGTCCTGTGGGATTGCTGTCGCTTGCAATGGCGGCGGCCGTGGCGGTGGTGGCGGTTGTTGGCGCGCTGACGCAATCGCCGGTTGCGGGCGTGGCCGTGGTGGCTCTGGCCATCGCCTGCCTGCTGACGCGCGTGCACCTGTGGCGCGACAGGCAAGCCGAGGCACTGCGCGATGCGGTGCCCGACGCGCTTCACGCCATGGGGTCGTGCTTTCAAGCGGGCTTTTCCCCGTTGCAAACGTTTCAGCACTTGGCTTCGGAGTTGCGCGGGCCGTTGGGAAAGCGTTTCGCCGATGCTGCGCACCTGCTTGAAACGGGGCACGACATGCACGAGGCGCTTGATGCGCTGCGCGGTGCGGGCGCTCAGGGAGAGCTGGTGTTCGTGTCGGTGGCGCTTGACGTGCAGCACCAAGCAGGCGGAAGCATGCGCCCGGTTTTGGAGGCGGCGCGGGAAACGGTGGAAGGCGAGCTTGCGCTTAAGCGCTCCCTGCGGGTCCAAACGGCGCAGGCGCGCTTGTCGGCGCGCATCGTGACCATTACGCCCTTCGCGCTGGTGGCGGTGTTTTCGCTGGTGAGCAAAGGGTTTCTCGATCCGTTCTTCGAGAGCCCCCTAGGCGTGGCGCTGCTGTGCATGGCGGTGCTGATGCAGGTTTCGGGCGTTGCGGCCGTGCGGCGCATGCTGTCGGTAGAGGTGTCGTGATGGCGGTGCTCGCGCTTGCCGCGTGCGTGCTGGCCTGTGCGGCGGGCGCGTGTGCGGGCAGCTTGCTGACGCGGCGTTTTGCGGGGCGCCCAAAGTACCGAATATCGGTCGCGGCGCCTTCATTTCCGGGGGTGAGCGGGCTTGATGCCGCGTGCTTGGCGTACGTCGTAAGCACGTCGAAGCGCGTGTCGCTGCATGCGACCAGCCTGCTTTCCCGGCGCCTTCCCCTTCGCCGTGCGCGGGCATCGTTTGGCGCTTGCGCGGAGAAGGCGGGGCTCTCGGGGCGGGCAAGCGCGGACGGCTATTGCGAGGCGTCGCTACGGTTGGCGTTTGCCGGGGCGGCGGGCGGTGCGCTGCTTGGCGCGGTTGCGTCGAACGAACTTGCGATTGCGGGGTGCGCGGCGGGTGCGCTGTTCGGCGCCAGCGCTCCGCGCAGGGCAGTGGCGTCGGCCCGCAAGGCGCGCAACCTCTCGCTTGAGCGCAGCTTGTCGGAAATGCTCGAGGTGGTGGCGCTGGGCGTTCGTAGCGGCCTTTCGTTCGACCGCAGCATGCAGTTGTACGCGGCGCATTTCGACGATGCGCTGTCACGCGAGTGCGCATCGGCGCTGCAGCTGTGGGAGACGGGCATGGCTTCGCGCGGCGATGCGCTGCGGTCGCTTGCGGCTTCGTACGATTCGGCGCTGTTGTCGCGGACGGTGGCGGCAATCACGCGGTCGCTTCGCTTTGGAACGTCGCTTGGCGACGTTTTGGAACAAGCGGCGGACGAGGCGCGTGTTGCCCGTCGCGCTCAGGTGGAAGAGCGCGTGGCGAAAGCGCCGGTCAAGATGATGATTCCCACGGGGGTGCTCATCCTGCCCGCCATGCTTTTGCTTGTGCTTGGGCCGGTGCTGTTGGAATTGATGGAAGGGATGTAGGACATGATCGATGCAGTTATGAGCGGATATCGCCGCGTATTGGCGAACCTTGCGTGCAAGTGGTTTCGCGTTAAGCGCAGGGAAGACGGCCAGGGAACAACGGAGTACGCGATTCTCGTCGGCGTGCTGGTGGTTATCGCCATCATTGCCATCACGGTGTTTCGGCCGAAGCTGCAGGAACTGTGGGATGCAATTGCAGAAGGCATCAACAGCCTGTAGGCGGCGTGGCGAATGCGGCCAATCGACGGTGGAGTTTGCGGTGGTCGCAGCTGCGTTTCTGGCGGTGACGCTGGGGCTTGGGGCACTGTGGCGGGGCGTGTCGGGCGGTTTGTTCATCGAACATGCGCTTTCAACGGCATCGCACCACATCGAAGGCGCGGCGCCTCAAACACTGGCGGACATCTTGCTGTATTGAGCGCGAAGTGCGAAAGGGGGTGCGTCGTGAGGGCGAAGACGTGGCGCGACGACGGCCAGGCGACGGTGGAATCGGCGTTTTTGATTCCGGTGCTGTTCACGGCGCTGCTGTTGCTGGTGCAGCCGGGCATGGTGCTGTACGACCGCATGGTGATGGCCGCCGCGGCCACGGATGCGTGCCGTGTGCTGGCGGTGAAAACCGATGCGGCAGGCGACTCTTCCCAGGCTATCGAGGCATTCGTGCGTCACCGGCTTGGCGCGGTTCCCCCGGTTGCGTGCTTCCACGTTCACGAAGGCGAGTGCTCGTGGCGCATACAGCTTGAAGGCGACGAGCGCTCCGAATACGTGCGCGTGTCGATCGAGAACAGGGTGCGGCCGCTGCCGCTGCTCGACGGCGCCAGCGCGCTGTTGGGGTTGCTTGACGAGGAAGGTTTGCTGCCGGTGAAGGTTGAAGCGCAAAGGCGGACGCAGCCGGCATGGGTGCTTGGTACGCAGGAGGGGCTTGACCCGCGCGGCTGGATAGGCGCCTGGTCATGAGGCGGCCGTTTTTCAGCGTGGCGCCAGGACGGTTGCTGCGCGACGAGTCGGGCTTGACAACGACGGGCATGGTGCTTGCGCTGTTGCTGACGCTTTCGCTGGTGTTCTCGTCGGCGCAGGTGTACCGCATCCAATCGGTGTCGTCACGCGTCCAATCGGTTGCGGATGCGGCGTCGCTTGCGGCGGGCAACGTGGTGGCGGAGTTCATGATAGCCGTTCGGCTGTGCGATGCCGTGGCGCTGTCGCTTTCCCTCACCAGCTTGACCGCAACGGGTCTTGGCGTGATTGCGCTTTGCGTTCCCGGGGCGCAGGCTGCGGGCGGCAAGCTTATCGAGTCGGGACAGAAGGCTGGCCAGGCACGGGACAAGTTTTCCCGCACCGCGTCGGAGGGCCTGACGCGCGTGCAGAAGGCTCTGCCGTTTCTCTCTGCGGTTGCTGCGGCCTCGGTGGCGTCGGCGAACGACTCCGAAACGTCGCGTTACGTTGCCATGGCGGTGCTTGTGCCCGATTCGGCGCCGGATATCGGCGTGGCGGCGGAGGACGCAGCAGCGGCGAAAGCGCGCGAAGCGGCGGCTTCGCAAGCTGAGGACATCAAGCGGCTGGCCAACGAGGTCGATACCGCATCGCGCGAGGCCAACGAGGCGAAACGGCAGGCGTTCGAGCACGATTGCGGGAATCGCCCGGGCTATTGCATGCAAGAGCGCGCGGAAACGCTTGCGGGCATGAAGGGCTCGTCGAACCCGGTGTACTCAAGCGTTGATGCTTGGTCGTTTTCCGTTGCGCTGCGCCGCGCGCAGGCGTACTACCCCGTGCGGCTTGCCTCAGAGGCGCCCGATGGAGAAAGCGTTGAGGCGCACGCCCGTTCTGAGCTGCGAAAACGTTTCTTCGCTTATGCGTCTGAAGAGCTTTCGCGCGGATATGTGGTCGAAAAGCCCGAGTTCCGCGCGTACTTTCCGCACTTGCCGAAAAACACCGACGAGATGCGGGAAACAACGCTGTACACCGATCCGGTTTACCCCTGCACGACCGAAGACGGCCTGCCGGTGTTGCATGCGTGGTCCGGGTGCCCTCGGGCGGCGGGCTTTTCGTCAACGGCATCGATTGCCGCCATGGAAGGCGGCGGGTGGGAGACGTGCAGCGAATGCGGCTTTACGGCGGCAAGCATGGGTAAGGTGGCGGCGGCGTCGTCGTCGATCGACAACGGGTTCGAATACCACTACGAGGCGGTGGCGCGCGCGGCGGATGCGTACCAGGAGGCCATGCAGCGCGCCGAGCCCGCGAAGCGGGCGGTGAAAGACCGTGTGGCGGATGTGCTTGCCGCGCTGAAGGAGGCGTGCTCGCGCGTGGGCGACTACCGCATCACGGCTCGGCCGCCTGGAAGCGAAGGGTTCGTGGTGCTGTGCGCCAACGTTGGCACCGATGCGCCCGCAAAGGGGTTCGAGTCAACGTTTGTGCAGGCCACAGGGCAAGTTGGCACACGTGTTGCCGTTTCAGCGTCAACGCTGGTTGCCGATCCGTCAGGGGAAGGCGGCAACGTCATCTCGTCTTTGACCGATGGCTTGGCACAGCGTGGCGCGCCGGCGGGGCTTGCTGGGGTTGCCTTGGATTGTTGGGCGGGGTTGCTGAGCGCTTACGCGAACGGGCAGTCAAGTTTGACGAACGTCGTTCGCGAAGGGCTTGACGGGCTTCCACTGATCGGTGCCAGCGGTTTGGGCGATTGGGCTGCCGACGAGCTTTCGGGGGCTGTTGAGGCCGTTGGCTTGCAGCCGGCAAACCTTGACGCGCTTCGCCCTGCGGTGGTGAATGCGGCCCATGTTGCAGGGTCGGACAAGGCGGATTCGTTTTGCGCGCGGCTGGTGGAGCTGAAGCGGCAGGCGATTGCGCATCCGCTTATGTCGAACGGCGTGTTCTCGTCACTGGCTGCATCGGTTCGCCGGGATGCGTTTGCCGGCATCGATGCGGCAGACGGGTCTGTTGAAGTTGCCAGCATCGATGTGGGCGGCGAATCCGTTCCCATCGAGATCTCGCTTCCGCCTGCTGCGCGCGAGTTCGCGAAAGGCGCTCTTGGAGAGGCGATTGACCAGCTGGTTTCGCTGTACGCGAATGTGACGGGGGTGCGGTCGTGGGACTGATGGACGCTCGCGCCTGCGGGGAGGCGGGCCAGATGACCATCGAATTCGTCGTTGCGTTTCCGGTGATGCTGATCGTGGCGGCCATTGCGGTGAACGCCTGCTCGTTTTTCGGGGTGTGCGCGGCTTTCGACAACGATTTTCGCGACGCGGTGCGCACGTGCGCAACGTCGCCGGCCTACGGGCAGGACGTTGCGCAAAGCTGCTCGCTTATCGAACAGGAGTTGCAACAAGGCGGCAATGCGAAAAACGTGCAGGTGCAGGTGAGTGCGCGATCCGTTGCGCAAGGGCACACGGCCTTTTCCGCAACGGTGCGATTCGAGCCGACGCTGTTCGGGGCGGCGCTAAACCCCCAGGTGTTTGGCGTGTCGCTGCCCACGTTGTCGCATAGCGAGGAGATAGTGGTGGACTGCTACAAGCCGGGGGTGTTGTCATGAGCGTTGTGCCAGGTAGGGATGGTGTTTTGGTTGCGTGCCAGGCAAAAAGGTTTCGCTTGGCATGCGCAATCGTCGGCGCGGCTGCAGCCGCGTTGGTCGCATGCAGCGCGTTCGAGGCGTCGGCGCGGAGCAATGGGCCAGGTGAGGCCGCGGCGGCGGTTGCCGAGGCGGGCTTCGATGCCGTTGTGAGCGGGGGCGAACGCACGGCATTTGCTTTGCCGGCACATGAACCGGCGTTGTTCGAGGACGAGCTTTTCGACGTGTCGAGCATGAGTGGCGCCTACTGGAGCTCAAACGCCCAACTGGTCAGTTGGTGCGAAAAGGGCAGCGTTGAAGAAACGCTCGCGGCACTTGAAGGCCGCCTGGTCGCTAAAGGCTGGGTCGGCGTTTCCTCGGATTCCTCCTCGTGTCGGTCGTTTGTCAAAAGCGAAGGTGCGTATCGCTGGGCGTTTGCATCGGCGGCGCAGGTGGGGGAAGAGACAAGCGTTGTTTTGCAATGGTCGGGCACTAAGGACGGAGGCGAGTGATGGAAAACGAGATTGAGGTGCTGAAACTTGCGGGAAGGTTTCCCGCGCGCGTCAAGGGCCTGCTTCGATCGAAACCTGGTGGCGTGCTGCTGCTCATGCCGTGCAACGACGTGCACACCGTCGGGATGAATGACTTGCTTGACATTGCGTTTGTAGGCGATGACGGCCGCATCGTCGAGTCTTATCGAGCGGTGGCTCCGCTGCGACGCCTCAAATGCCGTAAGGCCGTTGCGGTGCTTGAGCGGTTTTCCACGTGCGATCCTCCTTGGTTCTCAGTGGGCGATTACGTAGGCATTTCAAGAAAGGAAGGTGGCAAGGCGTGAAGACATGTCCGGTTTGCAAGGCGGGGGCGTTTGACGATGCCGAGGTGTGTTACGGGTGCTTGCATCGGTTCTCGCAGGGCGATGCACAAGCGTTCGTTGCGCCGTCGGTTGTTTCGGCGCCGAATTCGTCAGAAAGCGGTGGTGCGGTAGGTGTGGATGTGGCCTGCGAAGGACAGGGCGGCGCGAGGAGCCGGGAGCTCGCAAGCATGCACGCGGAATCTGTCCGGCAAGCAGTTGCCGCCGATGCCGGAAACGTTCTATCTGATTGTGGCTCTGCGATGAGAAGCAGTTTGAAAACGGTTGATGTCCCCGTTCGAGGCGCCGATATCGTGGTGCGCATCGAATTGGTGGATGTTGGGGCCGCTGCAGCGCAGACCCCCGATTCGCACAAGGATGCGGCTTCCGCTTCGGCACCTGAATGCGTTGTTCTACGACGGGGAAGGCGGCCTTCCGTGATGGATATCGCCCGCCCGGCCGAGGTGAAGCGAGGGACCGCGGCCGGGCAGAAGGGCGAATGCGTGCAGGAGGTGCGTGCTCGGCACGCTGCGGTTGATACGGTGCGTCAGCAAAGGCAGGCGGAGATAGCATGACGTCGTTTTTCCTGATGATGGTGCTTGTGTCGGCCGGTGTGGGCGTTGCGGCTGGTGCGCTTGCCGTGCCGTGGTTGGCAGACGTTGCGATGAAGCGCGCATATCGGCGGTCTCTTTCGTGGTGGAACGAATCGCTGCAAGGCGCTATCGCATATCGGGCTGGCCATGCCGGCGTATGGCCGAAGCCGTCCGATGCGGGAAGCACTGGTGCGCTGGGCATGTGGCTCGATGATGTCAAATCGCAGGCGAAACGCAAGGTGCTGACGCACGAGCGCGCCTGCGCGCTTCGCGAGGCCGGCATCGACGTTGGGCAGGATTGCTCTTCGCGCGGCGAGCGCGAGCAGGCACGGCGTTGCTCGTTTCGCCCGACCGTGTTGCAGCGCGTTGTACTGGCGCTTGCATGCGGTGCATGGTTCGCTGCGCTTCCCGCGTTCGGATTGCCGTTGCAGCTTTCCGTGCCTCTTTCGCTTTGCGGCGTTGCCATGGCGGCAGGCGTTGTGTGCGACGTTCGCGCTCGGATGATTCCTTTGGAGTGCTGCGGGTGTCTGCTTTTAGGTGGGGTCGCATTTCAGCTGCTCAATGGCGGGGTTGCTGGCGTAGTAGCAGGGTTTGCTTCCGCTGCGGTTGTGCTGGCGGTGTGCTGGATAGCCAATCGTGTTGCTCGCGATGCGGGCGGCTCGGTGGGCCAGGGCGACGTGCGGTGCATGACGGCGCTTGCCGTCCTTAGCGGCCCGGCTTCACTTATCGGAGCGGCGTCTTGCTATATCGTCGCCGGGCTGTTCTCCCTTGTCGGTTTGGCATCGCGGCGCCTGAAGCGGCAAGACGGCATTCCCATGGCCCCGTTTTTGACGCTCTGGATGATTTTCGGAACGGTTGTGGCTCGATAGGGGTCCGTGCGGACAGGAAGGAGGTGGTGCGGTTGCTTGTTGGCTATCGCTGAACATGAATGAACAGGGAAAAGGATAACGAAGAAAGGAACTAATGATGGAAAAGCACACTGCTATGAAGGGCATGTTCGACAAGACACGCGCGCTGGCGTATCGCGGCGAGGAAGACGGCGGTTCTGAAATCGTGCAGGTGGTGATCGTCTTGGGTTTCGCGGTAGGTCTGGGAGCTGCGCTTATGACGTTGCAGAATCAGATCAACACCTCGATCAATTCCGCCGGAACATCCATCAGCAACATGTTCAGAAGCGTGACCGCTGGCGCTGCAGCGAAATAGCGCCATGCAACGGCGTGCGATAGCGGAGCACGGCAAAGAGGCAGGTGGCAGCGCCGTTTCGTTTGTGATGGTGCTGCCCATCCTCATAACGCTGATGTGCGCAATCGTGGATTTGGGGCGCCTTGCGTTTATGGGAACGGAACTCGAAAGCGCAACGCAAACGGTATGCCGGCGTATGGCCGATCAAGTGTCCTTATCGGGCGCGGCGTTGCCAAGCAGCTGCGATATCACCGAGGCGCTCAGCGACGCTTCTCCCTCGCTTTCCTCGCTTGGCGTTCGCTGTTCCGCAACATGTCGCGTGTCCGACGCTCCGGATATCTCGTATCAGCGTCATCGATTCGATGCGGAAACAGGTTTGTTTATCGACGAAAACGCCTCGATGCGCGCTGCAAAAATCGAGGTTTCCTCAACACTTGAAGGCGATTATCTGACGCCTGTCGGGCAAATATTATCCGCAGGCGGCGGCGCAACGTTCGGTCTTTCTGCTCAGGCAACGCGTACGGTGCTCAAATCGCAGGAGGTCGTTTATGGCGAAGGGTGAATCGGGAAGCGAGGCGGTCCAATTCATTTTCGCCATCATTGCACTGATGACGCTGCTTTTTGGATCGTTGTACATAGCTTGTTATACAACGTCCGCTTCAATTCTCTCATCGGAGCTTTCGCAGGCGTGTTTGCTGCTTGACACGGCTGGTTTGGCGAAATCGCCGGACAAGGCCCGTTTCGTGGCGCATGAGATTGCCGGTGAATCGTCCCAGCTTGATTTCGACAGCATTCAGGTAAGCGATGTTTGCATCGAGGTATCGAATAGGAAATCGCCGGGTGAGCTGGGTGGCATTGACCAGCGAACGAAGGTCTCCTCGGTTTCTTTCTCGGTTTGCTATCGCCTTCCGCTGGTTTTATCTGTTGCCGGTATCGAGCCGGCGCAGCTTGAAAAGCGTGTCTTTTGCGCAATCGAGAATGAGCGCATATCGGAGGTGGCGGTGTCGTGATGGTTGAAAGGTTTTGGGTGCGGGGCGAATGCGGTTCTATTGCCCCGCTGGCCGTGGTGGTATGCCTTGTGCTTGTTACGACGCTTGGCTTTGCGGTTGATCACGGGGTGGTATATGCGGCGAAAGCGCATCAGGAGCAGGCGCTTGATGCGGCGCGGCAGGCATGTATGGACGCTTCGGGGGCCGTTCCGGCGAAATATGCGGACAATCCCGGATTGACGCTTGCTGATGGAATCGTCCAAACGGTTCGTGACCAGGGCGTATCTGCGGCGTTGACCGTGTGGTTCTACGAAGCGCCTGCGCGGTCTACGCCTCGCAGCGAGCGGTTGTGGGTCATTGGCGTTCAGGCCGAGCAGCAGACGCCGTTGCCGTTTTCGGTGCCGGCATCTCCGCAGGCCCTTACCGTTGCCTCAAGCCGAGCTTTTGTTGCAAAGCCTTATTCCGCGGAAGCGGTGTGGCGGCCGGAGCGCAGGATTTGCGGGTCGTATCGCTTCGCTGAAGGCTCGACGGCGGGAATGTCGACGTTTTCCTCCATCTCTTCGCTGCAAGGGTTTCCAGATGAAATGGTGAAACTTGCTCAGGGCGTGGGGTAAGGCGGTCTGGTCGTGCCGCGCTTATGAAGCAGAAAGGAAAGAAACATGGTTGGAAGATCGGGCGCGGGGGCTTCGCGGCGTATGGCGCCAAAACGAACTCGGGGCGTTTCCCGCTCGTCTGGCGCTGTGCCTGTAAGAGGCGACGATGTGGCGGTGGATTCGCTTGTGCGAGGCGAAGAGCCGCTTGTGCATCGATGCAAACAGATGTCGGCGGTTGTTGCTGCTTCGGTTGCGGTGGCGTGCGTTTCTGTGGGGTATTCGCTTTGGCAGGTTGCGGCATCGCAGTCTGCGGTCGACCAGGCAACAAGGGATTCCGCTGCCGTTTGGGTTGTTTCTCAAGATGTGAAGGCGGGCGAGATGCTCGATGCGGATTCGTTAGAGGTGCGTGAAGTTCCTGCGGCATTCCGGTCGGCTGCTGCGCTGCCTGCTCAGTCAACTGAACCTGCATCAAGCGTATCCGGCATGCGCGCCCTTGTGGACATACCCGCAGGTTCGCAGCTGTGCGGAACGTTTCTTGCGGGGTCGGGCTCTGATGGTCGCTTGGCGGCTCAGCTTTCAGCGGACAAGGAAGCGGTGTCGCTTTCGGTCGATGACGAAACGGGCATTGCGGGGCAGGTGAAGCCCTATGATGCGGTCCGCGTTGTCTCGATTGAAGGAGCGTCTTCTGGAATTGTTGATTCGCAAACGCTTGCGAATCGGGCGCGCGTTGTTGCTGTTGGGGGAGACGGATATAACGATGGTGCATCGTATAGCGCCATTGTTATAGAAGTTTCTCCTGACGAGGCCGATGCGATTCGTCAAGCCCAGGTGTCGGGCAAGGTAAGTGTGCAGCTGCTTGCTTCGGAAGACGTGCTGACGGGTGGTGTCGATGGATAGGATTGCGGCATCGGCGCTCAAACGTCTTGTGCGTGACAACTTGGCCCTGCAGCTGCAGGAGTCTTCGGATTCGAGCCGTGTTGAAGCGGCAATCCGCTCAATCGTATCCGAGACGATTCGATCGTGGGGCATGGCGGTGAGTATCGAAGACGAGAACCTGATGTGCCAGTGCATCGTGGATGATTTTTTACGCTACGGACCGCTGCAAGTTTTGCTTGATGACCCTTCTATCACGGAAATCATGGTAAATGGAGGCGGCATCGATTTCGAAGGAGCTTCGCTCTCGTTTCGCGATCCGAAGGTGTTCGTGGAGCGAGCTGGGCGCATCGAAGAATGCGCGTATGTGCGATTCGATGACGCCGAGCACGTCAGGCGCATCATCAACAAAATTGCGGAGCAGGCAGGTGTTCGCTGCGATGAATCTCACGCGATGGGGTGCGCGATGCTGCCAGGAGGAAGAGCCCGCGCAACGTTCATCATTCCGCCGCTAGCTCCCGACGGCCCTGCGCTGAACCTGCGCCTTTTCAGCGAGCACATCATGAGCATGGACGACTTGATAGAGAAAGGCGCGCTCAGCACTGTCATGGCGAAGTTTCTTGGGGCTGCCGTGCGGGCAAGGTGCCCTATCGTCATTTCGGGCGGCACCGGATCGGGCAAAACAACCTTGTTGGGAGCCTTGTCGGGTTTTATTCCAGCGCACGAGCGCGTTATCACCATAGAGGATACGCCTGAGCTGCGGCTGCGGGCTCATCATGTCGAGCGTATGCAAACGCGCGAGGCGAATGCAGAGGGGCAGGGGGCCGTTGGGATGCGGGAGCTGGTGGCGTTGTCGCTGCGCCGTCGCCCTGACCGCATCATCGTTGGCGAGTGTCGTGGCGCCGAGGCGTATGAGATGTTGCAGGCAATGCAAACCGATCATCCTGGTTCTATGACCACCATCCATGCAAATGACCCAAGCAACGCGTTAAGTCGCTTGCGTACGATGGTGAACTATGCGCATTCCGATTTGGGCCGCGACGTTGTGCAGCAGCAAATTGCAGAATCGTTGCAGGGTGGTCTTGTCGTTCATGTCGATCGAATGGCCGATGGATCTCGCCGTGTAACAAGCATCACGGCGATCGACCCGATGCCTGAAGGGTCGACGGTCATTCCTCGCGCGGAGCTGTTTCGCTTCGATGTAGGCGGTACCGACGCTTTCGGGCGAGTGTCGGGTAGCTGGCGGCCGTGTGGCGTGCAGCCGCAAACCATCAAGCAAAAAATGATCAGAGAGGGCGTTCAGTATGATCCGACCTGGTTTTTCTCGACATAGCCTGCTGAAAAGTCGATACGTTGCCGTGTTCTTCGCGTTTGGAGAGCGGCAACGGGAAAGTGGAAGCGGCGAAAGGGGAAACAGATGGCTTTCGTGTTAATCGTCGCAATTGCCGTTGTGGCCGCCGCCGCGTTTTCGGCTCGACGAAAGCTCAGAATCCTGCTAAGTGATCGTGGCGTTTCCGACAGGACGCTGTACGAGCAGGGTCGACGCGATTCGGATGAAAAGCGCAAGGGCGATGATGGCCCGTTGGCGAAGATGTTGCGCGATGCAGGGATCGAAACATCTCCTTTGATGTGGCTTATGTGCGCAACGGCGGTGTTGGCGACCGTGGGGGTCTTCTCTTTGCGTGCAGGTGGCGTGCCTGCAGCGTTTGCAGGGATGCTTCTTGTTTGCGCGGGGGCGGCCGTGTATGTAGAGCGGGCACGGCGCAGGCGTCGCGAGCTATTGGCCGAGCAATTCATTCGTATGCTGCCTCAGCTGTCCGCAAGCGTTCGTAGCGCTCAGACTGTAGAGCGCGCGTTTCGGGCTTCGGCCGATCGAGCTCAGGAGCCGATTCGATCCGAATTGGTGCGGGTGCTGGCCCAGGTTTCATACGGGGAGTCGCTTGTAAGCGCGCTTGAAGGCATGGCGCGAAGGACGGGCAGCGAGGATGTGGCGGCGTTCGCCGCGTCGATGAGAATTCAGCAGCGATTCGGCGGTCCTGTCAACAAGGTCATTGACTTGGTAGGTGACCATGCAAATGCGCGCATGAAAACGAAGCGGGAGCTTAGGACCGAACTTGCGGGTACGCGCCTGGCGACGTGGTTCGTCGCCGGCGCAATGCCGGTCATCTTTGGGTTGATGTATATGACAAGCTCGGATTTCGCGCTGTTTTATCGGACTGATCCGCTCGGGTGGCTTGTCTTGTCTTGTGCCGCGTTCATGGAAATCGCTGGAATAGCGGCTTGCAAGAAGATCACCACGTTCAGAGAAGTCGACGTTTCGTAGGGCAAAGGGAAAGGGGCAGCATGGACGGATTCTTGTTTGCCGTGATAGCCTTCACCGGCATTGCGGCAGGTTTGGTCGCGTATGAAGTTATATGCGCATGGTGCGGGGCGAAGTCCCCCTCTGCAGTGGCTCTTTCTCCCTCGTCAAGCGAAGCACCAGCATCGTCGCCTCGGTCTGCTGCAAAGTCATCTTTCGTTACGATTGCGCAGCGGCTATCCGTTGCGGTAAACGCTTTTGCGCCGATGACCCGTGATGAGGCGGGTTCAACAAGGGACGCGCTTCGTCGTGCAGGCATGGGCGTGGAGCCCGAGACGTGGCGTGCGGTCGTGGCGGTGATGATGGGCGCAAGCGCTGCGCTTTGCTTTGCAGCGTGCGTATTGTTTGCGGCGCCAAGCGTGTGGAGCGTTGCCCTGACGGCGGGCGCGGCCGCTTTTGGGCATTGGGCAGCTGGGCGGTATGTGGCGTTCAGGCAAAACGATCGGCGCCGATCCATAGAAGCGTGTCTTCCTGACGCAATGGAGTTGCTTGCGGTTGCTTTGGCTGCCGGGTCTCCTATCGAGCAGTGCTTTCGCGAGGTGTCCGCAAGCCTGAAGGGACCTATTTCTGAAGAGCTTCGCTTAGTCGATCAAGAGGTGAATTTGCTGGGTCATTCCCGCACCGAGGCTTTGGAGCACTTTGCGCAACGTTGCGCAAGTCAAGAGGTTAGCGTTTTCGTGGGGCAAATCACCCAAGCGATCGATCAGGGCTCTTCTGTTTCGGAGGGGCTTGCTGCCCAGGCGCTTTTAGCGCGTGAGCAGGCGCAAGCCATGGCGCTTGAGCGAATCCGCAAGATGCCGACGAAGCTCGATATCGTTTTATCTGCATGCTTTCTGCCCCCTACGGTGATTTTGGTTTTGGTTCCAACGGTGGTGAAGCTGCTGACCTTTTTGAGCGGAGGAATGGTGTAGTGGTTGCGATGAGAGGAGGCGCTCGTGAGGCGTTCGCGTCGTTCGAGGTCGGGGAAACTGCCGGTTTTCAAACGTAGCCGGTCAAGCGGCATTGGCGCTAAAGGCACGCAAGCCGCTCAAAGCAAATGTATGACGCGGCGGGCGTTCATCGTGGGAACGGCGGCGATGGCGGGTTTGATGCTTTGGCGGCCTCAAGTTGCATTTGCCGATGAACCCTGGTGGGATGGATCTTTTATTTTCCGAGGTTATGGGAAGTGGTATGAGAATCAATTCTGGAGCGCTATCGGTGTCGTGAAATCGGGCAATGGAGGCGCGCAATCGGGAGCGTTGTACACCGATCGCTGGGTAAGCGCGAAAACACCTTGGGTTGAATGGGACATATCCTCGAACCAATACCTTCGCACCGCATCGAAAATCACGATGCAGTGCGACTTCACCACGGAGTTGTATTATCACCTTACAGGGGTGCTCGAGATTGCATGCGGCAGTTATAACGGGCGAAATGCTTCGTATAACATGTGGCATGCCGATTCCGGTGACGATACGCGTTTTAGCCTCTATCACGCCGTTGACGATGCTCCGGCGGGCGGGAGGCTGGAAGAGTCGAAAGTTGTGGCTATCGACAACGAAGCTGGAAGCGGCATCCATAAAGATGGGGCGCAAATATGGACCGACTATCGGCGATATCCGCAAAATTCCTATTCGGTATGGATTCGTCGCTCGTCTCGGGCGGTAAAGCATTCGTTTCAGCTGCGTTCATGGTTTTGGAATTACTATTATTTCGGAACCGACTGGTATTTTGACCGGGCAAGCGACCCACCTATAGGTTATTCAACGAAGTGGATCGACCAGCAGTCGGAGCGAATTTCGATTGCAAGTAACGCCACCTGGGGCAATCGGATCGTGACTGTGGAGTCTGTTGCTGCTAAGGGAAAGTACCTGGAAAGCGCCGACGTCGCTTCTAAAGGCGCAAGATGCCTGGTCTCCTCAACTGTGCCGGCCACGAAGCAGCATTGGATACTGCTGGAAAACGAAAATGTCGATGTTGCGGGAACGTATCGATTCGTGCCAGTGGCGTCGACGGACGGGGCTTTCCAGCTTGATCAAAGCGGCGGGGGTCCTACGATGACCGCTTCGGCGGCTCAGCTCTGGAGCGCGGCTGGCAATAAGCTGAATCGGGCCCAGTCGTTTTGGATTCACGGCTCTTCTTCAACGCAATGGGTTTTTGCCGATTGCTCGGGCATGGCCTTGGATTCTGGCGGATCAACGGGGAAAGCCCGCTTCCACTCGAATGGGTATCCGGATAAAGAGTGGAGCAATGCTGCTCACAAATGGCGTATGAGCGACGCGCGTTTTTCCACAGCCGATCAGCGACCGTTCTCGTTACACGGAACGGTGAAAGACGGCTACATGCCTGTCGGTCAATCCGTCACGGTTCCCGATCCGGACAGCACGTTTCGTCCCGGAGGGTCCACGGCCCGCTCGCGAGGAATTCGGCGAACATTCACCTGGGTTGTTTTAGACGACGAGTTTGCCGATGAGGCCTTTCCGGAGATTGTTGGGTCGGCGTATATATCGAAAGCTGGATGGCTTGAAGAACAACCTGGCGTAAACCTTGTGGGCACAACGCAGGGAAGCGGCGCGTTAGCTGGGGTTTCGCTTCGAATCGAAGGAGGTTCGCTCCAGGGAACGGTTTCCGCGCGACTCTCTTCAAACGGCGCGTGGAGGGACGGGGCAACGGCCGGTTCGGCTGCCAACGCTGTATCCCTGTCGCTTCACGGAGCGATATCGCAGCAGTACAGGGTGTTTTACCGGGCGTGCTCGTCGCGGTCGGGATGGGGTTCGTGGACAAGCGAGGGGAAATCGGCTTCCGGCCCTGCTCGCACCATATCGGGAATCCAGGTTCGTTTAGAGCCGAAGGGGATTGCGCAGCAAGGCGAAGCAAGCTCGATTACTCTCGATAAGGCCTGGAGTGGGAAATTCCTCACCTGCATTGTCCGCGCCGAGGCTCAGCATCGCGGTATTCCCTATAGGGGTGCTGCGCTGTCTTATGCGGTTCAGGTTGGAAAGCCCGTGGTCCTTGTCTCTTATGTAGTCGATGATGATTCGTCGCCTTGCTATGAGGAAAGAATTGAGGTCGGCACGTCGTACAGCACGCCGGCGGCGGCGTTAGAAGCGGGAAGGAAGCAAGGTTGCTCTGACTTCGACGGTTGGTATGTAGACAAATCCTGCGAAACGCTGTTTGAGGATGGGTCCTGCTTGCAGGGAAAAAGGTTGACGCTGTACGGTCGCAACATCGCAACAGTCGAATACGCGCTTACCGATGATACGAAGCAACTGCTAGAAGAGCGAGAATGCTTTGTGGACGAATCGCTGACGCAGGAGGCGACTGCTATTTGGTTGGTTCCTGCAAGTGAAACGGTGAGGTACGGAACCCGATTGAGATTCAGGCGCCTACCAAGCATGTGGTACGAAGATCGAGGTCGTACGCGAGAGGCAACGAACGTACCAGGGGTGTTTCTGGATGCGGGCGAAAGTTCGGCGCCGGCGGAAACATTGAAAGTGACAGGTGATGCAACCCTGTATCTGGCATGGCGGTCGCCTCATTATGAAGGCATTGCCGTATCGTAGCCCTCTGCATTGCAGAAGCCGGCACAGTGGCCTGCTTCTGCGCAGAAAAAGAGCCTTCACGACGTGCGTAAAGGCTCTCAACAAACAAGTATGTGCTCTAACGCTTAAGCGCCTCTTGGAACCGCCTTTCGGCTTCCGCTTGCAAATCGGATTCGATTGCCTGGTATGCCTCAAGGATGCGCTCGCAGTCTTCGGTAAGCTGGCTGCCGTGTGCTCCGTTGCGGTACAGCAGCTGCACGTCAAGCGCGGCTTCGGTATCTTTGATGATGCGCCATGCTTTGCTGTAGGCCATGCCCATGCCTTTTGCCGCGGCGTTCAAAGATCCCGTTTCGCGAACACCAAGGCACAGACTTGCGATGCCTCGTCCGAAAACCGAGTTGCTGTCTGTTTCGGGGTTGCCGACCGACAACCTGATTATCGGTTTGAGTCGCGTGAGTTTGCTCATGCGTTTACCTCCCTTTCTGGCAGGTGAATCTATTGCTGCAAAGCTGCCAAGAATTGCTCCGTGGCATGCTCGATATCAGCCGTGGTTCCGTCGATGACCTCGGTGAAGCGGATGGGCAGCTCGTCGAGCTCGGCCAAGCCGCGCGGCACGTCGTGATGGCCAGATTCCTGCGCTACCAGTTCATTGAGTTGGCAGCCGGAAAGCGCCTCGACGTCTGTGGGCAGCGGTTCACCAGGCTCCATGTCGTGCAGCGCGCGGTAGACGTTGTTGCCGAATTTCGCCCAATGGGCCGTGCTTGCGATAAGCACGGGGTTTTCGCCGCGCAGGTTCTGCGCTGCGCGGTACGCAACGGCGGTGTGAGGATCAAGCAGGTAGTCGTGCTTGTCGAGCACCTCTTTGATGGTGCGCAGGCATTCGCTGTTGTCGACGCTGTCGGCGGCGAAGTGCTCGCGCACGCGCTTGAACGTTTCCTCATCAACGCGGAAGCGACGCTTCGTCTTCAGGTCGGACATCCATTCGGCAATGGCTTGCGCGTTGCGGTCCGTCAGTTCGAACAGCTGTCGCTCCAGGTTGGAGCTGACCAGGATGTCCATGGAGGGAGAGGGCGTCAGCACGAACGGGCGGTCGGACACGTCGTAGGTACCGGTATTGATGAAGTCGGTGAGCACGCGGTTTTCGTTGCTGGCGCACAGCAGCATGTCGATAGGGGTGCCCATGCGCTTGGCGTAATACGCGGCCAGGATGTTGCCGAAGTTGCCGGTGGGCACGCACACGTCAAGCGGGTCGCCGGCCGAAAGCTTGCCGTCGGCAACAAGCTGCGCGTAAGCGGAAACGTAGTACACGACCTGCGGCAACAGGCGGCCCCAGTTAATGGAGTTCGCGCTTGAAAGCGACACGCCGTGTTCGGCAAGCAGCTTTGCGGCGAACTTCTCGTCGCCGAAGACGTTCTTCGCGCCCGTTTGGCAGTCGTCGAAGTTGCCGCACACGCCCCACACATTGACGTTGCCGCCGCGCTGCGTTGCCATCTGGCGGTACTGGATATCGCTGACGCCGCCATCGGGGTACATAACCGAGATGCTGACATGGTCAAGGTCGCGGAATCCTTCGAGCGCCGCCTTGCCGGTGTCGCCCGACGTGGCAACCAGGATAAGGAAGTCGTGGTCAAGGCGGCCTTGCTCGCGCAGCTGCGAGGCGGAGGCGCTGAAGAAGCGCGGCAGGCACTGCAGCGCCATGTCCTTAAACGCGCTGGTAGGGCCATGCCACAGTTCAAGCACGTGGGTGTTGGCGTCAAGCGACGTGATGGGACAGATGCGCTCATCGTCGAAGTTGCTGCCGTATGCCTGGCCCATAAGCTCGTCGATGGTCTGCGCCGGCAGGTTCACGCCGAAAGCGCGATAGATGCTGGCCGCGCGCTGAGCGTAAGGAAGCTTGGCAAGCGCACAGATATCGTCGATGGTCAGTTGGGGAATGTTCATGGGGACGTACAAGCCGCCGCCATCGGCAAGGCCGTTGATAACAGCTTCCGTGAACTCGACGGGTTCGGTAACGCATCCGCGCGTGTCGATGTAGCGATTGTCTTCCATGGGCTTTAGGCTTTCTCCGTTTTAGGGGCGAACAAGATTATTCATCTATAGCATACTATTTCCAAGTAAGTACAGATGGAAGAACGTTTTGGGACTCTTCACGCAAACGGCAGTGGATGCGGGATAGAGGGCGCAGGACGGGTTCGCTTTTGGGACGCGCGCTGCGTTTGGAGGGGCGGTGCGTCGCGGATAAGCGGCTAGCTTGGCCGGCTGGGACCCAGGCGTAAAAACGTGAAGTTATTGTGGTGAAACACTGAAAAATTACCCTAGGCGCACAAAAAAAGTTGCTCAACGGTTTCATTTTAAGTCAAACAGGTATAACATCATTGCGTTCTACAAGGTTAACTCATGACGGGAGTGCAACATGGAGAGTGTGATGGCAGCTGCTGCGCAAGGTGCGGCAAACGCTGATTCCGTGTCCGGCGTGTCCGTTCAGCAGATGCCGCTGTCTTTCTTGAAAGAAGGCGAAGCGGCACGCGTGGTGAAGGTGCGCGGCAGGGGAGATTTGCAGCATCACCTGGAGAATCTCGGCTTCGTGGAAGGTGCCGAGGTCAAGGTTGTTTCCGGTGTTGCCGGCGATTTGATCGTGTCGGTGAAAGGCGCGCAGGTGGCTATCGGCCGCCAGGCTGCAGCCCACATCATCACCACCGCTGGCGCATAAAGGCGCCGCAATTATTTTGGCGAACCTGGCCGCAGGTACACCTGCGGCCATTCGTGTGGCCGCATGCGGTCACGTACGAAGTTAGATGAAACAAAGAGAGAAGAGAGAGGAGAAAGCTTCATGGCTGAGGTTCAGGGCAAGACGCTGCGCGACGTGAAGATCGGCGAATCCGCAACGGTGCGACGCCTTACCGGCGAGGGCGCGCTGAAGCGCCACATCATGGACATGGGCATCACGAAAGGCGTCGAGGTGTTCGTGCGCAAGGTTGCGCCGCTTGGCGATCCCATCGAAGTGACCGTTCGCGGTTACGAGCTGTCGCTGCGCAAAAGCGAAGCGGAAAGCATCCTCGTCAACTAGTGCGCAAGCTGGCGTGTACAGCCGGCGCATGAGTTGACGATGATTCAGGCGCACGTGCGCCATTTTTTAAGGAACCGAGTTACCATTTGCTAACTCAAAATGGCCTCTGACCTGGGGTGATATTTGTTACCGAAGGGTAATGGGTAACCTCGGAAAACAAGCGAGGCCGCACATACACGAAAGGTTGAACATGGGAATCTGCATTGCGCTTGCCGGCAACCCGAACTGCGGCAAGACGACGATGTTCAACGACCTGACAGGCGCCAATCAATACGTTGGCAACTGGCCGGGCGTCACCGTCGAGAAGAAGGAAGGCAAGTACACGCGCGACAAGGACGTGACCATCACGGACTTGCCGGGCATCTACTCGCTGTCTCCGTATTCGCCCGAGGAAATCGTGGCGCGCGACTACCTGCTTGAGGGCGGCCCCGATGCCGTCATCAACTTGATCGACGCAACGAACCTTGAGCGCAACCTGTACCTGACCAGCCAGATCCTGAACCTGGGCGTGCCGGTTGTCATCGCGCTGAACATGATGGACCTGGTGGAGAAAAACGGCGACAAGATCGACGTTGCCGGCCTGTCCAAAGAGCTCGGCTGCCCCATCGTCCCCACGTCGGCCTTGAAGGGTCGCGGCATGGAAGACGTCGTGAAGGCCGCCATCGACGCTGCGAAAGGCAACAAGGTTCCCGCCACGCAGATGAAGTTCGACGCCGCCGTCGAGGAAGCGCTCACGAAGATTGAAGGCGTTCTGGGCAACAAGGTGCCCGCGGCCGCTGCACGCTGGTACGCCATCAAGCTGTTCGAGGCCGAGGACAAAACCATCACCGACCTCAAGCTTCCCAAGGCTGACCTTGACGCCATCGCGGCCATCCGCGAATCCATCGAGGACAAGTTCGACGACGATGCTGAGTCCATCGTCACGGCCGAGCGCTACAACGCCATCAGCCACGTCATCGACAAGACGGTCAAGCGCACGCGCACGGGTCTGACCACGTCGCAGAAGATCGACCGCGTTGTGACGAACCGTTGGCTTGGCCTGCCCATCTTCATCGTCATCATGTTCTTTGTCTACTGGCTGGCGGTCTCCGTCGGCGGCGGCGTGGTGACCGACTGGGCCAACGACGGCATTTCCGGCGACGGCTGGCTCTACACCGGCGGCGCCGCTTACGAGGAAGCAACCGCGGAGTACGAGGATGCGCACTCCCAGGTTGTCGCCTACGTCGAGAACATCCTGGGCGTTGACGAAGAGTCCGAGCTTCCCTCCGATGAATCGCAGGAAGTGCTTGACGCGCTGGCCGCTGAAGAGCCCGAAGCTCCCGAGGACGATGCCGACGCAGATGCCGTGGCCGATTACGAAGACGCCATGGCCGAGTACGAAGACGCTCAAGCGCTTGTGACCGACTTCGACGAGCAGGCCGAGTCTACCCACGCCGTGGCAACCATGGAGGTTGAGGACGAGGACGGCAACGTCGAGGAGCAGCAGATCACCTTCGCCGACTACCAGAAGGCGCTTGAGGTAGAAGAGCCCGATCCTTCTGATGGCACGTGGGGCCTGTGGATTCCCGGTCTTGGCGCTATCATCGGCGACGCCATGGAGGCTGCCGACGTGGCCCCGTGGCTGCAGTCGCTCGTCAACGACGGCATCGTAGCCGGCGTCGGCGCGGTCATCGGCTTCATCCCGCAGATGGTCATCCTGTTCCTGCTGCTCGGCATCCTTGAGTTGTGCGGCTACATGTCCCGCGTCGCGTTCATCATGGACCGCATCTTCCGCAAGTTCGGTCTGTCCGGCAAGTCGTTCATCCCGATGCTCATCGCTTCCGGCTGCGGCGTGCCTGCCGTCATGTCCACGAAGACCATCGAGAACGAGATGGATCGCCGCATGACCATCATGACCACCACCATGATTCCCTGCGGCGCCAAGATGCCCATCATCGCGCTGGTGTTCGGCGCGCTGGCATCCGGTGACTCCTCTGCCACCTGGTATGTTGCACCGCTGTTCTACTTCCTGGGCGTCATCGCCATCATCATCTCCGGCATCATGCTGAAGAAGACGAAGCTGTTCGCGGGCGAAACCACGCCGTTCGTTATGGAGCTGCCCGAGTACCACATGCCTACCGTGAAGTCCATTCTGCTGTCCATGTGGGAGCGCGTGAAGGGCTACATCATCAAGGCTGGTACCATCATCTTCCTGTCCACCATCGTCATCTGGTTCCTCATGAACTTCGGCGATGCGGGCTCTGGCTTCGGCTTGCTTGACGCTGACGAGCCCGACTACATGGACTACAGCCTGATGGCGGGCCTGGGCAACCTGCTTGCCTGGATCTTCGCGCCGCTGGGCTTCGATAACTGGCAGGCCACCGCAACCGCCGTCACCGGCCTGGTTGCCAAGGAGAACGTCGTTGCCACCGTCGGCATCATCACGCAGCTGGCCGATTACGGCGAGGCGGACCCGCAGCTATGGTTCGGCTTCCTGCAGATGCTCGGCGCTTCGAAGGCCGCGGTTGTCGCGTTCTGCGCCTTCAACCTGCTGTGCGCTCCGTGCTTCGCTGCCATGGGCACTATTCGCCAGCAGCAGAACAACGCGAAGTGGTTCTGGATCACCATCGGCTACATGTGCGGCTTCGCTTGGTGCGTCGGCACGATGCTGTACCAGTTCGTGGGCCTGGCAACGGGCGAGGTGAGCTTCAACGTGTTCACCGTTGTGGCCATCGTCATTGCCGCAGCCATGCTGTTCCAGCTGTTCCGTCCCATGCCCAAGCGCAAGGAAGAGCAGTCGAAGTAAGTGCCGACGTTGCAATGTCAACCATATGCTACTGATGTTGTGACCTCGTGAAACGTTTGTGCGGGACGCTGCCTTTCCGGTGGCGTCCCGCCTGTATTCGCGCTACCATGTGCGCAAAACGCAACGCGTGCGCAAAGCCGTGCGCGCAACCGAAAGAAAAGGAGGCAGGCAGTGATCTTCGGATTGGAATTCACGCCGTCTACCGTGGTTGTCCTTGCCATCGTCGTGGCGTGGGCCGTGTGGGCCGTGCGCCGCTTGTGGCGCAACGGCATGTGCGACAGCCACGCCGATAGCCCGCGCGGGTGCTCGGGCGGCTGCGGTGGGTGCGCCGGATGCGGCGCCGCGGCGCGCATGGCGGCCGACATGCAGAAAGCGGTCGGAACGAAATAGGGAAGGGCGCGCTGCGTTTGCGCGTCATCTACCGAACTGATCAGCAAGGGAGGGCTGGCATTGTGCCGGCCCTCCCTTGCCTTATGTTCTGGAAAGCGAAAAAGAAGCCAAGGAAAACTTTTTTGAAAAAGTTATTGACGGCTTACTCAAGTTACCTTATACTGACAAATGTCAGCGGCAAGCAATCCCCCCCCAAGCGAACCGCTGGTCTCCTCTCTTTTTGCTGACCCGGTGGTGAAGCTCCTCTCGTCTGGCTATCACCACATCAGCATGCCAGCGAGGGCCTTATACCCCCCTCTTCGCCCTCGCTGGCTCCTCTCCTTTTTGTTCCCCTCATCGCGAAAATCGCCCGTCCGTTGCTTTTCGGTGACGTGTTGCATCGCTGTGGTACTATGAAAACCACGTATGAAGAAAGGAGGGGCCAATGGAAAAGATGTCTAAGTCGCACGAGGACTACCTTGAAGCCATCGTCATGCTCGGAGGCACGACGGAGGTGTCCGTTCGCTCGGTTGACATCGCCAATAAAATGGGCGTTTCCAAGGCTTCCGTGAATAAGGCAGTTACCGCGCTGAAAGAGAAAGCGCTTGCTGAGCAGCCGTATTATGGCGATGTGACGTTGACCGAGGCGGGCTATGCGTATGGCACCGCTGTGTACGATCGCCATCGCATGCTTTCGAAGTTCTTGAACAAGGAGCTGGGCATTCCCGAGGATGTTGCCGAGCAGGAGGCATGCCTTATGGAGCACGCCATCAGCGACGAGTCGTTCGAGAAATGGAGAGCTTATATTAAAAAGCTCGACCTGTAGCGCGCAGCTTCAAGCCGCATTTCGAAAAGCCACTGATAAACCCGCTTGTTTTCCCGTGAAGGCAAGCGGGTTTTCTGCTCTGGTGAGCGCAACGCGCGCCGGCTTGGTGTGGTATCCTCTCAGTTGCTTCTAGCGCCAATCACACTACGAAAACGAACCATATCTGCTAAGGGGCGATATCTTACATGTCGAGGCAAGCTCATATCCTCTCGTTTGACGACGTCAGGCGGGAAAACACCCGCTACTCTTCCACGCCGGTCCGCGCGCATCGCGCCTCTGATGACCCGGCGCAAACCGAGCGAGCGCCTCGTCGTCAAAACTCTCCGCTGCTGTCGTATCTTTCCGATGATTCGTTTGCCTACGATCCGTACGAGGATAGTGCGTACGGTCGCGAGCGCAACGGATCGCGTCGCCGTTCCCGCCAGCAGCAGGCGCCTGAGCGCACCCGCCGCGCATCGGACGGACGTCGTGCGGCTGCGTCGTCGCGCGCCGAGCGTAACACCGCACGCGCGAAGCGCGCCGAAAGCACCCGTGTAGAAGCCGATCAGGCCAACGAAGAGTTCGAGCAGCGCACCATAACGGCCGCCGATCGCCGCCGCGCGAAGGCCAAGTCGAAAGCGAAGGCCAAGGCCGAGCGCGCGTATGCCAAACAGTTCGGCTCCGATGTGCCGTCGGGCGAAGATGGCCCTCGCGCGGCGGTGTACAAAGGCCAGATGGGCGCAAGCCAGCGCCGAGCTCAGCGCATGCAAGAAGGGGAGGGCGCGCCGTCGGCAAATCGCCGCAAGGCCGGGTTCTCGCTTGCGTCGCTGTCGGGCATCGCGCAGACGCGCGGCTTCATGGTCGGTGCCGTTGTGGCGGCGTGCCTTGTGCTGTCGTTTATGTTCCTGTACGGGCCGGCGCAGCAATACTATTGCAGCGTTCGCGACCACGATAAGCTTGCAATCGAATATGCCGCGCTTTCCGATCGCAATAACGCGCTGCAAACAGATGTCGATTCGCTGCAAACCGACGCCGGCATCGAGCAGCGCGCTCACGATCAGCTCGGTTGGGTGAAACAGGGCGAGGAATCGGCAAAGGTGCGCGGCCTTGACCTGGACAATCAGGATCAAGGTACGGGAGTTATCGCCAACATCTCCTCCGACAGCATCCAGGCGCCTACCACGTGGTATTCGCCGGTGCTCGACGTCGTGTTCGGCTATAAATAGGTAAGCGGGGGCTTATGGGCTGCGAATCGGGAATGCAGGCATCGTATCGACCGGCGCGCTATGCGGCTATCGATATCGGAACGGTCACGTGTCGCATGCTGGTGGCCGATGTCGACGCGCAGGGCCACCTGTCCGAACTTGATCGCGAATACGCCATTGCAAACCTTGGCGAAGGCGTCGACGCCACGGGTGTGCTCAAACCCCAGGCAATCCAGCGTGTTGTTGACATCGTGGACGGCTATTGCCGCGTGCGCGACGGGTTTTCGGGCTCTGAGCATGGCGCCATCGAAACCGTGGCGATGGCCACGTCGGCGTCGCGCGATGCGAAAAACGCCGACGAGTTCGCAGGTGCGCTGCAGGGCATCGGTGTGAAGCTTTCCGTCATTCCCGGCGAAAAGGAAGCGGCGCTGTCGTTTTCCGGCGCTTCGTGCGATTTCACTGGCGAAAATCTTATGGTCGTGGACATCGGCGGTGGCTCGACGGAAGTGGTCGTCGGCCGTGCGGGGCAGGCTCCTGTGTGGGCGCATTCGTTCAACATCGGGTGTCGCCGCGTCACCGAAAAATTTATCCACCACGATGTCCCGACGCAGCAAGAGCTTGATCAGGCGCGCGCGTGGATTCGTGAAGGCATGACCGCAAAATTCAGCGAGCTGCGCAAAACGGGCTTCGAGCTTTCGCGACTTGTTGCCGTTGCCGGCACCGCCACAACGGTGGTTGCCGTGCGCGACAAGATGGGCGTGTACAATTCCGCGAAGGTGCACAAGGCGTACGTTTCGCGCGCCGAGCTTGACGCGCAGTTCAAGCAGTTGGCGAACATGCCGCTTGAGCAGCGCCAAAGCGTTGTGGGGCTTGACCCGGGCCGTGCGCCTATCATTGTGGCGGGGCTGCTGATCATGCAGACCGTGCTTGATTTGGCGGGCGTGGACGGTTTCACGGTCAGCGAAACGGATATTTTGCATGGCATCATCTTGGATGCGGCGCGCATCTCGTAGCGCTTTTGGATTCGCGGGAAGGAAAACGGGCACCGGCCCGTTTTCTGGTATTATGGCAACGCTATCGTTTCTGCGCCGCATCGGCGCGCATTCAAACGGGGGCGTGGCGGAATTGGCATACGCAGCGGACTTAAAATCCGCCGCCGCAAGGCTTGTGGGTTCGAGTCCCACCGCCCCTACCAGGTCTTTTGCAAACCAGGCACCTTATGCTAGTGCCAATTCGTACCATTTCGTTGCTTGTGCATCGTTCAAGATTGCATTTCCGTGGATACTTACGGTGTGTTTCGTAGCGTCGAGCGAAAGCTCGACTCTTTTACAAGAGCGCCCGAAGGGCGCGTCACCATCTTTAAAAACGCTTCGCGAAAAACAGTGTGCGCCTTCGGCGCTTTTGTTGGTGTCGAGCTTTCGCTCGACGCTACGAATTGTGGCTGCGAATTCGTCAAAGATGGATGCCGATGTTGCGCAACGGTCGCACAATTTAGCTCAAAAGCGCCGGTGGCTGGTTTTCGATTTGGAATTCCTCGGCTGATTCGGGCGCTTCGCCGGGACGTGCGAACGTTACGTTTTCCATGTGGTACCATTTGCCAAAGCATGCAGGCGATTCAGATCAAGAAAGCGCTATGAAGAATATTAACGAGATCATCGCAGACGTAAAAAACCCACCGAAAACGTTTGAAGAGTATCTGGCGGTGTTCGCGGACCAAGTCGGTGACCTGGTCAACGCGTACCTGCCGTCGGGCTCACATCCCGACATGGACCGTTATCTGTACGATCCTCTGAAGAAATACAGCGAGAACGCGGGCAAGCGTCACCGCCCGCTCATTTGCTTTGCGGCTTGCCTGGCCGTTGGCGGCGACATGAAGCTTGCCACCAGCGCGGCTGCTGCCATCGAGCACTTCCACACGGCGGCGCTTATCCACGACGACATCGCCGACGAGGCCGAGCTGCGCCGAGGCGAGCCGTGCATGCACCGCACCGAGGGCATCGGCCTTGCCATCAATGCGGGCGACTTGGCTTTGTCCCTGGTCAACGGCACGGTTGTTGAAGACCCCGACCTGGACGACCACACGAAGGTGCGCGTTATCACCGAGCTTATCGACATGACGCGCCGCACCATCGAGGGCCAGGCGCTTGACATCGGATGGGCGCGCGACGGCCGCTACGACATCACGCCCGAGGACTACCTCATCATGGCTACGCACAAAACGGCGCACTATTCCGGCGCCGTGCCGCTGGCGGTCGGCGCCATCATCGGCGGCGGCACCGAAATGGAAATCGAGGCCCTGCGCAACTACGGTCTGGACACGGGCCTTGCGTTCCAGATTCAGGACGACCTGCTGAACCTTGTCGGTAGCGAAGAGTCCACGAAGAAGGACTTCCGCAGCGACATCACCGAGGGCAAGCGCACGCTCATGGTCGTGCACGCGCTGGCCAACGCTAACCAGGACGACCGCAGCCGCCTCATCGAGATTCTCTCCGCGAAGGAGAAAGATCCGGCGGTGCTCTCCGAGGCCGTAGAGATCATGGAGCGCGCCGGCAGCATCGACTACGCGCGCAGCTATGCGGAAAACCTTACGAGCATTGCGAAAAATCGCCTTGTCGACATGGTGAAACCTTCTGCGGCGCGTGATATGCTCGTTTCCATGGCTGATTGGTTCGTAAATCGACTGAAGTAGGCTTATCACATGGAAACTATTAAGCAACAAGACTCGGGCGCGGCCGTTGAGGACGTGCAGCATCGCCTGTCGCTTATCGGGCTTTTGGACGAAGCGCGCGTAGACGGTGCATTCGGTCCGGAAACCGCCGCGGCGGTCAAGGCGTTTCGCGCGCAGGCCGAGCTTCCCGAAGGTGAAGAGGTCGACGAGAAGACGTGGGCGGCGCTTGTGGATGCATCGTATAGCTTAGGCGATCGCACGCTGTACCTGCGCATGCCGTATTTTCACGGGCACGACGTGCTGCAGCTGCAGCAGGCGCTTTCTGCCTTGGGTTTCGCTTGCGGGCCTGTCGACGGCATGTTCGGGGCATTCACGGAGCTGGCGTTGCGCAAGTTCCAAACGAACCTGGGCTTGCCCACCGACGGCATTGCCGGTGCGTACACGTATTCCGCCATTCGCAACCTGCATCATTCTTGGGAGGGCAAGGAAGCGGTGCGCGGCTCGTCTCACCTGGGCTTCGCGCGCGCGGCTGGCGTGCTTGAGCGCCACGCGCTGTGCCTGTTCGGAACGCAGGAATTCACGCGCAGCGTTGCCTCGCGCATGAGCAACCTGGCCCTGGCCACGAACCCTGCGTCGAAGATCATGAGCGCCGATAGTTTGCTGGTCGCCCCCGACGAACAGATGCTGCTTGTGCGCATCGTGCTTCCCGAAGAGCAAACGGGCACCACGCCGCGCGTAGTGTTCGAGCCCGAGGATGCCCTGCCCACGCGACTGGAGTCGGCTTTGCGCGCGGCGCGCTTGTCGAACCCTTCGCGCGTTGCTGTCGAACTTCCCGGCAGCACTTGGGAAGACGCCGGCGTGGGCCGCTCGGCCCAGCACTTCGCCATCACGTTGCTTGATGCGTTGTGCACGGCGCTGGCAAAGCAGGAACAATAACAAAGCGAAAGCGGCCCCACAGGGCCGCTTTTTTACGGAAACGTTACCGGTGATCAGGCGAAATACATCGTGTGATTTACTTTTGCATCAACTCAGTGACGAAAGCGCGCCCACGCTTGGCCATCCCGTATACTGACCTTGTTGAAAAAAGGAGCCGAATGGGGTGGCTCCTTTGCAAGAGAAAGCAGGTCCTGTCATGGCCGAAGAACAAGATGTGAACAACACGGTGCATCCCGTTGAAAACGATGCGGTGGCAGCCTCCGCTGCGCCTGCGCCCGAGGCGCAGCCCGGCAATCCCGAGGAGCCGGCGAAGGCTCCGTCTCAGCCCGGGTCGGCGCCGCAGCAGCAGCCGCAAGGCGCCCAGGTTCCGCCTGCGGCATCGCAGGTGCCTCCCGCGGGCGCTCAGCCGTATGCCCAGCCGCAACCGCAGCAGCCTTACGCGCAGCCGGTGTATGCGCAGCCCGTCTATCAGCCCGCGCCGCTCACGAAGCTGACCGGCGGCATGAAGTTCGCGTGGTTCGTCATCGGCGCCTTGGTGGGCATCCCGGGCATCATCTTGGCTTGGGTGTGCAACGTAGACAAATATCCGCAGGTGAAGTCCGATGCCGTGAAGTTTTCCGCCATCGGTTTCGCCGTGTGGATTGTGCTGGGCATCCTGCTCTGCATGATGGTCGGCGGCATGCTTGCCGCTGCGGTGGCCGGCTACGGCAGCGGCTACTACGACTATTACGGCACCATGTGGTAAACCCAAGCGCTCCAAACGTGAATAATGCATCATAAAGAAGGGCCCCGTCGGGGCTCTTCTTCGTTTCCGGCGAAGTCGGGTGGTACAATCGTGGAGTTTATCTAGTGCCCGGATTCGGGCAGACGAGACTGCAGAATTGAAGGAGTGAACATGGCACGTCCCATGACCATGGCGGAGAAGATTCTGGCCGCCCATGCAGGGCTCGACGAAGTGGAGCCGGGGCAGCTGATCGAGTGCAATCTCGACCTGGTGCTGTCCAACGACATTACGTCGCCCATCGCCATCAAGAATTTCAAGGAAATCGGCGTTGAGAAGGTTTTCGACCCCACGAAGATCGCCCTGGTGCCCGACCATTACGTCCCGAACAAGGACATCAAAAGCGCCGAGCAGGCCAAGCAGGTGCGCGACTTCGCCCGCGAGCAGGGCATCACGCACTATTACGAGGTAGGCTGCATGGGCGTTGAGCACGCGCTGCTGCCTGAGCAGGGCGTTGTGGGCGCTGGCGACCTTATCATCGGTGCGGACAGCCATACCTGCACGTACGGCGCGCTTGGCGCATTCTCCACGGGCGTGGGCTCCACCGACGCCGCCGTGGGTTACGCCACGGGCAAGGCGTGGTTCAAGGTGCCCGAAAGCCTGCTGTTCAAGATCGAGGGCGAACTTGCCCCCGGCGTTACCGGCAAGGACGTTATCCTGTACATCATCGGCATGATCGGCGTGGACGGCGCGTTGTACAAGGCCATGGAATTCACGGGCAGCGCCATCCACTCCATGTCCATGGACCAGCGCCTTTCCATCTCCAACATGGCCATCGAGGCCGGCGGCAAGGCGGGCCTCATCGAGGTTGACGACATCGCGCGCGCCTACATGGACGGCCGCACCGAGCGCCCCTACACCGAGTATCATTCCGACCCCGACGCCGTGTACGCGCACGTGTACGAGATCGACGCGGCCGACATTCCAGCAACGGTGGCGTGGCCGCATCTGCCGTCGAACACGCGCCCGGCGGCCGAGTCCCGCGACGTGAAGATCGACCAGGCCGTCATCGGCAGCTGCACGAACGGCCGCTTGGAGGACATGCGCCAGGCCGCAGACGTGCTGCGCGGTCGCAAGGTGCACCCCGATGTGCGCTGCATCGTCATTCCCGCCACGCAGGCCGTGTACAAGCAGTGCATTGCCGAGGGCCTCATGGACGTGTTCCTTGACGCGAACTGCGCCGTGTCCACGCCCACGTGCGGCCCGTGCCTGGGCGGCTACATGGGCATCCTCGCCGCAGGCGAGCGCTGCGTGTCCACGTCGAACCGCAACTTCGTCGGCCGCATGGGCGACCCCACCAGCGAAGTGTACCTGGCAAGCCCGGCCGTGGCTGCCGCATCCGCCGTGCTCGGTCACATCGGCCTGCCGGAAGACATCGCGTAGGAAACGGAAAGGGAAGGAATCACCATGCACTTCAAGGGTACCGCGCATCGTTACGGTCGCGACATCGACACCGACGTCATCATCCCGGCCCGTTACCTGAACTCCTCCGACCCCGAGTGGCTTGCCGCTCACTGCCTGGAGGACCTGGACAAGGACTTCGTGAACAAGGTGCAAAAGGGCGACATCATCGTTGCCGAGGAGAACTTCGGCTGCGGCAGCTCGCGCGAGCATGCGCCTATCGCCATCAAGGCGGCAGGCGTCGACGTGGTTATCGCCAAGTCGTTCGCACGCATCTTCTACCGCAACTCCATCAACACCGGCCTGGCCATCATGGAATGCCCCGAGGCCGTTGACGCCATCAAGCAGGGCGACGTGGTGGATGTTGACGCTGACGCCGGCATCATCACGAACACCACCACGGGCGAGACGTTCAAGGCTCAGCCGTTCCCGCCGTTCATCCGCGAGATCATCGAGGAAGGCGGACTCATCAACCGCACCCGCAAGGTGCTCGGCATCGAATAACCGTTAGCGGAGGGCAGGGCATCGATCGCAAAACTGACAAGAGGGCGGCTTGCGCATGGCAAGCCGCCCTCTTGCTTTCGGAGCGGGCGGCGCGCATGAACGCACCTCCGTCCCCTGTCCACATGCTTTCGGCCTCCGCCGCGCGTTCGCTTAGTCCCCGAACAGCCTGCTGAGCAGGCCTTTGCGGCGTGGCTTCTCCTCTCGGTACGACGCTTCGCCGGCTGTTGCCGTTTGGACGGCGCCCTCGTTGCCGCCGATGCGGACGATCTTGTACAGAAACGGCGATTTCGCATACTTCACTTCGATAGGCGTTGCGTGCACGGTGCTCTCGGCGGACAGATAAAGGCCCGGGTTGAGCGGTGCCTGCACGTGGATCTCCTTTTTCTCGCTGAACACCACGGCGGCGGCGCGGCCCGTCTGCCCGTTCACGGCTATGCGCACCTGTTCGCCATCGCGTCCGTCCGAGGCGGGCCGATCGACGTAATAGACGGGCACAAGCATCAGCCCGGAAGCGTGTTTGCGCACGCTGCGGGCCCACTGGCGCATGCTCTTCTTGCTGTATCCGAACGCCTTCTCGGCATCGTTCCCCGCAAGCGAATACGTCAACTTGTCGATGACGGCGCTCTTCTTCAGCAGGCCCTCGACGGCTATCACGCGGAAATCGCCCTCTTGCATGGCGGGGTCGAACGGGGCAACCGCCGAGAAATCCCATGGCTCGAGCAGGCCCATGAGCGGAATGTCGACGAAATAGGTTTTCGGCCACGCCCAATCGAGCACTTCGAAGTATACCTGCGATTCCTTGCCCGGCATCTTCCTGGGAAAAGACGCCATCATGCGCAGGTCGGCAAGCTCCACGGGCACGTACGTGAGGGCCATCTGCTCCTCGATGGCCTTGTCCACGTCATGTGCGGCGAAGGCATCGGGGTGCTGGTGTGCGAGCGCAAGGGCGTTCGCACGTGCCTGTTGGGCGGAGATGCGGCAGGGAAGTGCCTGCTCAGGGATATATTCCGCCCCCGTGCCCATGGAAAAGCGCTTGCTGAACGTGCCGGGTTTGAGCAGGTCGGCAACGCCGATCTTGTTGCCGCACGAGGGGCACTCGAACACGCTTTGGGTGGATTTGCCCTCGAAGGCCGCCCCGCAAAACGGGCAGGGGACGCTCACGTGCTCGGCGTTTTGGAACTCGTTGGCGGTTGCGGGGTCTTCCCATAGCAGCCGCTCGAGCAGCGACATGTTGCGCCAGTAGGGCTTGTAGTAGGACCAGTCGGAATCCCGCGCGGGCTCAAGCTGCGAGACGTGCGTCAGCTTCAGCAGGCCGTCGACCACCTGAAGCGGCTGATGGCGTATACCCACGGCAGGCGTCGGCTCCGATCCGCCCTCGGTCCAGGGCGTGCTCGCCCCGCAATAGGCGCAATCGAAGCTACGGGTTTGCTGGTGGGAGTACATGGGGCCGCCGCAGTTGCGGCACTTGATGGCGAAGAACCCTTCCATAAAAGGCCTCCTTGAGCGTAGGGGCTGTTGCTTGCGAGTATGCCGGAGCCGCCGTGCCCGCGGCAAGCCCCGCATGGCCCAAAAAGCGATGTCTTCGACAACGGAAAGGCCCATTTCGTAAAACGCATAGGCGATGACGGCTGCCGCTTAGTTGCCAAACGCGCATCGCCCTGCGTGGGCAAATCCGTGATTCCCGCGGGAACAGGCCCTTGAGAAGCTCTAGTGCGTTATTATGTGAGCGTAATCGAATCACCTTTTGAAAGAGGCTCGCATCATGACGAAGCAATACGACATCTGCCTGTTGCCGGGCGATGGCATCGGCCCTGAGATCATCGCGGAGGGCGTGAAGGTCCTTAACGCCGTCGGCGCGAAATATGACACGCGCTTCGACTGCAAGGAGTCGCTTATCGGCGGCGCCGCCATCGACGCGGTGGGCGACCCGCTGCCGGCAGCTACGCTCGAAGCCGCAAAGGCCGCCGATGCCGTGCTGCTTGCGGCCGTGGGCGGGCCGAAGTGGGACACCACCGATCCCGGCGCGCCGCGCCCCGAGGCGGGCCTTTTGGGTATCCGCAAGGGCCTGGGCCTGTACACCAACCTGCGTCCCGTGCAGATCTTCGATGCGCTCGCAGGTGCCTCCACGCTTAAGCCCGAGGTCATCGAGGGCGTCGACCTTATGATCGTGCGCGAGCTCACCGGAGGCTTGTACTTCGGCAAGCGCGAACGCTTCTACGACGAGGAGGGCGCCGGCACCGACGGAGCGAAGGGCCAGCGCGCCTACGATACGCTCGAGTATCGCGAGTACGAGGTGGAGCGCATCGCCCGCCAGGCGTTCGAAGCCGCCCGTAAGCGCCGCGGCAAGGTGACCAGCGTCGATAAGGCCAACGTGCTCGAGACCAGCCGCATGTGGCGTGAGATCGTGCACCGCATCGGCGAGCAGGAGTACCCCGACGTGCAGATCGAGGACCTGCTGGTGGACAACACCGCCATGCAGCTGATCAACCGTCCTGCCGACTTCGACGTAGTGGTCACCGAGAACATGTTCGGCGACATCCTCTCCGACGAGGCCGCGCAGATCACGGGCTCGCTCGGCATGTTGGCCTCCGCAAGCCTGGGCGACTCCACGGCGCTGTACGAGCCCAGCCACGGCAGCGCCCCGGATATCGCCGGCAAGGGCATTGCCAACCCGCTGGCGCAGATCCTGTCCGTCGAGATGATGCTGCGCTACAGCTTCGGCATGAACGAGGCGGCCGACGATATCCGCCGTGCGGTCACCGAGGTGCTCGACGAGGGCTGGCGCACGGGCGATCTGAAGGACGCCGCGACGCCCGCCGACAAGGTGGTCGGCTGCGCCGGCATGGGCGATCTGGTGGTTTCGCATCTGTAAGCACCGACTGGCGGGGAAGTTCCCGCTGCAGCAGGTTCACGGGGTCGCGGTGCGGCCCCGTGCGGTAAACTGTTCGTGCGGATCGGCGCCACGCCGCCGTACCCCTTCGACGAAAGGAACCTCAAATGGCTGACGATTGCCTGTTCTGCAAGCTTATTTCCGGCGAAATCCCCACGAACAAGGTGTACGAAGACGACATCTGCTTCGCGTTCGACGACATCGAGCCTGAAGCGCCGGTGCACACGCTGCTGGTGCCGAAGAAGCACTACGACGATCTGTGCGACGGCATCCCGGCCGAGGTGCTCGGCCACATGCTGTCGGTGGTGCCGAAGGTCGCCGAGATCAAGGGCGTGCGCGAGTCCGGCTTCCGCACGGTCATGAACACCGGCCCCGATTCGGCCGCCACGGTGAAGCACTTCCACATTCACATCTTGGGCGGTGTGAAGATGGGTCGCTTCACGTTCGAGAACTCCCAGCGCACGCAGGAGTAGCGCAGGCGCACACGTAAGTGCAAAACAGCTTGCAATACGAAGGGCCGCCGACGGCAACGTCGGCGGCCCTTCGTGGTCTTGGGATGGGGGAAGCGGTTGTCCGTTCGCGCATGCGGCGCTGCTCTCTGGTAAGCTGTTCGTTGATTTTTCGAAAGGACGGGCAGCGTGCAAGAGGTTGCAGGAAACGAAGGCGTGTGGCGTCTTGAGCCGCACGAGAAGATGCTAGGCGTGCGGTTGTACGCGTATGACGGGTGCGTGCCGCCGCTTCCCGATGGTACTCGCCCCCTGGGGCGCTTCGGCGTTGTCGGCGGCAGGGCGCTGCGCCCGAAGCCGGCAAGCGGGGGCATGTACGTGGTGCAAACAGTTGGCGAAACGCCAACTGATCAGGCCATGCGCATCATCGGCTACATCGATGTGTACGGGCGCGCGTTCGCGTGCGCCGAGCCTCAGGTTGCCCCTCCGGCGCGTCTTCCCGATGTGGAGATCGCTCGTTTCAGCGAACCGATGCCGAAGGGGGAGTCGGCTGGCTACGTGTACGTGCGCGACGGGGAAACAGGCGATGCGCGCGTTGTGGCGTCGTATCGCGAGAAGCGCGACCGTTATCACATGTTCGACACGTGGTACGACTTCGGCGCACATGCGCAGGACATGACGTACAAAGAGCTGATGACCAGGGCGTACCTGGCGTTTTACCACCGTCCGAAGCTCGGCGCGCCGGCGGTGCCAAGCCGCGACGTCACCAAGCTGCTTGACAACGTTGGCCCCGAAAAGCCGTTCGCCGACCTGCGCGCGTTCGTTTCCGATGTGCGCACGGTTCTGGCCGATTCGCAGCTGAAGGCTCCGGGCGTGATCGAGCTTTTGGTGCGCAATTTGGAGGCTTCGGGGCTCGAACGGCTGCGCAATCAGGGCGTCCCAGATGATTCGGTGCGCCTTGTGCGCTCGACGCGGTATGCGCATACGGCGTATTTCGTGGCGAACAACGACGCCGGCGCTCCGTCCACCAGCACGCTTTGGGCAATCGAGTCGGTGCTGAACCGTTATCTGCTTGCGTGCGAAAAGCTAGGCGAGCGCGCATCGGAGGCGGCGCTTTCCGAATGCAAGCGGGCTGACGAAGCGCTGTTCGCAACCGTTGGTGCGCAGGAGCTTGCCGGCGGTGGGCTGCCGGGCGTGCCGGAGGGGCAGGACGGCGGCGAGTGGGGCCTGCGCTGCCGCCTGTCGCAAAGCATCGAGCAGCTGCGCTTGCCGGCGCGCGTGGACGTGGAGCTGCGCGTGGACGCCGCATCGGGCGCCGTGACGTTCGGCTTGACGGTGCCCTCCGCGAAGCTCATGCCGAAAAGCTCGGACAAACAGGCATCTGAACAGGTGTTTTCGTATGGCGCGCACGTGGGGCTGCTGCTGGCGGCGCATGCGTTTTCCGCTGAGCAGGCCGTGCAGACGGTGAAGCTTGTGGCGTGGCCGCTTGAGGGCGGTGCGGCCGACGGGAATCAGGACGCCGAGCGTGCGGCCCTGTTCGAGGTCGACTTGACGCGCCGTGCGTTCAAGGAGACGAACGGTTTTTCCGATGCGCTTGCAAACGATGCGCGTCTGTTGTTCGAGCGCGAAGGCGCCCGCTGGGATGTTGCGGGCGCGGAGCTGCCCGATCCGCGTCTTATGCACCCGGCGTTCGAGGCGTGGAACGAACGTTCGGCGGGAGATGCCCCGCTGCCGGCATTCGCCCGCGAACCGCTTGGCGCGCAGCGCGAGCGAGATATGGACATCGAGTACGACACGGCATATCGGCGCGTGGCCGAAAACCTGGCCGACCAACTGGTGCGCACGTCGAACACGTCCGAGGCCATCGCCGCCGTGCGCTCGGTGCAGGCTCGCGCGCTCGACGCGAAAGACGAGCGCGCCGCATCGGCGTGCACGCGCCTGATGAGCGCGCTGGCGGAAGGATCGCTTGATGCGGCGGATCAAAACGCGGTGGTCACCTGCTTTTTGGGCGACGACCGCTGCCTTGCCGCACTCAATCGCGCCCATACGCTGGCGGAAACCGACCAGGCGGCCGCGGTGAGCGTGCTGACGGATGTCATTTCCGAGGCGCAGCTGCTTGACGGCTTCGTCGATGGCTCCTCGGAAGTGCACCGCGCGTTCGACGGCTACGGTTCGCGCGTGCTGTACAACCTGGCACGTGCGGGCACGGCGGCGTTCGTGCCCGGCGTGCAGGCCGATGCCGACAAGCGCGTTCGCGTGGTGCCCGATTCGTTCTACCTGTGCCATCTTGAGGTGGTGCATCTGCTTGAGCGCTCGTTCGAGCGGGCCGACGACGCCATCCGTTACGGCGCCGCGGCGGTTGCCATGGCCCCGACGTGCGCGATGGGCTATCGCGTGCTGGGGCGGGCGTACATGTTGCAGGGCGATATGGAGCACGCATTCGAAACGCTGACGCGCGGCTTGCTCGTGGCCATGCAACCTGCGGATATCTCGCTTATGTACTACCAGCTTGGCTATGTTGCGTGGAAGCTTGGGCGCGCGCAGGCTGGTGTGGCGTGCTACCTGAAGGCCGTCGAGGCATCGCCGGCCATCGCGCTGCAGGCAACGGCGGAGCTCAAGGAGCTTGTCGACGAGACGGGGGTTTCCATCCCCTCGCACGACCGGGCTGAGCGGGACCTGCAAGACGCAGGCATCCTGTGCGCTCCGTCGCCCGAAGTGCTCGACGCGCTTGACGCGGCGCTGGCAGCCGCGTGCGATGCGGGCTTGGCGCACGTGACGCGCAGTCTTTTGGCCACGCGTTTGCGCTACCGCCCCGATGACGTGCTCATGGGCGTGCTGCGCAGCTTCGGCGAGCCGGCTTAAGGCGCGCCGCGCTGCGGGCTGCAGGCCTGCTCGCGCTGATTGCGTGGGCAACCGCCCGGTGCGCTGAACGCAGCTAGCGCCAAGCGTTACAATGCGTAAGTTCAAGGTATACGAAGAACCACGATTCAAAGGATGCACCATGGCAATCAATTCCCCGGAAGGAACGCGCGACCTTCTGCCCGATGAGGCGAAGTTCTGGGCGCATTTCCGCGACACTGCGTTCGACATTTTCGCGCGCTACGGTTATCAGCCCATCGAAACGCCGCTGTTCGAGCAGACCGACCTGTTCGTGCGCGGCATCGGCCAGGCAACCGACGTGGTGTCCAAGGAAATGTTCACCGCTATTTCCGGCGAAAACTTCAAGCGCGTCATCGAGGGCGGCACCATCAAGGCGAAAAGCCGCTTGTCGCTGCGTCCCGAGGGCACGGCTGGCGTCGTGCGCGCCGTGGCCCAGCACGACCTGGTGCCGCAGGGTGCTGCCCCTGCCAAGCTCATGTACGCTGGCCCGATGTTCCGCGCCGAGCGCCCGCAAAAAGGCCGCCAGCGCATGTTTAACCAGGTGGGTATCGAGTGCCTCGGCGCGGAAGACCCCAGCGTCGACGCCGAGGGCATCATCATGCTCATGCGCTTTTACGCCGCCATCGGCATCCCCATGGACGCCACGCGCCTTCTGGTGAACTCCATGGGCTGCGAGAAGTGCCGCCCGGCCTATCGCGAAGCCGTGCGCGCCTACATGAACGAGCACGCCGACACCATGTGCGACGAGTGCATGCGCCGCGCGGAAATCAACCCGCTGCGCGCGTTCGACTGCAAAAACCCCGGATGCGCCGAGGTTATGGATGGCGCCCCGAAGATTTCCGACTACCTGTGCGACGATTGCCGCGAGCACTACGAGGCCGTTAAGGCGTACCTGAAGGGCGCGGGCGTGGCATTCGTGGAGGACCCGAAGCTGGTGCGCGGTTTGGACTACTACACGCGAACGGTGTTCGAAGTGCAGGTTGACCAGGGCATGGGCAGCCAGAACGCCATCGGCGGCGGCGGACGCTACGACAAGCTGTGCGAGGAAGTGGGCGGCAGGCCCACGCCGGGCTTCGGCTTCGCGCTTGGCTACGAGCGCTGCGCGCTTGCCATCCAGGCGGCGGGCTACACGTTCCCCAGCGCCCAGCACTGCGACGTGTTCGTAGCGTGCGTGGACGATTCGGTGCGCGCCGAGGCGTTCAGCCTGGTACAGGCATGCCGCGATGCGGGCGTGTCCGCCGAGATGGACCATCAGCACCGCAGCCTGAAAAGCCAGTTCAAGCTGGCCGACAAGGTGGGCGCGCACGTGGTGGCCGTGCTTGGCCCCGACGAGCTGGCCGCCGGCCAGGTGAAGGTGCGCAACATGCAGACGCACAAGGAACGTTTGGCCGAGCTGGGCAAGGTCAAAGAGCTGCTGTCCCGCTTCGGCGGCGAGCCGTTCGGCGGCGCGCATGTTGCGGTCGACGAAGTGTTCGGCACCGAGGAATAGCGCGCGGGCGCGCGGCGGCCGAAATGCGCGGGGCAGGGAAGCGTCGTGCACCGGCGGTGCTGCGCGTGTCGTTTTCGAAGGGGCTGGAAGCCTGTGCGGCGTCCGGCCCTTTCGTGTTGTACAATGACTAAGTTTGAGCAACAACCTGGCTGCGCAAAGGCGGCCGGGCGCCCATAAAGCATTGCAAGGAGCAAGAAAGAATGACGGATTACAAGAACGAGTTTTGCATGCACGACGCCACGTGCGGCGAGCTGCGCAAATCTGACGTGGGCCGCGAGGTCACGCTGTGCGGTTGGGCATGGCACAACCGCGATCACGGCGGGCTGATCTTCTGCGACCTGCGCGACCGCACCGGTTACACGCAGGTGGTCGTCGACCCGGATTGCGTGTCCGAGGAAGACTTCCACAAGGCCGAGCATCTTGGCCGCGAATTCGTGCTGCAAATCACCGGCAAGGTGCGCGACCGCGGCGCCGATGCCGTGAACCCGAACATGGCCACCGGCGAGATCGAAGTGCTTGCCAACAAGGTCAACGTGCTCAACGAGTCCGTCACGCCGCCGTTTAGCATCGAAGACGGCATCGAAACCGACGAGACCACGCGCATGAAATGGCGTTACATGGATCTGCGCCGTCCCGAGATGTACAACGCGCTGCACCTGCGCCACACGGTTGCCCAGGCCATGCGCGCCGCACTCAACGAGCGCGGCTTTATCGAGGTGGAAACGCCTATCCTGGCCAACTCCACGCCCGAGGGCGCGCGCGACTACCTGGTGCCTTCCCGCCCGAACCCGGGCAAGTTCTACGCGCTGCCGCAGTCCCCGCAGCAGTTCAAGCAGATGCTCATGGTCGGCGGCATCGAGCGCTACTACCAGATCGCCCGCTGCTTCCGCGACGAGGACCTGCGCGCCGATCGTCAGCCGGAATTCACGCAGGTGGACATCGAGATGTCCTTCGTGCAGGAAACCGACGTCATGGACCTGATGGAAGGCGTGTTCCAGGAGGTGCTGTCCGCCGCCGGCGTTGAGCATGAGTTCCCGCTGCAGCGCATGCCGTGGAAAGAAGCCATGGACCGCTTTGGCTGCGACCGTCCCGACGTGCGTTTCGGCATGGAGCTCGTGGACATCACCGAGCTGGTGAAGGACTGCAACTTCAAGGTGTTCACCGGTGCTGTGGCAAACGGCGGCGTGGTGAAGTGCATCAATGCCAAGGGCGCGGGCAACTGGTCGCGCGGCGACATCGAGAAGCTTGCCGACGTGGCTGCCGCTAACGGCGCGAAGGGCATGGCCTGGATCGCCTACACCGACGCCGACACCGAGCTTGTTGGCAAAAGCCCCATCATCAAGTTCCTCGGCGACGAGGTGCACGCTGCCATCAAGCAGGCGGCCGACGTTGCGCCTGGCGATTTGCTGCTGTTCGCGGCCGACACGTACGCCACCGCTTCCGCCGTGCTTTCCGCGCTGCGCCTGCACATGGCCGAGGCGTTGGAAATCGAGCGCCCGGGCCACGCGCTGCTGTGGGTCGTGGACTTCCCGATGTTCAAGTACGACGAGGAAGAGAAGAAGTACGCGGCCGAGCATCATCCGTTCACGATGATCCCCGAGGCCGATTGGGACAAGATTGAAACCGATCCGCTGGCATGCTCCAGCTACTCCTATGACATCGTCATGGACGGCTTCGAGATGGGCGGCGGCTCCATCCGTATCCACAACGCCGAGCTGCAGAAGCGCGTTCTGCGCCGCCTGGGCGTTGAGGACGACCAGATGGAGGAGAAGTTCGGCCACCTTATCCATGCGCTCGAGCTGGGCGCCCCGCCGCACGGCGGCATCGCACTGGGCCTCGATCGCCTGGTCATGCTGCTGGCCGGCAAGCAGTCCATTCGCGACGTCATCGCCTTCCCGAAGACGTCGAGCGCTTCCGACCCGATGACCGGCGCCCCGAACGCCGTCACCGGCCGCCAACTCAAGGAAGTCTCTCTGCGCCTTCTTTAGTTTCGCTTGCCTGACGGCAAACGAACTGACTCGACGCTGTGGGCCGCTGTGGCACCCGGCCTTCGCGCGAACCCGAGGACTTGCGTACCAAAGTACGCGGCGCCCTCGCGTTCCCACGAATTCCGGGCACCACAGCGGCCCTCGCTGACTTTGGTGGACCTGCGGGTTTGAGAGATTGCGGGTCGCTGGTTTTTGTCGCTCGAATGGGACAAAGGGACGGTCCCTTTGTTCTACTCCGCGAATCAATTACGGCTCTCATCAGCCTTTTTCGTCGGCGTTCTTTTCCTGAAAGGATTCTCATGAAAGCTCAACGTCCTTATCCTCGCGCCACCATCACGCCGAAAGGCGAGCATGCGCTGGTTAAGGGGCATCCCTGGGTGTACGAGGCCGAGGTGCTGTTCATGGAGCCTGCGCCCGGGCTTGACGAGGTGCCGAACGGCTGCCTTGTCGACGTGGTGAACCGCAAGGGCTCTTACCTGGGCACGGGGCTTTTGTCCCTGCGCAGCAAAATTCGCATCCGCCTTATTACACGCAATGCAAATGATACGTTTGACCAGGCGTTTTGGAAGCGTAAGGTTGCGTGGGCGTGGGAGTACCGCAAAACGGTCATGGGTGAAGATGCCAGCTGCTGCCGCGTGCTGTTCTCGGAAGCCGACGGGTTCCCGGGCATGGTGGTCGACCGCTTCAACGACGTGCTGGTTGCCGAAACGCTTTCCGTGGGCATGGAACAGCTCAAGCCGGTCATCTTCGCCGCGCTGCTTGAGGTGCTGGCGGAAGACGGCATTGCCATTCGCGGCCTGTATGAGCGCAACGATGCCGCAACGCGCAAGCTTGAGGGCCTCGAGCAGACGGCGGGCTGGTTCGCAGGCGCAGCGGGAGGAAACGCGCCCGCAAGCCTTGACCCGTTGGCGCCTGGCGCGCCGGGCACGGAAAGCTTCGGCCCTACGGCCACGCAGATCGTGGAGAACGGCGTGCGCTATGAGGTGGATTTCGAAAACGGTCAGAAGACGGGCTTCTTCCTGGACCAGAAGTACAACCGCCGTGCCGTGGCGAAGCTTGCCGCCGGAAAGCACGTGCTTGACTGCTTCACCCACACGGGTAGCTTTGCGTTGAACGCCGCGCACGGCGGCGCGGCCTACGTGAACGCCGTGGACATCTCCGAGCTTGCCGTGGCGCAGGCGCGAAAGAACGCCCAGCTCAACGGCCTGGAAGAGCATATGGATTTCACGGCCGTCAACGTGTTCGACCTGCTGCCGCAGCTTGAGGCGGCCCGCGACCGCACGTACGACTTCATCGTGCTTGACCCGCCGGCGTTCACGAAAAGCCGCAAGACCATCGACAGCGCCGCGCGCGGCTACAAGGAAATCAACTACCGCGCTATGAAGCTGCTGCCTCGCGGCGGGTATCTGGCCACGTGCAGCTGCAGCCACTTTATGGACACGGAACGCTTCAAGCGCGTGGTGTTGTCGGCCGCGCACGACGCTGGCGTGCAGCTGCGCCAGATCGAGGAACGCCAACAAGCGCCCGATCATCCCATCGTATGGGGCATCCCCGAAACCGACTACCTGAAGTTCTTCATCTTCCAAGTGGTATAACGTTTCGCCGGCCTGCCGGCCGGCGAACTGACTCGACGCTGTGGGCCGCTGTGGCACCCGGCCTTCGCGCGAACCCGAGGGCTTGCGTATCGAAGTACGCGGCGCCCAGCTCAGCTGGGCGCGCCCGCTCGGGCGCATAATTGGTTTGCGAACAAGCCACTGGCTTGTTCGCTCCCACGAATTCCGGGCACCACAGCGGTCCTCGTTGACTTTGGTGCGACCTGCGGGTTTGCGTCACCATTCTTTCCCTCAGGCGTCGGTTTTGCTACAGGTGGGGAAAAGGAAACGGTTTTTGCGGAATCTGTGCAATAATATGAAGCGCTCGGCGGCGGCCGGGCGCTTTTTCGTTGCGTTTGCGGCGCGCGCCGCGTAGAAGGGAATGGCCATGGACGAAAGCGTGAAAACCGACGATGCCGAAAAGGATCTACGCCGGTCCACCGACAGGCGCGTCGTGCGCACGCGCAAGGCCATTCGCGAGGCGTTCTTCAAGCTTATGGAAGAGCAGGACTACCACAAGATCACCATCGCATCCATCGCGCGCGAGGCCGATATCGACCGCAAAACGTTCTACCTGCACTACGGTTCGGTCAGCGACCTTGCCGACGAGATCATCTACGACGAGGCGCAAACCATCATGGAAAGCTGCCGCGACGCGCTGCGCAGCGGCGGGCAGAGCATCAACGTGGCCGAGCTGTTCCACAGCATCAGCATTGCGCTTGCCCCCGATATGTCGCGCAGCCGCCTGGTGGTGCAGCACGCGTCGCTGCCCGACATGCTCGACAGGCTTGAGGCAAGCCTGGTTGAGGTAGTGCTGGCCGACAACGCGCTTGGCCTGAAGCGCGACGACCCGTATCTGCAGTTCACGGTGTCGTTTTTCTGCGCCGGCATCGTGGCGGTGTACCGTCGCTGGCTTATGTCCGAATCAAGCATCCCGCTTGACGACATCGCGCAGGCGGCCAGCACGTGCGTGTTCGAGGGCCTCAACGGCGTGCTGGCGAACATGCAGGACGCCGCGAAGGAGAAAGCGCTTTCGTAAGGCTTCGTAAAGCGCCCGTAAAGGCGCTGTGTGCATTTAGTAGTTGGCAAAAGCGTGTAACGCGCAGGTCAAATTATGACGTATACTCTAACCCGTCACAACGAGCATCTTATATGGGTCGGGGCGGCGCCAAGTTCCGAACCTGGTCAGGTCCGGGAGGAAGCAGCCATAAGGGGCCTCTGACGAGCGCCCTGTCCCATATAGGATGCTTTTCTTGTGCCCAAATGCAAGCAGATACACCGCGTTTTCGTTCGTTTCGCGGCATATCTTGACCGAAAGGCATGCATGGATATTGTCAATTTCTTCGTGAACCTGCTCAGCGACCCGCGTGGCGCCATTGCCGGCTGGATTCTCACGCTGGGCGCGGTGTGGGTGTACACGCCGTTGTTCCTTATCGTGTTCATCGAAACGGGCCTGGTGTTCTTCCCGTTTCTGCCGGGCGACTCGCTGCTGTTCGCGGCGGGCGTGTTCTCGGCCGACGGCGGCGGGCTGCACCTGTGGGCCACGCTGCTGGTGTTCTACGCGGCGGCCATCCTGGGCAACACGTCGAACTACTGGATTGCTCGCTTCTTCGGTGCGCGCATCATCGACTCGGGCAAGGTCAAAGCGCTCACGCCCGAGCGTATGGCCAAGCTTGACGGCTTTTTCGCGAAATATGGCGGGCTGACCATCGTCATCACGCGCTTCATGCCGTTTTTCCGCACGTTCGCCCCGTTCATCGCCGGCACCGGCCACATGAACTTCGCGAAGTTCACGCTGTTCAACGCCATCGGTGGCATCTCGTGGGTCAGCTTGTTCGTGCTGGTGGGTTACTTCTTCGGCGGCGTGCCGTTCGTGCAAGACCACTTCGAGATCATCGTGCTGGGCATCGTGGCGGTGTCGGTGGCCCCTGCCGTCATCGGCGCGGTGAAGGCGGCGCTGTCAAGCCGCAAGGCCAAAGCGTAGGCGCAACCCGCCGCGCGCACGCGCTCGCACAACGCGCTCGCAACGCCCGGACTTCGGTTCGGGCGTTTTTCGTATTCGGAAAGCCGCTCGGTCGGCAAGTGCCGCGCGTGCCCCTATAATGAAGCAAACCCTTGATGCCCGCGCCCGCGGGCTTTTCGCACACAACACGCACCACGATGAGGAGCACCGCATATGGCAGAAGCGCTGTACCGCAAATACCGTCCGCAGATCTTCGAGGACGTGGTGGGGCAGGAGCAGATCGAGCGCACCATCAAAAACGCCATCGAGCAGGACAAAGTCAGCCATGCGTACCTGTTCTGCGGGCCGCGCGGCACGGGCAAGACCACTACGGCGCGCCTGCTTGCCAAGGCGCTTTTGTGCCAGAAGGGCCCCACGCCCGATCCGGACGGCACGTGCGAAGACTGCCAGATGATTGCCGAGGGCGTACACCCCGACGTGTACGAACTTGACGCCGCAAGCCGCACGGGCGTAGAGAACGTGCGCGAAGAGATCATCAACCGCGTGCAGTTCGCGCCCACGCGCGGCCGCTACAAGGTCTACATCATCGACGAGGTTCACATGCTGTCCATCGCGGCGTTCAACGCGCTGCTGAAAACGCTTGAGGAGCCGCCCGACCACGTCGTGTTCATCCTGGCAACCACCGACCCGCAGAAGGTGCCCGAAACCATCCATTCGCGCTGCCAACGCTTCGACTTCCGCCGCATCTCCAACGAGTCCATCGTGTCGCGCTTGGGCGCGGTATGCGTGGCCGAAGGTGTGGAATTCGAAGGCGATGCGCTTGACCTGATCGCGCACCACGCCGGCGGAGGCATGCGCAATGCGCTGACGTCGCTTGAGCAGATGATCGCGTTCGGCGAAGGCAAGGTCACGCTTGCCGTGGCGGAGCGCATGCTTGGCGGCGTGGACTCCAACGACATGGCCAATATCGTGCGGGCCATCGGCGCGCGCGATGCCGCCGCGTGCTTCCGCTGGATTGCGGAATTCGTGGAATCTGGTTCTGACCTGGCGCAATTCGCGCGCGAACTTGCGCAGCACGTGCGCAACCTGTACGTGATGAGCTTGACGGACACCGATGTGGCCCTTGACGTAAGCGCTTCCGAGCGTCGTCAGCTTGCCGATGAGCTGCCCTTGTTCGGCCCTGACCGCTTGGCGCGCATGCTGCAGGTGCTTGGCGATGTGATGGCCGAGCTGAAAACGTCCACGAACCCGCGCCTGTCGTTCGAGATCGGCTGCACGCGTATGGTGCGCCCCGACGGCGACCTGACGCTTGAGGCGCTTGCCGAGCGCATCGAGGCGCTTGAGGCGGGCAAGAGCGCCGTGGCCATGGGGTCTGCGGCGGCGCCGGCTGCGCCAGTGGCTGCCGCGCCTGCCGCCGCTACGCCGCAGCCTGAGGCTCGCCGCGCACCTGCTGCCGCTGCGCCCCAGCCGGCACCGCAGCAAGCAGTCCCGGCAGGTCGCCCGGCGGCTCCATGGCAAACCGCCCAGCCCGCAGCACCCGCGTTCCCGCAGCCCGCAGCAGATCCTGCGCCACAGCCCGCTCAGCCCGCAGCTTCCGTGCCAGCCGCGCAGCCTGCTCCCGCTGCGACTCCCGCGGCCGCCGCCCAGCCCGCAGCTGGCGGCAACCCGCAGCTGGCGGCAACCATGGAAAACCCCGCGGCACTGCAGCGCATGTGGCAGGCTACCCTGGCCAGCCTCAAACGCAGCAAGGCGGCATACGGCGTGCTGTTCTTGGGAACGAAGGCCGTGTGGAACGCCCAATCGAATATGCTGTCCATCGAATTCCCGAAGGAGAATGCATTCGCGTTCAAGGCCGTGCAGAAGCCCGACGTGCAGGAAGCCGTGGCCGCGGCCTTGTCGCAGGCGTGCGGCGGCCAGAACGTCCCGTTCGCCTACCAGCAGGCAGGTTCGGCGCCGGCTCCTGCCGCCGCTGCGCCTGTCGCGCGTGCAGTGGCACCTCGCCCGCAGGCCGCGCCTGTGCCCCAGCAGCGCCCGATGTCCCCGCGCCCGCAGGCGCCGGCGGTCACCACGCCGCCGTGGAAGGACGACCAGGTACCCTACGGCGACTTCGACGCGCCTATGCCCGAAGACGAGCTTCTGAACGCGCCGGCCGGCCCCGTGCCGCGCGCGGCCGCTCCGCGCCCGGCATCGCGCCCGCAAGCAGGGGCAACAACGCAGCGCCCGGCACCTCCTGTCGCCGCGCAAACGCCCGACGAGCTGCAAGCCATCTTGCAAGCGGGCTTCGGTGGCGATGTGACGTTCGAAGAAGTCAAGGATTAACGGCCACACGGGTACTGGCGCCCGGTACAATGCTATGGTTTGCAATAACGTAATCGCATACGAGATAGGATAGAACATGGGACGTAAAGGCGGATTCCCCGGCGGCGGCATGGGCAACATGAACGCCATGATGAAGCAGGCGCAGAAGATGCAGATGGAGCTTGCGCGCGCTCAAGAGGAGATCCAGGACATGACGTTCGAGGCTTCTGCTGGCGGCGGCATGGTCAAAGCGGTTGCCAAGGGCGACAACACCCTGGTCAGCCTTACTATCGACCCCGAGGCCGTTGACCCCGAGGACGTAGAGATGCTGCAGGACATGATCGCCGCAGCCGTCAACGAGGCGCTGCGCGGCGTGGCCGACCTGTCCAGCCAGCGCATCAACGCCGCAACGGGCGGTATGAACATCCCTGGCTTGATGTAGGAAGCGCACCGTGCAATCGGCACCTGCCATCCAAAAGCTGCTCGACGAGCTGGAGCGTCTTCCCGGCGTGGGCCCGAAATCGGCGCAGCGCATGGCGTATTGGATCTTGAACACCGACCGCGCCACGGCGCTGCGCTTGGCCGAGGCCATCGTGGAAGTGAAGGACACGGTGCATTTCTGCAGCCGTTGCTTCAACTACGCCGAAGAGGACGAGTGCGAGATTTGCCGCTCCACCAGCCGCAATCGACAGCTTCTGTGCGTGGTCAGCGAACCGCGCGACATCCCGCCCATCGAGCGCACGGCCGTATACCAGGGCCTGTACCACGTGCTTGGCGGCGCGCTGTCGCCTATGGACGGCATCGGCCCGGACAACCTGCACATCGCCGAGCTGATGGCGCGCCTTGCCACCGAGGACATCGAAGAGGTGGTGTTGGCCACGAACCCGAACGTGGAGGGCGAAACCACCGCCGCGTACCTGGCGCGCCTTATCAAGCCGCTTGGCATCAAGGTGACGCGCCTGGCAAGCGGCTTGCCTGTTGGCGGCGACTTGGAGTTCGCCGACGAGGTAACCCTTGGTCGCGCGCTTGAAGCGCGCCGCCAGCTGTAGGGAAGCAAAACGCGCAAAACGAAAGCGCCCGCAAACGTTTGGTTTGCGGGCGCTTTGCATGCAGAAAGGCAAAAAGAAAGGGATTCCGCCCCCTCCAAAAAACGGAATCCCTTCTTTTTACGAAGCCGTAGCTTCCGAAAAAAGCGACTTTCATTCTAGCATTTGCTTCACGAAATATCAATATTTTCTTTCGGTCAAAGGCGATGAGTTGGGAAAAGCGTTTGTGAGGGCCGAAGCGCTGTACGAAAATGGGCACGTGAACAAGATAATCTGCCGCCGGCCTTTTCTTGCCGGTGGGCGGTGCGTGCTATACTTTCGCACACGAAAGGACGGAACGAATGATTGATTTTCCCAGCCCCGCCGTGTCCATCGTCGGGCGTCATAATTCAGGAAAAACAACCCTTATCGAAAAACTCATCGCCGAGCTGGTGGGGCGCGGGTTCGATGTGGGCAGCGTGAAGCATCACAGCCACGTCGGCTTCGACATCGACATCCCGGGTAAAGACTCGTGGCGCCACCGCCACGCCGGCGCTAGCGAAACCGTCATCGCGGCCCCGGGGCAGATGGCGCGCATCAAAACCACCGAGGGCGAGCTTGAATGCGCCGATATCGTGGCCAGCATGCCCGGGCACGACGTGGTCATCGTCGAGGGGTACCGCAAAAGCGGCCTGCCCACCATCGAGATCATGCGCGCGGGCAACGCCGCCGACGCGCGCACGGCCGAGGTGTTCGCCGAAGGCGCGCGCAAGGGCTGGGCGCTGGGCACCGATTTCACGCAGTTCGGTCGCAACGCCATTCCGCACGTGGACGACGCGGACGCGCCTGAGCCTGCTGAGGCGCCGAAGCTCACGGCGTCCGAGGAGGCCGAGTTCGCCCGCCAATACCCGAACCGCACCGACATCTCAAACAAGATGCCCACGGCCTCTACGGTTGCCGTGGTCACGGATATCCCGCAGGCCGCTCAGGCGGCGGACGTGTACGGCATCCCCGCCTTCGACATTGACGACGTGTCGGCGCTGGCCGATTTCGTGGAGCAGGCGTTCGCGCGCCCGCGCGTGTCGCTGGTCATCCAAGCGGGCGGCGAAAGCCGGCGCATGGGGCGCAGCAAGGCTACGGTGCCGTTTTGCGGCCGCCCGTTAATCTGCCGCATGGTCGAGCGCCTCTCGCCGGTGGCCGACGAGCTTATCATCACCACGAACGAGCCGGAAAACCTGGCGTTTCTGCACACGCAGTACCCGAACCTGCACATTCAGCTGGTGTGCGACGCCGTGGAGGAACGCGGCGCGCTGCCGGGGCTGTACACGGCGCTGCGCGCGGCGCGCAACCCCTATGTGGCCGTGGTGGCCTGCGACATGGTGTTCGCCAGCCCGGCTTTGGTAGTGGCCGAGGCGCTTGAGATGACGAAGTCGCGCGCGGACGTGGTGGTGCCCGTGAACAAGCACGGGTTCGAGCCGTTCCACGCGGTGTACCGCCGCATGGAGTGCCTGCCGGCGGTGCGCGCGGCGCTCGACCGGGGCGACAAGCGCGCGCAGATCTTCTTCGACCAGGTCAACGTGTGCGAGTTCCCGCAGGAAAAGGTGCTGGCCGCCGAGCCCATGGGCGGCTGCTTCATCAACGCGAACACGCCGGCCGAGCTTGCGGCGCTTGAGCGCGTAGTGCAGGATCAGACCGAAGGCTAAAAGGCGGCCCGGCGCCGCATCGGGGCGCTAGGCCGCGCAGGCATCAGGAAACGAAAGCTTCGGGGGGAGCATATGCCGAACATCGCCGATATCATCGAAGTGGCCGAAGAGCTTGAAGACAAGCCCGTGCTAGCGATGCCGCGTCGTTGCGTGGTGGTGCGCAACCGCAACGCGTCGTGCCGCAAGTGCATGGACGCCTGCCTGGCAGACGCCATATCCATCCACAACAACGTCATGGCCGTGGACTACAGGCGCTGTGTGGGCTGCGGCGCGTGCACCACGGTGTGTCCCACCGAGGCGCTCGTGTCCATCAGCCCCATGGACGAGCAATTTGCCCAGGCCGCCGCAAGCTCGCTTGAGCAGCTTGGCGGCACGCGCGCCGTCATCGCGTGCGCTCGCATCGCGTCGAAGGGGCTGGCCGACCCGCACAAATACGCTGAGGTGCCGTGCATGGCGCGTGTGGACGAGTCGGTGCTGGTGGAGCTTGCGGCGGCGGGCGCTGACGACGTGGTGCTGGTGGACGGCGTGTGCAAAACGTGCAAGTACCGCGCAACCAGCGCCGGCGTGGACGAAACGGTGGCCTCGGCGAACAGCCTGCTTGAGATGCAGGGTGCACCGGCCGTGGTGCGCCGCGCGTCGGAGTTCCCCGAAGGCATGGCCCTTGCCAACCCCAACAGCCTACTGGGCGAATCGCGCCGCGGGTTCTTCACGTCGGGGGCGTCGTGGACGGCCAACGCCGCCGGTAAAACGGCTGACATGGTCATTCGCAAGAACCTTGGCATGGGCAAGAAGCAGCAAACGTTGCGCGAGCAGCTTGGCGCGGGGGATTCCGGCACGCTGCCGCAGTTCGAGGAACGCCGCCGCACGCAGGTGCTCGACGCGCTCGATCGCCTGGGGCAGCCCGTGCAACCCGACATTAAGACGCGCCTGTTCGGCAACGTCAGCATCGACATCTCGAAGTGCAACACGTGCGGCATGTGCGCGGTGTTCTGTCCCACCGGGGCGCTGAAGAAAAGCGACATCAAGCCCAGTCCGAACGCCGACGGCACGCCCGACGGCGGCAGCTTCCTTGAGTTTTCGTGCGCCGAATGCGTGCAGTGCGGCCTGTGCGTCGACGCGTGCATGAAGAAGTGCATCACGGTAAGCCCCGTGGTATCCACGGCCGAACTGTTCGATTTCGAGCCGCGTTTCATATATTTGCCGAAACCACAAGCGCGACCAGGCATTTTGTCGGGAATTCGCCGCTAGGGAAGCGTGGGAGAAAAATTTCTCAAAAAAGTTCTCCCGTTTTCGAATCCATTGTGGTAACATATCCGTCGCTGCGAAAGCGGCATCGGGATGTGGCTCAGCTTGGTAGAGCGCTGCGTTCGGGACGCAGAGGCCGCAGGTTCAAATCCTGTCATCCCGACCATTTACATGGTCAGGCTCGGTGTTCGCACCGAGCCTTTTTCGTGTCAGGCGGTCGATGGGCCTGGGAAAAGGGCGGCGTCCGGCTTCAGATGTGCTTTTCATCGAAGGCGCATCATTTAACACGCCCGTGTGTTAAAGTGTCCGGCGTTGATTTATCTGGCCTGTTCATAGGGCCTGGGCGAGTACTTGGAGGACACATGAAATTTCTGGGTATGGGTGTACCGGAGCTTCTGATCATCCTCGTGGTGATCCTGCTTATCTTCGGTCCGAAGAACCTGCCAAAGCTCGGCAGCGCTCTGGGCAAGACCGTCAAGAACCTGCGTGAGGGCATGGCCGACAACAAGAAGGACGACGAAGAAGTCGAAGAGCTTGAGGAAGATGACGAGGAAGCCGAGAAGCCGGCTCAGAAGAAGAAGACCACTGCTGCTCGCAAGAAGAGCGAATAGCTCGCAGCTTTGCAGGTTGTAATGCGGTATGCGCATAAGGGCTGCGGCTCGGCGCATACCGCTTTTTCGTATAGATAGGTGGAAAACATGGCTGACAACTACATTCTGACGCCCGAAGGCAAGCAGCAGCTTGAAGAAGAGCTGCATTACCTGGAAACCGAGAAGCGCGCCGAGGTGGGCGAGCGCATCAAGGTTGCCCGCGAATTCGGCGACATTTCCGAGAACTCCGAGTACGACGACGCGAAAAACGAGCAGGGCATGATGGAGGCGCGCATCGCCGAGATCACGCGCATCCTGGGCGAGGCCACCGTCGTGGCAACCCCGAAGCGCTCGAACTCCGTGCACATCGGCTCTACCGTCACGGTTGACATGGGCGGTCGCGAGCGCGTGTTCACCATCGTGGGCGCTGCCGAGGCTGACAGCCATGCCGGCAAGATCTCCAACGAGTCCCCGGTCGGCGCGGCCCTGCTTGCGCACAAGAAGGGCGACGAGATCGAGACCACCGGCCCGACCGGTCGCGTCATCAAGATGAAGATTCTCTCCATCGAGCACTAATTGAGTTTCGCCGGTCTGCCGGCCGGCGAATTTACTCGATGCTGCGGCCGGCTGTGGCACTCCATCTTGCCCTTCAATTTCACAGGCATGGCCGAAGGCCAATGCCCGTTCATTTCAGGGCAATCTGGGGCACCACAGCCGCCTTCGCTGACTCTTCCTTATCCCTGGCGGTAGATTCGTTCCTGATAATCTCCTGATGGGTTGGGTGGGTCTTACATGTCCCTGGTTTGTTTAGAAGGGCTTTCTATATGAGCAATTCTCCTGAAGTTATTGAAGACGACCCTATTGAGGTGCGCAAGGCCAAGCGCCAGGCGCTGCTTGATGCGGGCGAGAACCCGTACGGCCATGCGTTTGACTACAGCCATCACCTGGCTGAACTTGAGCAGCTGTACGCCCATCTTGAAGATGGCGCCTCCACCGAGGACGCCGTCAAGGTTGCCGGCCGCATCATGTCCAAGCGCGTGCAGGGCAAGATCGCATTTTTGGGCCTGCGCGACGCCACGGGCGACATGCAGCTGTTCTGCCGCATCAACGAGCTGGGCGAAGACGCGTTCGCGAGCCTGAAAGACCTTGATGTGGGCGACTGGATCGGCGTAGAGGGCACCATGATGCGCACGAAGCGCGGTCAGCTGTCCGTTGCCGTTACCGCTTTCGAGCTTTTGAGCAAGTCCATCCGTCCTTTGCCCGAGAAGTTCCACGGCCTGGCCGACAAGGAAACGCGCTATCGTCAGCGCTATGTCGACCTGGTTATGAACCCCGAAGTCAAGCAGGTGTTCGAGAAGCGTTTCAAGATTGTGGCCGCCATCCGCCGCTATATGGAGGACCAGGGCTTCTACGAGGTGGAAACGCCGTTTCTGCACCCCATCTTGGGCGGCGCGAACGCCAAGCCGTTCGTCACGCACTTTAACGCGCTTGACCGCGACTACTTCCTGCGCATCGCTACCGAGCTGCCGCTGAAGCGCCTGCTGGTCGGCGGGTTCGAGAAGGTGTTCGAGATCGGCCGTCAGTTCCGCAACGAGGGCATGGACCCGTACCACAACCCCGAGTTCACCACCATGGAGGCCTACCAGGCGTTTTCCGACCTCAACGGCATGATGGACCTCACGCAGGGCTTCATCCAGGCTGCCGCGCAGTCCGCGTGCGGCACGCTGCAGGTCAGCTACCAGGGCGTTGACATCGACCTGTCCGGCGATTGGCCGCGCGAGACCATGTGCGGTCTTGCCAGCCGCTACGCCGGCGAAGAGGTGTCGTTCGACCGCACGCGCGAAGAGCTGGTTGCCATTCTGGAGAAAAACGGCGGCCACGCCGAGGACGCCTGGGGCAAGGGCAAGCTCATCTCCGAGATCTTCGAGGCCGTGGCCGAGGAGAAGCTGGTGCAGCCCACGTTCGTGACCGAGCATCCGCTTGAGATTAGCCCGCTGGCCAAGAAGATGCCGAACAATCCCGAGCTCACCGAGCGCTTCGAGCTGTTCATCTGCGGCCACGAGTACGCCAACGCGTTCAATGAGCTGAACGACCCGGTTGATCAGGCCGAGCGTTTCCGCGCGCAGGTCGAGGCCAAGGACATGGGCGACGATGAAGCCATGGGCTACGACGCCGACTACATCCGCGCGCTGGAGTACGGCATGCCGCCGGCAGGTGGCGTGGGCATCGGCATCGACCGTTTGACCATGCTGCTTACCGACAGCCCCACCATCCGCGACGTGCTGCTGTTCCCGCACATGCGCGACGAGGCGCCGGCGGGCGGCTCGAAGCCCGCGGCGAAGCCGGCGGCCGAACCGGCCGAGGAAGCGCCCGAGGCCATCGATTTCTCGAAGGTGGTCATCGAGCCGCTGTTTGAGGACGAGGTGGACTTCGACACGTTCAGCAAGTCGGACTTCCGCGCCGTGAAGGTGAAGGACTGCATCGCGGTGCCGAAGAGCAAGAAGCTGCTGCAGTTCACGCTTGACGACGGCACGGGCGAAGATCGCACCATCCTGTCGGGCATCCACGCGTACTACGAGCCCGAGGAGCTGATCGGTCGCACGCTCATCGCCATCACGAACTTGCCGCCGCGCAAGATGATGGGCGTGGCGTCCTGCGGCATGCTGCTGTCGGCCGTGCACGAGGAAGAGGGCGAGGAGCGCCTGAACCTGCTCATGGTCTCCAACCGCATCCCCGCCGGCGCGAAGCTGTACTAGTCCCGCGCAACGCAACCACATGTCGCTTGCAAAGCCGCCCTGGCCAGATTGGCCGGGGCGGCTTTTTTAATATGAGCAGGACATTGTCAATAGGCAAAGTTGGGCCTGGCCCA
>ERZ1034984.24-NODE-24-length-157283-cov-1235.734080_pt1 | contig 157283 bp, 200 predicted proteins | sample MGYA00520589_ERZ1034984 | MGnify/ENA primary metagenome ERZ1034984 (study PRJEB33766, sample SAMN09781790) | gut metagenome | biome: gut microbiome | host: Homo sapiens | place: Madagascar | study: EMG produced TPA metagenomics assembly of the PRJNA485056 data... | reverse complement strand
TTATTATTATATTTAATTATATAATCATATTAACAATAATTTTGTATTCTGATTGAATTATAGCATGAAAATGTGTATTTGTCAAGGGATGAATACATGATATTTACATTGATTTGCATGTTGGATCGGAGCAAGAATATAAGCAATATTTTATATATTTTTACATATGTTTATTAGTTTATAACATGTATATCCGAAATTATTTTATTGAGTCTTTAGTGAAATAAAGTAAATGTGTTTAACTTGTTTAAGAATTGTAGTAATTAAATTGGCATAAAATGTGTGATTTTTATAAGATTTTTCATAAAAATATTGATTAATTTTTGCTAATTGTCGTTGATTTTTGTACTAATATTTTACTAATTTATGGCAAATTTTAAGTGATTTTTAAGAATTAAAACTACGAAAAATATATTAAATTTTCAAGTCAGTTTATAAATAAATCTCATCTCAGGGGTACCGAAAAAACGTTGGTATTGCTAGGTTTTTTCTACCCCCTCTATTGCACTTCAAAACGCCAAAAAATACATATTTTTCTGTGTTCAAAAAGCAGGGGTGTTTGCAAAAAATTCTTGGATGTGCTCTTCTATAGGTGTCCTTCGGGACAAGGCAACACAGCCTTATCCCCTAGAACAAAATAAATATTTTTTTGATTTGCCGTTATCGGCAGGAAAGGATGGTTTTTTATGACTAACATGAACGAAATGATGAACAAGATGATGGAGAACATGATGAACAAGATGATGGAAACCATGATGGACAGAGTGTTTGCCTCCATGCTAGAACAGTTCGGTGGTGCTGAAAATATGGATGATGTAGAAATGGCATTCGCTGAGATTGAACCAGAAGTTAAGAAAGCAAGAAAACTTTCTGTAGAAGATTTGATATCTTCTGAGAAGTCCACTTCTACCAATGAAGTACCTGCTGAGTTGGGCTACTGGGAAGGTATTAGCAAGGATGGAAAAACTTATCGCTGGTATGGTTGGGCAAACCCTGAGACTTGTGAACGTGTTTTCCCTGGTAAACAGTTGTACCACGTCAATGACTTCTATCTCAAACGTGACTATGGTGCTTATCACCCTGGCAAAACTACAAGCTACAAGTTCAAGAATGGTGGTTTGAACGCTGTACTCACTCAGTACAAGGTTCACACTGAGATTGAACCTAAAGACGCTAAAGAGTTCATGAAGTTCATGAGTGACAAAGAAAGCAAGAAAGCTGAACGTACTCATGATACTGAGTGTTATACCAACTGGGTAAAGACCACTAAGTAACAACAACAGGGGGTAGCTGAAAAGCTACCCCCCCATTTTTTAATCTTTTTTTTTGTGCATTGTAAAGCTCCTAGGGTGTAACGCTCTAGGGGTTTTATTATACACAAAATTATTCTAAAGAACTATTATTTTTTTTAGTTCTTTGTTTTCCCTATTGTGTATAATGGCTCAAATTTCTATCCCCAATATAGATATATGAGTCAATTATATTTGCTCAGATGGGCAGAAAGGATGATGTGGAATGATTAAGAAAGGCTCTATTGTTAGAGTCAAAAAAGAGTATTGGCAAGAATATGCTATGAAAGTGATGGGATGGTGTGATAAATATTTTGCACCAAACATCCATGGTATGGTAATTGATGAGAACTATAATGGTAAAATAGTTCTTGTTAATTGGATGCCTTTTGGATATTACCCATTGAATGACCCAAGGATAGCCATTCAGACTGAATGGTTGGAAGAAGATTAAGGAGGAGTTAATTATGAAAACAATTTTTATGTTAATCATTTATATGATTTCCATGTTTGGAGGCAACATCAATAACAGCAACAGCACTCCAAACATTCGTTATGATGTCGGGGTAGTCACTGATTGCTTCTATTTTGAAGCAACAAACGACTACAACGTAACATTCATTACTCCAAGTGACGGTAACGAATGGATCATAGAGAATTTTCAGGGGAACCCTGGTGACACAATCATTGTAGAGTTTGATACAATGAACACTCCTGATAATATCTATGATGATTCAATCACAGGTGTGATTTCATTCTCTCAAATTTATTAAAGCTTTCTAAAGGGTTTGAGCTTATCAAGCCCTATTTCATGCAGTTCTTCACTGCAATATTTTCATCTTAGGAGGATAACACAATGGCAACTGCTAACAATAGCATCAAGGTTCATGACATTCGTGAATACCGGAAGTACATTCCGAATTATTCCGCCACCGTAAGAACTCTCCTTTATCGTGGAGTAGATTCCAATGGTCGTTGGAAATGGATGGTTTCTGGAGAAAGGGTTCCGTTCCCTGTTCGTTCTTATACATGGTTTGATGGGTTTGACCCTGATACCATGAATAAGTGGATGCTCAACGATGGTTGGACATTCGTTACTAGAATCCGTCCGCCTTGCTAACTATAGCAGTATTCAACATGGGTACGCATGACGTGCCCTTACAATTTACATTGCCATGTCTCCGACTGCTGACGGTGGAAGAATAATCAGCAGAGTAAAGAGTGAGAGCGACTTAGGCTCTTAGGCTTGATGTGTAGAATAAACACATCACATTGTATTGGATAACACTTGAAGCATAGAGCATAACCATTCCATGAGAGTGGTTATGTTTTTTTAGATTCAATCAATCCAATACATCCCCCATGATGATAGATGCCTTGACGTGGTGTGGGGGCTTGTCACTAAACATCTATCTTAGTAAATATATACAATATCTACATCAATATTCTATATAATATTCACATTTAGGAGGTGTGATTATGACACTATACAATCCTTACACCAGAGGACGCATTGATTATCCTTTGGATTTATCTGACAAGAATATTGTGGTGTCCTATGACATCGCACACGAGACTTCTTTCTGCCCATGGTTCACTCAATGGCTTGTGGCAGAGTTGAAAAGTGGGGATGTGATTTATATCCCAGCAGGTGATAAGAATGAGCGTGACATATATATTATCACATCATTCTATCGCAAAAAGGAAATCAAATATCCATATGGAGTATATACCATCAAATATTCTGATTTCACAAGAGAAAACAACACTGTATATATGCAGTAAGGGAGGTTATAAAATGGAAAGCAAAACTGCAAAAGCAAAAGAGATTTACAATGCTCTCAAACAAAAATTCCCTCAAGCCGATGCTTTATATGAGGACATCATCAAAAGGGAAGTAGGCAACAGTGGGCTAATGCTTCTAAGAGAAATGCACATGATTGAAACGTGTGCAGTATTCAACAACAGAAAGTTGTATGCATTGTAATTGCTCCAATTCCATTGTTGAATATACAACATATGTGTAATGGAAATAAAGAGTAGTTTATATAGATAACAAAAATCTATATGAATTACTCTTTTATTCCTTACAAGGGGAATAATTTTTCTCATAAGGGAAATATTTTTTCCCCCCACAAGGCAAATATGTTTTTTTTCAGAAGGCAAATAAAAATCGTTTATGCATTGCTTTCTCAGAAGGCAAATCAATAATATACATCTCTCTTTCAGGAGGGAAATGAATTTCAGAAAGGAAATTAAAATTATGAAAATCATCAACGTAACCGAATGTGGATATAACATCAAGTGCCTTTACGAGAAGGCAAATAGCCCTGCCAGACGTGCTCTGATGGGCTATATGATTAAAACAGGTCGTTCCGATGACCTTACATTCGGAGGAGCTTTTGCTCTCCTGGAAGCACTGGAGGGCTTAGGGAAGGAGGTATATAAACTGTCTATCGGAACATCTTCCGAAAAGGCAAAAGAAATCATTGCTATTGTTGAAGTTGCCCAGGCAGGTGGCTTCAATAAATTCGCAATGTCCAAAACGGAAATCCGCAAAACATCTAAGCGGATTAAAGAATTACTGTAAGGGAGGTATGAACAATGACCAAGTTTGAACAAATTGGGATAAATCATTTGTATGATTGTTCCAACAAGGCAAATCTGAATAGCACATTCAGTCATTCCTGTAACTGTTGCTGCAATAAGGGAATGCATCTTGAATGTGACAAATGTGCGATTGCTTACACTCATTCATTGCTCATGGCAATTATGGATGATAAGGCAAAAGCATGAAAGGAGATTCCTCATGGATGCATTAAAGCAGTACAAAAAAGAAAAGATCCATTTGCTCACAAGGGAATTCTGTATTCCCATGAGCGATAAACAGAAAGAGCATCTCAATGCTCTCACAACGGAAATCAGCATTGATAACTATGTACTTCAGCTGATTTTCAATCACTTGGATGGAGTAAGTGCATAAGGGAAGGAGGTAAAGACAATGACTGAAGCAAAACAATTCCTTACGGACTGTAATGCTACAATGGAAATCAAATTTGTGGGAAAGGATATCCCTTCTCACTGGCTCGGAGAAACCAAACCACACAACAAGTATCAGTTCACAATCACAACTCCAAGAGGCAAATACACAAGCTACTTTTGGGATAGTCTGTACAGTACTGAATTGAGCGAAATGACTGCTGATGACCTTGCATGTAAGAGATACAGAATGCATTATGATGGTCTCGCTATGTACGCAAAAAGCAAAATACTAAAAGAACTCAAATCTCTCAAGGCAAAAGCGAAACCTACCGAATATGACATTCTTGCTTGCCTTGAAAAATACAGCTATGATAGCTTTAGTGATTTCTGTTTTGAATTCGGTTACAGTACTGATTCTATTTCTGCAAGAGAAACTTTCCTTGCTTGTGGTGAGCAATATGCAGGACTTCGCCGTATCTTTACGGAGGAACAAATGGAAATGTTGAGGGAAATCAATTAAGGAGGCAACGGAAGAGAACTCAAAATCAACTTCTAAACAATACAAAATTATAGCCTTGCAAGGCAGAAAGGGTTAAATATTATGACTAACATTGTACTGACTGAAAAAGCAACCGTATCCGCTGAAGGCAAACACCGTAATGGAAACACAAAGCCCGTAATGTGCATCACAACTGGTGAAGTTTATACCTCTGTCACTGATGCAGCAGAAAAGAACAACACAACTTTACAGAATATGTCTGTATGCATCAGACGGCAGAGAAAACTTCGTAGCGGGAAGCGTTTCTGCTTTGTAAGCGAAGTCAATGAGCACCTGGAAGAAATGACTTCCAATCTCAAAACTATGGCAACAAAGTATGCAGAGCTGGAAGCAAAAGCAGCAGCTTATGATGCTTGGATGGCAGAACAGGAGGCAAAGAGAAAAGCAGAAGAAAAGAGACAGGCAAGAATTGCTGAATTGTCTGAAAAGCTGGAACGGCGGAGAGCAAATTGTGAATTGCTTAAAACAAAGCTCCAGAAAGAAACTGCCAAATTCATGAAAATTGAAAATGAACTCAAGATGCTTCAGGAAGGAGAGAGTGCATAATGGAATTCAAAATCATCCACGAGCATGAGCACTATGTAGTGCTTTGTAACGGAAAGTTTTTCTGCACAGCAGATACTTATGCAGAGGCAGAAAGAGAAATCAATTCTGTAAAGGAGATTTGAGTTATGTTTCATGTAGGCGATAAGGTACAGGCTGTAAATGATACTCCGTATACGATTACTACTGATGGTTGGGTTGGATATGTTACACATATATCCAGCGGTGTAAGCATAGAAGTAAGCCCAAACAGACATCAAAATTCATGCGATACAGCATATACAGTTAATCCAAAATATTTCAAGTTAGTTGCCCCAGCAACAGAAAAGAAGGAGGAAAATAAAATGAATGTAAACGAAATCATCACCGAAGAAGAAAGAGAAACTCTTCTTAACAACATGAAAGGGCTTCTTGATGAGTATGACTATAGATACACAGACGAAGCTCTCAACAAAATCATCGACACCTGGGCAGAAGACAAAGCAGACTTGATTGCCACTTTTAAGAAGCATCCAAACTATTTGGAAGGCAAATTCATGATTGTGTTCAGTCATAATTTTGAACGCAATGTGGATATGAGAGCAATCCATGAATTTGTAAATTGGGTAAAAAATCCTAGTATTCTAATTAGAGTAGAAGAATTTATGCCGAAGGATATGAAAGACATTATTGAAAAAAATGATATACTCCTGCCATGGGAATATTTTAACTTCTTCTACGATCTTGACAAAATCACTTCTCAGTATATTAACAATGACCTCGCCAATAAGATAAATAAAATTTGCCCCGCTGTTCACGCACACAATGGGCAGAAGACAAGTCGTGTGATTAACAAGATGCTTACCTATATTGGTTACAATAAGGTAGATGGGTACAACAGAGAATTTGCAAAATATGCAGATGCATTGAATCCGCTTCAGATCACAAGGCATACCATTCTTTCTATTAACCCTCTTGATTATCTCACAATGAGCTTCGGCAACAGTTGGGCAAGTTGCCATACTATTGACAAAGAAAACAGACGTAACATGCCTAACAGCTATTCTGGACAGTACAGTTCTGGAACCATCAGTTATATGCTTGATGGAACTTCCATGGTTTTCTATACTGTGGATGCATCTTATAATGGAAACGATTTCTGGAATGAGCCTAAGATCAATCGTCAGATGTTCCATTGGGGCGAAGACAAACTTATTCAGGGCAGACTTTATCCACAGGACAATGATGGTAACGGAGATGCATATACTCCTTACAGAGAAATTGTTCAGAAGATTATGTCTGAACTGTTTGACTTCCCGAACTACTGGACAATCAGTAAAGGAACTAAAAATGCAAGCAAATATGTTGAATCTGAGGGAACTCATTATCGTGATTATGAGTGCTATAACAACGTTACTCTTAGCCGTCCAAAGGGAAGCGAAAATGACGAATACATTACAGTAGGACACGCACCAATTTGCATCTACTGTGGAGACGAACATGGTAAAGAAGACAATATCTCCTGCTGTACAACAGTAACATGCACTGAATGTGGCTGCTATATTGACGATGATGAAGATGAAGTTATCTGGATTTATGGAGAGCCATATTGCAGAGATTGTGTGACCTACTGTGAATGCTGTGATGAATGGTTTGTTGGAGAAGGGACATATATTGAAGAAGAAGAAAGATATGTTTGTGATGATTGTCTAAGAGAATATCACAGATATTGTGACGAGTGCGGAGAATATCATTATTATGAGAATGGAATATATGTAGAAAGCGAAAATGAATGGGTGTGTGACAGCTGCTTAGAGGATTACTACTCTGTTTGTGAAGAATGTGGAGAGTATTTCAGAAACGATTTGATTAGAGAGCACAACGGAAGATATTTGTGTGCTGAATGTCTAAACGAAATAGAAGATGAAGAAGAACTTGATGAAGCCATTTAAGGGAGGTAAATAAATTATGAATAAAAAAGAGCTTGAAAAGATTTATAGAATGTCCCAGAAGGGACTGAAGAATTACGCAAAACAGAGATTGCAAAAGACATATCCATCTGTAATTTGCCAGGATGGATTCTTGTTTGCAAAAGGAACTTTCCCTGTGTTGCTTGTTGCACATATGGATACAGTTCATAAGGAACTTGTAAAGGAAATTGTATATTCCAACAATGGAAATGTGATTTCAAGCCCACAGGGGGTTGGAGGAGATGACAGAAATGGTGTGGCAATGATTTTTGAAGTAATCAAGAGATATAATTGTTCTGTCCTTCTTTGTGAAGATGAAGAAATTGGATGCATTGGGGCAGGAAAATTTGCAGATTCCAAGTTGGTAAATGAACTTGAATTTAATTACATCATCGAGTTTGATCGTGCTAATGCAAATGATGCGGTGTTCTATTCCTGTGCCAATGATGAGTTTGAAGACTTTATCACAAAGGAATTCTATAAAACGAACTATGGTTCTTATTCAGATATCTGTGAGATTGCTCCAGCTCTGGGATGTGCCGCAGTAAATCTTTCTTGTGGATATTATATGCAGCACACAAAAACAGAATATGTGGTGCTTACAGAAATGGAAAAGAGCATTGAAGCAGCTTGTAAAATCCTTGAGCGTACAACAGAAAACGATAAATTTGAATACATTGAAGAGCAGTATGGTGATATGTATGACTTTGGATATGTAAGTTATAACTATGACACAGATGAAGAAGGATATATTGAAGAGAATTATTACATTGTGGAATACATGGATGCACGTGGAGACACTCAATGGTATGATACAATCGCTATCTCTAAGGCAGAAGCAATCGGCAAATTTGTTATGGAATTTCCTGATATTCCATACGGAGATGTGATTGATGTTTGTGTGCAGAAAGATGCGTATAAGTATTTTTAAGAAAAAAGGAGGGGAAATAAATGATTGTTCTTTTACTTTTTATTATTGTATGTGTGTTACTTTTTGGAAAGGAAAGCACAAAAAATGGAATCGTAAAGGTTCTCACAATTATATTGCTGATTGCGTTAATCGCAGTGCTTACAGGAAATCTTTAATGTAGCATATTTTAACGTAAAATAACGTAAAAAATAATGCAAACTGTAAGGCAATATAGTTTAACTTAGAAGAACTGAAACATTCAAAAATTCATTCTATTTACTAAAAAAAATAGAGCTTGGAGGTTATGTTATGACAGTTGATGAATACAATACAATCCATAACGTAATAAAGAAAGGCAAACATAGATATAGAATCTTTGCAAAAGAAGTGGCGAAATACGGAGTGTATCTTTATGCATATGGAGAGCAGGACTTGGAAGAGAAATGGATGAATTATTGTATTGAGAATGGATTCGGTTCTAATGCAATAGTTGAAAAGATTATTGTTGATGATGTATAATAACAATACAAAATTATAGAAGGAGGTAAAATAAATGGAAATATCAATGCTAGTTGAATTCCGAATATTACAAAAGATAAATGGAGAATATACTCCAATCTCAAACAAAGAAGCGAAGGCGGTATCAATCGGTGGATTTGGCTTTGAAATTAACGGAGTAGAAATTCCATTTGATTGGGATGCTTTTACTGGAACAGAGTGCAATAAAGTATTCCAATTCCAAACAGGTAAGGGATTCTTATTTGATGACTATGAAATCTCAGATTGTTATGATGAAACATTTGAGGAAATAGGGATTGCAAAGGAAGATATTACAGCAAAATTCCTTGCATCAGTAACACATATTGATGAATTCTTTGTGGATTTTGAAGATGTAAATGAGAATGAGCAGACACTTGGAGAATGTGGACAGAACGGAGATGATGAAGAAGAATATAGAATTGAAATTCTTGAAATGGAATTCATAAATATGGTAACTGATGAAGAATATTATGTAAGCCAAAATGTGCTTGACAATTATAATAAAGGGATTTAAGGAGGTAAAGTGAAATGAAAGTTAAAGAATTAATTATAAGTCTTAGCCAATATGACCCAGATCTAGAAGTTAAAGTGCCGACAAACGAAATTTTACTTTCGGATGTAAAAGATACTTTGCTTAGACATGGACAATTTGTAGAGATTTATGTTTCAGAAAATATTATGGAAACGAATGAAGAGCTGGTTGATAAGATTGCGAATTTCTTTGAAAAGGAAGATAATTGGTCTGCGTTGAAGAATTGTTGGCTTGAAAATGGTCGTTCTGATGATTTAAGAAAGCTGTTACACAAGGCTATAAAAGAAAAATATTAAGGAGGAATAAATATGAACGTATCAAAAGAAATCAAAAAGGCAGAGGCAATTAACCGCATGAAAGCACTTGGACTTTTTGCTCCATGCATTAAGGTATTCAAGAGAGATGAGGTTCAGCTTTCTGAGCCAACAGGAGGCTTGTATGAATTCAGCAGCAATGCAGAACTCACAGCAAAAGTAAAGGAATTTGAAAATGAGTACAATGCACTTGTGTATCATGTGATTCATACTCCTGTAAAAATTGATGGAGATGTAATGGATATGTACAATTTCTTGTATGTATCTGATTATCCTGAAGAATACGAAATGGATAACAATGATATTAAAGACGGTTATCCTTTTGTCTATGTATGGAACAAAACCATTGATTATTTCAGTGAGTTTGGTAGCATTGCAGTACAAGGCAGATTTGGTGGACTTGTAAGAGTTTCATAAAAAGATTTGTAAGTTGTGACCATTGAATTTTAAGACAGAGGTGATATAATAAAAATAAAGTAAAGGGAGTTGGTACAATGGAAAATAAAGAATTGCAAGAGGTAGTTGAAGCAATAACAGATGCTATCCTTGCTATGGAAGAAAGATTTAATAAGAAATTTGATGCAATAGACAAAAAGTTTGAGGCAGTTGACGAAAGGTTTGATACAATAGACAAGAGATTTGATAAAATGGAATCCAGACTTGAATCCATCGAAGAAGAAGTAAAGGGAATTCGACTTGATATGGATATCATAGATGCAAAAACTAAAAAACAAGAGTTTGACATTAAAAGGCTTAAGAACGTAATGTAAGAGTAAGGGGCTTTTGTCCCCTTCTCTTATACAATACAAAATTATTGTTTAGAAAGGAGAAATATAATGCTTTGTATGTATGGAACGGAAAGCGATAATGTATGTGCATATTGCAGAAAGCACCGAAAAGGAATGACGGTTAAGCAGGTTAGAAAGAAAGAGTGCTTGAAAAAAAATTGCTGGTATTTGATTAAATATCAGGAGCATGAATGGTGGAAGCAGCGAGAGTTTGTAAAAGCCAGAAGAAAAGCAAGAAAAGTAATGTATTAAAGGAGATATATATTATGTACATTGACAAAAATGATAGAGCGAAACTTGGAAAGCAGATGGATGATTACCTAAGAGAAAACATCAGTAATGAAGATTTCTTTTGGCATATCTGGGCTACTATGGGGATCCCTGATGGTGCAACGGAAGATGACTATAAGGATTTGGGAGATGATGATGAGTTCTGGACAGACTGTCTTGAAGCGTTCATGAGGTGTGTGTTGCTTGATAAGGAGGATGACTAATATATGACACCAGATGAATTTAAGGCAAAAGCACAGGAGCTATACGATAAACACGAAGGGTTTGCAGGTGAAGAAGGACATATTGAGATGGACTCTTTATTAATTGATTGTCTTTATTCTTTAGGATATTCGGAAGGAATTGAAATTTTACTACATATGAATGGAATTTGGTATAGTTAATAAAGGAGAAAAAATATGTTGATTAATTATAGCAATAGCGAAACTAATCATGTCGAGTTTGTTTCTTATAGCGGAAGATATCCAAATCTTTGTAGTGGCGTTCTCGTGTTGAGAATTGATGGACTTGTATATAGCTTTGGACATGAAGTTGGAAGTTATGATTTTAATACACATAAATTTAAAGATCATAACTGCGAACCGTTCTGGCATAGCGGAGGAAGCATTCAGGCAGATGAAGATTGGATGTTTGATGTACGTTATGGGGAATGGTTAATCAATGCAGATGAGATGCCTGAAGAGTTCCGTAAATATGCAACGGAAATTGATGCCGTGTTTAACGACAATGTTCCACATGGATGTTGTGGTGGGTGTATTTAAAACAATACAAAATTAAAGGAGGATTTAATTATGTTCAACAGAGAAAAGGCAGAAAAAATTGCAAATGATTTTTTTGAGAAAATGAATCCTACTAATTGGAATGGGGAAGGAAGAAGACCGAAATCTTTTGACACAAGGATTGTGACTTATGACATTAATTCTATTAACGGAAACGAACTTGACATTTCTTTTGATTATCTTGAGGAAGATGGATGGACACATTATTGTGAACTGAAAAATAAGGAAACTGGAGAGTTAATGATTCTGCTACATGGGTATGGAGTGGATTCTTTGCAGAATTTGGTTGATACAATCATGGATATTTGTTCTGAAGAAAATTAAAGGAGGATTTGAAAAATGGGAAATAGAGCTGTGATTACTACGAAAGAGAATTTTAATAACAATGGAATTGGAGTATATCTTCACTGGAACGGAGGCAGAGATAGTGTACAGGCATTTTTGAAATACTGTGAGCTAAAGGGATATAGAGATCCAGTGTATGATGATTATGGATGGGCTAGACTTTGCCAGGTAATTGGAAATTATTTTGGTGGAGGTATTAGTCTCGGTATCAACACATGTAATAATCTTGATTGTGATAATTATGACAACGGAGTTTATATTATTGATAATTGGCGAATTGTAGACAGAAAATACTTTGATGGAGAAGAACAGGATAATTATGATTTGCTTGATATGATATGTACCATTGATGAATACCAGCCAGTAAAAGAGCAAATTGGAATTGATAAAATTAAGGAAATGTTAAAGAAAAACAATTAACACAATATAAAATTATTTAGTAAAGGAGATTATATTATGGGTTTGGATATGTACTTATACAGAATGCCTCGTTATAAGAACACTACTGTAAATGAGGTAAATGCAATTGAAAATTATCTTGATTGGATTGATGCAAAAAACGAAAGCAAAGAAAATGCAAAGTATACAATGGAAGAATGGTGTGGAGTGCCTGAAAGCGAACTCCCAAGTAAAGACGTAGTTGATTATTACAAGCAGTTCTATACTAAGAGATATTCATATTGGGATGAGGAGCATAAATATGGATACAATATGATTATGGAGCAAGTGGGCTATTGGAGAAAATCAAATCAGATCCACAATTGGTTTGTAAATCATGTTCAGAATGGAGAAGATGATTGTGAATATCATAATGAATGTACAAGAGAAATTCTTGAAGAATTACTTGACACTTGCAAGACTGTGCTTGAATCCTGTGTAATGACAGTCGGAAAAATTCAAAACGGAGAACGTCTTGTCAATGGGAAATTGGAACCAATTTATGAAGATGGTAAAGTTGTGATTGATACAAGTGTTGCAGAGGAATTACTTCCATCGTGTAGTGGATTCTTTTTTGGAGGAACAGGATACGATGAATGGTATGTAAGAGATATTGCTGACACCATTAAGATTCTTGAAGAGGTTCTTGCAACAACGGATTTTGAAACACAAATGGTTGTTTATAGAAGTAGCTGGTGATACAGCACAAAATTATCGAATAAGGGGCTTGAATAAAGCCCTTTATTCAAAAAAAAAGAAAGGAGATAAAAATGGTAAGTAAAGAAAAAACAATGGAGATATTAGAAAGGTTCTCACAGGAATGTTACAACTATTGGATGAGGGAGGGAAATAGCCATAAGAAAGCATTTGAATTAATGCTTAAGGATATTGAATGTACTATACATGATCCATATGATCCATACGGAGATGAATTAAACATGGATGCAAAAGAAGAGTTTCTTAAAAACGAAAGGAGCAAATAATATGGTTCCAGTCAAAGGAAAAAGATATGAATGGTACATCAATAACTATGATGATAGAAAGAAAAATGGACTGTTCACTGGTGAATATGATAAGAACAATGGAAATGCAATATTGCTAACTACAAACGGAGAGACATGGAGCATTTGTGTTGAAAATCTTTCGGTTTATAAAGCAACAAAATAAAATTTTAAGGAGGAAAAATAAATGAAAGAAATTAAAAAGGAAACCATTATCTATCAAGCACTTGACGGAAAGGAATTTACAAGTTATAGCGACTGTATGGCATATGAAGAGAGTGCATTTAAGGATGCCAATTTGCAGAAGTTTGATGTGCATATTCCTTACGGAGATGATGGATTGTACACATACGTTGCATATAAAATCAATTCAGAAAATGAATTCAATATGTTGATGGCATATCTAAAATATAACTATGGAGACATTTACGGAATTGAAAAGTATTCAGGCAATGGATGGTACATGGTAACAATGCCTGAAAGCGATTGGGTTGAGGTATATTTGCTGAATAATGTCGTAAAAGATTTTACAAAGATGCTTGCAGAAATTGCAGAAAATACTTTGAAATTTTAAGGGGGATATGAAATGATAACTAAATATTGGGTTAATTGTTTTGAAAGAGAACTATGTATTGAATGGGACGATGCGTACAAAAATCTTAAAAAGGAAATTCTTGATATGCTTGACGGATATTATTTTGAATGGCATAGCACAGAAGCAATTGAAGATCCTGATTATAGAGCATATGTCGAAGATTCTTGTTGCGAAGAGTTTATGATAGAAAGGTTAAGCGAGACTTACAATATGTGGTCATCTTGGTGGGTTGAGGGCGATGAAGACGAAGATGGAAATGAAATTCCACCAGACAAGACAAATAATTCTGGATATATTACATACAGAAGAGCGCTTGAATTGCTTGACAATGCAATTAAATGTTGTACAAATAACGGAAACGTAGAGCTTGCGATTGCACGAAGAGATTTGGACGCTATCGGATTTTCGGACGATGAAATTAAATGGTTCGGATATGATTGGATTTTGGAGGATGAAAATTAAATGACTAGTAAAAAGTATTACAATCTCGTTAATGAATTTGCACAACTGAAAGACCAGCAGGAGATTTTGGACAAGTATCCAAAAATGTTTGAAGCAATTTGTATTTACTGCTTTAAGCTTCCAAAGCGAATTCGTAAAAGCTTGTTTCATGGTCTTGTACAAGGCAATTGGGAACATCTTTGGGAAACGGACGAAGAAAAGAAAATGACAATTGCGGAGTTGTGTGAGCAACTTAAGTGGGATGTATTTTATTGCAGCGATAGAATGTCTTGGGACAGGTTCTGTCGAATCCATTGGAACTGGCAGAGAATCAAGGACAGATTGTGGAATCAGGAAATTGATAAAGAGCTTATCAAAATTAAAATGGAGGACGAGTAAATGAAAACTTGGAGAATTCCTGTGTGTTGGACAATGATGGGAACTGTGAACGTCTCTGCGAATACTCTTGCAGAGGCAATTGAAATTGCCAAGGACGATGATGGCATTATTCCTATTCCTGATGATGGAACATTCCTTGATGGTTCTTGGGAAGTAGATTGCTTTGATGAAAATTATTTGCGTGAATGGTACAATGGAAATCAAAATGATGGGGAGGAAAATTGAATGAAAGTTTACAATGTATCTTCAATGATAAGAATAGATTATGATTTTAGTGTATTAATGTATAAAGAAGGATGCTATTTCAAAATGGAAGATGCCATCAAAAGGAAAGAAGAAGTCGTTAAATCATTCAAAAAATTATTTGCAGAGGAAATTGAACACTATGGGAATGAAAATGAATATAAAGATGTATCCGATGGTGCGCTTTATATTGAAGAAGATGATGTCTATTTTCAAATGGAATATGGATTTGAAGAAGATCATGTTGTGCATCAGGTGTGGATTGACGAACTGGAGGTAAAGTGAAATGAAAAGATATGTTATCGAAGGAATATTTTATGCTCCAGGAGATGAAGCTTGGGTTGAAACTGAAAAAGGAATTTCTGACATTAAGTTAAGTGATTTCTTTGTGGATAATATTAGACAAGGAAAAGAAGTAAGTATTGTAATTGATGTGGAGGAGTAAAATGAGTAATCTTATTTTTAAACCAGATAATAGATGCAAAGGCGATGTATATAAAGTATTGTCGTATGATGGAGAAGTTCTCTTTGGTATTGTTGGCACTGTTGGTGCTTTTATAAGAGAAGGAATTTTGAAGTATAGTGATTATGATTATGATCTTTATTTATATATCCCTGATATTGGGATTATGCAGGATGCTCATTTTGGGAAGACTAAAGAAGAAGCAGTAAGTGAAATTAAATATCATTAACAGTACAAAGTTATTGAATTAGGCGTAGAGAAATCTGCGCCTTTTTCAATACAAAAAATATTTTTAAATAAGAAAGGATTAGATGTTATGAAAGAAAAGAAATATTTAACAAGAGAAGAATATATTGATTACTTGTCTAATAAGACAAATGAGATTCATTTAAGTACAAAGAATAGAAAGACAGGAGGATGTTGCAATGATCTAGCATTTCCGACTTGTACGTGCCGACCGGACGCTCCTTGTAAAGCAAGTGGATGTTACTGTATGAAGGGAACTCAGATTATGTGTAACGTAGTTGCGGCATATACAAGAAATCTTAGACTATACAATACAGATCCACAGGATTTTTGGAATCAGGTTAGATTCAAAATTAAGCACAATCCACTTCCTTTGTTTAGATTTTTTGATGCAGGTGATATTCCTGACTATGCTTTTTTCTGTGGAATGGTAAGTATTGCAAATGAATTTCCAGATATTAAATTTATGGCATTCACAAAGAAATATGAGATTGTGAATAAATGGTTGTATGAAAGTGTGGAGGATCTTCCTTCTAACCTAAATGTGATTTTCTCAGCATGGCATATTGGATGGAAGGTAAATAATCCTCATCATCTTCCAGTTGCTTATGTAGATTTTAAAGACAAAACTTTAAATCCTGAATTCCCAGAAGGAATTACAGGTTGCCCGAATCAGTATGATAAGACAATCACATGCAGTGTTTGTAGAAAATGCTGGAATAAGCAAATTAAAGCAGTCAAATTTATACAGCATTAACAATACAAAATTATTGATAAATCAGAAAGGAAATGATATATTAGTATGGAGTATTGGACTAAACAAGTTGATAATGCTACTGACATTGATGAGATAACGGAAATTGTTGAGGATCGAGCAGCATTTGATGAAACAATTAGCAATAAGGCATATTTCGATATTGTAGAATATGCTTTAAATAAAATTAAAAATTGGAGGAATAAATAATGAAATTTGATTGGTCTGAATTTACAGAATCTGATTTTAATGAATATTGTAAAAAGGTAAGCGAAGGAAAAATTTTTGATGATGATTATATTAGTTCAGTAAGAGTTGGAGATTTGTGTTTTGATCTTGTTGTAAGAGATAGAAGTATTGAAGAAAAAAAGGATTTCGTATTAGATTATGATTTGTATGTTGGAGGAATTGACGATGGATATAGTTATGGAAAAAATGACTATCCATATACTGAATGCGGCGGTAGCACTTTTGAAAGTCTAATGGATAATTGCAACTATAAGGCTTTTGTAGAGTGGGCAGAGTTTAAATTTGAGGATTTTATTACGTATAGTTATTGGGGAAGAACTTATCATTTGGTAGAAAAAGCAAATGAGCCGTTGAATGTTTGGTAAAAAAGGAGATAAATTATGAAACAAATTTATACATCACCTTTTAATGGGTGGGATGAGTCTGCTGTACGTATTTATGTGTACGAGCTTGAAAGCGAAAATGAATATTGGGATTTGTATAGTATGCCATTTGAAGAAAAATGTGCTTATTTCCATGTATTTGAGGAACCAGGTTATACTGTTGCTCCTGGAGCAATGTATCACAGGTATAATTTCCATTTTACAGGAGCTCATATGATTATGGAAGAAACTGTTGCACTTAATGTTTAAGAAAGGAAAATAATTATGGAATACAATGTTAGAGTTGAGTATGAACGCACTCCTCTTCGGCATATTGCCGTTCAGTGTCCAAAATGTAAGAAATGGTTTTATGGGAATGATATTACGGAAGATGATTTGGAATATAGCTATCAAATTGATATGGTAGTTTATCACTGCCCATTATGTAATACGCAATTTGGGTATAACTGTGACAATAATTGGAACTGGCCAGATAGAGATAAACCGATTATTAAAGAAGTTAGTTACCCAGATGTTTATAAAGATTGTTTAAAACAGAAAGTAATTTGGGAATAAGAAAGGAGAATAATTATGGCTATTGAAACAAGCAGTGATTTTCAGTGCCCAGATACTGGTGTTCCTGTTGTACTAATTTGGAATCCGTATACAGGAGATATTACCGCAGAAATTTGTGATTTTGTGTGGGAAATATGGAAAGAAGAATCTGATAACCCTGATGTGTGTGAAGAATTAGAAGAAGAAACGAAAGAATGGTGTAATAAATTTTATAAGTATGCACGAAATGAGTATGATGCACAAGATATTGCAGAAAAATATGATTGCTGGTTTTAAGAAAGGAAAATGAATTATGATTTCTAAGAAAATTAGAATGGTTCCAAAAACGTATTATATTGTGGATGGATATGAATTTGATGGGAAAGTGTTATTTGAAATATTAGATTCTATAGACGCATGCGATTGCAGTTCAATAATTGGCATTGATTATCCAGAGGAAACAAGACTTCTTGTACATCTTGGATATTTAGAATCTTATAAGAGTGGTTCAGTATATTTTGATAATAATGGTAAAGCAAAAGAATTGTTTAATGAAATGTTAAAGCTGTAAAAGGAGAATAATAATGACTAAAACGGCAAGTACTAGAGATATTATTGAATACTTAGAGGCATACGAAAAGATACATGGTGTTGGTTCTGTAACAAGCATCGGTTCTGTTTGTTCTGGACGCAGAGATATAGAATATATTTTTTATATCATGGATAAAAATCACGCAACAACTCCAGTTTCAATCCCTACAGTATATGAAGAAGAATTGTGGTAAAACATAAAATAAAGAAAGGACATTATAGTTATGACCGCTCAGGAAATTAAAATTGCAAAGGCAACTAGTCGGAGTGCAGGTGCTTCGGCTATTAAGGATGGAAAGATTCGTACAGTAGTTCCTCTTTGGGTAGAAAACAATGTGGATAAGAGTAAAACAATTCTCGACTTCGGCGCTGGGAAGGGAGCCACTAGTACAAAATATCTTCTAAGTAAAGGTTTTGATGTGACAGCATATGATCTTTGGTGTGAGAATGGAGATGCGCTACTTGATAAAAATGCACTTGAAAGAAAATATGATGTAGTGTTTGCTTCTAATGTATTGAACGTACAGAGTTCTCTTCTAATGTTGTTTGAAACTTTAAAGCAGATTAGTAGTGTACTTACTGATGATGGTGAGTTTATCTGTAATTATCCTGTTAGTCCTAGAAAAATGGAACTTGATGCAGAAGACATTCATGGATTCTTGTTTTCTGAATTTAAGAAGGTAGAAATGGTTGGTGGTAATAAGAGAGCGCCAATCTTTAAATGTGTAAAATGAAACTCCGTAAAATACTTGACAAAACAAAATTATTGCAGTATTATAAACTTGAAAGTAAATATACAGTAGGAAGAGGTGTGTGAGTTGAATTTAAATGAAATTTTAGAAGAAGTGATAGAAGATGCAACGAAAGCAGATATTCCAATTTCTAAAAAAATTAATCGGCAAATTGTTATTGACCATAACATAGAGCAACGGGCAGGTATTTGTTACAGAAATTTAGACACATATGAGATTCATTTGTCTTATAAAACTACAAAAGGGAAAGAAAAAAGTATAAAAGATGTAGTGGCCCATGAAGTCATGCACACATGTTTTTGTTGTATGAATCATAATTTTTTCTGGAAACATTATAGTCAAATTATGAATGAAAAATATGGGTATAATATAAAAGTTAAATACAAATGGAGTGATATATTATGATTGAGTTGATAAGAACGACATTTGATGAAATTGCAGCATATGCTGACGAATTAGATATTGGAGAAAAGCTAGTATTTACGTCAGAAGATAAAGATAAATTGGATTATTATGGATTGGAACCAAAACAGTATCATATAATTGTAAAAATGAAAATAATGTATGAAAGTGATTATATATTTGCTATTGGTCGATTAGATGGAAATACCACTATTGCAAAAGATATAAACATTATTGCAGATGGTAATATAGATGATGAAGATGATAGAATAGATGGTTTAAGAGATTTTGTTGAAGAGTATTATGAAAAATATATGGACAAGAATGATAAGGGAACCATTTATTTTATTACTGGTTTAGTTTAAATTGGAGGAACAATATGAACGAGAATATAAGTTTTTGGTTAAGAGGAGAAAAATATAATTGTGGAGATGTCGTTATGATGTCAGATCTTGTAGATAAAAAAACAGGCGGTAATAGAATTGCTAAATTTAACGGATTAAATTTAGGTAATTATACTTTCTCTATTATTGCACCAAACACTCCTTTCGACAAAACAGAAATCGTTGTAAAAGATAAATTCCTTCATTTATATGTGATAGGCAAATATATCACAGAAGAAGAACAGGCAGCAAAAAATGTAGTTGTATTTGAAGAATTAAGAAATCCAAAATATATTGATGGAATAGTTGAAGCGTGGGCATGGTATATTTTTATTATGTTGCTTGCAATTATTTTTGTATTTCCATGGAATTTGGTTTCATGGGGGATTGCATCAATTGTATTTTTCTCTTGGAGAGATAAAAAAATGCATTGGAGGTAATATTATGAACAATGTAAACGGTAGACTTGAAAAAGAAGTTGCTGAATTAAATAAAGTACAATTAAAGCTAAAAGATTTACCCAAAGTAATTCAAGATTTTTATTACTATTTGGAGGCAGCGGATAGATCATATTCAACTATTAAAGTTTATATTAATTACATTACCAATTTTATGAATTATTGTACCAATGGAAAGTATAATGAGAATTTTTATAAAGATGTAACTTCTGCAACAATTAATATGTATATGTCTTCTATTAGATATAGAACTAATCAAGACGGCAAAACAGAAAAGACAGGAAATAAGATTAGAGCTGCTAGATGGTCTGCATTAAATACATTCTTTAGTTATTTAAAGTCTAATAATCTTATTGAGAATAATCCAATGGAGCAGACATTTAGACCTTCATGTAAACAAGATAAAAAAGTTGTTTATTTAACAGAGGATGAAATTCAGATTTGTTTGGATAATATTGAAAAAGATCAATATAAAAAACTTGTTAATAGAGACTTGTGCATATTCTCTCTTGGAATTTCGACAGGGCTTCGTGTATCAGCAATTGCACAAATTAACATTTCAGATATTGATTTTCAAGAGTCTACAATACAGGTTATTGAGAAAGGAAATAAGTATAGAACAATATATTTTGGAAATAATTTAAAAGAAAGACTTGTTGCATGGATAGAAGATAGAGAAAAATATTTTCCAGACCTAGATACTGATGCATTATTTATTTCTCAAAAGAAAAATAGATTGAGTGTATCTGCTATAGAAGATTTAATGACAAAATATACTAAAGGAATTAATAAGCATATTACGCCACATAAATTAAGGGCTACATGTGCAACTAATTTGTATAAAAAGACTGGAGATATTTATTTAGTTGCCGACCAGTTAGGACATGCAAATATTGCAACAACTAAGATTTATACGGAGATAGATGTTGATTCAAAATTAAAGGCAACTAATATTCTTGATAACTTAATTTGACAAAAATAATTTTGTACGGTAGAATCAAGAAGAAAAGAAATTCACAAGGAGTGTGATCGTGTGTTCTATAATGAGGAGGTAAAGATACAATTTATAAATGATTACAAAAGAAGTAGAATTGTTGCCGAAACTTCATTAACAGGAATGTTTAACAAAATACATTATTACGAAGAACAAAAAGGAAAAGACTGTAGTAGATTTACAGAAAAAGAAATCCTAAAAATGTACAAAGGATTTGGAGCAAAGTCAATACATGTGCTTGAAAATTATAATGTATACTTAAAGAGTTATGCAATATTTTGCATGCACAAAGGGTTTTGCAAGACAAACAGCTATGCAAATATAAACAAGGCGATGTTGCTAGAGTGTCTTGATCCAGAAATTAAGAATCAAAAATTTTTAACAAGAAAACAGCTTGATGATATTGAAGATGAGCTGTACAATTATACCGACAAGGCACTTCTAGAATTATTATGGAATGGAGTCAGCGGTAAAAGCATGGAGGATATTGTTTCTCTAAAAAGAAGTATGATTAGCCAAGATAAACAATATATTTGCTTTGCAGATGGAAGGAAAGTAAAATTATCTAAAAAATTATATGATTATTTAGACAAGGCATTTTCTGAGAAAGAATATATGTGTTATGGAAAAACAGTTAGAGTCAAAAAATTAATTGGCGAGGATTGTTTATATAAAGAAATGGATAATGCATATACTGTTGATTCAGATGATAAATTCTTCCGTTGGGTATATAGAAGGATTCAAACATATAGAAACTATGTAGAAATTCCAATGCTTACAATGAAGACTATCTCTGCATCAGGACTATTATGTAAAATAAAAAAAGGAATGAATGATAACGACCTTGGATTAAGGGAATTTTTATATACCGAAGAAGGCAAAGAACTAGCAAAGCAATATGGATATAATTTAAAATCATATGTAGATGTAATTGCTAATAAATTTATAGATTTTGTATAGACCGTAATTGGGGCGGTCTATATATCTTAGTTAACAATACAAAATTATTATTATTTTGCTATTGCCGAACATATGTTTTTATTGTATAATTAAACCAAGAAAAATGTATATATTTTGTATGAAAGAAAAACAAAGGGAGAATTCTTTGTACTACAAAGGGGGAGACATAATTTTATGGAAAAGAAAAATGTAGATGAATTACATAATCTAGATGGCAAAAATGGGGAAATAACAATACAGCACGAATGGTATGGTAATCAAAAAGCAAAAGGAAAATTCCATATTATTAATGATGGAGAAAGGCTTGGTGTGAAAATTAAAGATAGTGAAATCTTTTTATGGCAAAATGAAATAACAGATATTCAAGTAGGGGAAAGATTTGCATTGATTAAAGGGGAATTAATGCAGATCACAATTAAAGCATAATATTTATTATTTACGTCCTTTGATAATCTATTGACAAAGTAAAATTAATATGGTATAATCCAATTGTAATAAGATGTAATACAAAATTATAGTAGTTATTTGAAGAGAAAGGAGGATGAATGATGAATGAAATCAGAGGGCGTAAATGTTCAGTGCCAGAAATGTGGAACAATTTTTCAGGTTGATGAACGAGAAGATAAAGTAGAAAAGATATATATTCATGCACAATGTCCATGTTGTGAGTATGATGGGAGTATGTTAAACATAGGAAAAAACATTTTAGATAAATATGAACTATATGATGTAACAATGGATGAAAGATATTATATTTATTAATTTTAATTTATACAATACAAAATTATTGACAGAAAAGGAGACAATTAAATTATGGCAAAAGAGAAAATTCATGAACTTCAGCAAACTAAGGGAATCTTCCAAGTAAGTGGAATTGTATCAGGTGTAGAAAAGCAAAATTTCTATACCGAAAAGGAAACTAAGACAGGGAAAAAGTTTAGAAGCGTAAACTTCGGCGTAGAGTACGAACCTGGAAAGACAATTTATATTTCTCTAAACGGTATGCCTAGAGATAATGTTTATCTATCCAAGAGAGAGGATAAGAAGACTGTTACTAAGAAGGTAGCTTGGAAGGATAGAATGAAGGAAGATCCAGATGGGTATTCTCTAATTGGTGTACATCTTGGTCTTACTAAGGATGCAGACGGAAATAATGAGAAGGTAACTCTAACTGAATATGATGCTTGTGCATACATTGAAGAGAACCTTGCTGATGGAATGTCTGTGTTTATTAAGGGTAATATTGATTATAGTAGTTTTACTAATAAGAATGGAGAAAAGACACGTAGCACTAAGTTTGTTCCTACTCAGATTTCTCTGTTTAAGAAGCCTATTGATTTTGAGGCAGATGATTTTAAGTCAAATCATGAGTTCCAACAGACAATTGTATTTAATAGTATTGAAAAGGAAACTGTTGATGATAAGCCTACTGGTAGATTCATCATTGATGCTAATATTGTAAATTATAATTCTATTGAAACTGCTGAATTTGTAACAGAGAGCGCCAAGCTTGCTGGAAACATGAGAAAGAAACTTAAGCCTTATCATGCTATTCAGATTTTTGGAAAGATTAATTCTGTAAATAATATTGAAGACGTTAAAGAAGATGATGAGGATAATTGGGGAGATGAACCGGATCAGATGAATCAGAGAGTAGGCGGTTCTTCTCGTAGAGAGCTTCAGGCTAATGGTGTTCATACCGATACTCTTGATAAGGAAACTTACACTGAAGATGCGATTAATGCGGCAATTAAGAAGGCTGCTGCTTCTAAGAAGGCAGAGGAGAACTTCAATGCGAAGCCTTCTAAGACAAAGAATGAGGATGACGAAAGTGACTGGGGAGACGAAGATGATGATTTTGATGATGATACCCCATGGTAAAAATTGTAGGGGAGATTAATTTCTCCCCTATACAATACAAAATTATTGACAAAGAAGGAATAACAGTTGGAAGAATTGCAAGATGTTGATTCTTCCGTTGAGATACAAGAAGATGCAAAAGAAGAACGGAAATGGTGTGTTTACTGCCATACAAGCCCGTCTGGTAAAAAGTATATTGGAATAACTGGTGAAAAGAATCCAATTGATAGATGGGGACTTAATGGGAATGGTTATTTAAGGCGAAAACCAAATGGAGAATTTCAGCAACCAGCGATTGCGAATGCTATATTGAAATATAGTAATTGGGATGAATGGGAACATGAAATTATTTTAGATTCATTGAGTAAAGATGAGGCAGAACAAAAAGAAATAGAATTAATTAAAAAATACAATACAAGAAATTCAAAATATGGCTACAATATAAATCCAGGAGGAAGTGTAGTAGTAGGTAAAGACCACCCATTTTACGGGAAACATCACACAGAAGAAACAAAAGAAAAGTTAAGTAAAATGCACATGGGGAAAAGATGCGGTGAGCTCAATCCTAATTATGGTAAAAGTCCAAAAGAATGGATGAGTGAAGAATCTTATATTAAATGGAAACAAGAAATTGGAGAAGCTAGTCTAAAAAATTGGCAAAATGAAGAATTTAGGCAAAAACGCCATGATGCAATGAAAAAATATTGGGATGAACACCCAGAAAAAAAAGAGCAACTTAGATTATCACAATTAGGTGAGAAAAGTTTATTTTATGGGAAAAGTGCGCAAGAACTAATGGGGTTCGATGAGGAAAAGATTAAAAGATGGAAAGAAAAATTAAGTGATGCCTCTCGTGGAGAAAAACATTATTTGTATGGTAAACATCTTCCAGAAGAAGTAAGACAAAAAATTAGCTCTTCCAGAATTGAAAGAGGTGTAGCTAAAGGAGAAAAGAACCCAAGATATGGAAAACATTGTTCTGAAGAGACGAAGAGTAGAATAAGTGAAGCTCTTACAGGGAAATATTCTGGAATAAATAATTCGAATAATAAAGCAGTATTTTGTATAGATCTTAAAAGAATTTTTTACAGTGCAAAATACGCTCAAGAAAAAACAGGAGTATATTCTAAAAATATTGGTGCGTGTTGTAGACATTATAGAGATTTCTATACAGCTGGAGGATACAAATGGTGTTTTTGCAATGATTATATCACAAAAGAAGGAGAAATTATTCCAGGAGCTATAACTCTTGGATATATTACACAAGAAGATTTAGATAATTATTTGAATAAATTAAAGGCAAAGGGGACTGATAAAAATGGCAAGACAATATAAAACTAATGAAGTTAAAGTGGATTTGGCTTCCTATCGACATTACTGGCGAGGTGAAAAAAAGGTGGGTAAAACAACTTTGTTTTATGATTTGATGATGAAGTTGTACGGAGATCCATCTTATGGACTAGAGTTGTCTGTGGGAAACGAAAGAGGATTTAAGGCAATTGATGGTATGGTATATGATGAAGCACCGAATTGGGAGACTCTTATTGAAATTGTAGATGATCTTATCGAGAATAAGGCAGACAATCATTTTAAGTTTATTTGTTTCGATACTGTGGATGAGTTAGTGGAAATCGCTAAAAAAGAAGTTATTCGCTTGGATAAAAAGAAGACTGGGACTTTACATAGCTTCAATGCATGTTTTGGTGGGTATGGCGAACCTAGACAAAAGGTTCAGAGTTTAATCAACAATATCATGACAAGATTGGAAGACGCTGGATACGCAATGATTTGGATTGGGCATACAAAATATAAGGATGTAAAGGAAAAGAATGGAGATTCTTATCAACTTTTAACTTCAAATTTAAGTTCTGATTATGATGGGATTTTTGCAGACAAAGCAGATATTTGTATGATGATCAATGTAGAAAAAGATATTGATGATGGAATTGTACAAGGATCAAATAGATATATGTGGTTCCGTGGAGATGGTTTTGTTGATTGCGGTGGTAGATTCCCAGATATTGAGCAAAAGGTAGACTTTTCTGTAGATAATTATGTAAGAGTTGTTAGTGAAGCAATTAAGAAGTCTATTAAGAGTAAAAAAGTTGACGATAAATATATTGCTGAAAAAGCAAAGCAAGAGCAAGAAGAAAAAGAAAGATATTACAATGAACACAAAGAAGATCTTATGGAAGAAGATAGTATTGCTGTGTCTGAAAAGAAAGAGGAAAATGTTAAAGAACTGAAGACAAAGATTAAAAACACTCTATCATCCCTATCCTCCGAAGACAAGCAAGCCAAGCGTAAGGCTCTAAAGGAAGCAGGACTACCAGACCAATGGTCTAAGATTACAGACGTAGATGTGCTAAACAAGATTCTAAGAGTAGTATCCGAGTAAAGGAGATAAAACATGGAACTATCTGTGGGTAGAACATGTTTCAAATGCCATGAAAAGATGATTATTTCAATGGGCAATTTGAATGATAAGAGCTATTTAAAATACAAAAATAGATATTATCATACGAAATGTTTCATTGAGAATGCAACTGAGAGGGTAATGAAAAATGATCATTACTCTCTCTCTTGGCAAATGGCACTTGATAACATTGAGCAATATCAAAAAGAAGCAAGGGATGCGGTTGAGTTGGTAATTAGTAAAGACCAACTTAATGAATATCTTATTAATACATATAATGTCACAACTTTGTCTAAACAATTTTGGTTGACAATTACTGACATTGGGAATGGAGTATATAAAAATAAAAAATGCAAAGCAATTAATGTAAAAGATCTTTTTGAAACATGGAAGTATGCACAAAGAGGTCTTGATAAAATTAACAGGAAAAGAAGATCAGAAGGCAAAGATATAACTGACGAACAAAGAGTAAGGTATGATCTTGCTATTGTATTCAAGGACTATAATAAAATCCAAAAAAGCATGGCGAAAGCTAAAGAGAAAGAGATAGAAAAAGCATTGCAAGCGAGTGCAACTAAAATTGATTATAGTAGTCTAGCGGCGCAAGCAAATATTAATCAAGAAGGTATCGGTGACATTTCTGATATCCTGGATGATTTCTTTTAAGGTGGTGATCATATGGCAGATGAAGATATGGAATTTGAAGCAACAAATGTACAAGCAGAATTGTTATTTGTTGGATCTTTTTATAAGTCTCCTGATTTATATTTGAGCTATGGAAAAAGCATTAAATCAAAGTATGATCTATCAGATGATGCAATGAGATTTTTCTATGATTTATTTGAAGATTATTATTTAACATTTAGTCAAGATGTAAGTGAAAGCAAAGTTAATAATTTTGCAACTCAGAATACAGAAAGATTTAAACAGTATAAGTCTTATGGTGGTTGGCGTACAATTAAATCTCTTATGGAAACAGCTGACGCACAAGATTTTAAGAATGTTTATAACATGGTAAAAAAATATTCTCTAGTAAGAGAGTATGAAAGAAATGGATTTCCTGTAGAGAAGATTTTAGCGCATAAAAAGTTTCAGTATATGACTCCAAGTGATGTTTATAGACTGATGCGTAGTAAAGCAGATAAGATCAATACTGTTATTAATACAATAGATGAGCCAATCATTATGAATGAAGGTGCAAAAAAGAAAATTGATTCATATCTTATTTCACCTCAATTCGGATGCCAGGTACATTGGCAAGGATACAATGAATATTTCAGAGGACTTCTTGCAACGAATGTATTGTTTCAAGGATTCCTATCAAACGAAGGTAAATCTAGAAATATTGTAAATTTGATTTCATATGTTGTTCTTGTAAAAAAGAAAAGATTTTGCCTTCTTAGTAATGAGATGACATATGATGCAATTTTTAACTGTTTTATAACTACGGTTCTTAATGGCCCTGAGTTTAAAGCGCTACATGGTGTTGAATTAATGAAGCCAGAAAAAGAAATTACCATGGGTCTTTATAGAGATGAGACAGGAGAATTTGTTCAACGCAAAACAGATTCAGAAAATAATTATATAGAGTCAGAAGAAGATTTTGTTGAAAGAATTAAAGCAACAAAAGAATATCAAGATGTTGCGAAAGTAGCTCAATGGCTAGAAGATCAGCTAGATGGTAAATTCTATTTTACTGACATTACAAGCGATTACAGCGAAGAAGCTATTGAGCTTGAAATGAGAAGAGCAAAGCTAGTTTATCAATGCGAATATGTTGCACTTGATACATTAAAGGCATATGGGGAAGAGCATTGGGAACAAGTAAAAAGATTAGCAACTCGTGTAGTTGAAATAACAAAGGAACTCAAAATTTTTACTGTATGTTCATTCCAGTTAACAGATGATTCTCTTTATGCTGATGTCTTCGACTTGTCTAGTAATAATATTAGTGCTGCAAAGGGAATTAAACATCCAGCAGACTTACTTATTTTAGGTAAAAAGATTCCACCAGAAGATTATAATAAGTATCAATATATGCCGTTTGATGGAGATCTTGACCAGACATGGGGAGACCCAGTGCCATTAGATTTAAATCCAAAGAAAAGGTATTTTGGTGAGAAAATTGACAAGAACAGGTTGGGCCAGAGAAGTGTAGTTATGTTATTTGAATATAATTTGGACTATAATGTTTGGAAAAACATTGGGATACTTCAAAAGAAATAATGAAAATAGTAATAAAAAGCCTATTTTTAACATACAACACAATGCCAATATATTTTTACTAGGATACTAAGAAAGTTCTCAAATTCCCGAAGAATACACACAAAATCACACTGAAAACGCAAGTGAATAAGATCGCTTGCGTTTTTTTGTTTTAACTACTTGACAAATGCGAAATACATGCTATAATACAGATAGTTTTAAAACACAATACAAAATTATTGATTAACAGAAAGGAAAATAATTATGACTATTACAATTTATGACTACGACAACAGCCCAAAAATCATTACTATTCCTGAAGACAAAGAAATTGAATATATTTGCGTAGAAATCATCAGTGGCGATGAGACAGGGTGGATTAAATTCACAGATGGGACTGATCTTGATTTCGATGTAAGTGACTGTAGAATGATTGGATACTTTGATGATAGTTATTGCATTGATGGAGAGAATATCCAGAAGTGGATTGATTGGAAGCCGTCTGAAAATAGTCTTTGCTATAGTTATGACAGAGGAAGATTTGCCGATCAACTTATTATGGGGAAGGAATGGAATTAATGTTATGGATTTTGTTGTTAAAAATCAGGATAGACTTTCTTACGAGATAAAAGTCTTTGTGAGGCCGAATGTACATTATTATTCTGATGAAAATCGGAACGGTGTAAAGTACTCATGTCCAGTTTGTGATATGGCAGGGTTTCGACATCAAGTATTTGATTACTGTAATAAAAGTTGTCCGAATTGCGGCGTAAAGTTGGCATGGGGGGAGAGGATAAATAAGATGCTAAAGAAAGGAGAAATGTTGGATTGACTATTTTAAATCAGACACCAATAATGGAATCAATTTTTCCTGTTTTTGTGTTTATTATAGCTACTATTGGAGCAGTAGTAAGTTGTATTATATTTTTATGTACGATTAGCTGCTCTGGAAGTGATTTTCCATGTGTTATGAGTGGACTTTTTATTATTGCTTGTTTAATCATCTTAGTGGCTAGTGCATGTATCAAAAAACCGAGTGGTCGTTACAAATACGAATGCTTAATTGATGATGATACTACATATACTGAAATTTGCGATAAATACAATGTAGTAGAACAAAGAGGCGATATCTGGGTGCTTACAGATAAGGAGAATTAATATGGCGCAGTTTTCTGAAATGTTTACTTGTTTTGGTGATGACGTATCTGTCAATGAACAGCTTAATAAATATTTGCATTCTTATCCTGAATATAAAGTTGTTACTATGAGCTATTGCGCTTGGACAGATAGTTATTGTCATGAAAAGCTAATTGTTGTATTTGAAGAAAAAGAATGTAAAGAGACCGATGATAGTGATATGCCGTTTTAAAAGGAGATTTAATTATGAATATGAGCGATTATGCAAACGATACAAGAGAATTTGAAGTAAGAGATCAGCTAGAAAAGATGCGCAAGGACATTCATTCTTTTGATGAACTTGTAGATTTCCTAAAGTATGTCAAAGATAATTGCAACACAGGATATGGCACAGCGCCAAGATCTATTGCACAAGCTGCTTTGGCAGTTGCTTGGTATCTTTCTGGGGATTTTGGGATTACTGGCTTCCAGGCAGGTGTTACGATGTGGGACTTTATTAAAGATTGGGCATACCCTGATAATAAGTGTGGGCTGAAGATTATTGATTATGATAATATGCTTTATCCGCAGTACGAGTATAAATTTAATGAGTATACTATTCCTGAGTATGTGTGGGAAGATTTGCAGAAGACAGCAAAAGAGAACCTTGATAATTTTATGAAGGATAGAAATAATTATACTTCTAATAGGGTTCTTGCACATTGGTCATCTATTGCTAATGATGGGGTAGTGCCATTTGGATACAAGGTAAAGGAGTGTAATTAAATATGAGAAATTTTGTTGAACTACATACAGATGGGAAGCCTTTCCTTATTAATATTTATTGGATTAAAAGGGTTCTAGAAGATATTGCGAATAGTTGTACTTGTATTTACACATATAATAGTGGATTGATTATTGTTGATGAAAGTTATGATAGTGTTAGAAAGATGATTTACGGAGAGGACTAAAATGAAAAAGAGAATTATTGAATTTTCAGAGAATAGAATTATTACTCATAGAATCGTTGTAGCATATAATGATGACGAGGAGCTTGATGCGGCAATTGAAAATTCTGATGGATATGATATTGATGAAGTTGCGGGGAATATGGGATGTTATGTGACAGTTTTGGATGTAGATAGAGATTATGATGCATACTCTGATTCAATTGAGTTTGTTAGTGATTTTGATGTGGAGTGAAAGGAGAATTAAATATGAAGTTATTTAAACAAGAAAAGTGCCCAATTTGCAATTATAAAATCTCTAGTTGCCAGTGTCTATATAGCGGCAGCGCCCATCCAGATAGATCAAAACGTGCGGATGTAGTTTTTGATCATTTATATCTGTTTAGCAAAAAGCAAATTAAGCATCTGATTGAACTACAAAAACATTGGCAAATTAGTTATGGAGATATTGATAAAGAAAATATTAAAGATGATATGATTCAAGAATATAAATATAGAGGTGGCTAACTATGCTAACGCCAGAACAATACCAAGCATTTGTAGATGTTGTTAATAAATTTGATGAATATATCCAAGAACATCCAGAAATTATAGAAGAAGCTTGTCGTAAGTATACAGAGCAACTTGTAAATGTCAAGGATATTGCACTTGGAGATAAAGTTCCATTTATCAGAGATTGTCACAGGTGTGTCTATGAAGTCGGATGCCATGGGAATCCCGTAGGATGTAAGGATTATAAGATAGATGCGCCAGATGGAGGTTATTATGAATAGCATTATTCGTTGTCCAATTTGTAAACATAATGCAAATTGGAGATATTGGATTGGGACATATGGCATCGAAGAAGAGTATATAGATTGCCCTACTTGCGGATATTATTACCAGTTTGCATATGGCGCATATTTTGAGATTGTTGGGAACAAATGGTTTATATATGATTACACAGCTAAACGTGGCGATCCTGTATTTAAAAGAATAAAAAGAGCTGAATTTATGGCAAAGCGCAGATGGAAGAAGTTTCGTAAGGGCGTAACATGTAAAAACTATCCGTTTTGAATTGGAAAGAAAATAAATGAGAGGTGAGTAATTATGAAAGTTGAAATTGAAATTCCAGATCTGGAAGAAATATATTATGCGTGTGGATATGAAGAAGATACTTCAGTAACTGGGCAAGATTTTAAACAAGCTATCGCTGACATTGCAATAAAGAAAATTATTGAACAGATGTATGAGGATTATGTGAACGATAGATGGTATGAGTCTGTATACAGGGAAGCAAAAGATATTGTTAAGGAACATTCTACGGAAATTGTAAATAAAATTATTGAAAGAGTCTCTAATGAAATTATGCGCAAGAAAGCAATTGTTAATGAAATGCCGAAGAAGAGTGAGTTGACGAACATTAGCAAAGAGTGGGAAGAGTATTTCATTGAGCTGATCGACAAGGCTATCGCAAAAAGATTTAAGTAAAAATACGAATTTATGTCTACCTCGTAATGAGGTAGTGGATTGAAATAAGTAAAAATACTAAAAAGACTTGACAATTCAAAATTATTGAGATATAATACAGGTGTTCTTAAGAGAGAACAAATCACAGAAAAGCATTTAAAAAATCTTTTGAAAAAGGTCTTGACAGCATAAAATTATTGTGTTATAATCAAGACAGTTCCAAAGAAGAACAAAAATAAAATACAAGAAAGGATATTTACTATGAATACTTTTGCAGTAGAACGTGGAGATCATTTTACAGATGGCATTGGGCTTAATAATTTCACTGAAGTCCTTACAATGAGTCTTCAGCAGTTTAAGGACTGGGAACGTTGTGGCGAGTTTATTAATGCTATGCTTGATGCGACAGATGATATGTTTGGCGAGAACACTGATCTTGAAGATACAACTATTGTTCTGGTTGGTGCAGATGGATATTTCATTTGGGGCGTTAAGGTTCATGAATCCGCAGATGGAACTTTTTTAGTAGAGTTTTATGATTGGAAAGATAAGAAGTTTAGATTCGTTGATGAATGAAAAAGTTTTCAAAAGTACTTGACAAATAGAAAATATATGTTATAATAAAGACACTTAAAACAATACAAAATTATTGAAAAGGAGAAACAAAAACAATGGCTATTAAGTACATTTCCATTCCTGAAAGACGTAAGACGGTGGCAATCCTAGAAGGTACTAGTTGGGATGCACTGAATAAGATCACTAAGCTTTGTGGTAACGCAAATATTAGTCCTGATCTTTTCTATTATGAGATGCCAGATCATTTTAGAGCAGTCGCTGTTTGCTCTGCTGAAGATGAGTGGGATGAGGAAGTTGGAAAGAAGATTGCGAAGGAAAAGTTGATGCGCAAGTATTACAACAGCTTCGATGGAAAGATTGATCTTTTCCGTAAGAATGTTTCTTTTGTTAATGCAATGCTTTCGGAAAATAAGTAACAATACAAAATTATTATTTAAAGTTCAAAAAGGAGTTGTTTATATATGAATTCTGAGAGAATGACCATCCACAAGGCTCTATCTGAGCTAAAAATTATTGATGATCGTATCACTAAGGCTATTTACGCAGGAACTTATGTCCTTGCTAATAAGCATTCTAATAACAAGATCCATGGCATGACTGTGGATAAGTTTAAGAATGATATGAAGGCTGACTTCCAGAAGGTTTATGATCTTATTGCAAGACGTAATGCAATTAAGAGAGCAGTTGTTGCTTCTAATGCTGTTACTAAGGTTAAGATTGGTGGTAAGGAGATGACAGTCGCTACCGCCATTGAGAGTAAGAACCATGGTATGGAGCTTAAGGAAGTTTTTAAGTCCTATCTTGAGAGACAGTACACTGCTGCAAAGCAGGAGCTTGATAAGAACAGCGGGGATCTTCTTGAGAAGAGAGCAGAGAATTATGTTCTTAGTGTAATTCAGGCACAGCCCAAGGATTCTAAGATGACTGTTGACTCTGATGTAATGAAGAATCTTCGTGCTCAATATATCAAGGATAATGCTTACGATATCATTGATCCTATTGATGTAAAGAAGGTCATTGAAGATCTCGATAATGAGATTTCTAGTTTTATGACTGAGGTTGATGCGGCTCTAAGCGTTTCCAATGCCTTGACTGTAATTGACATTGAATATTAAGTAGTTTCATTGCTGCTATTCGAAAACCCAAAACGGACTTGCTTCGATGGTTTTGGCTAATACATTGATGTAAAATAAAGAAAAAATTAGCCTCTATTTGAAATTATATACTTAAAGAAGAAAAGTATTATATTACTAAACATTTAGCTAAATAAATGTTTATATGCCAATGAGTTTTATTGGACATATTGTTATGGTCTACTGTAAAGCTTAAAGTTTAAATTTCAAAGTTCAGAGGTCAACATTCAAAGTTTATTTTTTGCATCAAAGTTTAAGTGTCAAAGTTGTAAAGAATGGGCATGCTGGACGGCCCAGTAAAGTTTTACAAAATCCTTGAGTAATGGTTTGGATTCAAGTTCAATGTCCTTGGGATACCCACAAGGCTGGATAGTAGCAATTACCAGATTATAAAGAAAGTTGAGGACACGCCTATGATTGTTGTGAATGAATCTAACAAGGAGAATGATCCTCCCTTCTAGGAAAGAGCTGGGCAACTCGTTAAACTGCCCAAAGATATGCAGGTATGGTGGAATCGGTAGACACAATGGACTTGGGTATAGCCAGTGCTTTGGTAGGGGCAGCACCTACAATACTCGCCAAAAATCCATTGGTGAAATATCCGTGCGGGTTCGAGTCCCGCTACCTGTAGACCTACAAAGAGTAAGCCTTCACGTGGCGTAGGTTGTTGTTTACTGATTACTCTAACAGGATAGGCTGTGAGGAATCCAATCCAAGTAACAGTAATCCTTCCGATAATCGGACGGACAGGCAGACCGATAGTACTGCCACTTTATATGCGCCACTATCCCAACTGGCAGAGGAAATGCACTCAAAATGCATCAAGTTTCGATTCGAATTCGAAGTGGCGTACCAAATGATAGTGAGTAGTGCAAATTTCATAGAAGATAACCAATGTGGATACGTTCCCTACAGGTTTTATTAACTAACTGTATGTATTGGTGAAGCACTATGAAATGGAGTCATGCACGGCTCCGCTTGCTATCATTACCAAGAGACTAGTTGCTTAAACTGTTCTAACAAACTCTGTAAAATGGTAGAAACAGTGACTGCTCGGAGAGACGAGCAACATGCTCCCATAGCTTAATGGTAAAGCAGCGGGTTTATACCCCGTAGATCCAGATAAGATGCTGATCTCGGTTCGAGTCCGAGTGGGAGTCCCAGTATGAGGTTGATCACCTCCAGGTTTGCAGTACCTTGGGTTTCAGATACTTGCGAGGACTGAGACATTGAACTGTATTGCTTTAAGTGATTATTCACTTATTAAATTCTAGCACTGTTCGTGCGAGGAACACCCAACGATCCTAGGAAGATACGTGGGTGAAAAAAGAACATGTCTTTCATTGAAATCAAGGCTTGCGTTCCACGTTTGACAATTCAATGATGGGCAAATTAAACAGAACCAAGAACGCCTCTACATAGCACAGTAAGCGCAACCCTCTTGGTCTTTCAAAGAAATAAAATCCATTTTCTTATAAGAATTAGTGAAAATTTGGTTCGCCGCAAATTAAGCTGTTCTTATTTCTGGTTATTGTGTAGCACTGGTTATTTTGAATGATGGCAACTGGATAAATAATCAGTGCGTTTTTTTATGTGCTCGTAGCTCAGTTGGTAGAGCAATGGCCTTTTAAGCCATAGGTCGAGAGATCGTGACTCTCCGAGCACACCATACCGCCTGATGTGCGCCAGCGGGATAAAAGTACGGTAAACATCCTTCAAGGGTAGAGGATAGGGAGACCTGAGTTTACAGGGAGGTTGAATCCGGCCACTTGGAGTGAATCCTATAGCCCATGATGCTAATGGACTATGCGTGAATGGACACTACTTGAGATGATATCAAAATAGCAATCCTAAAAAGCATCTGAAACGCTAGGTAAACCGCCGAAACGGGGAGAGGGGCGGTATAAAATGTGAAATACCTCTTTCCACCATACGGAGTCATAAGCCTAATTGGTAAGGCAGGAGTTTGCTAAACTCTGAGTAAGGGCGCAAGTCCTGTTCCAGTTCAAGTCTGGATGACTCCGCCAGCCTCCTTTTCGCAAAATGGGAGAAGCCTCATGTAGCATTACTTGTTGCAGCAAGTTGGCTGAGTAAAGGTGCTATACACTTTAAAAAGGAGCTATATAATGAAGATTAAAAACATTTCACAAGTAAACGGGTTCATTGACGTGGTAGACAAATGTGAAGGTTCGGTATGGCTTGAGTCTCCAGAAGGTGATCGGTTTAATCTTAAGTCTAAATTTTCACAGTATATTGCGCTTGGAGCTCTTCTTGGAGAGAATGGCAATGAGCTTGAATTGTATTGTCAACTACCAGAAGATAGAGCATTGTTTTTCAATTACTTTAAGGAATATCCTGGAGTGGTTTGATAAAAGTAATATTAAAACATAGGAGGACAAACAAATGAAGAGAACTATTGATGAACTAAAGATTAGAATCCATAAGTTACAGCAGAAAGATCCTGTTGGTAACGCTAATATTATCAATAAGCTACAGAGACGTATCCGTATGATGGAGTCTCAGGCATCTTAGTTGATGCCAATATGCGGTAGTAGCTCAATTGGTAGAGCCTCAGATTTCCAATCTGATTGTTGCGAGATCGTGCCTCGTCTACCGCTCCACATGCTGGATTAGCTCAATTGGTAGAGCGTAGCACTTGTAATGCTAAGGTCATCGGATCGTTCCCGATATCCAGCTCCACGAACAAATAGACCACACACCGAAGTGTATGGTCTATTTTTTTATATCTAAGTACTTGACAATACAAAATTATAGAGTATAATAGTAAATGAAAGGAAGGTGCATTTATGCAAATGGATAGATATATTTTAATTTATAAACACAAAGGAGTAAAGAAGTGGATTGATGCTAATAACCTCATTCTTTTGAAGAGAGTGCCAAGTATGTGCGAATGGATGAGAGAATACAAAATTATTGACACCGAGACAGGAGAGGAAGTTGTATAGTGGATCACTTATGTTATTTTGATAATGCCGCAACAACACCAATTTGCGAAGCGGCAAAGAAAGTTATTCTAGAGAATATGGATGAGTTTTACAACCCTAACAGCTCTTATGAAGCGGCAAGAAGAGTTAAACTCAAAGTAGAAGATGCTCGTGAGAAGATTGCTTCGTTGATTGGAGCAGAACCTGATGAGATTTACTTTACCAGTGGAGGCTCAGAATCAAACTCCTGGGTAATAAATAATTTTTATCCTATGGCTTCTTCGATTGAACATCATTCAAACTTACCTCATGCAATTACTGAGGCAATTAGTGTTGATGAGAATGGCATAATTAATCTTGATGAAATTGAAGAGTATTTAACAAGATATCCTTTTGACTATGCTGTTTCTTGTATGATGGTAAACAATGAGCTTGGAGTAATTGAACCAATTGATAAAATTACAGAATTAGTTCATAGACATAGTGGTTTGCTCCATGTAGATGCTGTCCAAGGTATTCCTCATATGAGAATTAATGTTGACAACATTGACGTGTTGTCGGCATCTGCTCACAAATTTGGTGGCGTTAAGGAGGCGGGGCTACTCTATATTAAAAGAGGCATTGATCTACGTCCTTTAATTTATGGTGGCAGTCAAGAGCAAGGTATTCGTGGAGGAACTACAAATGTTCTTGGAGTATTAGCTATGGCGGCAGCATTAGAGGATACTGTAGAACACATGGATGAAAATAATGCAAAAGTAGCTTATTTAATGGATAAATTAAAGGGTTACTTACTACCAGTACAAGGTGTCGCAGCAAACGTAGACTATGATAAAACACCGCATATTAATAGCATTTTGAACCTCAGAATTGATGATGTGCATGGTGCTGATGTAGTGGCTATGTGTGATGAATATAATATCGCAATTAGTGCTGGATCGGCTTGTAATGAAGGAGATGCTACACCGTCACATGTGCTAAAAGCAATTGGTCTAACGGACGAAGAAGCTTTAAGCAGTATTAGAATCTCTCTTTCTCATAATAACACCGAGGAAGAAATTGAATATGCAGGGATAATGATTCCGAAGATCATCAGTAGATTGAGAACACTGAAATAGGAGGATATATGTATCATCTAGAACTAAGAGATTTTATTTTGTCTCATGACAACTGGGAAGAATTGCTGACATCAGATCCATATAACCTGAAAATTTCTCGTGATGAAGGTTATATTATGTTTAAATACAATCAGGTTCTTTCTGATTTTTCTATTCCTCTGGTTCGTGAAGCACGTGGAATTATTTTCAGAGAGAGTGATTGGGAATGTGTATGTCATGCGTTTAATAAATTCTTTAATGAAGGAGAAAAAAATGTAGCTGATATTGATTGGAACACTGCTTCTGTTCAAGAGAAGGTTGACGGAAGTTTAATTAAATTTTGGTATGATAAAGATTGGCACGTTTCAACTAACGGCACAATTGATGCTTTTAAAGCAGAACTTAATGATACGAAGTATCCAAATTTTTTGCAACTTGTATTTGCGGCAATACATCAAGTATTTGAAGATGAATATAACTTCGTTGATCTGCTAGACCCAAAATGTACATATATGTTTGAGCTTGTGTCTCCATACAATAGAGTGGTTATTCCATATAAAGAAATCAAGCTATATTTCCTTGGGGCGAGAAATATGGAAGATGGCAAAGAATATGACCCTAAAAAATTTGATGTAAGTGTTTATTTTGATGTCCCGAAACGTTATTCACTTCATTCTCTTGAAGATGTACAGAAAGCAGCAAATGAACTTCCATGGGATCAAGAGGGGTATGTTGTATGTGATGCAAACTTTAACAGAGTGAAAATTAAAAGTCCACAATATGTAATGGCCCATTATGCTCGTAATAATGGCGTTGTCAATACAGAGCGTCTTGTGCAGATTATACTAGATGGAGAGCAAGAAGAGTTCCTTACTTATGCTTCTGACTACGCAGATGAGCTACAGGAAGTAGAGGAATCAATGCATAAAATCGCAAGCGATTCAGTTGATAAAATGAAGATTTTGTTTGGAGCATCTTATGAATTCAGCAATCGTGGAGATTATGCTCGTGATGTTATGACGTGTCCAAAATATATGCAAGATTTTATGTTCCATTGTTATGATGAGAAAATCTTTTGGGACTATGCGAAGTCTTGGAATGCAAAGAGCTGGGTTAAAGCAATTAATGAATTGAAAGGATAGTTAATTATGATTAATGTTCGTAAAGATTTAATTGCAGAAGAATTGAAAAATAATCATGGATTCCAATTTAGCTATCAAAAGCTATCGAATAGATTCCTAGACTGGCTGTTTAATCATTATAATGTTGGGGAATATACAATTCATTTTTATGATAGTGAACCAGAGCCCCCAGAAGACTATGATTTTAATGACGCAGAGTTTGATAAAAAGTGGAAACAAATGGTTCAAGATTATGAACCTGAAAGAATGATTAAATGTAACTGGATTGATGTTTTTGGGCCAGGGATTTGGCACATGACACAACGAGAAACTAATAAATTATCTAAAGAAGTTCTCAAAGAAATTAGAGGACGAATTAGTATAAAAGATAGATTATATTATGCCAACACTGGAGATGATGCATTAATTTATTTTTATGGACGTGATATGTTTAGACATGATCTTTGGTTTGTATTTAGGAGGAAGAAATGAATATGCCTACAATGACAATGCTTATTGGTTTGCCCTGTAGCGGCAAGAGTTCATATGCTGGGAAATTAGCTGGTTCTCATGGAACTGTTGTTTTGTCATCAGATGAACTCCGTAAAGAGTTGTATGGGAGCTATAAAGATCAAGATCATAATAATGAGGTGTTTCTAGAGCTTCATAAGCGTGCTAGAGCGTTTTTAAAAATTGGTGTTAACGTAGTCTATGATGCTTGTAATATTAGCTACAAGCGCCGCATGGAGTTCCTGAAGTCTCTTAATAAGATTCCTTGCGAGAAGATTGCAGTCATGATGGCTACTCCTTATGAGGTTTGTATTGAGCGGAATAAGTATCGTGATCGCAAAGTTCCAGAAGAAGTTATTAAACGGATGTATATGAATTTTTGGGTTCCAGGAAAGTATGAAGGTTTTGATGAGGTTGAGATTGAATATAGTGGATTTGGAGGGTATTATGGATCTCCTAGTGACTTCTATAATAAATATAAAGATTATAATCAGCATAATTCTCATCATACATTAACTTTAGGTAAACATTGTTTCAGAGCTGCATCTTATATTTTTGAACATGTTGAATGGTGGAAAGACCATCGAAATGAATTGTATTGCGCTGCATTGTTGCATGATTGCCAAAAGCCATTTTGTGAGTCATTCACAAATGCTAAAGGTGAAATGACAGAAGAATGTCACTATTACGGACATGAACATCCGTCAGCTTATAATTCTTTGTTCTATGATTTTTATGATTATGGTTATGGTGTGTGGATTAATCAACTTTATGTTGCACAACTCATTCAATGGCACATGAGACCATATACTGCGTGGGAAAAATCTGAAAAGGCCAGAGAAAAGGATAGAAGACTTCTTGGAGATGATTTGTTTAATGATATTTTGACTTTACATGCAGCAGATGTGTATGCCCATTAATTAACCTCTTGACAATACAAAATTATTGTGATAATATAATTTCAGAAAGGCTGGTGAAGATGCGTGAATGCCCAAGATCTTAAAGAATATATTCTAGACAATGATGCAATAGAAACAATACTAGATGCTCTTGGGTGTGGTCATATCAAAGATAGAGGAGACTATATAAGCGCATCTAACCCAGATGGCGGGGATAATGTCCAAGCAATTATTGCGTACCGCAACGAAAATTTGACATGTCTGGATTACACAAGACAGATTACAAAAACTATCAAAACAACAGATATTTTTGATTTAGTTTCATTTTTTAAAGACTGCACATTCCCAGAGTCTCTTCGATTCTGCTGTGAAACTTTGGGATTAGATTATTATTCAGAAAATAAAGACATTCCTGAATCCTTGCAAATTCTCAAAATGCTTAAACAAATGCAAATAGGTGATTGTGATTATGAGGATGCCCCATTAAAGCCGATCTCTGAGAAAATTCTTAGTTATTATTTACCATATGGTAATAAAATGTTCGAAGAAGATGGGATCAGTTTAGCTGCACAGAAAGACTTTGAAATAGGGTATGACCCTTACACAAATCGAATCACAATCCCTTTGAGAGATAGTCTAGGGACATTAGTTGGGATTAAAGGAAGATTTTATGGGAGTCCTGATGAATATCATCCAAAGTATTTATTTCTAGAAAAATGTGCAAAGGGCAGACTTTTATATGGCTATTGGCAAAATAAAGATTATATTAAGCATAATAAGTATATCTATATTGTCGAGGCAGAGAAAGGAGTATTACAACTTGCAACTATGGGGTTCAGAAATGCAGTAGCTATTGGTAGTAAAACTATTAGTAAAGCACAAATAGAGCTTATTACAAGGACAGGATGTACTCCAGTATTCTGTTATGACAAAGATGTTGATATAGAAGAGTTAAAGCATATTGCAAATGAATTTGTGGAAGGAGTTGATGTATATGCTTTGATTGATAATGATGACCTATTGGATGAAAAAGAAAGTCCCACTGATACTCCTGAAAAATGGGAACACATGTATAAAAATAATATGGTGAAGTTAAGGTAATTGATATGGAATTGACAAAAAAGGATAAGGCTTATTACAAAGCAGCTAAAGAAGCTAGTGAGTTGAGTGATTTTAATAGAATACATATTGGAACAGTCGTTGTCCATAATCATCAAATCATTTCAAGCGGCTGCAATCAGACTAAGAGCCATCCAATTCAGAAGATCTTGAATAAAGAAAGATACCAGGAAGATAAGGGGCATATGCTTCACAGTGAAGTAAGTGCTTTGCTTCCGTTGTTGAATAATAAAGATATTAACTGGAAAAAGGTTGAGCTTTATATATATAGAGAATATCAAGACGCAAGGCTCGCTCCTTGTAGACCTTGTGCATCTTGCCAAAAACTAATTAGAGAACTAGGAATCAGGCAGATACATTATACGATGAAAGATAGTTTTGTATCTGAGACATTTGTATGAAAGGAACAAATAATTATGAGCCAAAACAGTTATGATGATAGATGCTTATGCAAGAAGTGCTTTATTAAATTAAATAAGCCATCAAAGAAAGAGATTAAACGTATTGTCTTGTCATATAACAAGGAGCAATGCGAGTATTGTAAAAGAATGGACTTTATTGTTGAATACATTGAGGATGGTGATTAATTATGTATGTTTGCAGAGACTGTTGTAACTTTTTTCAATGGCCCAAACAATATGTTGATAAGCATGGACTAGATGAGCCTCCTTACGAGAGATATTACGGTTGTCCAAGATGCGGGGGTGCTTACAGTCATGCGCCAGAATGTGCATTGTGTGGGAATTTTATTGCGGGAGAATATGTTGAATTAGCTGATGGTGAAGTTGTCTGTGAAGATTGCTATTCAGTTCATAATAATTTGGAGGACGATCTATGAATGGCATTCCAAGTACAGAATTTATTTGGAAAACAATTTGCACTGGCAATGATGTGTATTTCATAACATCTAAAAGAAGTAGAGATTGTTATTATATTTATAAATCAATGAATGATAAAGCTCAAAAGCTCGGAAAGGATGAAGATCCTAAAGAGTTAGAGCAAAAATATATTAAGGAGGATTAATGTTGACAGACGAAAATAAGATTGCAGTATTTAAAAAGCTACTAGATGAATTTGAGACAGATGAAATGCGTTTATATTGTGAAGATATGATTAAGCAAATTCCTGATTATATTTTTGAAATGCCTAGTAGCACGACAGGAAAGTATCATAATAAAACACAGTGCCTCCCACATGGACAGATTTATCACATTATTATGTTTGGCACAATTCTTAATTACAGACTTGGTTTAAAGTGTAATCAAGAAAAGTTTAAGTCTCCAGAGCAAAGAGATGCTATGAGATGCGTTCCAATCTTTCATGATGCGTTAAAGTGCGGTTGGGATGGCGGTACTTATACAGTACATGAGCATCCTATTCTTGCGGCAGAGTGGATTAAAACGGCAAAAGTAGAACATGATATTAGTGAGAAGGTTAAAGAAGCAATTGCGGGTATGTGTGCAGCTCACTCTGGACAATGGACAACATCCAAGAAGAGTAAAGAGATTCTTCCAGAACCAAGCAATGCCATGGAGGTTGTAATTCATGAATGTGATTATCTAAGTAGTCGTTCTGACATTGATATGACCATTCCTGAGTATTTAAATGATATTTTTGTTGACGAGCCAGTAAAGTTTGATCCAGATTATATTCTATCTTTTGGAAAGTATTCTGGGACAAAACTTGTAGACGTATATAAAAAGTATCCAGATTATGTGGACTGGATGGAAGAAAATATTCATCGCAGAGATGTATTAAATCAAATTAAAGCTATGAAGGAGGAACTAAAGAATAATGAAGGTTGAGGTACTTTGCGGAGGAAGCATTGAAAAGGCGTTTAAGGAACTTGGTATAGATTTTACTACAACATACTCTGGTGATCTATATAAGGTCTGTGAAATTGATAAGAAAGATATTAAAATGATGGAGAATTACGAAGGAGAGTGGCTCGATAATTGGGGCTGGTGGAGATTCACAACAGGGTCTAACCTTGGGACTCCTTATAGTTTTATGAAGATTAATGGTCATGAGATTATTTGCTGGGAAAGAGATGATCATTATAATGATGAGTATGATACTCTTCTAGATTATATGTGTGATGAAATTGGTGCTTCGCAGCCTAGAAATGTGTGTGCTCTAGCAGTTGATCTGGCTCGTGCAAATGGTATCTCGATGGCTGAACTGTTTAGTATTTATCAGGGGTGATTAAAATCGGTACAAATTTTTATTTAATGACAAATAATAAGGAACTTGCAGAGAAATATGCTCCAAATTCTTATGAGCTAACGGATGAGCCTTATTTTGGATATGAAATTCATATTTGCAAAACTAGTTATGGATGGCTTCCATTGTTCCAAGCTCACAAGAGCGGAATTAGATCTGTAGAAGAATATAAAGCAGCATATGATACTGGCGAATTTCGTATATTTGATGAATATCACACGGAATACAACTGGGGAGCTTTTGACGAACTAGTGCTAAAATTTAATGGCGGCATCTTGGGAGTAAAGGCACCAGAGAAAAATGTACAAGATAAAACCACTAGATGGCATGATGATAATATGCCAGAATATCTCCCAGTTAGTCATATCCCAGGAAGTAAGCAGAGTTATAAGTACGATTATGGCTATGATGATTATTTTACAGACGAAGAAGGATATGAATTTACTGAGCATACTTTCTTTTAGTGGAGGTTAATTATGAAGATTATTTCATATGGAGTTATTAAACCAGAGACAAAGATTTGCGGATATTGTGGCGCAAAATTTGAGTATACAAAAGCAGATGTTAGAAGTTTTTATAAAAGCTCTGAAGAAGTAACTTGTAAATTTGTGTGTTGCCCTGTGTGTGATAAAATTATTATGCTTGGGGATGAACCTATTAAAAAAGCATATCAGTAAAAAATATATGGCTCCTGGGCAACTGGGAGCCTTTTTTCTATTGACAATACAAAATTATTGTGGTATTATAGAGCTGCAAAGAAAGGATGTGGACATGTGAAATATAAATTACTTGGAAACAATGACACAAGAAATATTATAAAAACAGTATTAAACAATAGAGGGATTGATGATTATGGTAAGTACCTACAGCTATCAGATAATTGCGCTGATTATTGTAATAATTTAGATAATGTAAATGAAGCAGTAAAATGTTTTGATTATCATTTTTGTAATAAACATATGATTGCAATTTTATCTGATGTTGATACTGACGGCATATGTAGTGCAACTATTATGTCCCAATATATTAAGCTAATGGACGAATACTATCCGGTTTCTATTATTGTACACAAAAGGAATAAAGCTCATGGTTTAAATGCATGGGATTTTGATATTCCAGACAATACAAAATTATTGATTATTCCAGATGCTGGCTCAAATGATATTGATGAATGCAAAGAACTTATTGATTCTGGGATTGAAGTGATTATTTTGGATCACCATATGGTATCAACAAAAGAAGAAAATCCTGCTATTGTAGTTAATAATCAGAGTTCTGACAATTATCCTAACAAAGAAGCATGCGGAGCTCACGTTACATATAATTTTCTACAAGCATTAGATGATTATTATTGGAATGATTTTTGCGAAGAGCATTTTACAGATTTAGTTGCATTAGCAGATGTTTCGGATGTCATGTCTATGAGATCATTTAATACTCGTGCAATGGTTAATTATGGCTTTGATCATATTGAGAACAAAATGTTTAAAGTTATTATTGAAGCACAGGAATTCTCTATGAAGGGTGTTGTGTCACCATTTACAGTGGCATTTTATGTGACTCCTCTGATTAATGCATTTTTGAGAACAGCCACATATGAGGAACGTGAGCTCTTAGTTAAAGGATTTTGTGAAGATGAATCTGAGACTTTTGAATATATTAAGCGTGGAGAAAGTTTCCCAATTGAAGAAGATATTTATCAGCATTGCGTGCGAATGATGAAGTCATATAAGGGCAAACAAGACAGAGCTAGAGATAAAGCATACAAGACATTAATGGCTTCTAATGATTATTCTAATGATAAAGTTGCTATTGTAGATGCAACAGGAGAACTAAATTCAGCATATACAGGGCTTGTTGCAATTAAGATGTCTGAGGCGCTGAATAAGCCTGTATTACTTGTTAGAGAGACAGATAATGGATTCGCTGGAAGTGGTAGAGCTTTTGATTACTGCCCTATTGAAGACTTCAGAGAGCTTGTTGATGAATGTCCAGAATCTACATTGGCACAGGGGCATGCTAGTGCTTTCGGGACTTGTTTAACAGATATTAATAAAGCAAGGAACTGGTTTAATATAGAGCTCGAAGATGTATCTTTTAACAAAGTTTATGCTGTAGATTTTGTTGTAGATGCCGCAGACATGATGGTTGCATGGTGCCAAGAGTTGGATCAATACAAGACAGTATTTGCTCATGGAGTAGATGAACCTCTATGGATGATTCATAGTCTACATATCTCTACTGAGAATGCAAAGATTGTAGGAAAGAATCATGATACGATGCAATTCTATGATAAAGATACAGAAATGAAATATATTATGTTTAAGTGTAATGAATCTAATGAAGTATTTGATTGGCTGGATAACAGGCTTGATGACGAATCTATTGACATTGATATCATTGGCACATTAGGAGTCAATGTGTATGAAGGTCATATGACAGCCCAGGTCACAATTAAAGATTGTGAAATTGTTTAAGGAGGAAACTATGAAAAAGAAATTTATTGTATTATTTTTAGTAGCTATTATCACAGTATCTTTAGTAGGTTGTACATCTGAAGGCTCTAAGGATTACACAAATAGAACCAGTGGTCGATTAATTCAAACAACAATGTCTGATTTGTATTATGACGCAAACACAAAAATTGTATATATCATGTTTAATGAATGCGCTGGATATTCTGGGTATGGATATATGTCGGCTTACTATGCACCAAATGGACTGCCTTATATTTATAATGTTCAAACTAACGAGCTAGAAGAGATCTCGGAGACGGATAACTGAAGGAGGGCAGAACGATGACAATTACATACAAATGTGACTTTTGTGGGCGAGAGTTCAAAACCAAAAGAGAATGCGCAATCTGTGAGATATCTCACATATCATATGAAGATGCAGTTAAGAATATGATAATGGCTTACGGCAAGGATCCATGCAGATATTGCGAACATTCATACTATGTATACGGTATCGATGGAGATTGCAAGTATAGAGAATGCAAGTATAGAGAATGCAAGCAAGATAATAACTGCTGTAATTTCATTCCGACAGAGCCATTTCAGGACAAGAGTATTTATGATGTATGAAAGCAAAATTTGCAATGAAAACAATATAAAGGGAGAAATTAACTAATGAATAAAACTGAAATTCTAAATGCTAAAATTTCTAGTACTAAACTTGGAGAAGAACATGGTTGCTTAACTGCAATGCTTTACCTTGATGGCGAAGGATGGGGATGTGGCTTTGGCGGCTATCGTCTAGACCATTGGTTTGCAGAGGTCGGAGAGCATTCTTCTTCTGACGGATATGGTGCAATTATTGAGCTTATGAAGACGCTTGAAGTTTCATCTTGGGAAGAACTGAAAGGGCAGTATGTGCGTGTTGAAATTGACAAATATGGAGCAGGTAAGATTCACAGAATTGGACATCTTATGAAAGATAAGTGGTTTTCTTTTAAAGAATATTTCGATGCAGTAAAGGAGAATAATTAATATGAAAGAAATGATTTATACAAATCATCAACAGGAAGCAGAGCAACTAGCTGCTGGTACATTCTTAGGATATAACTATTACATTCTAAGTTTTGGGACACATCCTTGTGCTTATGTTGAGATCCCAAGAAATAATAAGTATTTTAGAAAAGATTATGACGATATTCCAGTTTATCCTCATGGTGGATTTACTTATTCAAGTGACCATCTTGCGACAGTAGATCATATAGGATGGTTCATTGGATGGGATTATGCTCATGCAGGAGATTATTGTGGGTTCATGGCTCCATCTTTAAACGAAGGATCTCAACAATATACAACAGTGGAAATGGTTGAAGATTGTAAACAGGTTATTATGCAGATTGAATATTTGAATATAAACGAGGAGGCTTAAATAATGGGTTATGCAATTTGTTTAATTATTGGAGTTCTTATAGGAATGGTATTAATGGCATTGCTAAATGTTGACAACACAGATGATGATAATGATAATGACTTTGGGAGTGGACTTGTGTGAAAAATAATATCTGGTGGACAGTGGCAATTCAAAATGCCGTAAATGTAATTTGCTTTACAGCACTTGCTATTGTTTTTAATAAATGGTGGATTGTATTATTCTCTATTCTCTTTTTTTCTTACGTTCAGACAGAACCCAATAAAACTCATAAATATTTTAGAATATGTGATAAATGTGGAAAACGTAGCGAATATGCAGATAGTTACAACGATGCATTAGATAAGGCTAAAGAAGCAGGTTGGATGTATGTAGTTGATGGGAATAAAGATTATTGCCCTGAATGTATTAACAAGGAGTGATTTTATGTGGGAAATTAAGCATCAAGCAATACTTGAGACATCCGAGCAATGTTGTCGTGACTGTAATATGAAATATTGGGAAGCTTGCACAGGTATTACAACGTGTTTTAACGGGGTTAAGGGATGTGAAAAAGCATTGCGTGAATATAAAAAAAGAATTGATCAATTGACCAACGAGTAAGGAGACTTTAATGAAAATTTTAGTAAACGAAATGCCATCGTTTCCAATGGACTGTCCTCATGCAGAAATAGAGGGCAATATTGAATATCAATGGTGACATTGCAATTATGGTGGTATTTGTTGTAAAAGTACTAAAGATTGCCCATTCTTCATGAGCTTTGAGGATTATCAAAACACACCAAGGGTATGTATTAATTGGACACTTGGTCTATGAAGAGAGGAGTGTAAGATGCTTAAAGCAGCAGTAACAGCTTGTAATGATTGGAAGGATTTAATTGAACAGATAAAAGGAGAAAATAATCATATGGATTTTGAATTTAATGTTGGAGATTATGTAGAGACTTCTAATGGAGCGGTTGGCTTTATAACATATGTTTACTGTACTGGTCGTTTTAGATGGATGTGTGTAAAAGGTGATAATGATCTCCTAGAAGGAAGCGAATATATCTCTTCTGTTGTAAGTACAACATCAAAAAATTGGCGTAGAATTGGTAAATATGATTTTACTAAGAAAGACTTAAATCAAATTGAGCATTGCATTTCTACTACTTCATTAACAATGCTTAGTAAAATTAATGAACTTGTAAATGCCGTTAACGAACTGAGAGAGAAAAGTATTAACAAATAAAATTAGAATTTTATCACACAAACTAATGGAGGTAGATAACGTGAGTGTAGTAGTATGCAAAGTAAACAAAGACAAGATTGAGATGGCTTCTGATTCTATTGTTGTCAAAGGATGGACAAAGCTTAATAATGCACAAAATAAAGTCGTAAAGATGATGAAATATAATGATATGATTATTGGTGGATGTGGTAATGCAGATGAAATTAGCTTGTTCTTTCACTATATGAAAACACATACTATTGAAGCCATGGATGAAAAGAGTGTGTTGGATTTTGCTATTGAGTTTAGAAGATGGAAGAACGATTTAACAGGAGATAATAGCTTTGTTAATCCATATATAATTGCATACAAAGGGAAGGCATTTGCAATTGAAAGAATGTTAGTATTCCCAATAGATGATTATTATGCAATTGGTGCAGGCGAAGACTATGCGAGTGGAGCATTATATATGGGAGCAACGTCCAAAGAAGCAGTTAAAGCTGCATGTGAGTTATGTGCAATGGTATGTGAACCAATTATGTGTGAATCGATTCCACGATAATAAAAATTATATTTTGAGTATAGGTGAATAACATGAACGAAATGTGTGGAGATAACAGATTTGAAATTATTGCAAGAGCAAAGAATCATCTTCTTGATAAGACTAATATCGCTACAAGCCAAGACGAAATGAAAGTTATTGATAATTTCTTGTTTCGTTGTTGGCAGATGGGATGGTTTGATAGATATGATGATTTTTCAGAGGATTAAAGCAATTTTTAGTAAACGGTTATTTTGGAGAAGGAAACTATGCAGAGAATGTTACTATGTAGATTCTATAAGCAACAATAGCCCATGTCATGTTTGTAAATCTGGAAATAAATTCAAATTAAGAGAGGAGCGATAACATGTTTACTGCATTGCGTTTTAAAATTGCAGAATTAAGGAACAATAGGTTTGTCAAGAAATACAAAAAGAAATGGCCTGATTATGTTGATGATGAATATAACTGTGGCCCTTATAAGTTCATTTGGGGAGTTAAGTCTCAGGACTGTTTTATTGCTGGTGATGCTAATATCTATACTATGAATGATATTGATATTGATTTTAATAGGCTAACTGGACAATATGAACTTGGTGTTGAAACAATTTATTGGTTTAAGAGTAAACAGGCTGAATATGAATACTACAAAGAATTATTAGATAAGTTTACACAATATATGAATGATAATAGTCTTGATACAACACAAAATTATAATCCTATATTTTTGAATTTCGAGATTAATTTTAGAGCAGATACTATTGAAGAGCTTTATATCCAATTTAAAATTTTTGTTATTGGATATTGTGCAGTGTTAGAGGAGTTAAATGACGATGACTGCGGATAAATTTGAAATACTAGGAAGATATGTAATTAAATTTATTTATTGTATTAAGATATATGATACACAGAACCCATCAAGAAGTGTTGAAATTGAAAGTCCAATGAGTTTTTCATTATCTAGTGATATTGATCACTATAGTGTTAATGAATACAATTTTGCAAAAACTTTTTATTGGGAAGAATTGTTTGCTAAAGGTACTTGTGTAGTAATTGATGCTCAAATATGGGATAAAAAAACTGGTAGAACTAGAAGAATTAAATATGATTTGATTAATAAGATGGAGGTAATAAATAATGAAATATGATCCAATTATTAGTAGCAACATACAACCAACTGACGTAAAGATTTATGTTGAAAATGACATCCCGTATCTAGACTATACTGGCACATGTTATATGAGCGATGGGTGCAAGTGTAAGGTTCATATTCCAAAGGTCGGACTGACTCTTACAAACATTAAATCAGAAAGCGACACATGTTATGATTATTCGGGGCATGCGAAGACAATCCTTCCGTGGTTTCAACTTTACGCATGCGGTGATTATTTGTTCACATTTGAAGTTATTGAACGTGAAGTTTCTAAGAAACAGCTAGAGAAAGAGCTCGGATATAAGATTAATATTAAGGAGGAAACATAATGATTTCTAAGGAAACCTTTGTGCTAACTATGAATCGTCTTGAAAGACTTAATGAAAAGATGAATGCTGTAGATAGTGCGATGAAAGAGTTGGATGCAGATTTCTGTAGTTTTTATATCTTGGATATTTTCAACATTACATTAGATGTATTACAGGAAGCTATGCATGATAAAGAAGATTGGATTAGTTATTTTGCTTTTGAGTGTGATTGGCTTCAGAGCTTTTCAGTTGGTGATGTTACCGTTGATGATCAAGATATTGAAATTGACGATTGGGCAGATGTGTATGATTTTCTAGTTGATTGGTATAAGGAGGACAGCAATGAGTAAATTTGATGAAATTATACATTTAACAAATCAACTTAATGTTTATCGAGATGCATATTATAATCATAGCGTATCTTATGTTAGCGACAAAATGTATGATGATATGTTTGATAGATTAGTCCAGCTAGAAAAAGAGAATAATTTTTCACTTTCTAATTCTCCAACACATACTGTTGGCTATGAAGTAGTGGATGAGCTGCATAAAGTAAAACATGATCATTTGATGCTTTCCTTGGACAAGACTAAGAGCTGTGATGATCTTGTGAGTTTTGCAGGGCATAGAAAGGTTTGCCTCTCTATGAAGTTGGATGGGCTTACAATGTCAGTCAAATATGTTGGCGGGGGGCTGGTTAGTGCAGAGACTCGTGGAAATGGTGTTGAAGGAACTGATGTGTTACATAATGCTAAAGTAATGGTTAATCTTCCTCAAACTATTGATTATAAAGGTACTCTTGTTATTGATGGTGAGTGTATTATTCTACGAGATGATTTTGAGAAGATTAACAATAGTCTTCCTGAAGAAGAAAGATATGCAACACAGCGTAATCTTGCAAGTGGTAGTTTAACGCTATTAGATAGTAGTGTTGCCGCATGGCGTGGACTGAGATTTTATGCATGGAGTGTTATTGAAGGAAGCACTGGAAGTTTTTCAGATGATATGTTTTTACTAAGTAATCTAGGATTTAAAACAGCGCCATTCCTTTTCCTTGCTAATGAAATGTCTAGTGAAGATTTTGAAGATATGACACAAAATTTAAAGAGTAGAGCTAATGAACTTGGTATCCCGATTGATGGTTGTGTTATAACATATGATGATATTCAATATGGATTAAGCCTTGGAAACACAGGGCATCATTTCAGAAAAAGTCTTGCTTTTAAATTTGAAGATGAAACTGCTGAGACTAGAATTACAGGTATTGATTGGAATGTTGGTAGAACTGGTGTTGTTGTTCCTACAGCTACTTTTGAAACGGTTATTCTTGACAACACAGAAGTTAGCAGAGCTTCTGTTCATAATCTCACAGTGATGAAGGCACTTGGTCTTACTAAGAATTGCACAGCTTATATTTACAAGGCTAATCAGATTGTGCCACAGATCCAGAGCTGTGAAGATGATGGTGATGGAGAAATTGATATTCCAGAAACATGTCCTTGCTGTGGTGAAACACTTGTAAGAAATATTTCTGATAATGGGACTGAAACATTAAATTGCGTTAATGAAAATTGCCATGCGAGACATCTTGCTAAGTTTACTCACTTTGTTAGCCGCAAAGCTATGAACATTGATGGTTTGAGCGAGAAGAGTCTTGAACAGTTAATTTCGCATGGATTTTTACGTAATTTTATTGATATTTATTACTTAAAAGATCACAAGAATGTACTTACACATCTATCTGGATGGGGTTCGAAATCAGTACAAAAGTTGCTAAATTCTATTGAAAAATCAAGAGATGTAAAATTAGAAAACTTTATTGTTGCACTTGGAATTGATGGAATTGGAACTTCTGCGGCGAAGACTATTGCAAATTATTTTAATAGTGATTTCATTGAGTTCAATAATTCTTTTTATAACAAGTTTGATTATACAAAGCTTAGTGACATAGGAGCTACAACTGCAAAGAATATTGACATTTATATGGCAAATCATTCAGAAGAAGTGTATGTATTAGCGCAAGAGATGCACTTTATTGTTCCAGAAGAATCAGCAGACAATTCTTTAGAAGGAATGAAATTTTGCATTACTGGGAGTTTTAGTGCATCAAGAGATGAGCTTAAGAAGCGCCTAGAGGCTAAAGGAGCAAAGTTTGTAAGTTCTGTAAGCAAGAATCTAGATGTTCTTTTCGCCGGAGAAAAGGCTGGCAGTAAGCTTACAAAGGCACAACAGCTTGGGATCAAAGTTTCTAATGAAGATGAGTTAATGAAAATTTTAAATACTTAAGTCATATATTGATGAATACAAATTTTAAGCGTATACTATAATTAAAATTTAAAAGGTTGGTGTTACAAATGAATGAAGAGATTATGTTCCTTGGAATGGATATTTGTAAAGAAATGGACATACTCACAAATCAACTGTTATGTAAGAGAGAATGCACAGGCATGAATGAAGGAGAGCTTGCAGCATATAAAATGGGGATCAAAAACACTTTAAGCTTATTGCAATCAACTGTTGAAGTTGGTACAAGTCATACAGTTGTTAATATAGCTGGACTAGACGATACAGAAGAACTAGATTTAGAAAGTCTAGTACAAAAATTATCAAAGTAAAATTTGGGGAGATTTATTCTCCCCATTTTTTTATTTACCCCCTCTTGACAAATACTAATTATATGCTATTATATATATGAAAACACAATACAAAATTATTGAGGGAGGGTCATAAAATATGGAATATACTAGAGAGGATTACATCCGAGCAATCGAATCATGTGTTGGAGATGATCTTAATCAATGTGATAATTGCCCATTGAGAGATAGCAAACATTGTGACATTGATATGCTTGGTGCCGCAGCAATGCTAGAGGATGATGTTAAGCAAATTAAAAAATTAAAAGATATTATTGATGACCTTATTAATAATATTAATGACTTAATTGGAGGGACAAATTATGGAAGAGAATAAGAAACAAAATGCTAGTCTAATGGTAACTACTATTGATAAAGATGGTAAATATCATCTTTCATACATTCCATTACATGTTGATGAAAAATTACTTGATGAAATTCTAAAGAACGGGCTGAACGCAAACATTGAAGCAATTAGTTTTGATCTTGATTGTGATGATGGAATGTTTTGGGAAGATATGTGGAAAGACTTGAAAGGAATTTCTTAAATGGCATTTATTATTATTATTAGTATTAGTATCATACTCATTTCTATATGTGTAGTATGGTTTTTTAGTACAATTGCCGCTTGGCGCAGCTGCCCAAATGATTCTACAAAAATTTCATTTAATACTTTTATTAAATTTTACAATATTGCTCCTGATAAATGGGAGCTTAGAGAAGATTATGTAAAAAAATTATTTAAAAGAAACGGAATGTCTAGTGGCTTTTATGAGAAAAAAAGTTTCTATTTTCCTTTTAGAGATTATTTAAAATATCAATCTTGGTATAATAAAAAGATAAAAGAAAAACAGCAAAATTATGACAATGAAGTTTTAACACAACTAATTGAAGAAGTTAAAAAAGAATTAGATGAATACAATGAGAAGGGTTTGAAGTAAATGAAACTATTTGTTGTCTCAGATGTGCATTCTTATTTTACTGAAATGAAACAAGCTCTTGATAAAGCTGGTTTTGATCAAAATAATCCTGAGCATTTGTTTATAGGATGTGGGGATTATTTCGATAGAGGCAATGAGTCACAACAGATGCTTGATTATTTATTGCAACTTCCTAATAAAGTATTAGTGCGAGGCAACCATGAGGATTTAATGCGATACATGTGTGACAGGGGATATCCGTTGAGTCATGACACGTCAAATAGAACTGCACATACAGCATATGACTTGGCTTCTAATACTAGTGATTGGAAAGTTATTTGTTCTATTGCATATAAGAAACTAAAACCATTGTATGATGAAATGGTCGATTATTTTGAAACAAAGCATTATATTTTTTGCCATGCATGGATACCCAGGGGTAAAGATTGGAGACACGCTAAAAATTCTGCTTGGGAATCGGCAAGATGGGCTAACCCATTTGTGGTAGCTGAAGTAGTTGGGAATAATACTGGTAAAATTATTGTTCATGGACACTGGAGTAATTCTTATTATTGGTCTATTAAAAATGATCTTTCTGAATATGGGGATGATGCATGCTTCGATATTTGTGAACATAATGGATGTATAGGGCTTGATACATGTACTGCTCTCACTCATAGAGTTAATGTACTTATTCTAGAAGATGAACTATTAGACTATTGACAATTAGTGTATTTTTGCTATAATAACAGTACAAAATTATTGCGAGGTGATATTGATGTCAAATGAATATAAGGATTATCAACAGGAATCCAGACAAGAAAACAAACGTCTAATTGAAAAGTATCCTTTTCTTATGATTAAGAATAATGATGTTTGCCCATGGTGCCAACAGGGCGATTACGAGTACACATGGCTCGATGATATGCCAGATGGATGGAGAATAGGGTTCGCAGAAAAGATGTGTGACGAGCTTCTAGAGGCTCTAGGAGAGTATGCCGACCAATGGATCATTTATCAATTGAAAGAAAAGTATGGAAGATTAGTGATTTACCATTGTGGAATTCCTAGAGATGTATATGACAAAGTAGATAATATCATTATGAAATATGAAAAGATTAGCGAAAAGACTTGTGTTATATGTGGCGCTCCTGGAGTTATGAGAAACAGTGGATGGATACTGCCATATTGTGATTCATGCTATGAGAAGAGGATAAAAAATGTCTAATATTATTAACAATTATGCCAGCACTATTGTTCAGATTTATCAGGATGTTATTGGCAACTATGAGCGCAATATAGATCTTATCAAGCAGATTGAAGGTGAGCTCAATGACCTGAACCATGAGATTGAGCTTTCTAGTCCTAAAAATGCTAGAGATGGGTACAAGATGTACAAAGAGATTCGTGAGCTAAGAATTAAGCGGAGACAAGCTAAAGAAGAAAATGAGCTCATGAAAGATATGTATGAATATCTTAAAGGACAAAATGCTCAGAATTTTAAAAACAAGATTCAGCAGCTTCAAGGAAGCTCTGTAAAACTCAGAGAAGTTCAGGAACATAGGACATACACTCCAAGACAGCGTAATGATCTTACTATTACGAACAAAACAAGTACGGCATATAAGCCATTTGAGCAAATGTTGGACGATTTCAATAAAATTAAAATTACATCTAAAAAAGGTAAACTAAAAAAGTAACTATAACAATACAAAATTATTGACGAGGTGATAAAGATGAGTAAGAAAACTTGTGCATATTGTAAAGCTCGCCGTGATGAGACAGAGATGGGTTATGTAAAAAAGTCTTGCAAACATAGGACATATTATTGTAATGAAGCGGAGTATAATCTTGCAATGGAACGTAAGAAGAAAAGAGAAGAAAACAAGAAGAAACAGATGATGGAAGATAGGTGAATTTAATTGGAATTAACTGATGGTCAGAAGAAAGGGCTAGAAATTGCTTGTCAGAGATATAAAGAGCACAAGCCGTATACTGTTATTGCAGGGTTTGCGGGCTCAGGCAAAAGTTTCTTAGTGCAATACATTATTAAAGAACTTAAGTTAAAAGATAATGAAGTTGTATTTGCTTGTTTCACGGGCAAAGCCGCTTTGGTTCTTAAAGAAAAGGGCAATAAAAATACAATGACGGCACATAAGCTCCTATATCACTCAGAAGAATTAGAAGACGGAACATATCTTCATACTCCAAAGACCAAACTTGACCACAAATATAATCTTATTGTTGTAGATGAAGCCAGTATGCTTCCGCAAGAAATGATTAATTTATTGTTGTCGCATCATATCTATACTATTTTTCTTGGAGATCCTGAACAGCTCCCACCAATCTCTGGGGAACAAACTATCTTGGATAAGCCTCATGTGTTCCTTAACGAGATTGTGCGGCAAGCTCTTGACAATCCAATTATTAAACTTTCTATGGAAATTCGCAATGGCAATAAACTGCATTATACAACTTCAGACAAAAGATGTCGTATTCTTCCTAGAAGCAAGGTTTCAGATCAAATGCTTATTGGAGCCGACCAGATTCTTTGCGGCAAAAATAAAACCAGAAATGAACTTAATTATTATATGAGGAAGCTTATTTTTGGAGATAAGTATAATGACGATCCAGTTGAAGGGGATAAAGTTATTTGCCTGAAAAATAGCTGGAATAATGTAAATAGTCTTGGAAATGAACTTGTTAATGGTACTATTGGGACTTTGCGTAATATTTCTATTCTAGAAACGCCACCTTATGGAAAAGTGCTTTACGCAGATTTTGTTTCAAACGATGGTGGAGTTTATAAAGACTTAAAGATAGACTACCAGTTGATTACAACTGGCAAACCTACTATAAACTCTGATAATTGGAAGAAGTTTGCTGGGTATCCTAAGTTATTACAATTTGCTTTTGGTTATGTAATCACTTGTCACAAAAGTCAAGGTTCAGAGTTTGATAGAGTTGTGGTATTTGACGAAGCATTTGGTGATGCAGACGAACGTAGAAAATGGAGATATAGTGCTGTGACAAGAGCCGCTAAACAATTGGTTTTGGTAAAGTAAACAATACAAAATTATTTGAAAAGGAGGGGAAGATACGGATGGGGAAAGTTACTTGGACGAAAGAACAAGAATTGTATCTAGAAAAGTTATATTCGCAATATCTCCCATTAAAAGATATTGTTGAAAAAATAAATGAATTCTCTGGTATTGTTCGGACATATACGGCGGTTTCAAATAAAGCTGTTTCTATGGGGCTAACTAAAAAATATATAAAGAAGAACAATGCTCATTTTGAAGCAATTTATCAAAATTACAATTGGTATTACGATATGTTTGTCGAGCAAGGGTTAAATCATGACGAAATGGCAAAAATAGCTGGTTGCACAAAACGAGTAATAGAAAAATGGGGGCAAGAAAAGCATCATATAGATACATATACTAGGATGAAAAATAAACAAATAAATTTACAACAACACGATTTAATCATTGGTTCTTTGTTGGGGGATGGACACATTGATAAAAGAGAAGATTCCCCATTATTTATTGTCAGTCATGCAGAGAATCAGAAAGATTATTTGTATTATAAATACGGAATTATGAAAGAATTATGTGAGATGACTCCAACAAAATATCATGGGAAGCAAGAATATTTAATAGTAAATAGTGTGTGTAATTGTCAAGACTTTTATAGATTTAATACTAGAACATATTATTCATTAAAGCCATTTCGTGACATGGCAAGAATAGATCTAATACACAACCTTAATGAATATTCGTTCTCTATCTGGATGTTAGACGATGCCCACTGTGATGTAAAAGGGTATTGGGAATTATGTGCCCCATTGGAGACAGATTTTGAAAGGAAAGAGTTAATATCATTTCTTCAAAATAAATTTGGTATAATGGCAATTCAACAAAAAGACAATAGATATTTTAGATTTCATGCAGAAGACTCTTTCAAGATTACTAGAATGATATTAAGTAACCTCCCACATAATTTAGATATTGTACAAGATAAAATATTGTCTAAAAATAAATATCGTGTATTAGGAGGTGAAAAAAATGAGTTTCGTTAATCTTCATGTTCATAGTGCTCAAGGGTCACTTCTTGATTCAATTCTGACCGTAAAACAAATTGCTCAATATGCTAAAGATAATGAACAGCCAGCAATTGCTCTGAGTGACCATGGTTATATGTATGCGTCATTAAATCATGTTCTTGAATGTCAGAAACTTGGTATTAAACCTATTACAGCATGTGAAATTTATGAGTGCGATGATCACTTGTTAAAAAATGATACAAAAGATAATGTACAACCAAGATATCATTTATTGTTAATTGTGAAAAACCAAATCGGAAAAGATAATTTATTCAAGATAGTGTCAGAAGGTTGTACAAATGGCATGTATAAAAAGCCAAGAGTGTCAGTTCAATGGATCAAAGACAATAATTTGGGAGAAGGTATTATTTGTCTTACTGCATGTCAAGCAGGGCGATTGGCGAAATATCTCGATGCTGGAATGTATCAAGAAGCAGAAGACTTTATTGATCTCCTTAAAGATACATTTGATTATGTAGCATGTGAGATCCAGTCACATCCAACAGAATCTCAATTAAAATCAAACACTCTTATTTGGAAATTTGCAGCTCATCTCAAAATGCCATATGTAATAACTACAGATGCGCATATGTTGAGAGCAGACCAATTAGATACACATTCAGTATTTGTAGAAATTGGAGAAGGCAGAGAGGCAGGAGAGATTTATACTGGATGCCATCTTCAAAATGAGGATGATATTTATAAGTACCTTGGTGATTGGAACCTAGATAGAGTGATTCAGCAAGGTATTGACGAAACTGTTCATATCGCTAATATGGTTGAAGACAATATTGATTATGAACTCAATAAAGGTACAATTATGCCTCCTGCGCACATTCCAGAAGGATATACCGTAGAATCTTACTTTAGATACTTAGTTTATTCTACGTTTGACAAGAAGTTTGGCTATATGTCTCAAGAAGAACAAGACATTCGCAGAAAAAGAATTGAATCTGAAATTCCAGTTTTAAAAGAGCTTGACTTTCTAAATTATCTATTAATTCAATATGAATTCTGTAACGAATGTGATAGGAGAGGAATCCCAAGAGGATACAGTCGTGGTTCTGCTGCAAATTGTCTTTGTGTTTTTATGCTAAATATTACTCAGATAGATTCTGTAAAATACGATTTGGATTTTACAAGATTTGCTAACTTGGGACGTAAAGGATCAGCAGCAGATATTGATTTGGATATTTCAAAAGCTAGGAGACAAGAAGCAATTCAAGTCTTATGTGATATTTTTGGACAAGACCACGTTGCACCAATGGCTACATTTAATACTCTCAGCACTAAAGTAGCTATTGGTGACATTGGAAAGGTATTGAATGACAAACAAGACAGTCCATATTTTGGGCAAATTCCATACAGTTTGAGGAATGAAGTAACTAAAATGATCCCTACGATTAAAACATTAAATGATCTTGGGGAATCAGAAGACAAAGATATGCTACTTAAAGATCTTATTGGTAAAAATGAAAAGCTTGATAGCATTTATAAACAATTTCCATTATGGTTTAAATATGTTATGGAACTTGAAGGACTTCCAAAATCGAGATCCCGTCACGCAAGCGGAACCCTATTAACTCCACAACCCATATTGCATTATGCTCCATTATGTTTAGACAATGAAAAGCATATTATGGCGCAATTTGAAATGCATATATGCCAAGATACCGATGGTGGTATGGGTCTTGTGAAGGAGGATGCCCTCGGATTGGAAACATTAGACATCCTTGATGCTGCTTTAAAAAATGCTAATTTAACATGGCAAGACGTTGACATTAATCATTTAAATATTGATGACAAAAAAGTATTCAAAGATATATATGCTTCTGGGAACACTGTTGGAGTATTTCAATTTGAAAGTGCTGAGGCACGAAATATGAGTATTGCTGCTCATGTTGACAATATTGAGGACGTTATTGCCATAAATGCAAGTAATCGTCCCGGAACAAAAAATAGCTTCCCAGATTATTGCAAGAATAAATTGTGCCCAGAGTCTATTCAGTGCATACATCCAGATTTAAAAGAATTATTTTCAAAGACATGGGGAATTCTTTTGTATCAGGAAGACTCGCTCCATTTACTTGCATATGCTGGTTTTGATGAAGTGTCGCAGGATACTGGGCGTAGAGCCATTGGTAAAAAAAAGAAAGATGTTATGGTTTCTTTGTATGAAAGATTCCATGATGGTCTTGTAAAAAAACAATGGACGGAGCAACAGATTGAAGAAGTTTGGGCTTTGCTTGCGAAACAAGCAGAGTATAGCTTTAATCGTGGTTAACATAATGGCCCCTTATATTGGTAACAATATATTGAACACCGAATATGCGGGAACATCCTTAGAGCCTTACATACCAAAGTGTAATAATTGTAAGGATTGGATAATCCGCAGAGATAGCGTAGAAATACGAAGCTCTCAACGACTACCAAGGTGTGTCTCAATGAGATAATGGTATAGTCTAATCCCTATCAAATACTGCGAAAGCAGGGGTATTAATGCATGCTGTTGCTTATAGTCTATTATCGTATCTTACCGCATGGATGAAGGTTTATTATCCTGTGCAATTCATGACAGCTCTTTTAACTGCAAAGTCAGATAACACTTCAAAACTTAGTGTTATTATTACAGATTGCCATAGAATGGGAATTAAAGTACTTCCTCCTAGAATTAACGAATCTGAATTTTCTTTTAAGGGGAAGCCAGAGACAAAAGAAATCTTATTCGGATTTGGTGCGATCAAAGGCGTTGGAGAATCTGTAATTGAAAAAATTATTGAAAATCAACCTTATAGTGGTTTTAATGATTATCTTTCCAAAGTCCAGGACAAAACTGCTACAATTGCTTTAATTAAAGCAGGTGCATTTCCTTCGTCTAATAAAATGAAATTAATGCAAAAGTACGCAGCGTCATTGTTCCAAAAGAAAGAATATACTCCAGTTAAAACTTATGGGACAAAAGCAAAATTACTTCTTGATTGGAATATTAATGTAGACGATTATAAAATTGGAAAAAAAATAGACAAAGATGCTGTGTTGCAATTATATAACGCCAAGCGCAAAGAACAATTTGACGAAGAGCAAAAAGAAAAATATAGAAATCATATGCTTCAGTTTAAACAAAAGTACGCAGAAGATGAGTTCCTATGGGAATATCAAAGCTTATCAATGTTCTTAACAGAAAATCCATTGCAAGAAGGAATTGATCTCATTAATATGAATTGGGATAATGTTCCGAATGGAGAAAAAACAGTGGTGTTGTGTGTTATATCAGATATTAAGCGCAAAAAAGACAAGAATAATAACCAATTTGCTTATTTAGATTTAATTACATCAGATAGGATTCTTGAGGCAACAATTTGGAGCAAACAATTAAAAGACTATTTTGATTTAATTGAAAAGGGCAAGTGCCTAGCTATCCTTGGAAGAAAAGAAGAAGATCATTTATTTGTAGAAAAAGTTAAGCCTTATCAAACTTGGTTAAAAGCCATCAAACGTAAATATTCTAATTGACAATACGAAATTATTGTGCTATAATACAAACATGGAGGGAGGTGATTCCTGATGGATGAAACCAAGAAGACAGCTGATGAAATGACAAATGATGAACTAAGAAACGCAGTTGAAAAACAATTGAAGAAAGTACAAATGGCTGCTTTGCTAAGTGGCTCGAAAGCAATATGTGGCTTTGTTCTACAGTACATAGAAGAATTCCAGAAGCAATCGGGCAAGAAGTCAGCAAATGATTATAAGAGACTTATCAAAAAGATTACTAAATTCTGTGCAGTAAGCCTTGGTAAGGATATTGATGAAAATGGTAATGTTGTTGATAAGAAGAAAGATGCTAATTAATACAATACAAAATTATTGAATGAAGGAGAAGAATCAATGAAAGTAACATTAACAGAATGCACAGAAAATCCAGTACTTAGTATTGAACGTGCCGCAGCAAATTGCTATGATAGCCAGCCTACTGATGATGGAAAGATTATGAAGAGCTGCTATAATTCTGGGCATCAAAGTGTGCTAGAATTTGCTGATTTTACATTTCATATTGAAGGAATATCTAGAGCTACTTCCCATCAGTTAGTACGTCATAGAACTGCAAGCTATGCACAGAGATCTCAACGTTATGTATCCGAAGATGGCTTCCAGTATATCATTCCAGAATCAATTAAAAATAATGAAGAAGCTTTTAGATATTTTAAAAATGTTATGGCATTTGACAATAGTGCATATAACAGACTAATTACTCAGTATGACATTCCAAAAGAAGATGCACGTTCAGTACTACCAAATGCTTGCTCGACAGTTATTGAAGTAAAGATGAATGGGCGTGAGTTGATTCATTTCTGTAATGAGCGTTTGTGTTCAAGGGCACAGGACGAGATTAGAGAGCTTGCCAAGCAAATGAAGAAATGTGTTGCTGAATATAACGATAAATGTGCAGCTTTCGCACAGTTCTTAGTTCCAAAGTGTTATGCTCATCCGAAGTATCCTTTCTGTACAGAGCAAAAAAGCTGTGGGCTTGCTCCAAAGCTTAAAGATATTTATGAAGCTTATTATACTTCTATGATTAATAAAGGAGCAATTTAAATGAACAAGTTTAGAGTTGCAATTGACGTGGACAGTGTTCTAAACGACCTTATGGAGAAGACTATTGATCTATATAATATGAGACATGATACAACATTTACAGTTGATGATTTTAAAGAATATGACATTTATAAAGATCTTGATTTTGAAGATGCTAATGACTTTGTAAATCTTTGGGCAGAAAAAGAACTATGGGATTCTCTTGAACCCAGGGATGACGCACAGAGATGCGTTCAGCAGCTTGTTAATGCAGGATACGAAATCTACTTTGCAACTTCTACGGATGCAATTAATTACGAATGGAAGGTGCATTGGCTTGAAAATTATTTCCCAATGATCCCTGAAAATAATATTATGTGCATTCATAACAAAAATCTCCTTAATGTTGATGTCCTAATTGATGATTGCCCTAAACATCTTACATCTAACTCTTTATATTACAGAGTCTGTTTTGATTTCCCTTGGAATAGAACAATTCATGATGAAGTGTATGGTATTTATAGGGCACACAATTGGGAAGAAGTAGTTAATGCTGTTAATGAAATATATGAGTTTGATAATGCGAGAGGATGATTGATATTGAATGTAATTAAACGTGATGGACGTAAAGTAGAATTTGATAAAAATAAAATTAGGAATGCTATTCTAAAAGCATTTATTGATGTAGATGGTGACGAAACCCAATACTCAAAAGAAAAAGCGAGAGAGATCGCAAACTATGTTGAGTCATTAGACAAAGACATGTCTGTAGAAGAAATTCAAGATATTATTGTTAACAAACTTATGGCAAGCACTAGAAAAGATGTAGCAAATAATTATATTGAATATAGATATAAAAGAAAGCTTGTCAGAGAAAGTAATACTACAGATAAGAATATTCTAGAATTATTAGATGGATCTAATGATTATTGGAATAATGAAAATTCAAATAAAGATGCTAAGACTGCAACAGTACAAAGAGATTATATGGCTGGAATTTCAAGTAAAGACATTACAAGAAGATTCTTGTTGTCAAAAGATATTGTACAAGCGGATGATGAAGGAATTATACATTTTCATGATGCCGATTATTTTGCTCAACATATCCATAACTGTGATTTAATTGATCTAACAGATATGTTAAATAATGGGACGGTTATTAATGGGAAGATGATTGAAAAACCACATAAGTTTATCACAGCATGTACAATCTCAACTCAAATTATTACTGCTGTAGCTTCAAGCCAATATGGAGGATGCACAATTACATTGACATCTCTAGCTCCATTTGTTAGAGATAGCTTTAACAAATATGTTGAGAAATACAAAGCACGTGGATTTACAGAAGCAGAATGTAAAGAATATGCAGAAGAAGATACACGTATTGAAATTAGAGATGGAGTGCAAACATTTAATTATCAAATTAATTCAATGTCTACAACAAATGGGCAAGCTCCATTTTTATCTGTATTTATATATCTTGGAGAAACTGATGAATATAAAAAAGAGCTTGCTTTAATTATAGAAGAATTTTTAAATCAAAGAATTATTTCTATGAAAAATGAAGTTGGAGTTTATGTAACTCAGTCATTCCCAAAACTGCTTTATGTACTGGAAGAAGACAATATCTCAGAAAAATCTCCCTATTGGTATTTGACAGAACTCGCTGCAAAATGTACTGCAAAGAGAATGGTTCCAGATTATATTTCTGAAAAGAAGATGAAAGAATATAAAATTGATGCTAATGGTAATGGGCAATGCTATCCTTGCATGGGCTGTCGAAGCTTCCTAACGCCATATGTTGACGAGAATGGGAATCCTAAATATTATGGAAGATTTAATCAAGGTGTTGTTACAATTAATTTGCCAGACATTGCATTTTCTTCTGGTGGAGATTTTGATAAATTCTGGAGTATCTTTGATGAAAGAACTGAATTGTGTCATAGGGCACTACAATGCCGTCATGAAAGATTGAGTGGAACATTATCTGATATTGCACCCATTCTGTGGCAATATGGAGCTTTAGCTCGTTTACAAAAAGGTGAACCAATTGACAAACTTCTTCATAATGGATATTCTACAATTTCTCTTGGATACGCTGGGTTATATGAATGTGTAAAATATATGACAGGGCATAGCCATAGTGATGAAGGTATCGGAGAAGAATTTGGTCTGAAAGTTATGCAAGCACTTAATGACAAATGCAATCAATGGAAGAAAGAAGAAAACATTGATTACAGTCTATATGGTACGCCAATGGAATCTGGTACGTATAAATTTGCAAAGTCATTAAAGAAGCGTTTTGGTGATGATATTTTTATTCAGCTAGATGGTAAAGATAGAAATTATATTACTAATTCATATCATATTCCTGTATTTGAAAAAATTGATCCTTTTGAGAAATTACGTATTGAGTCAAAATTCCAGAAGTTAAGTCCTGGAGGAGCAATTTCGTATATTGAAACTGCTAACTTGACTAATAATACACATGCTGTTCTTGAGGTCATGAAGTTTATTTACGACAACATTATGTACGCAGAATTAAACACCAAGAGCGATTACTGCCAGGTCTGTGGCTTTGATGGCGAGATCATGGTGGACGATAATATGGAATGGTATTGCCCAAACTGCGGGAATAGAGATAAAGATAAATTAAATGTAGCCAGAAGAACATGTGGATATATTGGATCACATTTTTGGAATTATGGTCGTACTGAAGAGATCAAAGAAAGATATGTTCACTTAGGTGGAGAAGATTAATATGAATTATATTAAAATCTCAAAATGTGATATTGCAAATGGTACAGGGATACGTGTTGTTCTTTGGGTTAGTGGTTGCTCTTTGCACTGCAAGGGGTGCCACAACCCAGAGACATGGGACTTTAATTCTGGGAAACCATTTGATGATAATGCGAAGCAAGAACTATTTGATGCATTAAACAAGCCATGGATTAAAGGAATAACTCTCTCTGGTGGACACCCACTTGAATATGAAAATTTACCAGACATATATAATATAGTTAAAGAGGTAAAAGAAAAGTTTCCAAATAAAGATGTTTGGCTTTACACAGGATATACTCTTAGTATTAATGACTTTGATACATCTGTAGATATTGGTTGGGATAATGGATTACTGAGAAACTATATTCTTGCTATGTGTGATGTAGTCGTAGACGGCCCATATATTGAAGATCAAAGAGATGTATCATTACCATTCCGTGGAAGTAAAAATCAAAGACTGATTGATGTTAAGAAAACACTAAAACAAAATAAAATAATTACTCTTGAAGAGTAAACAACACAAAATTATAGGAGGAATAATTATGGACAACAATATTACTGATAAGAAGAACAACACGATTCGCACTCCGATGTATAAGTGTGCAATTTGCAATAGAATTTATGACACCGTAGAACTTAGAAATGCTTGTGAGGCCAAGTGCATTGCTGCAAAGAAAAAGGCTGAGGCTGAACTTGCGAAGCAAAAGCTTGACAAGGAGAAGACTACTCGTAAGGAAGAGATTGAGAAGAAGTATAAGGAGCTGACAAACCTTATTAAGAATTATTGTAAGGATTATGATTCTCTATATCTCAACGGCAATCACTTCTTTGATGATGACACTACTACCTTATCTAAGCTTCTAGGATGGTGGCTCTAATGAATGTGAAGTTTGTAAAGCTAAAGGATGGGGCGCAAGTCCCATCCCATGGCAGTGAATATGCTGCAGGATATGACTTATATGCTTGTCTGAATGAGTCAGTTACTATTAATCCCCATTGCACTGTAAAGATTGGAACAGGGCTTGCTATTCAGCCTCCTCCTGGACATTTTGGCGCAGTATTTGCTAGAAGTGGTCTTGCAACAAAGCAAGGACTAAGACCTGCCAATGCGGTTGGAGTATGTGATGTCGATTATACAGGAGAATATATTGTTGCTCTACATAATGATTCTGAAGAAGCAAGAACTGTAAATCCTGGAGACAGGATTGCACAACTAGTATTTATTCCATATATGGCAGTTGATTTTACAGAAGTAGATGCTCTTGATAAGACAGAGAGAGGCGGTGGCGCATTTGGGAGCACTGGCATCTAAGAAAACAATTTTCCTTGTTTGTGGCATGAGTGGAGCGGGAAAAGATTCTTTGGTTAACACTATCTGTGAGAACTATAGATTGAAGCAACTAAAATCATATTCTACTCGTCCAAGAAGACAAGGAGAAGGTGATACACATATCTTTATTAGTTCAAGTCAAATATCACAGTATGAACAAGATATGATTGCTTACACATGCATTGATGGGAACCAGTATTTCGCAACAAAGCAACAATTATATGATTGTGATTTTTATGTGATTGATCCTTGTGGTATTGAGTTCATGAAGAAATCTAATATTGATTTATCTGATTTCAATTTTGTAACTATCTTCATTAAAGTGCCTAGAGATATTAGAGTGTCAAGAGCTCTATATAATAGGAAAGATGATCCTATTACTTTCTATAAAAGATGCTTCGATGAAACAGAACAGTTTACAGAAATGTTAGTAAAAGAAGATTTTGATTACGCTGTTTCTAATGTAGATTTCGACAAAGCATATAACGTATTAGCCAGCATTGTCGAGTCTGAACTTCAATTTTAAGCGCAAATATACCAACAAACAAATAGAATTTATGATCAATATATGTCGGTGGTTAAACTATACTGCCGACATATTTTTATGTCCAGAAACGCAATAAATATTGCAAAAAATAAGAGAATATGCTATATTAATTATAGCAACAAACATTGCTGATGAAAACCAACAAATTATTGTATATTAGGTGAAGTTTATTTCCCAAATAATAGGAAATTGTTTGTTTATTTTCAGACATTTATTTTCCCTCTAAACCCTCATGTAGCTTGGGGTAGAGGACAAGTAGATGCTATCAACAAGTTATTTGGATATACAATTCACAATGAAAAGGGTAAGCCAACCAATTCTGAATTCATTGCAATCATTGCTGATAAGCTTCGTTTAAAAAACAAGGTGAGTTAATGTTGCTCAAAGCTAGTAAAATAGGGAGAGAACAAATAATTTAAAAATGTCAAGTTTACTGCAAATATAGCAACCAATAGTTTTTTATAGCAACAAATATTTGGAGCAAATATGACGAGGACATATATAGTTTGTTGGGTTTCATCTTTATATTTTTTTGGAGGTGAAACTAATGGCTAGAATTCTTAAATCTAAACGTGATATAAACTTTTATATCGAAAATTTTATGGAAGCATGTATGTTAAAAGGACTTAGTAAAAAGACAATGAAATCATACGAATCATCACTGGTGTTATTTTCTAAATACATGGAAGATGAATATAATTTAAACAACATTAAAGAAATTAAAAAGCAGCACACAGAAGATTATATTCAATTCTCACTTGATAGGGGAAAATATTCATACGTAGGAAATGATAAAACAATAAGTATTAATAATCCTACAGCAAGAGGTGATTTTGGTAAAACTGTTTCAGGAGTTACTATAAACAATTATATAAGAAATTTAAAAGTATTTTTTAATTGGTGCGTAGACAATAAAATTATTAAGTCTAGTCCTATGGATTCAATACAGTTTATAAAAACTAAAAGAAAACCAAAGGATGATATCACAGATTTAGAATTTAACACATTGCTTAAAGCAATGGATTTAACAAAATATTCAGATTATAGAGATTATGTCATTGTGCAATTAATCATGGACACAGGAATGAGGCTAGGGGAAACTCTAGCTTTAACCATAGATGACATTGACATTGAAAGAAAGACAATCTTAATACCTGGAGATATTAGTAAGAGCAAGAAAGATCGTTATGTGTTCTTTAGCAATAAAATGGCAATAATACTAAGAAAATGGTTACAATATAAAGATAGATACTCAAAGAATGAATTATTAATATTTCCAACTTTAAGAGGGACACCATTGCATGTACGTAATTTTGAAGCAAACTTTAGAGTGTACAAAGATAGAGCAGGGATCGGCAAAAACATTTCTCCACATTGCTTAAGAAATAATTTTGCAAAGAGATGTTTGATGTCTGGTATGGATATTTATACTTTATCCAGAATATTAGGGCACAGCTCTGTCACAGTTACTGAGAAGGCTTATTTAGATCTTTCTGTCAATGATATTAAAAAGAATTATCAAAAATTCAGTCCACTAGAAAATATGAAACATTTTTAGCACTCCCCTACCGACACTTTCAAAAAAGTGCTATCACTTTGTCAATTTTGACCAAGTTTTTGCTAGAAAGGTGATTGCACTTTTTAATGCAAAATGCTATGATATTTGTATATGGAGGTGTTAATATGGGGATAAAAGAAGGAACAAAAGTTATCACCGTAAGGCTAGATGAGCAATTAAAATTTCAAATAGAAATGGCTGCACACGAAGAAAATAGGTCAGTAAACAACTGGATATTAAACGTTATTAAAAACCACTTAAAAGAACAAAGCGCAAAAAAATAAGGAGCCAGAGATTTCTCTCTAGCTCCTTAAATTTTATGGTTTTAACCAATCTTGATGCTCATAATATTGTATAATTTCATGATAAAATTCAGACCCAGTAGAATTACAGTGTAACTCGTTTGTATATTTAGCATAAATTTCATCAACATGAAGTTTGTCTTCTGGATATATCTTCATCTTACGTGCGCATCTTGAGGCATACTCAGACAGTTCTGCCTTGATTCTATCTCTTTCATTTTCAAGAACCCTCTTATCTAGTTTTTCAACACGTTCATCTAACGTGTCAATCCTTTCAATAAGAGTCGCATCAGTTTTCTTACTAGCTTTTCCAATTTCATCTATTTTTTCTTCTAGAACATTTAATTTCTTATTCATTTCTTGAATTGCAATAGAAGTTTCAGTAGCCTCAGATGTATGTTTAATCCAATCTATTATCTTTTTACGTGCTGGTTTAATAATAATACCAAGCAAAGTTATTACAGAAATGCAACAGCCAACAACTGTTGCTATATTTTTAATCAGCTCCATTAAAAATCACCCATTCATAATAATTATCTCCTATCATTCCTTTTTTTGAATCTTTCATTTTCTTTTTAATTCATTTATTTCTTGCTGAAGTTCTTGACACTTTTTAACCAGTAATGGAATCATTTCATCATATGCTAGTGCATAATTTGAGCGTTCTTTTGTATCTTTATCTTCATCATAATGAACGATCCCTGTTTTATAATCTATAGCGCCTGAATCAATTAATGCTTGTTCAACATCCTGTGCAATAAATCCATAATGGACTACATTTGAATCCCCATTTATTAAATTATATCTTACTGGTTGCAAATCATCTATAATATCTATATCAACATCTTGTATATTACATTTTAACTTCCTATCAGATCCAACAATAGGAGCAGAATTAAAATGCGCATCCCACACACAATCAAATCTACCAACACTATTATTTGCAGGTTGTGCAAAACCTCCAATTGCTACTGATTTATTGTCTTTTGAAATATTTAATGGAATATTTTTTGTACCAATATGTGTAACAACATATGAAGATGCCCCGACAGAATCTTTAATAACAATTTGAAAATCATATGATGAATCTAGCGCAAAATTGCCATGTGGATATGTGTAAGTATAAGTATATGTATCATTTGCATTGTTTTTAATATACACTGGATTATTATATAATGTTTCATTTGTTTTTTTACTATACGCAATAATAGATGTTGTATTTGTATTATTTAATGAGTAAAATGATGCAGAAATTTTATGGGTTACATACATTCCATTCCCATTCATGTTGCCATTAGAATCACTTCTAAATGATGTAGCAGACACTATTGATGGATTTTCATAATTACTTACATAAATTTGCCCTGACGTACTAGCAGTTTTCCCTCTGCTATCTGTAACTGTTGCAGTATAGTATTTCGCCCCAGAAGATGTTAATAAGTTGCCAATAGCCCAATATGCATTTTGAACATCATTAGACACAAAACTAAAGTTCTCTCCTGAAATAGTACATTTTTTAATAGAAGACCCATATGAACCATTTGCTTTCACATAAAATTGTGCGTAAGAATGATTTTTTACATACAGCCCACATTCATTTGGCTTTGTCTTCCATATGCTAATAACAAATGATTCTATTGACGGAGCGATAGATGAAGGGACATATAATGTAAAGTTAATAGATTTTTCTCCAACATTAGTCCCTCCATTATACGTGATACATTTTAATGTTCCTGTTCCATATGCGCTATTTGGGATTTGATTTGCTAAATCTAAAGGAGGTGTCCATGTTATTGAAGAACTTGATGTATTAGTCGCACAATATCCAGATCTGCTACCAAATTGCCAAGAAATTGTATGAGTAAATGAAGGTGACGCTTTTGATATAGAAATTGTTAAAGGAGATCCCATAGTGTTACCACTAGCACTAATATTAGAAGCTCTTGGGATTGTTGGAAGGTCAATTGAATACCCATATCTTGTGCTACTAATTGCATATGCATAGACAGCCGCCTCAGCCCATGCTGTCAGTGATTTTGTTCCATCTGTATTATGTGTTAAAGTAAAACTGCCAGAACCAAGAGTATCACCAACCCACATCTGAAATCTATCAGACCTACTAAAAACAGTAACACCAGCAATATTTACAGTTACTGGGCCAGTCATTACATACCAATTCCCATAACCTCCTGCTGATTTAACCGTCCAATATATAGTTGAAGTATTATTCGCAACACTTTGAGAAGAAGACCATTCTACTCTGATTCTATTTGGAAAATTTGCTCCTGCCGCATCATACACGCTTGTTTCAAATGCGCCACTTGTTGCAGTTGCCATGTTATATCACCTCCATTATGATACTGATATGATAGACAAACTACCATTTTGTTCTATTTGTAATTTAAAATTCCCTAATGAAATACATGGTGTTTCAATTTCTGTTCCTACACTCAAGTTACCTTCAATTTCTGCTTGTTTCATATAAGCTGTATTGTTTGCAAAATACGTAATTGTAATACCAAATTTAACGCCAGGATCATCAAAATCTTTATCAATAGATCTTTCATATTGCCCAGTTGTAGTAATTTCTGAGTTTTTATAATAATCATAATACATTACATCATTTTCTTGATGTTTATACAAAACATAGTCACAATTTTGATACATACGTGTCGGTTCAGAATAGACTGTTGTAATAATTGCTTTTCTACAAAACTCAATCTTATCAGGAGATACTCTACAAAAATAATCTTGACTAGATCCATTATTCCCACCAACAATCAAACCATCATCACCATCAAAACTAAAGTATGATAATTTCTGGGCAGCGTCTCCTTTGTTCATAGTTACAGTTCCATCTTTATCAACCATGAATGCATACGTACCATCATCTTGTAACCCGATACAAATAGTTCCTCCAATAATTGTACTACCTTCAATTAAACCAGCAGATACACATCCTGCTAGAACCCCCCAATAAGTTTGACCATCTAATGTATATTCACCAAACAAAGATTGTGTAGTTTTGAAATTATCATCAGAATATAAGAATTTATTATTAGTAATCCAACCCTCTCTGTTGTCTAAGACACCATCAACCATTTTCCTTAAGTGAATACCATAATTATCCCAAGATACATCTTGCCCTGCAGAATTTGATTTAATAGTTGTTGTTGCATCTATTAAACCTTGTTTGATTTTATTATCAATAGCTGTTGCAACATCATATCCTTTTTGCCAATAAGACGATCCGCTTGCTACTGCCTTGCCAGCATTAACAGCTTGTGATAACAAATCTGCATGAATATCTCCTTGATTTTTCATAGATAATAAGTCACCAAAAGTACAGGAAAAATCACTTAAATCTTCAAAATTGAATTGTATTTCTAATAACCTACATTTTTTCACAAAATCTGGACGTAGTTGCACTCTAATAAAACTGCCTAACTTAAATTGGTTTAAAATTGGTTCAAATTCTGGCATAGCATAAAGATTCTTCATTGATGCAGAAAATGACAATGCAGGACGAGATAGTTTTTTTAATTCTTTTTGTCCAGCTACTAATAATTCTTTCTGTGTATTAATTTTATCTAAATCAGAATCTATGTCAGTTACACAGAAACAATTATCGGTATATTCATCTTCTCTTAAGAATAAAGACAATCTATCTAAACTGCTTGGAGAAAAATTTTTTTCAACTGCCATGTCTTCAGAAATATCTGTAATTTGTTCTTGAACGTTTGTAATTTTTTCATTTATAGCAGCAACCTCATTTTGTTTAATTTCTAATTCTTTTTTTGCATCTTGAAGTTTGTCAATATTAGAAACATAACTTTGATATTCACTGCTATCTTTTGGTTTCTTGTCCCATTCAGCAGCAATTTGAACATCATTAATTGATGAATATACATCAATTTTTTCTTTTAAGGCGTTAATACCATTGCTTCCAAAGATTATCTCTCTTTCCATCCAAGCATATGTATAAACATACTTACTTTCATCTTTTTCGTCTTTTGTATACTTCATTTGACATACGTAGTACTTATAAGCAATGTCATTATAAACAACTCCGCCTTTATCATTTACTGTTTTGTCTTGGTTAATTATCTTATAAACATCCCCAAGATGTTCTACATTTGCTTCTGGCAAAAACATATTAGGATGATCAAAATTATCAGGATTTAATTTAATTTCTGTAATGTTATACTCTGTAGGAACTGTATTTTCTGCATTTAATCTTTGATCTATCAAATCATAAAGTGTTTTTAACAATTCAGTATAACTATCTATCTTGATAACATAATCTCCGATCTTTGGGATATAAGACTCTAAAGTTGGCTTAACATCAGACAATATAATTTCTCCATCTTTGGCATTAGAATTAACAACTAGCAATGCGTTTTGTAAATCAACTGTTTTAATATTAATTTTATCTCCATCTTTCAATGGGGCATAAATAGTTAATATTTTTGTCGTTGTATCGTAAGAATACCCGCTGTTATTTTCTTGTAATGTTTCAGATTGAGATGATCCCCCCGTATATTTTTCTACGACACGTCTCGCTCCAATGTCATTCAATACAGTAAAATGATTGTCTACTGACTCAACCACTACTGTATCATTCATATATAATTTATCATTAATTGTAATTATATTAGAAGATTGCGTATAATTTGCTGACTTATTATTTACTAGTACTGCGGCTATATTTTTATCAGCATTCATAATAATAAAACTATTATCAATACTATTAAATGTCACAATACTGTTTGCTAACAAATTATCATCATCAATAATTAAAATATTACTAGATGGATCAAATGTATATTTTGTTATTTTCTTTCCGTCTATATATACTGAATCAGCTTTGCCATCAAAAGAATTAATTGTAAATTTCGTACTAATAGATTCTACAATTACACTACTAGTAACAGTTAATGCATCAGAGCTGATTGTCAACATATTGTTTTCATAATTAAACTCATTTTTTGAAAGAATATTGCCGTCTAATGTTACTGAAACTACTTTGTCCTTTGGCTGATCTAACATAAAATATGAATCAATTACTTCTACTGTTACTTGATTATTATTAAACAAATCCTCATATGCTGTAATAGTTACAACATTTGAGATATTATCAAATGTATATTCATTATCATTGAGTACATTATCATCAACTTTTACTGATAATATACGACCTTCATTTACAATTAATGTAAAATTATTGTCAACTAACTTTACAACTATCTTATCTCCTGAAGATAAATTGTAATTTGTAATTGACAATATGCCAGTATCTGCATTAAAAGTATATGGTATTAGAGTGCCACCAATAGCTACAGATACTATCTTTTTATTTTTATATTGTGCAAGATCAAAATATATATTAATAGACTCTACTACAATAACACTTCCAATATTTAATCTACTGTCATTAATTGTCAAATTCGTACCATCTTGCGTATAGTCAGCACTTTCTTTTCCATCTACTGTCACACTAATAATTTTGTCTTTTAGATTACTTAAACTGAAATGATTCTGAACAGATTCAACAGTAATTACGCTTCCATAATTTAATAAAGAAGAGTTCGGTATAGTTAAAGTTTTTCCATCACTACTAATTGTATAATTAGTAATAAATACTTCGTCAATTTTTATAGACACAACTTTGTGATCAAAATTACTCAATTTAAAACTTGTTACAATTTCCCCTTGAGGTATATTAATTTTAATTATATCTTCTGATGAAGTTCGAGTATTTATAGTTACTTTCTTCAATTTCGAATCATATGTGTAACCAATTTTTACATCATTCAAATAAACAGTACTATCATCATTTAATGCATATTCTACTGAAAATACATTTTGATAAGTATATATTTTAATAATATCTCCTGTACTCAATTGCTTATTAATAGTTAATGTGTTATTTGAATAATCATACTCCGTTTCAGATAATTCTTGGTCATTAACAGTAATTTTGCTTAAATCATTTAATACACTTTTAATAGGAAATACTTGTTTAGTAATAGAAGACTCTTGCACAACAATAGATTCAACATCAGGATCAGCGCATTGAATTTCTTCTATTTGCAAATCTGGTTCAGTAAACGTCTCTGTGTGATTGTCTGCTTGAAAACGATCAATTCCATTATTAACATCAAATTCTACTGTATTTTTGTCTACATTAAAACTTATTACATCCCCATTTATATTCACTAATTCTCTAACACTATCAACAGTAAATGTTTGTGTACTTCCTGCGGTAAAACTTTCTTTTGTAGTAACAACATCAAAAGATTCTTCTACTGAACCACTAAAATCTTTACTATAAAAGCCACTCATGTATTTATCTTGTTTATCTACATACAACAGATATTCATTATATAACTGTTGCCCCATCCATTCAGGGGTGCAATAATAATCTAAATTCATAATAGATGATAAACCAAAATTTACATTACGGATATCTAGTTCATCATCACCTTTTACAGTTAATACGGTTTTAATATCGTCAGCAGAATAATTAACCTTCATTTCATTAGAAAGATTATCAAATGTTACAAATACATCAGTATCATACTTGTGGTTATATTCATCTGTAATTTCAATAATATCTCCTTGAGCTGGAGCAACAGTAAATGAAATAGAAGGTACACTTTCATCATATTTATATTGTGATACCAAGTGCCCATTAATAGTAACTGAACTTGTTTCTGATAATGCGTTTTCTAATGTGAATGTTGTAGTATTTCCATCTCCAATTTTTCTGTCAATTGCATTTTCAGAATATACGTTAATAATATTGTTAATAGTATCAAATTCTATATAACACTTAAATGTGTCACACATTTCATTCATCATAAAATCATAAATTGATTCTCTATCTACTGTAAAACTACGACTTTGTAACTGTAATTCTTTATCGACATGACCAATAGTCCAGCCATATGCTTTTTTTAACACCAAATGTAATAAACTATGCTCTACATCATTTGGATTATATAAAACGACCCCATCAATACTTCCAATAGTATCCCCGGCATCTCCTTGATTTATAATAAATGTTTCGAGATACCTCTGAGATAATGCATATTCAAGAGAATAAGCATTTATACTTTTATACTCCTGAATACCGTCACCATATGTTTCTGGGTCTTGTAATTGAAAATACCCAAATCCTTCAAGATATACAAGTCTAAGACCTTCAATATAATCATAATATGGAGTGCGTTTTTGTTCTCCAGTAATCATATCAGAATATACAGAGGCAACATTAAATGAAATTTCACTATAGCTATTAAACTTAAAAGTGCCTTGAAGGTCTGTTACATTTAATGGACAAATTTTATCTTTATTTGTTTGACATAATATTACTTTTGGTTTTCTATAGCTTCCAGAAAGTAAATCGAATGGTAATTTCATTTAAGCACCTCCTTTTATTCTTTAATCGCTGCATCTTTAAAACTTTTTTTTATAATTAACCTACCATTTAGCACCTCTGCATTAAATTCATCAAATGGGCATACACTTTCGCTATCATCAATTGTAAGCACTCCATTAGATTCACTAATTACAGAATCATCAGACGCTATTTCCACATTCTTTAATTCTCCTCTTACAAACATAGTTGTATCTACTACTTTGACATTAACACCAATAGGAGGATTCAAGTCCACATTGCCCCTAATTTTCACAGTAGCATTATTAACATAAATGGTAACTTCATTTCCAATTTCATAATCATTTAATAAACCATCAGATACTTTCATTGGATAACGGAACTGAATGACTAATTCACCATTACCAACTGCCTTAAAACTATTAGTGCCAGAAGACAATGCGGGGAATACAAAATTAAAATCGTCATTAAAAATCCTAGCAGCGTTGTCAGAATATACAACAAAATTATTATCTATTGTTACAACTTCTCCTTGTTGTAGCTGTTTAAACACTGTTTCTTCTCCAACTGTATTATTTTTTATAGAAAAATTAGCACCATTCTTTATATTTTTGAATGTTACATGTGGATAGACATAAGAATATAAATCATCACTTTGATTATCTATTTCAAATTCTGTCCCATCATCATTAATTTGCATTGTTACTGTTTTAACTGCAGAATATGCCCACGGGCTAATAGATGTAAATTCTGCACGTATTCCAATAACTCTTGCATCCATTTTTTGAAGCTTTACATCAGTAAAACGTCCTAAATACGAGCAAACTATTTCTCCATCAAGGTTATAAACATCTAACCATGCATTTTGCCTTGATCCAGTTAACCATCTTAATACAGATCTAACTTTATATGGGGATATGTTATCGCCATCTAAGTCTATAAGTGTCACAGATGGCATTGCAACAGACTTATATTTTGCTCCATAATCTGTACGCAATGTCCCATCAAAATTATCTGTATATACTGGTTCCATATCTAAATAAGAATCTACTTCATCAGTATCTGGATTAAATGTTGTTACAACTAACTTTTCATCATAATTACTTCTTCCACGAAATTCAATTTTAGGATGATAAATCAATTGATCCCACCTCCTATAACTACTTTAATATAAAGAGGAGGCACTTCGGTGTCTCCTCTTTTGTTTAATCATCTAGTAAATCTTTTTAAGCTCTGATTTAAACCTTTCATGCAATTATTAAACTCACTTTTAACCATCTTTTGTAATTCTGGTAATGTATCTTGGCTAACAGAGTCTACATGAACTAATGATCCAAAACTCATATTTAACTCCATATTATTGTTAGTAATATAAGGAGTACTAACAGTAGGTTTAGATTGCTCTAATACGCTTGAAGGATCAAGCTGCCCCCATTCCATAAGTCTTGATGTTAAGTCTGCAGGGATTATGCCTGTACCTTTTTTAACATAGGATAGTCTACCGCTACTATCTGGTACTAATTGCAGCTCTTCTCCAAGTTCATCTAATATTGCCCATTGATCCTCTGAAATATTTTTTGAACCTTTTGCATATCCTTCAATATCAGACAAACGAACCCAGCCAGTATAAACACCATTACGACCAATAAGTACCTCAGAACCAGTTGTCTGATAAACAGTAAACGTTGTACCTGGAACCCATGATTGCATTCTAGTGCCATTTCCACCATCCCTTGAGAAGTTCGTTGCTGTTTTCTTTACAGTAACAGACGATCCTACAGATGGCGCACTAGGAGTTTGTGGCGTTTGTGGCGTTTGTGGATTTGTTGGAACCTTTGGTGGATTAGATATCGTGACTGTTTTTACAATCTCTTTTTGATTAATCATTTGCAAAATGTTTTCAGCTGTCTTGTCTGCTTCTGTTTGCAGATCTTGCATTTGCTTCTTAATTAAATCTAATTGCTCAGTGAAAGAGCTGGAGGCTGTAGTTAATTGATCTTGATAATTACCAATTGCATTGATTCCATCTTGCCATGGATTGATAACTGCATCAGAAAGGTCAATACCATATTGCTGTGCAATTTCTGTTAATGTATTAAATACATCCTGAGTATTAGATTTGATTACTTCATAGCTATCTGCAATAACTTGGTCTTGATTTTTAAGAGATTCATCAAGTGCATCCATCTCTTCTTGTTTTTGATTTTCATAGTCCTCTTGCGTCTTGTCTAATGCATCTTGTTGTTTTTCAATACTATGATCATAATACAAATCTTCCAAATCTTTTTGTGCTTCAAAAAGTTCTTCTTGTAATTTTTTCCTTTGAGCAATTGCTGATGCAGAAGTATCACCAGACATTGCTGCAAGTTTCTTTTCAATATCTGCTATCTCTTTTTGTTTTTCAGTAACTTGATCAGCAAAATCTTTTGCATCTTTCTGTAAGCTTAATTCCTCTTTCTTTTTATCAATAAGCTCTGCATAACTATCAATCTCTTTTTGTATTCCATCTTTTACAGCTTCAACACGCACTTTATTTAAATCAACAATAGATTTCTTTGCATCTTCTTGTGCTTCAATAGCATCCCATTGGTTCTCAGTTAATTCAGCAAGCTTTTCATTGTACTCATCAGTGCTATACAGTCCTGCAGCATAATCTTTCTTTAATTTTTCAATTGCTTCGCCATATTGGTTTACTTTGTAATTAGCAACTTCAAGTTGTTGAGCAAGCATACCAAGAGCAGTAACACCCTCAGATGTCCAATTTCCCATCTCATCTACGACTTTATCATCATCAGACACTAAATTATATAAATGAGACAATTCAGAATCTACATTATCAATTCTATCAATAAGCTTATCAAGATTATCCCAGTACAAATCATTAATGCTATTTTGGAATCCCTCAATGTCGGTTTTGCATTCAGTAATTGCATCATCCACATCGAAAATGGCATTAACCATTTCATACCATTCGTCAGTACCAGTTTTAACATCTCCAGAATTAACAGAATCATCAAGAACCTGTTTAAGAGCTATACGTTCATTTTCTAAGTCTTTAATTTTGCTATTTGTTGTGTCAATAAGCTCCTTATAGAATTCTTCAGAAATCCTTTCACCAGACTCTTCTAATAGATCCATTTCTCCTTGAATCGAATCTGAATGTCTATCTTTTAAGCCAATAACATTTTCGTAATCATCTGCAATGTCCTGTAATTGTTCGAGACATTTTGAAGCAATTTCAGTAATTGCATCATAGTAACCCGCTTCTGCATCAGTTGCTTTTTGAGCCCATTCACGATATTTTTCAATTGCACTAGCAATCTCGCCTTCATCTTCTCCTATGAAATCAGATATTGTAAGACCACCATTTTGTGCAAGAGATTGAAATTCTTCTGGGATTTCTGCTAATGCTTCACTTGCTTTTTGCTCATAAACATCAATTGCTTTAAGATAAGTATCTGCTTTGTTTTGTGCCGCTTCAATCAATTCTTTATATGCTTCTTTTTTCTGAGATGTCTGAGAAGTATCATCTAAAAATGTTTCAAGCTTACTTGTTGTTTTTGTAATAATATTCTCAATTTCTTCTAATTTAAATTCAATAAAGTCTACAACTTGTTCTGCGTCATCCTCTACAGACTCCGCAGCGTCTGAAACATCATTTAAATACGAACTTGAACCAGAGCTAGATCCAGAACCACTTCCACTAGGTGGTTTATATCCACCATCCCAAATTGTTACATGTGCATTGCCTTCAACATGAGCAGAACCATCAGCAAGCATTTTACCACGTGAAGTAACATATCCATGCTTAAGTAGCATCTCTGTCTGTTTATGATTGAAAATAATTGCACCTTTTGGAAGATCAACAAATTCAGCACCATTGTCTCCTACTGTGTAATATCTACCAGTTTTCGGGTCTACAACAGTTTCTGGGCCTAGTTCTCCAACAAGTGCATCCTTTTCTGACGTTGGGAGTCCCCAGTCACCAGAAGCATATGCTGTTCCACTAGCATGAGAGGTTCCATTAACATGCACAGTTCCGTTTGCATGTTTTTGTTTTGTTTCTTCGTATGTAGTTTTATATGTATTTTCATATAAACTGACAGTAGTTCCACTCTTACTAGCAAATGTATTTATATTTGTTATTAAATCATTAATTGCATTCATAGCGGAAGTATTGTCTATGCTTGGGTCTGGTATATTTTCAACTGCTTCTTTTGCATTTTCTGCTGCGGTTTGTACTTCTGACAACTTAGCAGTTGCTTCTTCATTTTGTATTTGTAAATCATGTTGTTCATTAAGTAAATCAACATAATGTTGTATTTGTGCCTGAGTCTCTGGACTGATATTAGCTCCTTCAGCAGTAACTGTTGCTTTGACTTCGTATTCCCCATCGTCATTTTGTTGAATAAGACTATCTAAATCAATAGTAGGCCAATCAGAACTCCATTGCTGTTTTACAGACGATATTTCCGCCTCAACATTTTCTGCTGCTAATGTAATCGTCACTTCTGTTGGTTCTTCTAACAGTCCAAGCTTTTGAAGTAAATCAGAAAGATAATTACTGGCTTCCTCTACCTGACTTGTCTTTGCTTGTATTTCAACATCACTTGCGCCACTATCTTTCAGTTGTTGAAGTTCCTTAGTATATGTTTCAAGTTTTCCTTTTGCATTAGTAATTTGTTCTTGCAAATCATTCCATTGTTTGATATTTTCTCTAGAAGATGTACCAGTTTGTGTTAATTGCATTTGAAGATCTGCATAAGATTTTGCATATTCCTCTGGAGTAATTTTACCAGCAGCAAGCTGTTGATCTAATTCTGCCAATGCAGTTGTTGCCTTATATGCTTTTGCTTCTAAGCTATCTGGAACTAACTTATCAAGTAAACTAGTAAAATCTCCTCCGAGCCATTCTGTATCATATCTCTCTAAATTTTGTAAGAATGCAAATGCAACTTCTTTTGTCATCCCCATTTTCTCTGCGAATTGATCTAAAGAAGTAATGTCTTCTGACAAATCAAAATGCTGCCAATCAGACCCTGTAAATACGCCATTTCCAAGTCCTCTTTCGATAATATTTTGAATATTTTCTAATTGCATCTCTGCACTTTGAATATTTCCATCATCATCAAATTCAAATTTGAAAAACTTAGACAAATCTCCTTCTTTTGCATATTTATAAATAGCAGCCATTTTTTCGTCTACAGTATCTAGATCAGCATAAACACTTTCTGGAACTAATGCCGAAAGTGCAACTTTGAATTCATTCGTGCCTAACTCTGCTGTTTCAAAGCCTTTCATTAGAGAGGTAGCCATACTTTCAGCCTGCGCCATATAATCAGTATCGCTATCAGCAGTCTGAGCCTCACTAAATTTCGTATATGCGTTTGTCGTTCCAAGCAATTGCTGCTCAAGTAAACTATATTTTGTTATGCTTTGTTGAATGCTCCCCATCTGAGCGTACAGTGCATTAATAGAACTTCTAGTTGCCTCATTAAATTTAAATGTTCCACTTGTAGCATCCCACGCTCCAGAAACATAATTATGCATTTGTTTATATAGCTGATAATATTGAAGCATCTTTTGAGAACGAGCCAACTTAGTATTACTAAGAATTTCTTGCTTTGCATTTTTTACAGCTTTTTTTACAGCTTCTGCATTTTTAACAACATATCCATTGCTTGTATCAACAGCTTCGCCCCATTCATCGGTGTCTCCAATAAGTTCTTTTAACGCATCTCCGTATTCGCTAGAAAGTCTAGTGTTATCCTCTAAGCAAGTTAGTGTTTGAGTTTGTACACTATTATATTTTGTTACAGACTCCTCTAACGTTTCATAAGACTTAACTGCTTCTTTGACTTCTGTAGTATCTCCACTTGGGGAGCTGCCTTGAATAACTTTAAGCTTTATAAGAGCATTGACAAGATCTTCAACAGACATACCATATTCTTCTGCCGCAGATGATAAAATTGCATAAGTTGAAGCCTGATCTCCATCTAATGCATTATTCTTACCTAGTTGAAGAAAAGAATCAATGTCTACCCCATCAAGACTTTTCAAAGATTCGGTAATTGTTGATTTAAGCCCTTTGCTCCAACCTTTTATAACCTTGTCTGAATTCCAGGCATCTTCAAAATCATAATTATTAGCGGCATCTTTAAAAGCATCCATTAAGCTATTAAAATAATTAACCATTGCAGTGTCATCACCTGCTGCATCAGCTGCAGCTTGTATAGATGACTTAATACCTTCAAAAGCAGATCTGGCAGCTTCTTCATCGCCATCAGCTAAAGCCTTATTGTATTTATCTTGTGCATCAAGAATTGCCCCATATTCATTTGTATATGAAGCTATTGCAGTATTTTCTAAATATGCCTGGTAATTTTGTTTATGTTTATCATAATCGTCTCCAATGAATTTTGATGCTTGCGAACTATAAAGTCCAATATAATCTGATAGATCAAGATTATGCCCTGCTTCTTTTGCATATTGTCTTAAATATGTTGTCAGCTGATCCACATATTCTTGCACTTGATCTCTTGTAGAATCTCCAAAGTCTAAATAACCATCAAGATTAACTTCTGCCCCAAGTGACTCTGCGTATTTTTGAAAATCTTGTTTGAATTTTTCATATTCAGCTTGTGCATTGTCACCAAAAGCATTTTTAAATGGATTGTCACTAAGATAATTAAACGCAAAAAGACCATAAGTGCTACGTACTTCTTCTACTTGCTTCTTAGCTTGATCAATAATAGAATCTCCTAAGCCCAAAAGACCAGTACCTTCACTATTTTCATTAAGCCATTTGTTTGCCTTTTCTACATTCAATGCTCGTATTGCTGCAATTTGGTCGTTTACACTTCCAGTAACAAGATTAATCGCACCTGCTTCTGCACCATAATTATCTATAAGTTCATTTTGAATACTAATCAGTTGTTCCCGAACATTATAAGCTTCTTCTTCAGAAAGATTTCCTGATTCTAGTTTCCCTCTTAATTCCTCAACCTGAGATGCATAATCTCGTAAAGATGATGTTGTTTTTTGAAGCTTCTGTGCTTCTTGATTTGCATTATTGATTGCTTCTTCTTGTAATTGCTTGTTTTTAGAATATGCCGTATAAACAGCACCACCTAATACTGCCGCAATTGTTAAAAAGAATCCAACTGGATTCGCCGCTATCATAGCTTTAAAAGTTGCAGCCAATCCTTTATTTGCTGCAGCAAGACCTGTTGTTGAAATAATTTGTTGTGCTTGAGCACTAGTTATTTGTCCACTCGCAACAGCTTGCTGTAACATTTCAATAGTTAATTCTCCAGTTGCAGCTTTTGCAGCCAAATCAGCAATTACTTGTTGTTGTTTGGCTTGGTTCTCTAAATCTGTTGCCTTACTACTTAATTCTTTAGCTTTTATTAAATCTTCAATATTTTGTGTTTCAGACAATGTTGCTGCTTCTGCCGCCATAGCATTTGCTTGCTCTTGCAAAGATGCTGCATTCATTTCTGCTTTCTTTTGAAGTAATGTAGCTGCAGCAGCATTCTCTTGATTCAATGCTTGTGTATTTTGCATATGTGCAGTTGCTTCACTTGCCTCAGCAGCAGACGCACCATTAGCTTGTAAAATTAATTCCGCTTGTGTCCTTGACATGCCAGTAGCAGCTAATGCATTTGCTTGCTGTTTGAAAGTTAACCCTTCAACGGCTGCAGCATATGCTTGAATTGACGAAGCATCTAATGTTACTCCAGCAGGAGAACCATTTGGCATAACACTATTCAAAGTACTAAGTGTGCTTTGCGCTTGCTTTATCGAATTTATTTGATCAATATAATCTTTGGAGATATCAAATAAACTGGTTTTCTTAATTCTTGCTACAACATCTATCACACCAGCAATAGCAAGTACCTTACCATACCATTTGTCCAACCAGTTCATACCAATTGTTCCAATAGAAACAACAGTCTTAACTAAATCGCTACTTATTAAGTTTTTCCAAAATGTTTGCACTGAATTCGTAAATAAATTAATTTTACCTTGGATAGAATCCAAATAACGAGCATTCTCTGTCATTGCTGAACCAGAACTATTCATAGCATCTTCATATGCTGCTTTTAAATCTTTTGGATTCTGAAGTATAGCTGCTAATTGTGAGCCTCTGGTTTTTCCAGCCAAGAGTTCAAGTAATGCTGCTTGGTTCTTAGGATCAGTTTCATTAATTCTATCCCATACATTTGCAATATCTACTAGAATATCATAGGTAGATCTAAATGCTCCAGTATCATCAAGAATATCTACGCCTTTGCCGCCATCTACTTTCGTTAATGCCAACACTTTCTCTCGAAGTTTAGAGGTATTCTCTACCATTCCCTCAGTATCTTCGCCAGCTTCTTCTAATTCTGTTTTAGTTCCCCTAATACGCATGCTCAAAACTTTTAAAGCATTACCTAAAGCTTCTGGGTCTTGTATTACTTTGTTACCAGCTGCTAACATAGCAATACTTTGCTCCAAAGAGTTGCCTGCCGCTACTAGTGTTGAAGCGGAGCGTTGTAGACCACTTGCTATTCCATCAGAAGAAATAGCAAAATTGTTACCAACAATATTTAATTTATCAACAATATCCAAACTATTACTTGCTTCATAACCAAAAGCTTGTAAACTTGAAATCATTGCTTCTGTCGCATCATTTACATTGTCAAATTCACTGACATTCATTAGAACTGCTGTATTTTTGGCAAGTTCTCCTGCTTCTTCAATAGAATATCCTAATCTAGCCCAATCCGCAGCAGAATTTGTCAAATCAGATGTTGTGCTACCAACTATGCTTGCAGTTTGACTCATATTGTTTAAAAATTTTGCATAAGTTGCATCTGTTTCATCTGTAACTTTTTTCAATTCAGTTAACGCACTATCAATTTCTTTTACATAAGTCAAGCCCTGTTTAATCGTAGATAAAATTTGATAAAAACTACCAAAGCTTGTTGCATATTGCAAAACACCTTTGAATTTATCCCCAATGCCACCAACAAATTTTTGCAATCCAGTAGTAGCATCTTTTGTCGCAGTAACATACTTACCAAGAGAGTTAGTTCCTTGATCGTATGCAACTGTTAATGTTTGTATCTGCCCTCTCGCATTTTCAATTGTATATGTAGCCGTTCTTTCAGTGTCATTAAAACTAACTAATTCCGCTTGTCCTTTTGATGAAGCATTAGCAAATTCTTGCATTGCATCTTGTAATTGATTCATGTTTGTCGCATCAAAAGAATTATCTAATTGTTTTAAGTCAGACTGTTTTCTTATGTTTTGAAGAAACTCTGAAGATGCCTTGTAAAGAGAATCGAATTCTTTTTGAGTATCTTTTAGTTCTGATTGCAATCTATCAAAACTAGCTACTGCATCTTCATCTTCAAATAGTTTAGGACTATTTTTAAATTCTTGTTGCTTTGCTTTTAATTCATCTAACAATGATTTATATTTTTCTAACTTCGCCAACGAACCATCAGACAACGAAATAAGGTCTGATTTATACTCCATGTTGTTATAAGCCTTTTGAGCATTAGTCACAACAGAATTAACTTTATTATTATTTTGTGCGATTATGGAATCTTTTTGTTTTGCAATTTGATCAGCAACTTTTTGTTCTGCAGCTGCACGAGCTTCTGCCTCTGTAGTTGCAACCTTCTCTGCATCATACATTTGTGTATTTGCAGATAGCTCTTCTTTAATCGTTGCAAGTGTCTTACGTTCTGCTTCCAATTTTTTAGTGGCCTCAGCTTGTGTATTTTCACCAACATTAAGCTTACCATCTACTTGAGCTTCTAATTCTACTATTTTCTTTACAGACTTTTCTAAATCTTTATATTTTTTGTTATAAGCATTTGCATCTGCTGGATATTGTGTATTTCTACTTTTTGAAATAAATTCATTTAATTCATTGATCATTAAATCAATAATTCTTTTTTGATCACTTAGTTCTTCAGTAGAGAATAAAACTCTAGAGCCATCTTTATATTCATCAAGTTTTTGAACTTCTGCAACAATTTCTTGGATTTTTTGTTTCACAGTATCTTCGTAACCAGTTCCTGCTAATGTTTTATTCGCATTAGGATCTAATACTGTTTGGAATTTACTAATTTGTTTTTCATAATTAGATGCTGCACTATTTTGCTTTTGGTACATTTGCTCTATTGCTTTTTCATTTTGCTTATTAGCACTGATAGCATTTTTACTTTGTGCAACATATAATTCCAAATCGCTAATCATAGCTTTTAATATACTTTCTTGATCTTGCAATTCCGTAGTAGAAAAGACAACAAGTTCTCCATTATTATACTGATGTAACTTGTCAATTTGAGCATTGATATCACTAATACGTTGTTCAACACCAGATTGATAATCAGTTCCTGCTAAAGCCCCATTTGGAGAAATAGATTCTCTTATTTTATTTAATTTGCCTTCATACGTATCTGCCATTTTTTGTTGTTTAACGTATGCATTATCAGTTGCTGCAGCAGCTTCTTGTGCTGCACGAACAGCATTCTGACTTTCAGTTATGTATTGTTTTAATGAATTAATTAAACCTTCAATAACAACTTTTTGATCAGCAAGTTCTGTTTTATCAAAAACACGAATATTTCCATTCTCATCTATTTGACGCAATGCTGTTACAAGAGACATTATCTCTTCAACTTGTTTGTTAATTTCTCCTTCATACTGAGTCCCCGCTAAAGAATTTTTAGCATTAGGATCTAATACTAATTTTAAATTATCAACAGTGTTAGAATAACCTGCTGCCAATTTTGTTTGAGAAATATAAGCAGCATCAAGTGCTTGCTGATATTTTTGAACATTTTCTGTTACCTTTGTGCTTGTTTGAACAAACTGTGTAATATCATTTTCTTTATCTTTAATAAGGCTAAATGTCTTAACCAAACCACTAGCAGATCCATTTTTAGTAAGTCCAACAGAAGCTCCAACAAGAGTTCCGCTTTTATCTAAAATAGCTTGTATTTTTGCTAAATCATATCCTTCTTCTTGTGCCCGTTGTTGTGCCCATGCTTGGAATGCCTCATAAAACGCATCATCATAACCAGAATAATCAAAATTATTCCATTGGTCATTTTTGTTTTGTTTCTGTGCTGTCTCTTGCTGTATAAGTGCAGTACGACTTGTAACTTCTTGTGTGATTTTTTGTTCAACAGATAACTGCTGAGACGATGCCTGTGCTGCTTCTTTTGTGGCTTCAGCAGCTTCTCTTTCTGCTTGAGTCTTTTCTTGAGCCCCAGAAACATTTTCTGTACCACTTACATTCCCAATAGTATTGCCATTTGTTTTTAATTGCCCAACGATTGCATCAAGTTTTCCACTAATACCACTTAATGTGCTTTCTTTAGCCAACTCACTTAAAGAGGTACTATCAAGTTTTGCTACAAAAGATGTAGTTGCTTGTGTAGTAGACGCTGCTTTTTGAGTGGAAGTAGCTGATGGTTCATTTTCAATTTTTTGTTTCTCTTCTACTTTTTTTTCTACCTCAGAAGTTTTTTGTGTTTTATTTAAAATGTCTTGAGCTAAACTTGCCTTACGCTCCAAATACCCAATTTGATTTTGAAGTATTTGAGAAAGTTGTGTTTCTAATTCTTTTTGTCTTGCAATATCTTCGCTAAGAACATCATCTGGTTTTAAATATTCTGCCTCATACTTGCTATAAACCTCTTCAGTAGTTCCTGCAAGTTTAGATTGTAGCTCAGAATATTCTTTTAATAGCTCTCTAACTTCTTTATTAGAACCTTTAATATGCTTAAAATTTTCATCAAAATTACCAAGTTTAGAAAATTCAGCAGAATCAAATCCATTTGTCCTAATAGATGTAAGCTGTTCATTAATCTTTTTAAGATCCTCTGCTGCTTTTTGAGCTTGTTTTGACATGTTTTCTAATGATGTCGCTTGTTGTTCTACCGAATTTTTATTACTATTTCCTTGTTCTTGTGCTACAATTTCTTGATTTAATTGTAACTTCTTTTCTAAATATTTAAGTTGATTTTGTACAACATCTCCAAGTTGCTGCTCTAACTCAATTTTACGTTGGCAATCTGCCTCATACCCATTCAATGCTTGATTACCGAATTCTTCTGTATATCTCTTCGCAATATCTACGTCTGTCCCTGAAAGTCTATAATCTAAAAGTTTATACTCTTGAATCATTTTTTCTAATTCTTTTTGAGAATTTTTTATTGGTTTAAGATTTTTATCAAAATCTCCAAGTTCTATAAACTTATCTGCATTAAAACTCTTATCATTTAATAAATCAATTTGCGCTTCAAGTTTCTTAATATTCTCAGCTGCCTCTTTTGCTTTAGAAGACATTTTGCCGACAGATGTGGCTTGCTGATTAGCATTAGAAGATGTGCTCCCGCTAGTATTAGGTACAATACTTGGAGCAGTAAAATCTCCCATTGCGCTTCCTGCTGCTCCATACATCATTGCCTGTAACATCATTTTTGGCAAATCTGCTATAGATGCCCCGATGTTTTGTACTTTACCTTCAATTTCTGCTCTCAAAGATTCAACACTAGCAAGAATTTCATCTCTATTTGAAATTTCAAATTTTAATCCAACTGGATCTAAATTCGCACCAACATCTTTTAATTTGTTTTCTGCACTTGTGCGAATTCCTTCAATATCTTTTAAGAATTTTTTACCATTAGTGATATATATAGAAGCTTTAATATTTTTAACACTATTAACAACCTTATAAACACTATTTTTAAAATCTTCCTGAAAATTCTCATCCTTAGCGAATGCTACTTTAATTTTAGATTTTTGTGCAAGTTGCTTATTTGCATTAGCAATTTTAGCTTCAATATTTTTAATAATTTCTTTCCAACTTTGGTCTAAATTATCAACAATATTAAAATCAACTTTTACAGTATTATTTAATTGTGCGAGATTACCAGATATGTCTTCCTCCATACTCTTAGAGTTCTTAGAAAAAGTAGGCTTTAAATAAATTGGATCTAAACTATCTTTTACTGACGCAATTGTTTTATTAATAATAGATGCCCATTCAGAAGCATTAGCTTTTGGAATAACATTAACAGTATATGTCATTCCAGAAGCTTCTGCACTAGATGTTCCGATTGTGGATATTTTCTGAGCAGTCGCACCTGAATTTTGTGCAGCACTTTGTTTAGTCTTTAATGAGACTAATTTCTCTTCTTCTTGTTGAATTAAATTTTCTAGTGCCTGATATTCTTGTTGTACACAACTTTGAACTTTTTTAAAATTGTTTTGAAAACTTAATATAATATCTTCACCAAATTTTTCATCAAATGCATCATAAAAATCATAATCTGAAAATGCATTTTGAATCTGTGTACCAAGCTCCGCAGCCTGCCTCACTAATGGTTTAATATCTAATATGTTCCCCTTAGATGCATCAAAACTTGTAATCTTTTTATATAATTGTTCAAAATCATTTAACATTTGATTAATTTCATCAAACGTTTTTTTATTTTGTCCAGTGTTATCAGCAGACAAAACATCAAGAATGCCACTGTCTAATGCCCCTAAATTATCTAGTTCTTGCTTTAATTGAGTAATTTTATTCTTTAACGTATCAATTTCTTTGTTTTTCTTTTCAACATCATCAAAAAGTTGTCCAAATGTTCCAGGAAATTTAAACTCTCCAACACCTTTAATATCAGATGAAACAGACTTCATTACAGTGGCTAATTGATCGCCAAACTTTTCGGACATGCTCATCATTTGTTTCATACTGTTTTCAAGTGTAGAAATACGATTAAGCAGTCCCTTATCTACAAATTCACTAAATGGGTTGGAAGATCCCTTGATTTGAGATATTACAGTCTGCATATCTTTAAATTCTTTTATTACTTCAGACAAGTCTGCATCTGGATTAATTTCAAGCATTTTATTATATGCCTTTACCATTTTTCCTAAATTATCAAACTCTCCCTTTAATGTGTCTTTTACAGATTTAAATGATGAAGCATTAAGCTCAAGACCAACACCATATGTAAAATCACTAAAACTTTTTGCTTTTGACATAATTTCACCTCCTTATTTATGAATTAACTTTATATCCACGACTAGTAAAATAACCATTTAATATGTTTTTATAACTATTTTGAAATTCTTCCATTTGACTCATTGGTGATACCGCATCAACATGAATTTTTTCACTACCATGGATACCAGACATAAAACTATCAACAACAATATCCTTATTACCACCATCAGTATAATCAAACATCTTTGCTGAACTAAATTGGACTCCACCACCATATTTAGTTCCATTTAATACGGAAAATGATATATCATCATTTATTACTCCTGAACTTAAATTGTATGTTCTTTCATACATTAAAGGACTATAATTGGCGTAATATGCAGTTATAACACAACGTGCTTGTTCTTTAAAATCTTGTGTAATTTGCTTGCTAATATCTACTAGGTCTGCTTTAACTTTTGCTTCTATTCCTGCAAGCATAGTATCAATCGCCCCGCTATTCCTAGCATTCATAAAAGCATCCCCCATTTCATAATTATTCCTGCTTTTGAATTGCCTTATAAATTTCTAGTAATTTATTTGTATTTAATCCAGCTTCGTCATCAGGGCTTAATTTTACATTACTCAATAAATCACCCATAGCATTCTGTAAAATATCTCTAATTTCATCTAAAAAATCATAAATTTTCTTTTCGATAGTCATATTATTCTGCAACCTATCAGTAGTCATCATATTTAATACAACTTCACACGCATCATAATCTGTCTTAAATGTATTAATAATTTTGTCAATTAGACCAATCTCACACAATGCATCATAGTCATCTAACGCACTATAATTTTCATTCCCCTCATCAGAGAAATCTAAATTTGTGTGCATCCCAATTACAGAGATAATAAACAAAATATACCTATCTAAAGAATTAATATGTACTTCATTATTCACTTCCGTAGTACAATTATCTAATACAGCTCTAGCAAGTTCCTCTTTTGCTGCAATGCTGATATACTCTTCAACTTCAAGTGCTTTTTTTAAATCAAGCATCTTATTTTTCTTGTACTTCTCAACTAATTCATTAATCTTCATAATAAAACTCCTCCATTTATAATAATTTTGTATTGTTTAATATATATTTAAAACAGCCTCATGCCGTATAATTTTCTATTCCAATTTATTTTTCTCAGATTTCATTAAAATCATATAACTTATGAGCCGCAAAACCAATGCACACAGCTTCACTTTCATCTTCTGACAACTCTTTACCAATATGTTCTTTAACATAGTCAATACTTTGCTGTTTCAGTTCTTGGCGTTTTACTTTAGCTCCTTGACGGTAGCTCAATGCTCTGCGCCATTTTGTAGGTTCAACAATATGCACTTCAACATTATGGGCTTTAGCATAGCCTATTAAAATTCCCGCTAACCTTGCAAGTATAATCACGGTTTTCGTATTGCTTTGATTTTGCACCTGTTCTATGACCAAATGATCTGGTTTATATTTCTTCATAATTTTCCACAATTCTTTTGCCATTTCAAAAGAGCGTTCATCAGTCTCTAATTTACTTTCAGACATGTCAACTACTCCAGATTCAATATACTGACCATCAACAAAATAAGAATAACCAGAACACCGAGTTGACTGGTCAAATGCCAATATTTTCATAACACATTTCTCCTTTTAATCCAATAAAAAAGACGAGAGAGCACATCACGCACTCTCTCGCCCACATAAAACTACTTAATATGTAAGCATATATTATCTATTATCAATAATCATGCAACGAACAGCACTCTCAGGCATATCTATAACTAGAGTATCACCTTCGCCTTCCTTACCCTTTAACTTACCAGAAGCAATTAATTTATCAACCTCGGTGCGATAATAATCAGGTAACTCTTTAATCAGATGATAATATGGCTCAATTGGTGCAAGCCTACCATTAACATCCAACCCAACCACATAATTAGTCATCATAGCGCCATCAGAACCAAGATAATAAGTGCCATCGCTATCTACCTTCCAAGTATTTGCCATCATGCATCCCTCCTTATCGAAACAATACCATTTGCTTTCAATTTTTGCCCATGTATTATTCAACATGTGACCACTCTCATTGAAATAATACCACTTACCATCAATTTTTTTCCACGTATCACTTAATATATATCCATCATCATTAAAGTAATACCATTTATCGTTAATTTTTGCCCATTTCCCGGCATAATAAGTCTCAGTAGTATTTGCATACCACCAACCTGTATTATCTTCATTCCAACCAATAGTATAATTCTTTTTTACAACATCAGAGCCATAAGCAGGATGTCCATATCCAAGAATATAACTGCTATTAAGAGGATAACTCTTTTTGAATACACCACCACCGTTTGCAACAAGGGTAGATCCACCGGAAGTATTACCTTCGATTGTATGTACATATCCACCAGAAACATATTCTACAAATCCGATATGGCTTTCATTTTTGAAAATAATAACATCTCCAGGAACGGGAGTATATCCAGACTTTAAGTGCCAACGACCTTTTGCCTCGAAGAAATTTTGATGGCTAGGCACATATGCATAATGCCCTACTACAGACGCTTCACCAGCTTGATAACCACACCAAGAAACAAACATATCGCACCATGGCTGTGCTTGAAATTTACCATTATCAAACCATTCCCCATATTTTGTATAATTATTGTTCCCTGCATTAGCCGTCTTATTATACAGCTGACTATTAGATTTCTTTTCAAGATAACCAACTTCACCACGAGCAATTTCTAGAACTTTTGATGCACTCATAATGCATGCCTCCCTTAATTCTCACTCTTAGTGATTTGCTTATATACCTGATTAACACCGGTAGCTGCTAACCCAGAAACAACACCTACAGCAGCAGATGTAATTGGGTCATTAGCAGGAAAATCAGGCATAACATACATAGCAACAACACCAAGAATTAATCCAATAACACCACACACAATAGGAATCCACTTATTGTCAATCCCAGTAGCCTTAACAGCTTGTCCAATTAAATAACAAATTACGGTAATAGCCGCAACGCCTGCAATTCCAAAATCCATAATATTACCTCCTTAAATTTTCTTTGTATAGTCTAAACAGATCCAGCCTGCGCCAGATTTTAATCTGCCCCAACCATTCTTTTCTTCAACGATAGTATAAACTTCGCCATTTTTTACTTGAGTGGCAATACCGTAACCAGTACTAGGCCCCTTACGTACATTCAATACGGCAGTTGTTACTTTAACAAGATATGGGAGATGTTTGCTACTCGCTTCAACTACATATTTTGTAGGAACAACACCTGTTACAGCTCCAGTTCTTTGAGTAGAGAATACAATATCTCCATTACTTCTAATTTCTCTTACAAACAGCTCAGAAGCAATTACCCAAGAAGGAATGGCTGTTCCACCAATGTATGTTGCACCACTCATAAGATGCATTGTATCTCCAACCTGTAAGCCATTATGGCTTTCTGCAGGTTTACTTTCCTCAGTATTTTTACCACCCATAGCCGCTTTAACTGCTGCCCTGAAAGTATCCATCGTATAATTCAAACCAACTCCACGCCAAAGATGCTCAGGATCTCCATGATTTGTAGCAACGCCCTTCTTATATCCCTCAGAGTGACTAATAATATCAGTCATAGGATTAAGACCAAAGTGCGTACAAAGTTGCGCAAAAAGCTGCACAGCAGTATTATACGTTCCACGTACTTGTGCTTGTGCAGCTTCCTTATCTAATACAATAAAACTTGAACCAGATGTATATTTGATTTGGCTAGGCTCTGTCATTTCAACACCGACATGAGTATTGTTGGCGCTGCCACCTGCATGCCATCCACGATAAGTCCAAGGAAGACACTGATAAACAGTTCCATCAGCTTGAAGTACTGCATGAACAGCCACAACAACACCAGACTTATTCCATTGGTTTGCAAAAACCTTTGCATTTGGTTGTGAGCATCCTACACTATGTAGCATTAATCCAATAGGGCCACGACTTTGAAATGTGGTATAACGGCTATCTGCCTTATTTACATTGTTTTTATAACAATCATTATTAGTACTATAATATCCAATAATATTCATAAAATTATCTCCTTTTAACTCAATTTTTTATCCATTATGTCACTTGAAACATTAAGGTTCCTGTAGCGGAAAAATCTCCGGTGGACTTTTGATAAATTTTATCTGAAGCCCACTTGTTGCCATCCCCTTCTACTGTGCCAGTTTCCTGCCCAATAGGAAAGATTTTTCCTGCTTGATTAATATTCCATCCAGCAAAAACAATATTAGAAGCTGCAGTATAACCAGACAGGGTGCCTCCACCGCCACTAGTGCTTTCAGGCATTATAGGGCACCCTGTAATGACAATTTTCTCTGTGGAATCCCCACCAAAATTGCCGTAAACATAAAACTGTAAAAGCACTAATTTTCCAATTCTCGCATATGTTCCGACCTGCCCAGAATATGTCGCTGCTCCTGATACAACTGGTGTCCATGTGCCTTGCTGTAACAACAATCCAGTATCAGAAAGGTCTCCTGATGCAGTAAGTGCCGCTACATTTCCTCCTGCGCTTGGAACACTTTTATTAGCTTTATTATGTAATGACTCAGTGATAATTTTATTCTGAACAGGATTAGTGCTAGTTATTGAAAGTGCAGAGTCTATATCTACATTAAGATTTGGCACAACAGAATCAACATATTGTTTATTAGCTGCATCAGCATTATTTGTTGGGGAAGCTACATTCGTAATTTTATTATTCCCCATATTAATAGCGCCAGTCATAGTGCCACCAGATTTTGGTAATGCTGCATTCGTAGTAGTATCTAAAGAATTTACTTTATCATTAATCAACTTAACTGCTTTAGAAGTGGCTGCTGTTGTCTCAGAATTTGACTCAATAGAAGAATTAAGCTGCACAACGCCTTTTTTACTTGTAGAAGCATTTGCAACACTAATAATTGAATTAGATATAGAGACATTTTCTCCAATCTTTACACCACCAAGTTCAGTTCCTGTTGCTATTGGTAATGAATAATTATTTGCTGATGCCTCAATTTTATCCAATTTGTCCTTGTCTTCTTTACTCATTAGTCCTTTATCAGATGTGGTTGCTAATGGATATGTAGTATCAGGTGGAACTACCCAAGTCCCGTCACTACGAAGATATCTCGTTGCATCTCCCTTACTAGGAGCTGGAACTAATCCATTTTTACCATCAGCAGAACTTGTCGCTCCAACCATATCCACATAAGTTGTGTCTTGTCCAGGTATGCCAAGTGCAGTAATATCAGATTTTTCCACTTTGACCGCAGAACTTACATGTCCCTTGTCATCAACAGTTACTTTATAAAATCCTGGAACATATGCAGTATAACTTGGGTGTATATATTTATTTGCATTATCTTCAATGCCATCAATCTTACTTTTGTACTCATTTGTAAAATCATTCGTTGAAAGTTCTTTACCAGAAACTTTATCAACTTTTTTATATAAATCCGAATTGACCTTACTTTGTATAGCAAAAGTTTCATCCTTTGTAAGCGCAGGAATTTCAACAATATATGTACCATCTGTCAAATCATGTAATATATATTCAACTCCATTAATATCAACTTTATTGATAGAATTATATGACATTCAATATCAACCTCCTTTACAAGAAAATAGGATTTATATTTAAGTTCTAGACATTATTAATGTGTGGTTGCTAACAGAAATTTTAGGGATCGCAATTGTTTTTTCTTCACTTCCATCATAAGTGTCAGCCACTCCACCGGTAAATGTTAAAGCATTAGGATTCTTAAGTCCATCAATGGTCACTGCTCCAGATTTCCCATTTACTGATGTTACAATTGGTGTTACAATTTGTAATTGTTTAGTTGACATTAATATACCTCCCTTATTTATTAATCTTAAATAGATTTATATAAAAAATGTGCAGAGCTGTGAACTCTACACATTATGTTTGTTTAATTGATTTCTGTAGCACTAATGGTTCCACTATCGTCAACAGTTATTTTGAACTTTTTTGTTGAGTTCTCAGTTGAGCTTTCAAGAATTAAAGAGTCAGAGAAAACCTCACGTGGCGTCCAACTACTACTCAAGTTAGCGCTACCACCGAGGACAAAAATCCTACCGCTTGCTGTAATTATTTTTCCATAAATAGAAGGAACAGTTCCACCACTCTCGAAACTCGTGGTAACACCAAATAATGGATAATCTACATTTGTTAATTTTAAATCTTGATAAAAAGAAACTCTCTCATCTTCAGGGGCCGCTGCTAAAGCAACCATTATTCGATCTGTGCTTCCTGCCACAATCTGGCTGCCATTGCCATTAAAACTCGCTATTATTTGAACCGTTTCAGCATCTTTCATTTGAAGATAAGATATTGCGTCAATATTTTCTCTCGCTTGAGCCTTTTGTTCATCAGTAAGTGTTTGCTCAGTATACTGAACATATTCATCCCCCTGAACTAAATACAACTCACCATCATTAATCTGTCCAGCAGTAACCATTTCATCATAAGCATCTTGACTTTCAACCTTATGAACAACAGGAATGTCAAGATTGACATCACCAGTTTGTCCATTAACGCTATCAACTGACGAATCTCCACCAACTAAATAAAGCTCATTGTCGTTAATGTCACCATTTGTATTTAATGCATCATAAACTTCTTGGTTTTCTACTTTATTAATTACAAGGTTTTGTAAATTTGTTTCTTGCATTGTTTTCTGCCTCCTTACTCAATTTTAAATCTTACATTGGTAAGAGTTACAGTAATTGGCTTTGTACCAGAATAACTTGAGGAGGTATTAAACTGAATAGCATTAGCAGATACGTCCATAGTGCTCGTGCCGCTCGTAATTTCATAACTGCTTCCACTTGTATAGAAACCAATCTTAGTAGGTGAAGTAGCACCGTCACTAAATGTAATACTATCGAAATAAATCTTAACAGTACTATCCGTAGTAATATTTCCATCAGTTATTAAGATACCTTGTGACGTAGATGTAAAGTTAATAGTCAAATCATGCGTTGTATCGTCAACACTGAAAGTAACACCAGTCTTCTTAGAACTATTAACAGTTACCATATCAGAGGTAAGATGAACATATCCATCACCCTGACCACCACTACTTTCAGGTGCTGTATAGAGACGATACTGAGCAATTGGTAAATATCTGGTTACATAATCACTATCGTTTTCACCTTTGAACTCAATTGCGCGAATATCTACATAATCTTCATATACGTCAACAATTGCACCCTCAGATTGCCCAGCCATTGAAACACGTGTGCTATCTAAGTTGGGATTACACACAGAAGAATCAATTGGATATGCGCAAGAAGGCACATGAACACACCAAGCAGTTGTTCTATCTACATTTGTTGTAGGCCAAACATTGGCATAAGGTTCTGCCTGTTGTAAATACCATTTCCAGTGGCTATGTCCGCTAAACCATATAGCTCTTGGATAATTTGCACGTAGCGTCTTTAATGAGGTTAACTGATTACCAGACAACCAGTTCCCAGAAGGATAAATTTGCTGGAAATTACCAGAAGCATCTGGGAAGAACATATGCGTTATAACAAAGCATCTATCATTCTTATATGCTTCAAGTTTATTACCTAACCAAGTAATATCACTATCAAGATAAGTACTTGAAGTAAATTCATATCTACGCATTCCTAAGAAAAGAAAATGGTCTGTTACTGTTGTACCACCAGAAGTGGTATGAGTTTTATTTACTTCATAAGAATAAGTCGCGTCAGAAGTAAACAAATCACTAATACTAGCGTATGACTTAAATGTATTGATATCAATATTTGTATTATTAGGGCAATCATGATTCCCTGTAGTGGGATATACAGGAGTACTATTACTAATTGCCTCTAGATTTGCTTTATATAAAGCCATTTCGGTAGTTAAAGAGCCAGTGCTATAACTTGTTTGCGTTAAATCACCAGAAATAACAGTAAATTCAATATCTTCTTTTTGGTTAAAGAAATTTAAAGCATTTCTAATGTCTGCTTGGTTTCCGTCTGCCTGATCTGTTTCATTATGAACATCAGACAATAAACCAAAACGATAAAGTCGTTCTCCATATGTCGGTTTAAAATTATCAATAGAAATAGAACCAACTCTTGTTCCACTTGAATTGTAAACGCCAATTTTAGAAGCTGCATAAGGAGCAATATTTGTTTTTATCAAACTATCATAAGCCATTTACATAGATCCTCCTTTCTTAATAGTGCCGATAGATCCCCAACCATCAAGTTTGTTATTATTTTCGTCCTCATAATAGATTGTATACGTACCTGCTGATAGTTTTGAATCAGCTAGAGAAATTACATTCTCACTAGAAATAGAACCAACATAACCTTCTGGTAGCTCAGGTTCAGGCTCAACCTCAACAATATTCTCATAAACATATAATAACTGATACGTTTGTCCACCTCTAAAATTACCTGTATTGGTGACGCTTGAAGTTGATATAGTTAAAGTTCCATCACTATATTCAGCCGTAGCATACTTAGAATATGCATAACGTCTACCATAGCTACTTTCTGTTGTTACAGAAATGGTATTGCCTTGAGAGTTACAAGCAATAATAAAACGTGAACTATCCCAGTCTCTACCATTAGTAATTTGTATAACTGACCAAGCTATTGGTTCACCCTTAACTGTATATGTTATACTTGCTGTATCTGTTGTAGAGCTGAAATTTGCAGTGGCAGTTGCAATGCCATAACCACCAGTTATTTTTTGACCATTTACATATGCAGTTTTACCACTTAAGATATCAGAGGAAGTGGCTGTGGCATCGGAAGTATCTACGCCACCTGAACCGGAATGAGTTCCTTCGACTCCAAAAATTGTAACACCAGACCTAATATTTTCAGCAATTAAATTAGCATCACCCTTGATCGTCTGATCTCCGGCTAAATATTGGCTTGCAGAAATAGTTTGGTCAGCCGTAGTTGGGATATATATTTCTGCGTCTTTAGAAGGCATAGTACCAGTAAGATTATTACCGGGGACAGACGTAAAAGTTTTTCCTGTTAAAACATCAGCAGCAGTGGCTGTACCTGCTTGAAATGATATAATTATTGTATCTTCCGCATTCATATAAAAATCTTGTTCTGCCTTTGCTTTTAGTACAGCACCACCATATTCAGCATTACGACCATTTCCACTCACGGAAAGATTTTTCCCTGTAAAAAACTTACTTGTATAAATATTCCCCGTCCCCGGTTCTTCAGAAAATTTCCTTCTACTACCAGTAACTTTTTCTCCATTAACATATGCAGTCTTATTATAAACTAAATCACTAGCCACTGCTGTTGCGTCAGACGTATCAATTCCACTTAAATGAGTACCAGCAACACCAAAAATACTAACTCCGTCAGCAATATTACCCGCAACAAGATTTGCGTCACCTTTAATTGTTTGAGTACCAGACAGATACTGTCCTGCGTTTAGAGTTTGATCTGTAGTTCCAGGCATAATAGTTGCCTCAGTCTTTTGAGTAATTCCACTACCAATATATTGATTAGAAATTGCATTGACTGTTACACTTGACAAGCCTTGATAAGAACTATCAGCAGAAACAGTCTGTTCACTTTCTGATGGAGTGACAGTTTTAGTTTGTAAATTAGGCTGAACATTAACGGTTACAGCACTAAAATATTTTCCAGAAGTAGGAGTGTGTTCTCCGTTACTCGTTATCTCCTTAGTTTCAGTTTGAATTGCACCGACTTTAACTGAACCAGTTGTATAAACTCCAGAATCAACAGCAGTTTGCTCTGCTGTAGTTGGAGTTACGGTTTTAGCAGCTTGAATAGTTAGTTGCTTAGTTGCTGTTTTAGTTGCGCCAGAAGTATACCCGGCAGGTTGTGTATTTTGAGCAGTAATTAGTCCATCAGAAGAAATAGAAATTGACGGAGTTGAAACATCTTTGGTTGGAATCGTGCCAGAATATTTCTTGCCTTTTGAATAAGCAGAAACTCCTTCTAACATTTGCTCTCCACTTGTTAAAGTTGCATCACTCGTGTCTGTTCCACTTAGTCCTTCAAATTTTACTGCTACTTTTTGAATTTTATCTGTTCCAAAGTATAAAGCCATACAATCACCTCCTTATGTAATATCGCTAGAAGTCCATGTTTTAAGTGTTATAGTGGGGATGTTACTAACACTGCCTTCTTGTAACGTGATATCTCCAGTACTGTGTAAAAAAATATCTCCTGCTTTATTCTCATTCCCCGCACCAAATCTATATGTACTACGAAAAATGATATACTTTGCAGACGGATTCTCTACATATTCTAGATATGTACACATTAATAACTTATCTCCGTATAATCCATCTGACAGTGGATGAATACAACAAGGAATAAGACCATCATTCACTGCTTGAATAATTTCATCAAATGATTTATCACATACATATGGGTCTGCATCAGTTCCACTACCTGTTATTGTACAAAGGAAACCTCCACTACTAGTTGGTATAGTTACATTACCAGTTTTACCGTTAACCGATGTTACAATAGGAGTCGTAATCTGTAATTTTTTAGTTGACACTTTTTACATCATCCTCCTTTTTTTAATATAAAAAGGCGCAGAGTGATTGCCCTGCACCTTATGTTTTAATTTATTTCCATCTACCTATAGCATAGACATAAACTACAAAACCAACATTTGGATCGCTGTCAGTGCCGAAGGCCGACCATTTAAATTTTGTAGTTGTTGATAATCCGCCCCTACAAGCAATAGCGTATCCGCTTCCAATATAACAATTATAAAATACAGTTGGATTAGCATTGAATGCACCACTGGGCCAATCAGCACTACCATTAAATACTTTAAAGATATTCCAAGTACTAGAATAAGTAATTGTACCAGTAATTTGCCGCCAACACTCATATATACCACTATTCCATTTTCTGTATGTCCACTCCCCGGAAGAACCCGAAGCAATAACATAATCAGACGGCTCAATTAACCCAGTAATCTGAGATTTACTGTGCGTATGAGAACTCGTAGCTGCTCCAATATTTGCAGGAGTTATATTAACATTGCCAGTTCTGTATGCAGATTCTGCATTGCCTTTAATTCCAGTTACTTTGTTTTTTTGTGCACCGGATTCAATATTAGATAACTTATTCTTTTCTGCATCAGTATAATCGTTAGAAGATAAAGCCTTTCCATTTATTTTATCAACCTTGTTGGTAATCTGGCTTTGTGCTTGAGACAAGTCAGTAGTTGTGGCATACTCTGAATGAGCGTGTTCAACAGGGGCATATTGTGTATGAACATGATTTACGTTAGCTTTACTAGTCTGTAATCCTTCAACATCTGACTTTACATCATTTAATTCATCCGTTAAACAAACGTCCATGTTTTCTCCGACCCAAATTAAGTCACTAGAGTAAGTAGGTTCAAAGCTCATGTAGACTCCTCCTCAATAATATTATCTAATCTTTACTGCGAAAAAACGAATTGCTTCAGCATTAGTAGCTGTAGTATATTGATGATAAGTTTCATATTTAATAGTAGTTGTTTCTGTCAATTCTACTATTGCCGCAGCTGTAGCACCTCCGCCGCCAATCATGTCACTTCTTACAATACAATAAACAGCACTATCATCAGATTTAGTTATCCTTGAAATGTACATACATCCAGTACCATTTACTGCCCATTGATGGTTCCCAACAATGACATAGACACCCTCTGGCAATGTCAAGGACGCAATTGTTACCATTTCCATATTTGCAATAGATTTTTCATTAGGAGTAGATGAATACACTTTTCCAATATTTCCAAGATTAGTTAGCGCTCCACTAACAGTACTTGCACCGGTTCCACCTCTAGATATTGGGAGGGTGCCGGTTGTAATGTCAGATGCAGAATGCTTATGAGTTGCCATAGAAAAATCACTTGCATGTTTCCCGTCAACAGTGTCTGCGTTACCACCATTAGCAGGTAAAGTAGTAGGAATAGTGGGTTGGTCAGACAAATCATTATAACTATGTGTGTGATTAATTGAAGCATAATCAGTATGAATATGGTTTATGTTCGCCTTACCAGACTGTAAATCACTAATATCAGACTCTATACCTTCTATATGGATCGTAAGGCACTCGTTCATATTAGTGTCATAGAAAATAGAGTTTGTACTATATTCTGGGTTAAATTCGCCGTTCATAACAACTCCCCCTTAAAGGTTTTATCATTTGTTGAATATGCTGATTAGCCTGGAATCCATTCGGTCGTATGTGTCGCGTCAGTATACCATTTCCCCTTAAAATCATCAAAACTAGTAACTGATTCAGGGATAGGGTAATAATACTTTAATAAATAATTTTCATAATATTCTGGAATTGGAACGTAATCTCTTCTTACAACATAATTAGTTGTATCATCAACTTGATAACATTCACCAGTTGTTAAATCAATTCTAGCATAAGCATAAGCATAATTTACTGCCATAATTTATTCCTCCTTACGATATGAAAAATAGCGAAGAACATAATCGTCACTTGTATTGTTTGTTATATTTAAATCTATGGATTTTGTTTGCGCATTTTTTGTAACAGAAGATAATACCGTTGTAGAGTTAACTGAATAACTTGAATCATCAATTACGACTCTATCAACAGCAACGCTTTGGTCAGTATTCACATTAAACTTAGAAATCAAACATTGTAGATGAGTATAATCATATCCCATATGCTCTGGTAATGATATAGAAAATGCCTCTCCAGCTTTAACTATCTTAACGCCATATATAGATCTATATATTGGAATATCTTTCGTTCCAGTTTTTACGCCTTCATCACCAGCGTATACTTTTCCAAGTCGCACATCGTTATCTGTTGCTGTAAAAACTGTCTTCTCTCCAACAACAACACCAGTTGCCATCTCATTACCATTTTCGTCTGTTAAAATATAGGTTTTTGGATAACAAAATCCTCCGACTGGATTACCATAATAAGCCATAATTTATCACACCTCCACAACTTCTTGCACCTTAACTTGTACAGAGATAGCACTATTTGGCTTTCCACCTGCTACATAAACTCGCACAGTACCATCACCACTTCGTGTAGTAAACGCTAATCCTTCATCTTGCCAAGAAGCAAGCTGTGCAGGAGTTGGTTGCAAATCAACAACACTAGTTTCGGTGCAGCAACTAAGAGTTATATCTTGATAATATGGACTAGCAGTGCCACCCCAACCAGCAGCTAAAGTAATTGAAGTAACCTTCGGAAGCATATTCTGGAGCATAGCAATTGTCGCATAAGTATCAACAATATTATGCCCATTTGCATCTGCTGTTGCCTTCGGGACAGTTCCATATATATCAGCACCAACTGGCTGTTCCATTCCTTCAACAATCCAATATGTCCCATCATAAACAACAGAAAATGGTTTATTTACAGCTATCCAAGTCTTTGTATATCCAGATACTGTCATTGTTGCAAGATTGCTCAATCTACGTTTAAGAGTTTTTGCACCAAGTCCATTAACATTTAATGTTGGTGCAGTACTATCACTCTTTATATTTGGAATCATGATAAAACTAGCACCAGCCGTTAATGAATCAATTCCAGGAACTATAGCAGTGTATGCTATACCATCTGTGCTAGAAGCAGTTGCTGTATATACACCCGCATCAAGTGTAGCTCTCTGGTCAATGATATTTCTTATAGTCTCATCTTGAAATGGCAATTGCGTATAAGTCTTCGTACCATCACCAATTTTGAATCTCGTTTCACCACTTGCTGTATCTACGATTATGATTTCACCATTTAACAAAACTGGATTCTTTTCCGTCCAATTCGCACTTGTATCACGCTTTGTTTTGACACGTGTGCTAAAGGTTTTACTAGCCATTTATGCAGCCTCCTTAATAATAAAAGAGTGCCGACCTGAGCCGACACTCTTTATAGTTTATTTAAATGATTTTAATATTTTTGACTGATATTCTTCTGGAATATCAACTCCATAAAAAATATCAGAAATATTCTTTACATCTTGTAAAGACTTAATATAATTTTTTAAAGAATTAAAATAAGCCTCATGATATTTTTTAAAAGAATATACTTTGTCAATAATAACTCGCATTTCACTAGCAGAGTATTCGAAAAACTCTCCATCAGTATAATATTGAATCAATTGTTCTCCATCATTTACCTTTTGTGCCGCAGTAATCAAATTAAGTTGATCCTGAACTGTTAATGAGAAATGATGTTTTTTACCAACACTTACTTCAATATCAAGACCATTAGAAATTGTTTTATCAAACTCATGCTTCATTTCTGTAATTTTAGATTCACAAACATATTCAATTGTAACCTGAGTTGGTTTATCTATTTCTTGAGATTCTTCATTCTCATCTTGCTCAGAATCTAATTCAACTTTAATTTCTTCATTAGATTTGATTGCATTGTAAAGAGCATCATATTCTGATTGTTCAATTTCTATCACATCAACAATTGGAATATCTTTTTCAGCAGAATCACCAGGAATCATCCATATAGCACGATACATCTTTTCCGCACATTGAACATACTGTGCCTCAGTTTCATTGCATACTAAAAAAATATTATGTTTTTTTTGAAACTTACGCATATCAAGTGTAGTGCAAATACCAATAAATTCATTGTCTCTAATTAGCTTATAATATTTCATCTGTATACACCTCCATTAAATAGATATGCAAGGACATATGCCCAAAGCTCGACTGGAAATAACATAACTACCAGAATTACCCTGCGCAGATACTGTTTTAAAGTATGTAGCGTATTCAACCTCAGCAGAGCGCAAATACCAAATGGTTGGAACCCCATTCATGGTTTTAATTCTGTCAGTATCTGAGCCAAAGAATTGAATAACACTACCTTCAGAAGTATATGGTTCGCTTGACGTATTGAATACTTCGATATAAGAAGGAAGATATACATAATCCTTAGAATAAACAACATCAGTAGATCTATTACCCGCAGTTGCAGGAATCTGAACTTGTTTAATTATTGATTTCCATTCAGTTGGGAACGCATTATAAACTCTGCTATTAACAAATTGTCTCATCTCAGAATTATTCCAACCACCTACATTAGTATTAGTTGAATTCATTCCACGACCATAAGTTAACAGATTGCTACAAATAAAAGATGCACCAGTTTTACGACTAGAATCTGTTGCAAATCTATAACGTTCATCTCCATAGTACTCAAATCTTAACGTCTCATGAGTCCATGATGCCAAATTTTTAGCAGCAGTGTCACCAAGATCGTCAAGCCACACCTTTGCCCAATGGATATATCCTTTTCCCATGTCATCAATAATTCCATTTGATAAGAATTTAAATCCACCTAAGACAATTGTTGCTTCTGTATTAGTACTACGATTTCTAGTTAATTCAGTATATTCGATTTCATCAGCATATATTGCACTCGATCCAGCTCCTGAATTGAATGAATAAATATATAATTTATCTTCCCCTTTAATATGACGAAGAACAACCATATCTCTTTTCTTACCATAGCCAACTGTTTTACTAACATTTCCCCATTGAATTTCTGGACTTGTACCATTATATCTTAATCTAAAGCCTTCAGACCCATCATATTCAAAGCAAGACAATAATGTTGCATCGGTTGTAGTACTTTCAAATTCAAAATCAATTGCAATTGTAAAAGATTTTTCATCTGAACCAAATAATTTAATACCAGTATCTACAACATTAGCACTTGTCCCATCAAAATGCTTTTCATCAGCAAGCATATGCTCCTCTACATTGGTAAAAGAATAATCTTGACCAACACGAATATCAATATAGTCTTTTTGCTCAAAATAATTATTAGCCTGACCAGAAGCTGCTACAGAATAAATCTGTACAGGAGTCATATTCTTTAAATCAGTTCCAGAAACAGGCAATCCATTCTGCGTCTGCCATTTTGCATAAACATCAGTATCTCCTGTAATAAATCCAGTATTTTTATCCCATCCTGTAAAAATATTATAAATATAAGAACTTTCATTATCAGACATAGTAGGATAATTACCTTCATATTCAACGCCCTTGCCATATTCTACACCAGTTTTAGTAGCAAGAACTACTCCTTCTTGTTGTAACCAACGTACAGTATAAGTTCTAATCGTAGTATTATATTTTGCCGTTACTATCATAGATGCAGTAACATTTTTTTCAATACCATCCCATCCAGAGAACGTATAATTATATTGTGCAGTACTTGCAATTGTAGGTGTATTAATTTCTCCGCTCTCAATAGGATCAGTTGCTTTACTACCCTGGTCTACATACTGAACATAATCATTCCCATTTTTGTCTTTAATAGAAGTTCCATCTGCATTCATAAATGTTACTTTATACTGAGTAATAATACCATTGTATGTAACTTTTAAATCAGGCCATGCAGCAGCATAAGCATCAAGTTCTCTTTGTCTTGCTTGTCCAGCGATATGCACACCACCTGCAAGCACACTATTATTCATTTTAAGAATCTTATTTAACAAATCAGTATTTGATACAGTCCAATTAATACCAATTAAACGCAATATTTGAAGTGTATCTATTGCATCACTTGTAATAGCATAATTGTCAACTATAGAATTCTCAATAGTTAAAGATTCCAAATTATCATAAGTTGCTTGCAAATCTGTTAAATAATTTAAGTTCTTTAATGTTAAACTATTAATTGTTGCTGGCAAATGGGCCAATGCAATCTTGCCATTAGTAGCAAACATTACACCAGTAATAGATGTTCCTTCTGCATATAGTTTCTCAAGACTGCCACAACTAGACAAATTAACAGACCCAGTTAAATTAGGACAATTTCTAATGTCAAGCTCTTCTAACAATGTATTATTACCAAGATTTAAATTAGTTAAAAATACATTAGAATATCCCGCTGTGTTATTACCAATAACTAATTGCTGAAGTTTAGAAGCCTTAGAAAAGTCATTGTCATGAATATAACATGCAGAAATATCATTTAGTGCTTGAATACGAGATGCACAATAAATCAATACCGCCGTATCATCCATCTTAGTCAATGGACAAGTAATCTCATAAGTTTGTCCTGCCTTTGCACGTACCTGTTGGGTGCTTGGAGAATTACCAAACAATACAGACAAATACATATCAGAATAAGGAACAATTCTTAATGTATAGTTAGGTGCAACTACTACTCCTGTAGGAGTATTACATCTGAACATAATCTGATCTGCTTTAATAGTGGTAGACAAATACTTTGTACCCATATAAGCCGCCTGATCACGTTCAAATTGTCTACGCTGATACTTCTTACGACCATTCATCATAGACTCTAAGAAACGTCTAGTTGGCTCTGGTGTCTCACCAGCATTTAAACCTCCACCTTGATATGTTCTGTAATATTTACGTTCAATATCAAGTCTCCAGAGTTCTTCTGGGAATTGTGCTTGCCAATCATCAAATTCATTGATTAAAGAAGTTGCACTGAAACACCCTTCTCCTTCAAGGGTTTGATACATTATTGCAAGTTCATCATGGAACAAATCACGTATTCTACACCAGAATACGTTATCTGCTGCGTTGAATACATAACCTGAAGACTTATCGCCTTCGGTTCTATAGTCAGTGTCTTCTTTACCATATGTCATGGTAAGCTCGCCTGAATTATTTATTCCAAGGGCTGTCGATCTGTTACTATATAGGCTTGGCCCTATATTATGACTTACATTTCTATAAGCGGAGTAGGTTCTTCTTTAAACGGTCTGATTACCGTTGACCCACTCTCTGCAATTTCATTATTAGATTATAGTTGCAGTCCAGACTGTTGCATACCTTGCAGCTTATGCCACAAAGCCCTTTGTACTCAGTCGTTGCAGGTGGAAAATTTCCCTTCCTGAGCGTTGCCAATCTCTTGGTTTTCGCCATTAATCAACAAAGGTTTTACAACGACAAAATTTTATCGTTATCATAGTCCCACAGTTCAAAACGATATTTACCATCAGCACATTTAGCGTAATGATAGAAAGAATTTTTTGCTCTGTTATCAATCATTGTATATCTCTCAGTAAACAAATACCAATATAGCGCAGAATCCTTAATTACCCAATTGTCAAGTTGCGCTACAAATTCTTCATCAGTAGAAGTAATTACCCATTCATAGAAATCACGCCACACTTGCTTATTTAATGCTCTTTGTGCTTCTTGTTCTTCTGTAGTAGCAGTTGTCATACCGTCCTTCGTCTCTCCCCCCATTTCGTAGCGGAATTCAAACGAACCATCCCAATCATTGTAAAGAGCATCATAAGCAGTATTTCCTGATTTCCATTGATCCTTTGAGATAGGATAAGCAATATTACCTTCACTGTCAGTTACACCAGTTTGGAATGTACTGTTTGCAAGAGTATTATCACTTACTTCAATAACAAATTCCTTTAAGTCAGAAACATCATTAACTCTAGTAGCGTCAGTTTTTTTTGAATCACCTATGTTGCCAAGACCATAGAAGTGCCAATCATTATCCTTAAATTCCATGTGCTTAGAAACATCAGGATCTGTTTCCTTAATAAACACTACGCAGTTTTGAAATTCCATACTATTCTTGCACTTTGGATCATTCTCCATAGCAACAGTTTTATATGGAAGATAATCATTATAACGCTTCTGGAGTAGTGCATTATTTGCATTCTCAGAGCTTGCTATGTTAACTTTGATGTTCCACCAATTGTTTGGAACAGAATCTCTAGTAAGACTTACCTTACCAGACCCATCACTATACTTTGTTCCATCACCAAGAATAAGCTCCGTCACATAACTTGTATCCAGAGGAATCTTGCTAATAATCTGTTTCTTACCATCAGCACAAGCAATAATATCTATATTTCTACCAGCATAGCCATATTCATTAGAAGTAGTGCCCTGCCCAGATAGATATGTGTTAAGAAATTTCCAGTTATCAAGAACAGGATCTCCACCCTTGTAAATACACTCAACGTTTACGCCTTTAACAAAATCTTTTTTATCTTTAGTAAAACGAGGACATTCAATCTTAATTACTCTTAGCTGAGGACAAGCATTTGCTACTGACTCAGGAGTTAACGCATTATTTTCATCATAAATCTGATTACGATTATATCTAGCAATCATTTCATCAGAATCTCTTGCATCAGCAATAAAATTAGATAGAATGTTAGAATCAGTCAAAGAAGAGCTATAAGCTTTCATACGATAAATATAAACATCACAATCTTCAGAACCAATCGTGATAGGCACTGGCTCGTATTGATACAATCTATGAGTAGAATCATAAATCATAGGTCTTAAACCAACGCCATCTTCATAACTCATAATAACTGCTGTCGCATCAGAATTATCTTTATCAAGTGCGTTAATATTAAATTCAAATTCAATAACATCTTCCTCACTATAAGGAATATATAAACTCTTAATGCTAGATTTCAAATACGCTTCATGAGTATTCATCTCTAATCCAACAACAGTAGAATCAGATTGACAGGTTAAGAAAGTCGCATCTGCTTTTCTAACATTTGTTGTTTTAAAGACACACTTAAATTCAGAACCATATACACTAGCGTCTCTCTCAAATAAATTGTAATTAATAGTAGCTGTTGTACCAGCCTTTATACAAAAATATTGGTTCCCATCTTCATCTAATTGATAACCACCATTGTTCCAATCAAAATTATCAGAAACAGTCATATTAACATTTGTATTACTGTCTTGCCATAGTCTATTTTCGTCAGTATTGGATAATCCAGTTGGATTAAAATCAAAAGCAAGATTTGCAGTAATTGGCTCAATAGTAATACCCAATTCCTGAATATCCATTACAATTGTTAAAGTCGCATCTCTACAAGTGATTGTCAATGTATGCTCTCCAATTTCCGAGGACTTATATGCCCATACATCCGAATTTCCATTCATGATTTGTGTAGCAATTACTTTTCCATCTACACTTCGTGTAATAGTTGGAGTTTCTGTTTTAGGATCAAAAACATAGAATTGAATATTTGTTGAATTGTATTGTTTTGCAGCAACCTTTCCATAATGATCATATCTATAAATACACCCAATAACTGGGGCATCACTGTTCTCATCATACCAAATAATATCTTTAAAAATATGATCTGTTTCAATCTCTTTATTATTCACAGTTGCTGTGATATAACACTCTAATAAATGTGCTCCATGAGTTTGAGCTGGAATAGTATAAGATTGCAGCGTACCAGAAGAACTAGTATTTACTGTTCCAAGCTCTACACCATCGAGTTTAAAATGTACGGTCTTATTAATTGCTCCATAAGGAGTGTATGTAAAATTAACAACACTATTTGCGACATATGTAATTTTATCATTAAAAGAAGACTCTAATCTTACATCTACTTTTTGAACAGTCCAAGATTTTACTGCTGTAGTTCCTGCTGCATCAACAACTGTAAGAGTGAACTTTTGTGTACCAATATTTGTATATTCTGTCATGTCAAATGTATTCTTACCTTGCACCAACGCACCAGAAGAAATAATAGTGCTGCCAGACTTCCAAGTATAAGTGCCATCAACTTCTTCACCATCACTATCAACGGATGAATAATTAAAGCTAATTTCAACTTTATCTGTTGTTGTTACAACTAGTGGAGACTCAGTAATACGTTCTACCTTTAGAGTAGTAGTTATAGTACCTCCACCGCTACCTCCAGTAATTACAAACTGACTTTTTACTTCTTCTTTTTCATTCTTTACTTCATAAAGAGTAAATACGTTTTCACTTTCTTCTCCTGTTGCTAAAGTTGCATTCCCATATGTTGCATAATAAGTATAACCTTCCGTATCAATGCCATCTACTTTTTGATTAAGCGTATCAATTGTTCTACTCAATGCATTAATATTAGTATTATTAGAATCCACATCCGCTTTTAACGAAGATACTTTACTATCAACTGCTGAAATTTTACTATCAATTTGTGTTTTTGTATAATTATCTCCACCAATAATACAAAATGCTCCATCAATATATCTATAATGAACATAAAGCCCATCATTATTTTTTACATAATAATCCGCAAATTCACTGCCTGTTTCAGGGAGAGATTCAACAATATGCGCAACAGTTCCTGCTACAATCTTCCATTCATTATTAATCCACTTATAATAAAAACAACCTACATCAGAACAAAGAATATAATCAGTGTCTGCATCTCCAGTTGTTGGAAGCTCTGACACTACCAAGGTAGAAGACCCATTAAATGCATCCCATTTTTGGTTTCCTTCTTTGTCTGTGATCCACCAATATTTGTCATATTTCGTTTTTGTTTTATTTTGAACAAGATAAAATGTTCTTTCTGCCCCAGTCTCTGGAAGTGCATCTACAATTTCAATAGCATATGAATCATCAATACCTAGAGCTTCAATGTCTTCTTTTGTTACATTCTCTGCTCCATTTACATGCCCTAAATTATCTACAGAAAACTTATACAGCCCAGTTTGCTTTGTTGTATATACTGGATGTGAATAATTGTTTGCACTATCTTCAATACCAGCCAACTTATTTTTTTCTGCCGTAGTATAATCATTGCTAGATAATCCTTTCCCATTAACTTTATCAACTTTACTGTCGTTAATTTTATTTTGTACACTAGCAACAACAAAAGTATCATTTCTATTCAAATTACTTGGTAAACTAACAGTATGCGTTCCGTCTGTAAGCTGAGATGCAGTTACTCCACTTTCTAAAGTCTTTTTTGTTACGAACACATCGTCTCCAGTTAATGTTGGTAGCCTTACTACATGGGAGCCATCTGTTAAGTTTTCCAAGTTGTATGTCTTACCTCTGACGGTAACTTTATTTATAAAAGCCATAAAATATTATCACCCCTTGCAAAAATATATTAAAAAAAATAGGAGAGGCAGTTAGCCTCTCCTATTAAGTCAAACTACTTTAATATTTGAAGAGGCTATGCCTATTAACCAATCACAGTTGATGCTGTTCCACAATCTAGAATAATATAAGCATCCTGCTCTAGGTCTTCAATCTTATGATTATGACCTAGCTTAGAATAAACATCGTCATGATTATGTCCAGCAGTTGCAAACTCTGCAACATTATGAGAAATAATATCGCCACAATCAGCAGAATTAACCTTGCCCTCAATCTCAGTCTTTAGAGCATCAGCAAGATCAGTCTTAGCGACCTTATCCTTATCAGCGAGTGCTCCAGTAGGAACAGTTACATCAACAGCCTTGCCATCAATACCTAGCGCAACCCCGTTTACCTTAACAGACTCAATAACGTTGACCTGAGCACCAGCAGCAATGCCATCTAGCTTGGTCTTGTCATCATTGGTATAATCGTTAGTAGATAATCCCTTACCAGTTACCTTGTCAACCTTACCATCAATATTAGTCTGAAGAGCAGCCTGTGCAGCATCAACAGCATCCTTGACAGTCTTAGCTACAGAGCCTTCTGCAGTTTCTGCACCATTTAGCTTCGCAATAGCTTCCTTATTAGCAGTAATCTGAGAATTCATAGTGGCTGCACTGTCAGTATGAGTACCAATCCAATCGGAAATTTCCTTTAGAGTATCATATTTCTTATCTGCTCCAGCAACAATCTGGGCAATCTGATAAGCTACGGAACCCTCGGTAGTGCTAGAACCATTAAGTTTGGTAATAGCTGTTTCATTAGCAGTAACTCTACCAGAAAGAGCAGTATCGTCATAAGTTGCTGCAGCCTGAGCTTCCTCAATCATCTTAACAACAGTCTTACCTTCAGTAACAGTACCAACCTTTGCTTCTAGGGCATCGACATCTGCTTGAGCTGCATCAGCAGCATTCTTAGCTGCCTTAATAGCAGTATCCTTACCATCTGCATAAGTTTTAGCACTAGCTAATGCTGCATCTGCGGAACCAACAGCGTCATAAGCATCAGCATTAGTATAAGCAGCAGAGCCAAGACCCTTGACTGCAACCTCAGTACCATTAAACTTTACAGTACCATTAGTCTCACCAGTAGCTAGAGTATAAACAGTCTCAGGAATCTCAATAGTGCTTACAGGATCAGTGCCCCAAGCACCATTAAGAGACTTGGAATACAGATAAAACTTTCTGCCATTTTCAGCATCAGCCTCAATCTTATATTGAGTGTCAGTATCCTGAATCTCTCCAGAAATATAATCAGCCAAGCCCTTAATTTCAGATGCCTGATATTCGGGCTTATTAGCAGCCTTAGCCCATCCGTATACATCTGCTGCCTTTGCACCAATAAAGTCTAGCTGACTAAACTTCTTAGTGCCGTCACCAACCTTAAATAGGGTAACGGGCTCCCCTTGTACTGCACCGGTATCTGCAGGAATAACTACAACGGCGATTTCACCCTTTAAGAGAACAGGATCTTTTGCGACCCATTGTGCGTAGGTATCATTTTTCATACAAATTCTTGTATTAAAAGTTTTATTAGCCATATATGTCAATCTCCTTTAAATAATAAAATAATAATAATAATTAGGCATTGCCGCCATTCATAATAAGCTCAGTGTCATCTTCTACAAATACCTTACTAATACCAACAGCTTTAACACTGAGTACGCCATCAGTAGACTCAATAGTAATACCATCAACCTGTGCAAGACCAAGTGCCTCAGCAGTAGCAGCTGGAATTGCAATATTAACACTCTTATCAGCAGCAATTTCAACAGCAGTTCCATTTAACTTAATAGACTCGATGACATTTGTTTGAGCTGCATCCCAAGCGGTAATCTTTTCTTCAGTAATACCATCAAGAACAGTCTTATTAGCATGTTCATGGGCCTTCGCTGCTATACCATCAACAGTACTCTGAATAGCTTCTACATCACTAGAAGAAGCCTTACCATCAAGAATACCCTGAAGCCCAGTTACATTAGCAATTTCATGAGTGTGAGAAGCAAGTGCATATTTTTCAGCACCATCAACCTTTAGAGCTGCATCAATCTGGTCGGCAACAGATGTTTCACCAACCTTTTGTTGCAAAGCAGAAATATTGTTATTAGTAGTATTCAAATCTGCAGCTAATGCATACTTATCATCTTCACCATTTTTTAATGCAGCATTAATTGCAGTAGAGATCTGAGAAGAAACAGCAGTTTCCCCAACAAGTGTATTAAGGGTAGCAATAGCTTCCTTGTTAGTTGCTATACTAGTGTTCATTGTTGCTGCGTCACCAGTATGAGTTGTAATCCAAGTCGCAATTTCTTTTAATGTATCATAAGCTTCGGGGGCATCTGCGACAATCTGCGCAATCTGATACGCAACAGAGCCCTCAACAGTCTTGCTACCATTAAGTGTATCAATAGCTGCCTTGTTGTCAGCAACTTGCTTTACAAGACCGCTCTTATCATCTCCAACAACCGTCTGTAGAGACTTAATGGCAGTAGAAAGACCCTCAACAGTAGTAGTATCTGGTTTTACCCAAGAAACCTTACCATCCTCAGTTTTTACTAGCTGCGCTCCACCAACAGCATCAGCAAATCCAAGTAAATTTAAAGCTCCATTTTCATCCTTTTCGAAAACATTCTCATTAATAGCAATGTTTCCACCAACCTCTTTTAAGGTCTTGTCAGGCTGAATAACATAAAGAGTTGCCTTGCCATTTTCAACAACAGCAATAGTTTGACCAAAATAATATGTAGTTTCAGAACTACCAGCCTCCTGTGCAGAAGCAGCAGCAGCGGTAGCAAGCTCTAGGCTTTCAAAATAGCTTTTAGCGTCAAGAGGGAATGCCGTCTGACGATTAAAAGCTACGGCGAAATCAAGTGTACCAAAAGTCATAGCCATAATTCATTTCCCCCTTTTATTAAATCTTAACAGTGTAAGAATTTGCCTTCGCAACAGGATCGGCAAAATCAGTCACGTAAACTTTATATTCAATACCAGTATCAGCACCTGCGCCAGCAACAGTTACAGTAGACTTAGTAAATGCGCTCTTAATCTCTGCATTTAAGCCATTAACATCCTTAACAGAAGCTACATCTTCAAGAGTAGCAGGATAAGCAAAAATTACACGAACTGCACCAACAGGAATAGCAACTGTGAAGGTATTCCCATTAGCAAGAGCTTTATTAGACTTGGTTAGCCCACGAATAATAGTGCTAGTAACTTCTGCCTTTTCAGTTACAGTGCCATAAAAACTGTTACGATAACCAGTGATTGCACCAGAAGTCTTAGTAGCAGAACCAGCAACAATCTTTACAACAGGACTAGAATCCGCACCTAGGTTGTCCTTAGCTACTGCACCTTCACCATAGTTGGCCTTAGCAGTAATCTTGTAATTAGTACCATCAGTAACAACTACATCTGCGAAAGAACCTGTTGCAGTATCAGCAGTATTCCCAGCAGTATCACTAACCTCCCAAGAAGTAGCAGTGATACCAGTAGCAGGGCCATAAGTGTAAGAACCAGCACTTAAAGAAGCAGAATAAGAAGGAGATACAGTCGTTCCAACTTCGTATGCCTTAGCTTGACCAAATGTTAGAGTTACAGCTGGAGCAGTAGGAGTTCCAGGCTGTAGACGCTTAGAGAAGATCTCGGTAAGAGCATCAGCTACAGATTTGCCCTTAGTAGCAAATGTTGCGGTGCCAGTTTGTGTCTTAGTTAAATTGCCAACCTGAGTGTAATTACCAGCCATAACAATATCAGTATCAAGATATACATTACTAGCATTATAATTGCCATCCATAGCTTCCCATTGAGTGCCATTATAAACATAAGCAGTATAAGACTTCTTATCTTCGGAAATTACACGCTTAATAATTGCTGCATCGCCCTTACCAGGCGCGGCAATACCTGCTAAAGCCTCAGTGTCAGTTTTGTCTGCGTCAGCATCAATAGACGTAACATTATCTTCTGCATTGTCAATTAATGCCTGAATCGCTGCCTCATCAGTACCAGCGTATGCTAAATCAGCCCACGCAGTCGTACCATCACCAATTTTAAATTTGTGAGAATCGTTTTCAACACCAAACTCACCATTGAGTAGAATCGGATTTTTAGTAGTCCAATTTTCGGCGCTATCATTTCTCATAACAATTCTCGTGTTCAATGTTTTAATCGCCATATAAATGAAACCCTCCTTAAAAATTAGGCGTTCCCGCCTGAAATAACAAGTTCATTCTCTTCTTCTTGCACCAACTTATCTACAGTAATTGAATTGACTTCTAACGTCCCATCAGACGCAATAGAAATCTTATTCATGTCTGTTGAGTTTTTAATAATATCAGATGCTTCAATAACAACTGCGCCAGTCTTACCATTTACGGAAGTTACAGACAAAGATCCAGTGCTACTTGGAGTTAAATCACAAATAGATGAAAGAGCTACCGCATAAATAGTTGCATTTCCTTCATCGTCTGTCGCAGCAATTGAGTCAACCGTTGCTTCACAAAAATATGACCATACGCCTTCTGCATCTTCTGCATTTGTAATTACAAGATTTGCCTTTTCACCAACAGAAGCAACACGGCTAAAATCTTTCGCATCTATAGCATATGACAATGTTGTACCTGGGCGATTATGGAATTTTTGTGCTGAAATAAATAATGGATCTTTTCCAGCAGAAATATTATCAACTTTTTCACTAAGTGAAGCAATATCATTAGCCATTTTTGCAGCACCAGTGGTATCATTTTTAATCCAATCAGAAACCTCTTTTAATGTGTCAAAATCTTCAGGAGCTCCGTTAACAACTTCTGCGATTGCGTTAGCAACAGTATCTTTTACAGATCCTACACCGTCTCCAGTTAATGTCTCAATTGACTGTTTGTTCTCTTGAATACTCTTCTTTACTTCAGTATCATCATAATTTTTAATTTCAGATTTAACTTTTGCCAGCTCTTCATCAACATAACCCGTTGTTACATATTGTGTTAAATCTGGAGTACCTTCAATTTCATCATAAGTATATACAGGCTTTTCAGACTGTTTTGCCCAATCTGGAACTGTCGGGTCTGTTTCTTCAGTTAAGTAATCCCCAACAGGCTGATATACACCATCGTGATTATGATTTACATCTGCTTTTTCAGCAAGTTTACCATCTATATAACTAGTGTCTGGTATATTTAAATCATTCTCAAATTGACTTAATTTTGTTGGCGCATTCAAAATGTGTTTCCAATCTATATCCTGGGCAACACCAGAGCCTTCTTGATACGGCAAATTATTCCATGCCGTAACACCATCACCAATTTTATGTTTCTTGGCGGTAATATCATAACCTGGCTCACCAACTCTTAAAATAGGATTAACACTTTCCCATTCTTCTGTTGTTGCTCTTCTAAATTGGAAGACACTTTTTATAACAGTTGTATTCATTCTTTCACCCCCTTTTAATAACCATGGACACCACCGCCATCATATATTATTAAACGGTCAGCATCTTCTTCTGTTTGATATCCTTCAACATTTCCACCATTAAAAATATAAATACTGTCTAGATCAATTCCGCCACTTTCAGATTCTTGCATCATGCCACCACAAGTTCCCTCGTTAACGTGGAATTCAAGTTTATTTGTAGAAATACGAATTTTTCCATGAATACCATATAAACCAATTTCAAATTGACCAGGAGTTGCTAATACTTCTGCTGGGATATCACACATCAGATTATTATCAAGGCTTCTAATATAATAGTCATTAAATACTACTTTAATTTTATCGCAAGTCAACCAATCATCTGTCCTTAAATCAAATTCAATAAAAACAGAATTGCTATTTCCAGAAGAAAGTGCTTGATCTTTAACTAAAATTAATTGATTATGACTTGCAGCTAATTTTATTTTTGCATAACTATCAGACATTTTAATAATTCACGCTCCTTTCTATATGAATTTTTAAATCAAAAGATAGCATCAAAAATTCGCAGAACTGAATTATTATCTATTTCTAATTAAGCAGTTCGTACAAGTTTAGGTGTCCACAAATCCGTTGTATTATATGCCGTACTAGTTGGAGTCTTAGAAATATATATATTCGCATAGAAACTCATCGGAGAACTAATTTTAAAATTCGCCCCATATCCTTTTTCCCATACTACAGCTTGTCTTTGTACTGCACCAGAGGAAGGAGGTGAAGAATAATTTGCGGACGTATAACCAATTAGATTTGATTCAATTGTTCGTCCATCAAGAGGATATATTCTAATTCCCCAGTAGGAGTAATCAACTCTCGCACGTCTATCCTGATACGCAGGAGTCCCAGTTAATTTATAACTTCCCGATGGAAGATACAACGGGTAAGCAGAAGAAACCAAATCTATCTGTGTTGCTGCAGTAGCTCCAGAACAACTAGTTGTAAGCCCAGACTCAGTTGCTGTTATTTTTACTTTAGACGCATAAGTTTTTGAATTTCCGCAAATCCAAGGATACGCAAGATAGTTGAAATTAGGATCAAATGTATATGTTTTATCTGCAATTCGTTCGTAGTCAGGTCTTGCAAAGAAAACAATATCTTCATTTCTATTTGCATATTGTGTACGAACAACTGTATTTGGCAGGTCAGTCACATTGTAATAAGAATTCACATCTTCAGATACTATAGATACGTGTGAGATAGACATGAATCTGTCATTCTGTTCTGTTGAATGGAATATCAAGTCACCTGGTTTACGCTTGCTTGCATCCTTAAAGGCTCTACCAGCTGTCCAGTAGTATGCTGCAAGATCTGCTGCATATCTAACCATACCACCAATAGTGGAACTAGAACGAATATGATCGTCAGCCCATGAATACTCTGTATTTGTAGCTAGATTAGCTGCATTATACGTTGCATTTGCAGTTCTGTTAGTGTACGGTGATTTATCATACGTAATACCGCGCATAACTAAATGAATGAATGTTGAACAGTCGATCTGACCGGCTCCTGAACTGTTATTCAGTGCAGCACCGTTCAAGAAGGTCTGCCCTCCTGTATATGTGAAAGAACGACCAGCCGCTCTAGCAATCCAATAAGTTCTGGCAACATATACAGCTTCCATTGCCTTAGGTTCACAGTATACTAAATTACTGTCAGCCCACATGTATCTTTTGAGCTGTAGAATTTTCTGATAGAATAGCTTTGCTGCAATCTGGTCGGATTCACCATTAGATGATCTAATACTAGTAGCTATTTTAGATAGGTTATCTTGTTGTGTACTCATTAATAACTCGCCTCCCATGTTGCGTCAATTGCCGCTTGAATCTGCTGTGTTACCCAAGTTTCTTTTGCATAGCCAGAATCGTTTGTAAGTTGAGAAGTTTTTGTAGGAATTGATAAATCTGTTTTTAAGTTCGCTAAAGTTCTATAATAAATCCAGCCAGAATTATCAATAACCGCCACCTTTGAAGTAGAGTTTGCTTCAGTTACCTCGGTCGTTTGAAGCCAAGTACCTGTAAGATATTTGCCAGTTAAATTCCCGGTTAAGGTGCCGCCGGTGGTTGAAAGCTTTCCGGCAAGAGCAGTATTAATTACTTTGTTCTGGACAGGATTTTCAGAAGTAGAGGACAGAGCCGAGTCTATTGTGGTCTTGTTTGCTCCTGAAGCAATACCGTCTAACTTAGATTTGTCACTAGAACTCATTAGACCATTAGCACTTGTTGTAGCAGTAGAAGTACTTGCTTTGCCATTTAGTGCAGAATTGATAACCTTATTTTGTACTGGGTTTGTGCTAGTGCTTGAGAGAGTAGAATCCACTGTGGTTTTATTGGCACCAGAAGCAATACCGTCTAACTTAGATTTGTCCGTAGAAGACATAAAACCATCCGCAGATGTAGTTGCGGCAGAGTGAGTATGTAAACTTTTCGCAGCCCCAACATCACTAGCAGTTAAAGAAATATTAGCAGACAGAGCCTTGTTATTTACTGTTCTCGTTGTAGGAACTTTACCATCAATCGCCGCCTGTAATGTGTCAATACTTGACTTAACCACTTTATTCTGAACAGGATTTGTTGAAGTGGTTGATAAACTAGAATCAACAGTAGTCTTATTTGCCCCTGAAGAAATTCCATTTAATTTTGTAACCATATCAGCAGTCATAAATCCTGATGCTGAAGTTGTTGCTGCTGAATGTGTATGTCCAGACCCAGATTTCCCATCCAACTGCGTTTGAATATTACTAGTAACCCCATCAAGATAACCAAGCTCTATAGAAGTAACATTTGATATTGCAACCTTTCCACTTGCATTTGACACCAATGCTCTACTTGCAGTTAAATTACTAGAAGTAATTGTACTTGCTCCACCAGTTATAGATGCTTGTTTCCCGTCTAATGAAGTTTGTAAATTAGTAACATCAGAAATTTCATGAGTATGTGATATAGTTGCATAAATTTTATCTGCTTTAGCTTTTATATAAGACCATAAAGTGCTAAATGGTCTTCTATGATATGTTGTGGTTGCGGTACCTCCACCAGCATATTGGGAAACGAAATAATCTGTATCTTCTGGTGTAGAACTATCAGTGCTTAAACTATTTATCATCGTACTGAGATTATGAGTATGATTAGATGCCGCCTTGCCAGCAATAGCAGCATTTAATGTTTCTACTTTAGTATCAATTTCTGATTCTGTATAATACCTAGAATCGTGATTGTGACCAGTTCCACTTTTCCCATCTAATGCTGTTTGTAAATTAGTAACGTCAGAAATTTCATGAGTATGAACCTTATCAGCTTTACCAGAGGCAACAGTTTTTAATGCATCAATTGCATCACTGTTTTCATCAATTAAGTCTCCAAGCTCTTTCAATGTATCATAAGCTTCTCCCGCACCATTTAATAAATCATTTTTAACCTTTGTAGCAGCAGAATCTGCATATGTTTTGGCATTAGCTAGGGCTGTATCTGCAGCACCAGACGCATCATATGATCCCACATCAGTATAGGCAGCAGTTCCAAGTCCTTTTACTGCGACATTCGTTGATGAACCATTCGTATTAACAGAAATAGTGCCATTTGTAGTCCCTGTCGCAACACTTCTAACGCCAGAATTGCTAAATGTAATCCCATTTAATGAAATTCCTGCCCCTGCAGAATATTTTGTATTAGTATCCGTAGAAGTAATAGTAACTGTTTTTCCACTAGAATCAATTGTTACATTATTCCCTGCAACTAATGTTAGCGTATCTGTAGCCGTTCCAGCAGAAATCGTTGCTGCACCAGTTCCATCACCAATTTTTACATTACTAAATGCATTTTGATTTTTCTCTGCATTACTTGGAGCATGAGCAGAACCTGCATGAGTTTTTGCCGCATTCCAATTTGTTCTTTCCGTAGAAGTAATATGTTTAGTATTATCATTAACATGAGTATCAAACTCCGTCTGAGATGCTCTTGATGTATCAACTGGGTGTCTATGGTCTGAACGTGCCACTGTGGAAGCAGTTCCTACAGAAGCAGTGCCATCCATCACAGGCGCTGTTGTAGAATATGTAACGTGTGTTCCGTGAGAGCTGTTTGCTTTTTTATCAAGAGCATCCTGCAAACCATCTACATTAGAGATTGTATGTGTGTGATTTTTATTTGCTTTACTATCCAATGCTACATCAACATTTGATTGCAATGCAAATTCATCATCTGCACTAAGTTCAGGTAAACTAACTGTATGTGTCCCATCTGTTAAATTTGAAAGGATATAATCAGTTCCATCAATTTTTACCTTATTTATATAATCCAATTTTTAATCACCTACTTTACCTATTTTGATTAAAACCATATTGAATCATCTCCTCTGACATAATCTAATGGAGACGTATCTATAACATGTTCTCTTTCTTTTTCTTTCCATTTTTCTAACAATGGATTCTCGTATTTATAAAATTGTAACTCTGGTAAATATAAAAAAGACGATAGACTATCATGAGCCTTGTCATCTTTGTTTATTCTTGGCTTGTATACGTTTATCAAATAAATCTCATATAAAAACATATCAGCCTCTGACGCGCACAAAGCATACTCTATTCTTGTTGTTTTAAGAATATCTAACTTCTTCACCATTGGCTTGCCAAAGAAATGTAATCTTAAACGGTCACATAAATCTTGCTTTGTACGGCCTATATATACCAGCTCTGAGCCATAGTATATTTTATATAAAATGAAATTACAGTTCATGAGCATTCCAGAGTTCATATAATTTTCTAATCAATTTGGTTTTCTTAAAAACAAATACAAGACAATCATTTCTAGTATCTGTATACAAAATGTCTACAAGGTCATCACTACCACCATTTTGTAAATATCTATATGCCTGGACAACGTTGGTCAGGTACACGCTTTCGCTGTTGCTAGGATCATATTCCCTACCAGTAATCTTACTTTTTACCATTTTTTGATTCTCCTTTTATTCCTATTCTTTCATAAAAATGCACTCACGTGCTGTGCATTTTTTCAGAAAAAAATAGGGTATCAACTATAGAATAGTTAACACCCTTTCTTGTTATTTAATTTAAAACTACTCTATGTTATGCCTTTGTAGCGAAATCTACCTTCTTTGCGAAAGTATTATCTACAGGCTTCTTTTCCTCGTCAATAATCTTATGTACATCAGCCTTTACAATTTTGTTAAAAGATTCTAGATTACTTAGATCACATGCTTCAATCTGCTTCTTGGCCTCTTCCTTGGTTAAAAGACCAAAATTATAGTCATTTGCTGCCTCAAAAATATCATGGCAGTTATCACTACAATATAGCGCATGCCACGTCTCTAGATGCTTGTCTGCAGGGCAGTTGCCACAATACGTGTATGCCTTGCCACAGCAAATGCAAGACCTTTTTTTGGAAGTTTTATTCATTTTATGTTTCCTCCTTTGCAGGTGGTAATAATTTTATATCACTAACAGATAAAAATTCTGGATGTGTAATATAAATATCAATATTTGATTTACTTAGAACATACTGTCTAAGTTGTTCTACAGTATTATTATGAGTGCCATATATGTTATGAAAAGATCCTTTTTTAGTACTATCATGACATTTTTCACATAAAGTTAAGCCATTATTAATATCATATCGCAATTCTTCACATGAATAAAATGGAACTAAATGATGAGCATTTAGTTTTCCCCCACGAGAACCACAACATTGACACGTATAATCATCTCTTTTATATACGTTTGTACGCCATTCTTTATATTCTGTTCTATGTCTTAATGTATCATTTTCTTTATTTATTCCACCACGCCAAAATCGACAATTTGCTCCTCTTTTCATTTTTCCGGCATTTTCATTCTGGCATTTTGGACATTTATAATCATATATGTATGCATTGGCTAATTTCTGTAAATAATCATCATGTTTCCCACATGGGCACTTTAACCAAACCTTACTTTCTGAATGCAAAGAATACTCATATGGGCTTTTTTTATTTTTATCAGACCATCGTTCAATAATATCTGGACGTAATACCGCCAAACTATCATTAGGATGTACCTTTCTGTTAATACAATATGGGCATCCAAATCCTTTTACAAACGAACTTGCCGCTTGTTCATATTCATGATATTTAACTTTTGTACATTGAATAATAACTTTTTTTCCACTCCCAGCAGAAATATCCCACGGACTAATTAAATTTTTATTTGACCAATGCGAATCTAAATATTCCTGTCCAAACTTATCTATTACACATTGCGCAAGACTATTACATTTAGTACATTCAATATTTGTATCCGTACTATGTGTCATAGCGCACATATAATGTTGTTCGCTATCATGAATACCTCTTTGACATTTAAACCACCATTTTAAATTACTTTTATATCCTACATCTTTAGTAGTACATCCATTCTTTTCTTCATCAAATCTTTCGTTCAGATCCATTCGATTATTTTCAACACACCAATCATACAAAGATTTCGTAACAGAAAATTGATTTCCATACTCCATATATTTCGCCTCACAATTATATTTTGCCTCTTTTTTAACACAACAAGAAGGGGAGAGTGAGGCTACTCTCCCCGTGTCAACGAGGCTCATGACTTCCTCATCTATCTTGTATTAAAATTATATCACAATAATTTTGTTTTGTCAATTATGCAACTTGCACTAAATTATTCATCACCAGGGATGATAATCTGGAATACTTTTATATTAAAATAAGCCGCTACACTTATTTGACTCATGTTGAGTCCTTTATTTTTCAATAAAGAATAGACTATATCTTCACCCACAATTTGTGGGGCACACCACTTCCACAGTCAAACGCTTACTGTGTACTTCTCTTAACGAGAATAGTCGTTGAGGTTTCTTCTATTCGAAGCTTACCTGCTGATTTCCCATTGTAACAGATATTTAGGATCTAACCATGTATCTATCTCATAACTTTTTTCTACTTTCATAACCGTTACGTTTAAGAATTTTTCATCTTTCCGCTTTGGTATATGAGCTTTAGGGATTTCCAGCATTTCAATGTGTTATTTATCATATAAATTGCTTTATACGGAAACTATTCATAAATAGCATTTTAAGCAGCTATTATTTCTAATTTCTTTTCCTTATCGCAGTAATCCTGCATAGCTTTACCAGAAAATGGATGCGTACCATCAGTCTGGATGTTCCAGTCGAAATCTGGGCTAATCTTAAAGTTGGAGAATACTACATATGCGAAAACTAATTTAGTCTGGTCACATACATCGCATCCAAGTACTTCAAGAATTAACTTACAAGCAGTTGGGAAGTTAGTCGCAGAGTTAGTTACTGCTACAGCTTTAGAAGCCTCATAATCATAAATTACAAATAGTTGATCCCCCTGCTTTAATCCAGTAGGAGGAGTAAGAGTGCTACCAGTCATTGCAAAAGAAGTAGCAGATGCAGAAGTGCTCTTAGTATATACAGTGCCAAGAGTACCGTCACCATTTAAGGCATAAATGTTCTTTACTTCCTCAGTAGGGACATGCTTTAGAGTATAAGTAGCAGAAGTGCCATTAATATCAATAGTCTCAAAAGCAGGAGTTACAATTTTTGCTTCATCAGAAGCAACTTGTTTAGTAGTACCAGACTGGGTTGCCATTAGATTCATGTCAAAAATTGCATTCTCACAAGAAAGCTCTGCATTCTTTGCACGGTAGAATGTTGCGATAGGAGTACCTAATGCGTCAACGGCATCGGTAGACTCAGAACTAACACTTAGGCTAGGGTTAGTAATCTGATTTAGAGAGAATAGTACAGAGTCATCAGTTTGAGACAAAGCTACACCACGCACGATTCTCAGTTTTGTTACATTGCGAGTTCGTTATTCTCGAAATGATTTGTTATATCATCAACATATTTCCAATGAAGTTTTACATCAGTTATTGGATGTGTACCAGCAGTTTTCCTTTTACCAAGACAAACTTGACCAATCATTTGTTGGCTCTTTAATCCGCACCATTTCGCTGCTAACGAAATTGTTTCAAAAATTTCTCCTGTTTCAATGCACATTACTCTACGTGATGCTGGATTTTTAGAGCCGTATCTCCCATACATTGGATTATTTTTACCTTGTACATTGATTGATTGTTCCTTTCGTTTGTCTTCTGTCCATCTAGTGTTTATCATTTTTTGGATCTCATATTGAGATTGTTTTCTACCATAAACAGGACTTCTTTCACCATACCTACCATACATTGGGTTATTTTTACCAGATAATTTTTCACTTTGTTTTCTTTTACTTTCTTCAGTTCCAAGTAAACCAATATGAGAAATAGACATTTTTTGTCTTGTATCTTGTGTTGGAATTTCCCCGTCCCCACCAAAAGTTAAATTATAACCAAATCGACCATCATATGTATGAAATAACATAATATAATATTTTTCTTTATCATTCAAATCTGTAACATTACAAACCTCAACAATACTAAACTCAAATAAATCTTCTCCATATTTATTCCAAGAAAATTGTAAATGGTTATTATGATGTAAATTTGAATTTAACAAAAATTTATGGTCTTTCCATCTTCTATATATATCAATACTTCTCCCAATGTATTTTTTATGATTAGTTACATTCTCAATTTGATAAATTCCACAAATGATCTCATTCATCAAAATATGCCTCTTTTCATAACAAATTTTCTTATATTTTCATATAAGCTCAGACTATATCATTCACCATACCGCAAATTACGGATTAGGAGGTTCCCCCTTCGGGCACTTGCCCTAACGGTATTTCAACCGATAGTCGTTGAACTTTTTCCTCATATATTATACAACTATAATTTTGTATTGTAAATTAGCATAATATATAAAAAACTTAGCTGCTGATTGTCCAATCTTCACAATTTTCAAACATTCACACCCACTGTTGCCAGTCATGTTGTAGTTTGTGAAGCTCTAAGGAGTTTCCAGCAATTCGGGAACATACACTGTACAGTTTCCTTATACAGCGGACTAGTAAACGTGCGTTGTTTACATTAATCGATAACAAAATTGTTCATATCAAAATTTGCCATAATAAAATACCTCCATTATAATAATAAATTTAATTTTTAATATAATAAAAAGAGTTAGTCTTTATCTAACTCTCTCATCCAATTCAAATCTTTTTTGTTTATTTTTTTAGTATCAATCATTCCTGAATACATGCCTTTCAACAATGCATCAGAATTATTAATTACGTTTAATCTTTGAACGTCATCAAAGAATTCATAAACTTGCATATTTTTAACGTAATCTTTTGTATATCCCATACGACATTTTACAGAAGAAACCAACGGAGTAAGAAACGATTTGTAAGGTTTATTTTTATTAATTTCAATTTGCTTTCTATCTTCCTCAATAAGAATTTTTTTAGTATATTTATTTCCTGCACGTTCAACCTTTTTCTTCAGACCATGGACTTTACGTAAATAATTTACGATACGCTCATAAATAAGCATATCTATAACAAGTCCAGTTTCTTTGTCCGCAAGAACAATCTGTCCATTTTGATTATTCTGATACGGTTTAAGTTTAGACAGATCAACATCACCTAAAACAATCCTAGTTGCTTCAACACTTAACGTAGGAGCAAGCATCATAAACAATTGAAAATCAGAAACTTCTTCCCAATCAAGCCCCATATCCCACAATTGACTCTTTAGATCAGAACTTATTGCAGTAATCGTATGAATCATAGAAAAATATTTCTTTTCTCCATATTGAGCAATATCACCAATACTTGGCTGTAATACAGAAATATTACCATTAATTACATATGGATCTCCAAAATAAAGTCCTAATGCATCAACTTGTAATAAATCCATGTCTATCCACCTCATCGTTTTTCCTTGGTTGTGGTCTTAGCAATCCACTATTAAGCCTCGTATTCGGTTTGATTGTTTCAAATTTTAAAGTACGACAATAATAATCATTGTCCATAATACTTTCTCTGTCATAAATAAGCTTCAACTTCATACCAAATAAATTGCTAAAGTTAAAAATGTCTTTAATAAAATATCCAAGTAAATCGTGTCTTGAAATTCCAACTCCAGTGTCAATATCATCTCCATGGCAAAATACCACAAATTGAATATACTGAAGCTTAAAATCCTCATTATAACGCATATCTTCCTGATCATCCACAGAAAAACAAATAAAATTTTTAACTTTATCTTGCGTTCCAGGGATTCTAATAAACGGATAAATATTACAATTAAAATAATCTTCAGGCTCTGCATCAGCTCTTTCTAATTCAAGATTATGTAAATATTGAATTATATCCAGATCCTTACAAAGCTTTTCTTTAATTTGGCGTTTTGCATACAAAATATCATCATCGAGATTTTGTAAATCACGTCCCATTTTAGTAATCATAGACCTTCCACCTCCACCGTTAAAATAGCAGACTGAGTATCATCTACAAGACTACTACTGGCTTTAATAGTTATAATACCGCCCAACATATTCATTATTTGTAAACATTTCAACTTCAAATTCATTGGTTTTGTAGAATCATATAAATATTGAACACCAAACAATTTTTCATCTTCCATATAAACAATCTTATTTTTATCAACAATAAAATCATTATTGCTGTTATCACAAACAAGCTCATCATTTACATACATAAATTCAACACGACAAATCGTTGCGTCATTCTTTATATATTCTAAGCTCCAATAAGGTTTGTCAGAAGAGGGTTTCCCATCCTTATATATATTTGCAGTAAATGTCTTATAACTACCACCAGTTTTCATAACAGGCGCTACGCCAGTATAAGAAATAACACTTTCGTCTATATTTTCTGGAGAAATGGGAGAGTGAATATCACTATCATTAACTCTTGGTTTATAATAATCATATTCCGAACCAGTCACGTTATCAGAAAAATTATTGCTTGCAAAATTAATCCATGAGACATTATCTACTGGATCATGTTCAAGCTCTTGAGTGAAAGTTAATTTTGTGAGCCCAAAAGTCGTTGTATTCTCAACCTTGGAAACTTTCCACACAACACGTCTAAGAGGATTATCACTAATTGTAAAATTTTCATCATATTTAATTGTATAGGTGTCTTGGTTTGTTGGTACAATTGCCTTTAATTGGTTCTCTACGGATTGTACATAATACACGTAATTACTTTACCTGCTCGTTATACAAATAAAGTGTTATTTACATTTTAACAATATAAAGTTTTATAAATATCATATTTCCTAATTAAATATAAATTCGCATCATTATAAATATAATCTAAAAAGCATTTAACCTGATTTCTTCCTGCTATTTGCAAGAATCTTGTTATTGTATCTTTTCCATATGATGAATATATACTACAATGAATATTCAATTTGTTATGTATAATTTCTGCAACTTTTAAACAAAATTGCTCAGTACTAACAAAATTAACTCTACATTCTTTTTTTAGTATACATCCATCACCATCAATATACCCTCTGATAAAAGATGGATATAAGCTATCTGGCAACCAATCTGGAAATGTTAATATTAAACTTTTACAAGGGACAACACCCAACTCTATTAAACGTGTTGCCATATACTTATTAGTAATACAAAGTTTATATTGATCACTCCACTTTTCATTTTTCTGATGATATGGTATTAACTTCAATTCTCTATTACTACCAATTAACTTATTAATCTTTTCTAAGATATATTTATCTTCACTTTTTAAACTAATAGATATATCTCTACCAGTATTACATCCATCAGCATACAACAATCCAAGAATATATGCTTTATCTTGATTATCAATAATATCAAAATAATGATCATTTAATGTATATTTTTTAGAATGTTCACCATATCCAGAAATATGAACTCCTGATAAATGTAAAATTTCTGAAACTGTTTTATTGCTAATACTATATTTTAAAGCAATTTCATTCATTGTATTACCAGACTTATATAAAATAACGATATTTTCTTTATCATTTTGTGTTAATTTAGTCCTTCCAAAAACATTATAACTACGTAAAAAACGTCCAATAGAAGATTTTGATGTATTAAACATATTCGCAATATCTTTTTGCATCATTCCATTAGTGTACAATGTTATAATTTCATCTTTATATTGTTCTAATCCATTTTTGTTCATAAATTATGTCCTCCTCAAAAGTCACAATATATAAAAACATTGGTAATTGATTGTTTGAGGCCAATCAAAACGGGAGCTACCCGCTGTCCCAATGCTTTTAACAAACTAATATAAATAACATTTCTTATGCTTTCACATAAGTTTAGATCATATCTTCACCCTCGCAAGAGGGGCCCTCCATTTCGGGCACTTGCCCTACAAGATTACTCTCTGATCGTTGAACTTTTTCCTCGTACATTATACATCAATAATTTTGTATTGTAAATTAGCATAATATACAAAAAACTTAGCTGCTGATTGTCCAATCTGTCTACTTTTCAAGCATTCACGCTCGGCTTTACAGCCCACGTTGTAGCAAGACAGCTCTAAGGAGTTCCCAGCAATTAGAAGGGTTTCTATACACTGTTACCAGATGTACGGAACTACTATCGTAATCCAACCATACGCCACTATTGTAAGAACTTTGTGTTCTTTGCACAGCCCACGCCACGTATGAACCAACATCAACATGCCTACCTTCAAAAGAAGGCCAATCTTTTTCTCCAATTTCCCATTTTAACAAAAGATTACATTTTAAAATATAGAACTGTGGAAACTGTGGTCTATCATCTTTTGCCACAATAAGCCACAATTCATAAATACCAAGATCATTCGGTATAAAAATATACGATCCAACTCTTACATTCGGATTTCGACCATGTTCTAATGGTCTAAACTGCAGGTAGTAATCTACCTGATCTCCAGAAATACTGTAATATGTATGGATCTGATACTTAGCATCAATTGGCTTAAAACCATTTAATTTTTTCGGATTATATACTTCCTTTCCTTGAAATACAGCTTTTGCTTTCTTATATCCTGCAAGTGTTTGATCTGGGAAAGTTACGTCTTTATCCTGGATATAACACTTACGATATTCAATGCCACGAGTAAAAGTCGCATCCATAATTTTATCAGATTGCGTCTTTAACGCTGCAGCCATATTCCCACCTTGAAGAGACATTCTTGTTCTAAATAAATCATTCACAACAATCAACCTCCTCAATCTCATTCACAAGAGCACATGCATCTAAAACATCTTTTCTATATTTTGTAAAATCAGTCTCATAACGAGCTGACTCCAAAATACTCATAAGAGTAATAATTTTAGGCTGCTCCATGAAAAGTTTATTAAGTCCGCAAATTCTCTGTAACAAAGATTGAAAGTATTTATCCAATAATTCATAATTATCTTCTTTATAAGGAAGCAATTTATAAATTGCCCCTTGTAAACGAATTTTTTCTTCATGTATTTGATTTTGAGGCAATGCCCCGTATTTAAAACGCATACGAGACACCACCTTTAATCAAAATAATCACTTACCACGTATGAATAATCTCGTGGCAGTTTTCTGGCTTCGGTGAACGTAGAGTCCCTGAGAGCCTTTAATTCACTTAACTGATTTGCTTGAGAGTAATAATTGCTTTCTTTTCCACCAATAAATTGATTTGTAAGAAGTACACTATTAATCTTCTGATCAAGCCATGCAACCACCATGTATAGTGCCAATGTCTCAATCTCATACGCAGATAAGTCCACGTCAAAAGATCTAGTCTTATCATCTCTCTTGCTTAAATCAGATTTACATCTTGTAAAATTTGCAATAGCGCTCGACAACCATTCACACATCATATCATTTAAATCTTCTTCTGGAAGTGACGGTAAATCATAATCAGTGATCTTGTTTAGAAAACGCTTAAAAATAGTATCATAGGAAGTCATACTAGAACCTCCTTATGTATTACTGAATAAGCAACTTCATGTCAGTTCCTAGAATTTCATCAAGTGCATTAATCTTCGCAATACTATCTAAAGCACCACTACGAATCTTATCACTAGCAATATTCTTTACGGAATCCTTAAATCCAATAGGGATTTCACGAAGTCTCTTCTTAAATTGGTTGATAGGAAGATTAAATAGACTATCAACATCAACTGCCGCTACCTTTTCATACAATGTCTTAAACTCAGACCATTGCTCTAACAAATCTTCATCTTCAATTACAAAATACGGAGCATTAAGATATGCAGATTTTGTAGACCTTAATGCCTGAAGATCCTGAAATTCTACTTCTGTAGTATCTCCATAATTTGCCCAAGAATATAGAAGTTTAGATTTAGTACCAGGGAGAAGGAGTTCACCATAAGTGACAGACTTGCATAGGATTGGATCATTCATAGCGAACTTCTTCGGAGCCTTCTTTACTGGTTCAATCTTTTTTTCATTAGTAGCTTCTGCTTCAGTTACTTCTACTTCAGTCTTCTTTGTTCTAGTTGTTGCCATATTAAATTTCTCCTTTTATTCCTTTATTCAAATTCAATAATTTTATATTGCTAAATTACTTAACAATCTTCCAAACGCCAAACTTAGCATTAGTTACAACACCAATACCAAGCTTTGTTTGAGTTTCCATATCATACGTAAGATCCATATGAGTATCAGAATCTTGTACTGCGGAAATACGAGTATCACCCTCGTAAACAAGCTTAAGCATAGGCTCCATACCAACAGGCATAATGAATAGTACATCATTAGCAATTAGATACTGAGTAGTATCATTAAGCTTAAAGCCTTGCTTTAATTCCACAAGTCTGATACCTTCCCAATAACCAAACTTACCAGTAGTGTACATTTCGTTCTTCATATCACCAGAAGCCCATTGTACGTTAGTTAGGTCAAATACACTTGCAAGAGCCGCACGAGTACCCATAATTACTACTTCTGCATCAGATGCCATACTTACATCTATGCATAGAGTACGAAGAACTTCCTTAGTGGAATCATCTAGCTTAGAAGACTTATACCACTGAGCGCCAAGTGTCGCACCAATGCCCATCATAGCCTCATATAGAGCTTGATTTACATAGCGATCAACTGCCTCAGTCATCTTAGAAACTAGCTTAGAGAAATCCTCTACGCCAGTAAGAATTCTTTCGAATTCTGCATATACTTTACATTTTTGTTAAACATTACAATATTATTTTTCTATCTTTTGCCATGTTAATGGCTGTCCAGTAACAGGATGTTTTCCTGCGTGTTTTAATTTCCCTTTAATACAAGACGAAATGCTCCCGCGATTAATACCGTATTTATCCTCAACTTCTTTTGCTCCCCAGAACGATTCATTCAATTCTGGAGAATAAACAGCGAATGCTCTTGGATTATTTTTACCAGAAGTACATTGCTTATATTTCAATAAAGTTTCTTTACTTAAATTTTCACGAGAATGAGCGCGACTCAATTTATTGTGTTGAAATTTTGTCCAATCAAAATTTGTATAATAATCTATTTGTTTTTGATCCATCAAATCATATTCAGAAAGATACATAAAGTTATAATATTTTCGACACCAATCTATCATTGTTATTTCAGCAACACCATTTTCACGTGCTGCATCTCTTACAGAATTATATTTCTTTTTAGATAGTAAGTGTATAACTTCTTTGTTTGTAGTTACATTTCCTTCTCCACCTTCTGTCAAATTATACCCAAAATCACAACAAGTCGTATTATACTTTTCAATATAATAACGTTCTTTATCTCCAGCATCTTTCAAATCACATAATTCTAAAATTTTGAATTCAAATGCATCTTCTCCGTGTAAATTCCAAGATGCTTGTAAATATGAATTAATATGATTGTTATTACGCAAGTCGCTTTTATGTTCATACCATCTTCTTCGTATATCTCTCGACATACCAATGTACTTTTTCCCATTAGTTTTATTTTCTATACAATAAACACCACATAGATACTTTTCCATTAAATCAAACCTTATATAAATATTTAGAAAAATAATATTCAGAACGCTACTTCTGTGTTGGCATAAGCCCTTTAGTTTTCACTAAAGATCAGACTATATCTTTACCCTTTCGGGCATGCACCACTTCGGATACCAATCACTTGTATCCTACTTCCTTTACAGGAATAGTCGTTGAACCTTCTTCACATATATTATATACAATAATTTTGTATTATCAACTAGACATAATATATAAAAAGCTTGGCTGCTGATTGTCCATTGTTAATAACACTTAGGATTTAACCATATGCAATCTGTATTAGTTTTTTCTACTTTCGTAACTATCACGCTCGTGTTTTTACACCACGTTGTAGTCAATACAGCTTTAGGATTTTCCAGCATTTCAATGCAATATTTTTCAAACAGCTTTCGCTATTAGGCAGCTAAAGTTTTAACCGCAATCCAACTAGTCTCAATAGAGAAGTGCTTACCGGCACCAAGGCGTTGGCGAATTATATCATGATGGTTGCCGCTTACCTTCATTACAGAAAGAACACTATTGTCTTCCTCAACGAAGTCATTCTTATCACCTAGAGCGAGATTACGAACATCAACATAATCTCTGAAGAAGGGATTCTCCTGCCAGCCACTAACAAGGGCATCATCAATAGTCTCTTCGATAATATCAAATAGAACTGCTTGATTTCTACGAATAGCTCTTCTAATATCCTTCTTAGAAGAATGTTCATCACAGCCAATTACGTTACGGAATACCTCAACAATCTTATCATTAGCTTCCTTAACAGAAATTCCATCAAGATCATTATGGGAATAATCTAACATTAGCTTATTAAAAGCAGCATAATCATTTACATCATTATTAAATACATTCTGTACCTTCGCATCAAAATTCATAAATTTAGACATAATCAATTTCCTCCTTTCCTCAGACTATATTACATTCCAAGACTCTCTACATGGAGTCTGTAAGAAGTGCTATTAGTGTAATTAACTTTCTCAATAATTTTTAGAACAATACCAGAATTAGGAGCGGTTGCCTTTTCCTTATAAAGAGCATTGTCAATCTCTACATAATTACCAACAACAGGATCAGCATCTAAAGCAGTAATTGCATTTGCAGAAACAGTAAAGATATCATCATCATGTAGTTCATAACAACGAGCAATCTCACCAGTTGCATTATAGAACCACTGTTCCTCCTGGTAATACTTTCTGTCACTATTGTAAGCAATAGGAACAGATAGTACTAAATAAGGCTTCTTGCCAGCAGCATAATCTGCAGTCTTAAATACTTGCTCCTCAACAAAATCTCCTCTAGTTACAATAGAGCCATTGTCTAGATCTTTGTGACACTTAAGAGATAGAATATGACCTACCTGCGTAGCTTTTAGTAAAGAACTTTCAGCAACGACATGGGGAGTGCCAGTAATATTATCAAATACACTTGCCATAATTGTTTTCATCCTTTCATAAATAAAAATTTTTTAATATAACAAAAAGCCACTATAAAATGACTTTAGTTCAATAATCTTGTATTGTTTAAGTTTTAATTAAACAAATTACCATAAGCTTGCTTCTTAGCTGGCTTACTGAAATTAAATCCCACTTTCTTAGTAGGCTTTTTCTCATCTTTGTGAGTCATTGAGAACTGACCATCCTTCATAACATGATCTGCGAAAATAACTTTTACCTTCTCTTCAATTCCATCAACAGAATACTGACCAGCATTTTTCTTTAATTCAGCGAAAGCCTCATCCTCAGTAAGAATTGCATACTCTTCACGATTAAAGATTTCATCCTTTTTAGCATTAACTTCAGCAAGATCATACTCGTCTTTAAATTCCTTAAGAACAGCATACTCTGCCTTTAATGCAGCAAGTGCATCCTTTTCACTCTGAGTTAGCCACTCCTGGAACATTTCAACTTTATTATCACCGAAAGATACATTATCACCATCAATAGAGTATTCTTGCTTATAGAATCTGCCATCCTCCCAATCTTGATAAATAAAGCTATCATCATAAGTCTCAATAATATAACCATAATTCCCATTGGCATACATTAGGTTATATAGGCTATTCTTAATATCTTCATGGGAAATCACATAAGTAAGAGTCATATCGCCATTTTCATCAATAGAATATTTCTTCTTACTAGTAGACTCATCATCATCTGGAAGGTCATTGTCATCATCGTCATCTTCATCTTCTGTAGGTTCAGTAGGAGTATCGGTAGTAATACCACCTTCAGTACCTTCGCCACCTTTACTATCACCTTCATTACCGCCAGCTTCTGTACCATCACCAGCGCCTTCAGAACCAGTATCATTACCAGAACCATCGTCAGTTCCATCATCAAAATGTGCCTTAAATACTTCCTTTAGCTCTTCATCACTGAGACCATCAACCTCAAAATCAATATCTTCCATAGTTACTTCATACTTTTCCATCAGAGTTTGTAGCTTGTTCATTTCTTTGTTCACTCCTTTCTGATTTATATTTGTATTTTGAAACGTAGAAAGTGTATTATTTAACTTTTCTAACGTATCAATCAATTTATTTTGATAAGTTTGTGAGAACATACTATTCTTTTCACCAAAATCTTCGATAGAAATCTTAGAGCCTTTCATACCTTCTTCTATAGGAGTGACACCATCTTGCTCATATCCTAAAATAGTAACGCCTCTAAATCCAAACTTATCAATAGAGAGATAATCCTCATCTGCATTCCAAGAAAGTTCATCAACAACAATTTCAACAGAGCATTTACATGTTTTACGTCTTTGTAGGATTTCTGCAGCTTTAGTATAATCTTCAAAAATATTACCATTTACCATAAGATAATCTTTATCATTTTCTATATCATATTTAAGATACGGTTCATCAGATTCTGAAACAACACCAACAATTTGCTCAATATATTCAATTTCATCATCATCGTTAATTGTCATATCATGCGCTCTAAATTCATACTCACCCGTATCAGTTAAATAAATAGCACCAAGAATTGGTCTACCTTTAAACGTATTTTTATACTTTTCCATGTTTTCCTTGGAAATAGCGCTCCCATTTCTATTGAGTCCACAATGACATGCCATCAAATGTACTGGCAAGATTCCATTGCTAGATGCATCTTCTGCCTCAAAAGTCTCAATAGACTGTACAATCAAAGGCTTATTATCATGTTCCTTAGAACTAAATTTAGAAAAATTATTCTCTTTGCAAAATGTGTACAAATCATCAATTGTATAATAAGTTCTTGGCATATATTCTCCCTCCTTTCATATAAAGTATCTATGTAATGCTCGGAAGGAGCTTACATGCTTAAAATATTGCTAAAACAATATGTCTTTTTATCAATACTATCAAAATTAAAATTCTTAACAGTTTGATTTACAAAAGTATATGTACTACCAATATGCGATACAAGTTTAAAACCAGCAGCAATTAAAGAGGTTGCAGTATCTTTTTCATTTGTAATAATAAATTTGTCCATACTTATGACCTCCTTTAAATCTTATTTTTTTCTTGGTCTTTGGTCTCTGCACCATCATCAGTTAGCTCTCCATCAGATTTTTCAGGAGCTCCACCTTCACTAGTAGAACCATCACCAGTTTGAGTATAAGTACTCTGTAAAGGCACCATTTTATCTTGAAGTTTCAAAATATCATTTTCAAGATATAGCATAGAATTCATATCTAAAGGACTAATCCCCATTAAAGAAGCAAGCTGAGTCTTCATTGGAAGTCCAAGAGTACACATTTCTTTAACATTTTTAATTACTTCATCCTTCAAATATGGACTAACTTGCATATACTTAACTCTCATACCATTATCAGGAAGAACATAATCTAAAAACATATTAACTCTTGCTTCGATCTGCCAAAGCAATGGTCTTTGAATAAATAATGCATCAAATCTCATTGCTGCAGTCACCGCAGTAGAACCAGTTAGCTTTGAGTTATCCATAATTTGACTCACACCAGCAGACTCCCACAGATTTTTGTTTGCCTTAGAAATACTATTAGACTCATCTGTTGCATCCTTGTCAAATGTAATTGGTTCAATTTCCATAGGAGATAACGCAAGTCCAATCTCTTCTGGCAAAATAGCATTAATCTTATTATAAAAATCAACTGCGAGATCAAGACTTACTTCAAAATCATCTGGAGTAGTTGCACTTGATAACGTACCAATCTTTGCAACAAGCAGTTTATAAATTGACAGCTGATCTTTTACACTAGTAATTCCTCTTAAATCAATTAAATCAATAATATCTTCAAATAAACTAGCGAAAGGGGGAATAACTCTATCAAGTTGATCATAATCCATCTTAAAAACAACTGTTCTTTCAGGATCAAGCTCTGCCCATCTTTGTTTACTATCACTTTTATAAGAATTATACAAAGTTGTAAATTCCTTGTCCCAATAATCCAAATATACTTTATTTGATGCACTATCAAAATAAGAAAAATCAAATGCACAATTCAATACACCATTATAATTAACAGAACTAATCTTGCAATAATCTGCATCCAATGGAATAATTACAAAAGAGTTCTTATCCTGTTCATCGCCATCTTCATAATAAATATATCCAAAGAAGCAATCTTCTCTTAAACATCTAATCAAAATATTATGGATTTGTCCTTGTAAATTCATTTTCTCAATCCAATGTAAAGTTTCTTCATAATTCTGAAGAATCTTTTCATCATCATTATCTTCTGTCATAGATACATTTGGGATAACATTATAAGCTGTCAAATCAACATGTGTTGCAAAATAAGCAATAATTCTACGATACTGTGCGCTCAACACATACAAGAATTGGCTTAATTTTCTTAAGTTTTTCTGGTTAGTATCAGTCAAAGGGTTTTTCAAATAACCTCTTAAAGAATCCTTTGAATATACCGTATATGTTTTAGTTGGTTGGTTCTGTAAGTCTAATAACTGTAACGCCGCTTTTGCTTGCTGTTTAAATAATTCAATTTTCTCTTGTTTAGCGGTGAAATCCGCTATCTCTTTAGTTGAATGGGTTGTTCCATGTTCAACTTTTTCTTTTTCTTGTGTTGGCAATTATTTCACCGCCTTTCTTAGTTGAATATACTACCAGATCTTTGAGGAGCACGAATTTTAAATTGATCTAACATATTAGCTGCAGATGGACGTTTTCTATTACGAATACGTTCTGCGCGTTTTTCTGATAGTGCCCATGCACATAAAGCAGCACAATAACTTCTATCATCGTGCAATTTATTTTCTTTTTCTGGTGTTAATTCAAAAGAGTCCTTACCGGACTCTCTCTTTTTTCTAACCATATTAACCATTTCTTCTTTAAGTGCATCAATGTTTTTTAAAGCAATTTCTTGATATGGATCTAATTTAACAACCTTCGTTTTCATACAAGATGATTTTTTCATTTCTTCTTCTATTTTTTGTTGTAATTCCGAATTATCAACGCCCTGCTGTTTTAATTCATTAGTAATTCTTCTTTTCTCAGAATTATATAATTTTTCATCAATTTCGAATAATGTTAAATAACCTTTATTATCATAATCTGCTGTAAAACTAATGCAGTCCTGATTCATCATTTCAATTAATGCTTCATAAATAATAGATTTATATTGAGTTGGGGTAAGAAGTTTGACTTTATTAATTGCATTAGGATATTTACTAACATAGTCCGCACTATATTCTTTATCTATTAAGCCTCTATGCTTATTTCCTTTTTTATCAACCCAATCCTCCATAAGATAATCCGCAATATTTACACCGCCACCACCTGAACCAGCATCTATTAAAATAGCTTCAATATTTTCATAGTCTGGAGCATCTCCGTTGTAATCCAATATTAATTCTTTCAAATATTCAATTTGATCTGGAGTTTGCATAGGAGTTTTTCTTTTTTTAGAAATATCTAATAAATTCACACAGTTTACGATTCTTCCTTTATATTCACCTTTATCATCCATATACAATTCCATAATAAGAATGATACTATTATCTCTAGAACGTGCCGGGTCGTATGCAAGTATAAATTTTTTTTGATTCGTGTCATTATATAATAATGGGGCTCTAGTTTCACTATTACGAACAATAACACCACGTTTAATAATTGCATTTAAACCTGCGTCTGTTGTAAATTCACAATAATACTCACGTCTTGCTTTTTCAGAATTAGTTGCCATTTCAGTCTCTACAGTGCTTTGCATTAATAGGGGAGCGATGACCTTTCCATGCATAGTTGGATGGAAAGCTACTTCACAATCAATATGGGCAACAAAATAATCTGGGTCTCCAATTAATTGCTTTTTTGCAAATTCTCTATATAAACGATAAAATTCTGTGTCAGTACTTGATGCAGAACTAATATAGAATTTTTGGTTAGGTATATTAGATGGAAATGTACGCAATCTTATTGGATCAATCAAATTACCATCTCTGTCTTTACCAGTTTTAAAGCTTTTATTTACAATTGCAAATGCACCATATACCTTCATCATTTCCGCAGATAAGAAACCACTTTCATCAAATATTACGGTGCCCCTCATTTAATATGTTATCATTTTGGCTTTTTATCCAAAACTTCTTACAATTATCATTTTTGTAAGTACGGCATAACTTTTCACCTACGACTTTACGTTTAGGTGGCGCTGACTCGTGGAGATATTATATTCTGCATAATACAGGTTCAATCTCTATGCTCTGCGTGTGACTATGCTTTTAAACACAGCCTTCCACTCGGATTGGCATTCCAGCGTTCCCGATTTCTTCAGCACTTTAACTTTATCCGTATATTTCTATACGGCGAGGCCATCTTGGGTACACTTATAATATTCTTTGACTTTTAAATATTTTTTATATTTTCTATCTAAATAAACATTGCAATCTTCATAAATCCAATTTAAAAAATTAATTTTGTCTTGTAAACGATACATGTCTGGTCTATACATAATTGTGCCAAAATTATTGACATAACTATTTTCAATAATATTAAAATTATTTAATCGTAATATTTTTATTATATCGTCATTAAGCACTTTAGATGCAGTTATAAAATTAATATGAAAACTTTTATTAGTAAAAGTAAAACATCCATCTCCATCAAAATATCCACGAATATAATGTCTGACTAAATCCCCTCGTATTTCTGGCATATGAAAATCATACGACTTATTGTCTGTAAAACCCAAATTATATAATGTTTCATACATAATAGCAGAAAAAATCCTGATAATGCACATATGATTTTTTTTATTTGGATTTTTTGTAGAAATAGAACATGCCCTCCATCTATCTGTAATTTGGTAATTGCCACCAATTGATTTATTAAATTTTTTTAGATGTCCAATATCTCCATATTGTAGTTCAATTCCAGTAACTCCAGCATTTGTTTTTTTACTTTTATTAATCCAACCATCGGCAGTTAAAAATCCAAGCCAATACGCTTTTTCTTCCGTGTCAATTTCGTCAAAATAATGATAATCGCACGTATAAGGATATTTTTTAAGACCAAGCCTTGCTGCTTTTAACTCTATAGAGTTCATAGTCCTATTTAACATTTTAGAAATATCAGCAGTTTTCATTTCCATATAATTTTCTTTGACAAAATTAATCTCATCTTCGCTCCATGGAGTATTCTTGAATAAATTTAAATCAAAACATTTTGCCCTAATAGCGCCCTCTGTTCTGTTCATTATTTTACTTAAATCACAAAACAGCATTGATTCAAAATTATCTTTTAAGAATTGAATTTCTTCATTTGTCCAATTTCTATTTTTAACTAAATTAAGTCTATCTCTCATTGTATTAATAGCGTCAACGCTATGAGCAACATGATAAGATATTTCTTCGGATGTCATATTAATATAATTAGATTTTAAAAAATTTATTTCTTCTTCTGTCCATTCATTATGAGTTTGCTTTTTTAATCCTAATTTTCTAACTGCATTATATACACTATTAAAGCTTTTATTAATTCCTTGAGATATTTCTTTAATAGTTTTATTATCATAATTATCTTTGATATAATTAAGTTCTTCATTTGTATAATTTTTAATTGTAATCATTATTCGTTCTCCTTTAAAAAATAATTGAATAATAAAAAATATCAACTACACGTTGATATGAAAAAAACCTCTTTTGGCATCTATATTAGAATTCAACGTTTGAGTTCTAGAACCATCATACAAAGAATAAGAAAAACCATTACTTGAGTGACTAAATCCATCACCTGCTGCATTTTTTATCTCAACTTCATTTTTGAATATATAACCAGTTGAACCAACCATCTCGTCTATATTGTCATTCGCCAAACGTTCAAGTGTAGTAAAAGTCTGTTCTGCCTGTCCGCCAGAACCAGATGCTATGTAACACCAAAAATTATTAAACAACATTCCTTTGCTCATAATAATTAGATCTATAATGGTACTTTTACCCAAGCCTCTCGTTGCAACTACAAGCACGTTAGGGCAGTTCCAAGAACGTTGTACAATCCATGCTTGTGCATCAATAAGTTCAATACCAAAAAAATCACTAATAAATTTAACAGGATTACACTGATAATATTTTTGTAATTCTGCTATTTTTATTAATGATTCTAATTTTCTTGTAGACATTGCATAAACACCTGGTTTTACATAAATAACATTATCATTATTAAACATACTTGCCAGATATTCATCATGCATTTCTTCTACAATTTTAATTTTATATTTATGATTCAGTTGAGTCATCTTGCTCACCATCCTCTTCATTATCTTCAATTATATCTCCAAATGAAGAGAATAAATTTTCTAAATTAGTCAAGTTGTCTTTATCTAATAAATCATTTTCTTCCAAAGTATCTCTTAAGTCTAAGTTCTCTCTAAGCAATATTCTTGATATTTCTTGATAACTATCTTTTTCGGTTGTCAATTTAGTAACAAGCTTCCTTTGCTCTGCAATAATATCAGAGTATTCGGACTCATCAAGTGCAAGTTGTTTTAAAATTGACGCATTGCTTAAATCCATAACTTGTCTCATACCCTTACAAGTAGCAATGTCAAAACCATTAACTTCTCCTTCACGGAGATTTAATTCTTTAATCTTCTTAATTTTACCAGTCCAAGTATTTTCTCCTTTAGAAGCATTCTTATTATGCTTTAAACTTAAACAACTTTGTTCTGCCAACTGAGAAATAGTTGAACTAATTTTCTGCTTAGAATCAAGTAAAGATTTTATTTCACCCGCTCTATTCTCAGCTCCAATATCCTCCATAGATTTTGCAAGCATATCATCCAACTTAGACTGTTGTAAAAACCCACGAACAATAGTAATAGCCGAACTATTTCTCATCATATCCTCATTGTCACCACCCATATCTAGATAGCCAACAAGCTGAGAGTAGAGTAGTGGCTTATCACTTTCTGCCTCAACTTCAAATGGATCATATCCAAGAAGTCTAATAACACTTTCTTTGTTTTTTTGATATGTTTCTAAAATTTCAAGATCTTTTTTATCTTGACTATTTTGTAACTGTTGTTCTATAGGAACAATCTTAGACTCAACTTTAGAAATATAAGACTTTCCAATATCTCCATCACGCCATCTAAGAGTTCTATATTGAGACAAAGAACAAATATTTTTCATATATACATCCCAAACATTATTCATTTTGCTCTGATTACTTGGGTCATTGTATTCAACATAACTAGAATTAAATAAACTTTCAAAATAAGGCTTATCAATTCTTTCAAGTGCTTCCTGAATAGAGTCTTGTGTACAATCCCCGTATCTACCAGTTTTTGGATTGTAATTCATTGCTATTTTCTTTGCACATTCTTTACACATATGTGTAACACCTGTTCTCACTAATGGATCTGTACTCACATAATATTCAGATCTCTTTTTTACTATATTACAATAAGGGCAAAGATAACTAGGTTCTTCAGGCTTTGGTTTTGCTGCCTTTACAACTCTTTTTCCTGATTTCTTAGTAGCAGTAGTAGCCATCACTCTTCCTCCCTTCGTTTAGATTTTTTTCAATGAAAGAAAAATTATTCTGTCTTATCAGACTTTACTGCTTTAATTTCATCATTCATTTCAGCAAAAGCTTTTTCAAACTCTGGAGTGCGTTCAAAAATAAAAATAGTTTTATCTGGATTAGTTCTATCTGCTTTAATATCAGCAATAGGGATTCCAGCTCTAAGCAAATGTCTTGCCACTCCGCAATTAAACACAATCTTATATTTCTTTTCTAGTTCATTATTTTCCATTTTGTATTTCTCCTTTTATAATTTTGTATTGTTTAAAGTTTTATATTATATTCAATAACATTTCCCTTGCCTTCCTCTAATACAAATAGAGTAGCACCGGGATCAGATGTTTTATTCAAAGATAATGAATAATCATCAACACCAATAATACTAGGAACACTAATAACATCAGATTCAATTCCAATATTATCACTTGATTTATGATGTTTATGACCACCAATTAAAAAATCAATTTGAACTTTATAAGTATTTGAAAAATCTTTTACTGCTTTTTCAAGACTTTTACCTTCTCCATGATATCCAAAGATATTATACCCAAATATTTGATCAAAAATATACCCAGTAGGATTTTGAATAAACTCAAAATTTGGATTGTCATTAAGTCTATCCATAATCTTTTCAGCTATAATATATGACACATTTTCATCCTTAAACGAATTTTTGGGTTGATTTAATAATCTAAGTTGACAATGATTAGAATCTTTAACCATTTGATATCTAACTCTTACATATTTAGTTAACTCATTAAGCCATTCAGTAATAAAACGACCATATAATACAGTGCTTTCGATTACACCATATCTTAGTTTAGTCAATGCAGAAACTCTTAGAAGACCATCTATTTCATCTCCAAGATCATAAACGTTTAAAGTATTAAAATTCTCTTTGTCACAAATTTCAACAACTTGGTTTAATAAATTCCACATTCTTTTTTCAAATATCTCTGGAGAATATTCATTAAGTATTTCACCAAACAATCCCTTAATACATAGCTCTTTTCCGAAATGAGGATCAGCAAAAGCTAAAGTACCAACTCTTGTTTCATGTTTAGGAATAATTACATTAGGAATATCTAACTTCGGAAGATCTCTAATTGCTTGACTAATATGTTCTGCAATTAATTCTTCTCTGGCTTCTTCTCTAAGCCATCTATTATATTCAACCTTTTCAGTTTGTAACTTTTTTCTTTCTTTTTCAAGCTCTCTGCGTTCTGTACGAATATTTTCAAGGTATTCATCATCTGTAAAAACCTGTTTTTCACACGCTTTCAGTCCATGTTGAAACATCTGATATTTTTTTCTATATGCAGATTCTGTATAATCTTGATTAAGAGATTTATTAATAATATCAGCAATTTGTTGCCATGTTTTGCCAGAACTTTCTTTCATAGAACAAATTCTATAAATATATTGTTCTTCATTTTCTTGCTCTGGCATAAATTTAATTGTATCCATTTTGTACCTCCCTTGTTGTATAGAAAAAGGGCGGGGATTATTCCCCGTCCTCATTATTTTCTTTGCAAGCTGATCTAATTTTCAACTGATATGCTTGTGTAAATTTTGCAATTGGATAAATATGATCTTCTGTAATAACCTTCTCTCCAGTACGTGGCTTCATTGCGAGTTTCCCCTTATAAAACTTAGTACTTAGATTAAGTCCTTCAAACAGCTTAATAGTATTTAACTCATCAGGAGTAGAACTAGACATAATGCGCTCAATTACTCTAAATGTAGCATCATAAATATCCTTAATTGCCCCCTGATAATAACCAGACTCTTCAGACACCATTCTAATTAAATCCTTTTGCTTGTAATTCATCTATATCAATCCTTTCTTGTATTCTTTATGTTAATTTTTCAATTAATAATCTTCATTATATGTACAAGAGATTTTTACATCATTGTCCTTAAAATCTTTAAGCAAATCGTTAAGAAATACTAGCTCTCCAGTTTCTTCCACTTCAATTGCTACCTTCTCATCCTCAATAGACAGGATTCCACTACCACTTACACTATACTTCTTAGAAATACTAGCCTTTGCCATAATAATTTCTCCTTTGCATTTTATTTTTTATTACTCTTGTAGTTCATCAGCCCATTGGCTAACCCATCCACGATGATTTATTGTTAATGTACAAATTTCACAATGTTCATGCCCTCTAAAATGTTCAATATATCTTGAAAAACCGCTTTTAGAATCATCATCTAAATCACATTGCTGGTCATGCCCAACTACAATGATTTTGCAGTCATCAGAACAGCGAGTTAATGTCTTTTTAAGATCAGAAACTGTATAATTTTGTGATTCATCTAAGATAATTACTTTGTGTTTTAAATTTGTACCTCTTAAAAATGTATGAGTAAGAAGAGTAACATAAGCTTCTCCATACTTTTGATTTATCATAGAATCTGAATTAACACATACGTTTGGATTCATATTACATTCAATCATTGCTTGATAAGCTGGCTCAAAATAAACTTCTGATTTTTCAGTAATTGATCCTGGTAAATATCCTTGCTTAGATTCTCCATAAGCAGAACAAATATAAACAATTCCATCATATTTTTTATATTGAACTAAAATATCTGCCGCACCCATAGCAAGAGTAGTTTTACCAGTACCTGCTTTTGAATTACAAAAAATAATTGTATTATCAGGATTTAAAATTGCATTAACAAACTTAGTTTGATCTTCATCTAAAACTAATCCATAAAATGGTCTACCATTAATATCAGATGGGAGATCACCAAAATCATTTTCAACGCTCTTTTTCTTAGTTGCCATATATTATTCCTCCGTATATTGATAACAATTAAAACAGATCATCATATCCTTGAATAATTTCATCAACAATTCCAAATTTAAGAGCTTCATCTTCGTCCATATACCAATCAGATGCACCTTTTCTCTTAAGAGTCTTTGCATCAATCTTTGTACAATTAACAAATTCGCTGTTAGCTCTTTTAACAACTGCTTCAATATACTTTTTTTGACTTTCTACCTGTTCCATAGTACCAGACATCCCAGCAGAGCCAGAATGCACCATTACACACGTTCCTGGAAAAGCATATCTCTTATGTCCAGCTGCTAGAATTTGCGCAGCAGCAGACATAGCGAAACAATAAACAATAGTATATACAGGAGTTTTACTCATCTGAATAGCTTTAATAATGGCTAACATGACTTGAACTTCTCCACCACCAGAATCAATCATGATCTTGATTGGCTTTCTATCTTCAACAGGGATATCTTTGTCTTCCTTGTTGCAACGAACAATCATCTTAATTAGATCCAGAGTAGACGCATCAATTTCATCATCTAACCAAAATGTTCTGTCCTCTTCATCTCTGTAATAATCTCTAAGCACAGGGTCTGGAAGTTGCAGATTTGCAATCTTATCAGGAACCCCTAGTAAAAATGTACTTAATTCTGGCATACGTTTTCCTCGCTTCCATTTTGTTATTTTTTATAATAGTAGGGGACATTCATTATTCTCCCTATCATTATAGGCGTTTTTATAAACATCCCATTAAACAAATGTAATATACTACTATAATTTTGTATTGTAAATGTTATTTGCTGATTCTAGTTTTAATATGTTTAAGTCTTATTATTATGCCACCATTCTCGTTTAATTCTTTTATTTTCTTCAATTTGGCAATCATCACATCTACATGATTTGTTGTTTTTTTGCCTCACAACAACATTAATTCCACAATCAACACATTTTATTGTTTTAAATTCATTTTTTTCTATTTGTTTAGAACAATTTTTACAATACTGAGTATTCTTTTTGACCTTAAACAATCTTCCGCATTGTTTACACTCTTTATATCCACCATATTTCCAGTTCATATATGTAAAAGCAAGTTCTTTATAATTATTTTCTGTTAAAACCAATTCAGATTCATTATCATAATCAATATATAATAACTTTTTCCCAGTAAATTTAGGATTAAGATTCTCTTCAACTAAATTTTCATCATACAAGAAACCTAAAAACATATTTCTATCTTTAGCTGGCATTGTAACTCTAGCAAATTTATATAAATCACTATTACTCAAGAAAGAAACATCACATTCCGCACCTTTACAAGCTCCATCATATTTTGCATCTGCCAATAAAACAAAAGCAATTTTTTCTTTTCTATCATCACAAAGTGAACTAATTCTTTCAAGTTCCGCAGTAGTAATTACAACTTCCTCTATTTCTTTCCATTGAACTTTATTAACATTTTTAATACATCCAGAAATATCTCTATAATACCCAATTTCCGTATAAATCTCACAATTTTTCTTCATATAATCATTAATTGAATCATAATTTTGTTGTTTGTTCATTCCAAGAACATAATGATTATATCTAGCCAACTTATAAATAGTGTACGTTGGATTATTTTGATCAACAAATCCATTATTAATCATTTCTTCAACGCTTTTTCTTTCGTTAAAAACATAATCTTTCATTCATTTTCACCTCCAATTTTCAATTTCTTCATAGAAAATTTATTACCTTTACACCAAAATTCCTCATTTTCATCAACTTTTTGAGGATAATACATGTTGTAATTGTTATTTTTCAATAAATTTTCAATAATAACATCACCACAAATAAACCACACAATATCTTTATTAGCTCTACCTTTATAACATAAATCAACTAAAATATCACATAATTCATATTGATTAGGGCACAAAGCAACACACTTTTCAGCAAATTGATCCTTTAACTGGTCTATATCTTCATACCCTTCGTCATTTTCACTCTCTGATGCTATATAATATTCAGATTTTTTCTTCTTAGTAAAATTCGAAATTTGTTGCTTATACTGTTTATATTCATCAGAAATAAGTCTAAATGTTGACATTGAATACCTATAACCAGATTTAATCATTTCACAATCAAAATGTTCTCTTTGTAAACACTTAAATGTGCCAATCTCATCTTCAACAACCCAACATATTTTATTCATAGTAGAAGGGGACATGTCAATTGGCATTCTGAATTTTACCCATTGAATAAAATCTTCTTCTTTTGAAGTCTTATGTTCCTTTTGAAGTAAATCAATATAGCTCATTTTAAACATTGAGCAAGATTTAGTTTCAATGTTTGCCATATACTGGTCATATTCCGCTTTAAGAGATAAATAATTAAATGCGAAAAAATATGGTTTTTTATTTGCGCATATCTTCTGGTAAAATTTTTTACGTTCAATTTCTTCTTCAGTATCATTTTCTTTATCTATTCTATTAGCATGAAAATCATACCATGATTTTGGCATTGGATTAGAGACAATTCCTTTTGCCTTATCAATTTCCGCTTGCTGTTGCGCTTGCCCACACTGAGTTCTATATTTTAATACTTGATATTCTCTATCGTTTGCATTATAATTTGCCATTAAACTTGTCATACAAGTAATTCTATTAGTTATTTGACCAATTTTTGAACCAAATCCACGCTTGTTAGAATTAATGACATCTTGTTCTGTTACAATTTTTTTATCTGCTTTATATTGAATACAATTGAGGGCTGGTAGATTTTTATGAGTTCTTAAAAGAACTGGGTTGTTAGTAGAAAACAACAAATCTCCGTCAAAATCAAAACCATTCAAAGCCATTGGCATTGTGTCCCACGAGTTTACAACAGTACACGTATCAATATACCTAAACCAATAAGCAGCATCTTCTGAATATGAAATATTTTGCGTTAAAACTGAATGTGCGTTACTCATTGGGGCTCTATAACAAACAACCTGTTTGACATTCTCATCAACCCAATATTTGCTATATATTTCTCCTGCCTTTAAAACCCCTTTTGGTTCACGTCCAAACATACTTTCACAAAGTGCCACAAGATCTCCAGAAATGATTTGGAAATTTCCATGTACGTCAAGAACTCCTATTTTTGCATCTCTAATTCTTTTTTGAATCATATTTTGAATTTTAGAATAAATATAAGGATCATCAATCATATTACGATTAATCATTAATGCCTGAGCAGCTAAATCCATTGAGCGAATATTGTTTTCATCAAGCCCTGAGCCACAAAGATATACAATACTTTTCCTATAATCAAATTGCATAATATCTTTAATTTCATTAATTGTGTCTGATATCAGTTCATGTACATCATTATCATTCATGTCATGAATTTGTAAGAATTGATAGTTAGTTTGTCTTATATCATCAACCTCATGTGGAGCAGTCTTAGCAATTCTGATAGTATAATGATTATCAAGACATTTCTGATAATAATCTTCCCAGCTGCCATAACAATTCCAAAGCTTTAATTGGCTCTCTGTTATAATAAGTTCAGATTCTCTAATATCTCTTTCTGTACCCCATACATCTTTAATTATGTAAGATCCAATATTCTTCTCTGCCCATTCAATATAATCAAATGTAAAAGTCATGCCTTTAGTCCATGCACATCTCAGATTACATCCACTAATTGTTTGTTCAGGATCTCCGTCAAGTTCTCCATTCCATCTTTTAGACAAAGATGGGAGCATCATAGAGCATCCATCTGAAGCATCGTTATTTACATCTTGATTTGCAACAAATTGTACTACAGGCTCTTTAGAAGTGTCACTATCATCAATATTAATTAGATCTGCCTTAAATGAAGTAAAACAATCAGGAACAACAATAATTCCTTTGGGCCAACTAACAGGAATTGATGCACTAGAACATAAAGCCTCATATGCACCAAGTTTTGCTGGGACAAGTGGAATATTAACATTTCTACCATTTTCAATGCGTTTTTTTAGCTCATCATGCAATTCAACACTTGTATAAACTACAGTAGATGTTTTAACACCATTTGTTGTTGTTAATAGTCTTCTATATTCAATTCCATTAACTTTAAAGCCCTTATTAGCTCTATCATAATCACTAAGTTTATCCATGATTAAGCACAAATAATCTTCTTTAAACTGAAGCTTATATAATTTTGCATAAAGCTCTTTGATTTTTTGTTTGTTTTCTTTTGTGGTTTTTTCTTTTTTAATTTTCTTTATATCTTGCTTAATTTTTTTAGCTTCAGTGTCATAATTTTCTGTACCATTTAATTCATTAATCCAAGTAAGAATTTGAGAATCTGCTAACGAAATTACAACACCTGGAGTCTTTCTTGCTTCTTCAATTGGAAGAGTCAAGTCCCAATTATATTTTGCTAAAAATGATGAATTTAACTTAAAGCAAAATTGCTGTGTTTTCTGTTGTTTAGCCATAAGCCCTCACCACCTTTTTCTATAATTTTGTATTGCTTATCAAAGCATGATTATTATATCATAAAAGATACAAATGTCAAGTGCTTTTATTGATTATAAAAATATATAATTCTAATATTATTAGCGGTCGCATTATCTGCTGATGAAAGTAAATTAATAAGCGCCGGGATTGTCTTCTCACAAAAAAATTCGCAATACGTACTGATACATTTTGGGGCATATTCATATAAAATATAATATGACGCACCAGAAGTTCTTAAATTATCATTTTGTAAAATCATATCCATCTCAAAAGGAGTAACCTTATCACAATCTCCAACAACATCATTACAAATATAAGATGGAGTAATATTTTTTTCTTTTAATCTTTTATACTGCCATTCAGTAATAAATCCACGCCTATAAATTTTTGCTTGCCAGTTAAATGCCAATAAATCTGCTAAACTTATATATTTAATACAATTCTTTCCACTACGTACAAATTTATCGCATAATTCCTTAGAGGCATCATGTGGTATTCCAGTAACAGATGAAATATGTGGGATCTCGCTATAAATCTTATTTTGTTTACAAGTTTGCCCCGTAAGTACCTCAAATAACATTTTATCCCTTCCATCATACGGGCGATCAGTAAGCTGTTTATTAATCTTTAATTCATCTAGCGCACTTTCAAAAACCGCACCTATTTTTTGCCATACTCCATCTTTGTAAATTTCTGCATACATTTGTAGCATATATTATCACACTCCATATTCAGAATAACCACAATTATTACATTTATACATATATTGTGGTGGGTTAGAACAAAGAACAAAATCAAGATTTTGCCTCATTCCACCTTTTTGACACTTCGGACAAATATATTTTGGTTCAGACCAAGTAGTAATATCGTAATATTGGGAACGTCCTTTAATATATTCATCTTTAGTTGGTAAATTTGTCATAAATATCACTCCTTTGCCGCATCTAAAATTCTGATTGCTTTGTCAAATAATTCTTCTCTAGTCAATAAATCAGAAGACTCATAATCTTCTCCAAGTAATAGGAGAGTTACACCATCAAGGTCACAATGCGCAAGATAATGATCCATGTATTCTTTTCTAATATATTTACTTAAAGCATTGTCTTTAGTATATCTATTGCAAATATGATATTTCATATAGCATCCTTTTACGCAATACTCTCCATATTTGTTATAACTTTTACCACATCCATACATGCAATTATTACAATCTGCATTTTTGCCGACTCTATCTCTGATTTCTTCTGCCTCAATCTCTGCAATTTTATTTTCATTATCTCTGATTTGATTCTCAAGTTCCATGTTTTGCCATCTAAGTTCCTGTTTTGTCATTACCAAGACACATCCTTTCTACCAATTAGCGTTATACACTATTTGCCATCCATTTTCTTTCAATGAATCATAATTATCAAGAAGTTCACAAACATTTTCTACAGTTTTAAAACCATTAAAATAATCTCTATTATGTGTTACGAACTGTAAAATTTGCTCAACATTATCTTTGGTAAGTGGCACATCTTTACTATATTCTTCTTCTCCATACGAAAAGGGGAGAGAGTAGTGCAAATCCCAAAATTTTCTCCAATAACACAGCTCTTTGCGCTCCAAAATTTTCTTTTTATCAGTTGAATCACGTTTAATTGCATCAATGTACATATCCATTCCCATAAATATCAGACCTTTCATTAACAAATAATTGCATTTTCCCATTCTTGCATGAGAACCTTCACGTCATTCTCAAACAGTTTGCAGCAAACCTCATAAAGCTGAGGAATCATATGCATCTGGCGATCAATAACATCTAACTTATTTTTAAGCTGAGGCTTAAACTCTGTCTTATAATTTTTAAGACGGATAGAAAGATTAACATGGTACTTCTTTTCAAATTCACTATAAAGCAAATTCCACTTCTTAAATAGTGATTCAGAAGTCTTTGCATGGAATCTAATAATCTGATTAATTCTTTGACGCTTTGTAGCAAGATCAATATCTTCTACAAGTCCAACAATTACATTTTCCTTGTGCTCAATTTCTTTGTCCTTTCTCTCAATCTCCTTACGCTGTTGCGCAATAATTTCGTTCTTCTTTCTTAAAGCTGCTAAATTTTTCCTAAGAACTTCCTTAGACGCTTCATCAACTTCATCAAAATACATACTGATAAAAAGATCATCATTATTAACATAGCCACCAGTTTTACGGATAGTTGGTAATACTTCAGCAGTAACCCATTGCTTGAATTGTTTTGCTTTTTTAAGCTTGCTAGAAAAAATTAACGAATAGACACCAGATTCATTAATCATTGTTTTGTTTGAAAAATCATTATCTCCAGCCCACAGGGTAGGCACTAATTCGGAGTAAGCCTTGTGCCGCAACACTTTCATATCTTCTCCATCTACATGATCCATTACTGCTTTAGATGTTCTTTCATATTCCAAAGCATTTGCTACATCTTTCCCAAAAAACCATGGTTCATCATCAATCATCATTGCTCTAATCTTTCCAAACTGCTCATTATCAAAAATTGTTAACTCATTCATTGAATTCATCCTTTCTCATGTCTAAAATTGACCTTATTTACGTAATTTTTATAGTTAATATTATTTCTGAGTATAAGTTGTATGGTAAAAAGTTATATTCTAAAAATGACTTATTTTACTCGATTTTTAGCTATGTTTGCGATCTTCTCTTTATGTTCTTCAGACATTTCTCTTTTTTCAGGTGTTCTGATGGTGATAGCTCTTTCTGCTGCGGAAAGTTGCATCGCAATGACAGCACCTTCTTCATTAATGAACTTATGATCAACAGTCCAACCTTGCTTGACGGCTTTATTGTAATGCTTGGGAATATTACTTTCCATCATCCATGTTTTTGTCTCAGGGTTATACCATAAATGAGTTTCTCTTTCTTCTTGATACACTTTAGTAATCATATCATTCACTCCTTAATCCCACAGATGATAAAAATATTCACTGAATAACTTAAAAAATTCATCTTTGCAATTGTTCCTATGCTCATAAGACTTTGCAATATCTTCCGTTGAAAAATCATCTTCTTTCATTTCCTTTAACAGATAAATCATTCTATCTAGTATCTGGTTCCATTCATTAAAAGTAATATATCCAGGATAACCAATGTGATGCTTCCGATAAGAAGTTAGCATTGGAAGCAGTGTGTCCATAAACCATGTATCAATGTTCCATGAATCACACTCAGACCAACCTCTTTTGCCTCGTTGTAGCCACCATCTAAAATTTCTAATTTTGAGCTCCCAATAGCTTGCATGAAAAATCTTTATAATCATAGTTTTGTCATACCCCCGTATAGCTTTTCAAGTTTTTCTTGTGTTTCTTTTTTATTCTTTTCTTCAAATGCTTCAATATCTTGTTTAACAATATCAATGAATTCTTGAGTCCTGGCAATATCTTGTTCTTGGAGCTTCCTTGCTGCTTGTTGCTTTACGAACTTTCTGTATTTTTTCCCATCAATTTTATTGAACTTAATTGGTTGACCTTCCGTACAAATACAATAAGACTTATTATATCCCTTAAAATACAATGGATACCAATCACCTAATTGCCATCTTTCTGGGTTTACTTGGTATAGCGCATAGAAACCTTTGAATGTTAGATAAATGGATTCTGAAGGGTAGTCAATTTTGTCTTTGTATTTTTCAATTATTTTAATTATGCAAGAAATTATTGACCACAGCCCAGCTATTTCAAAAACAAGAAATAGAAATAAAATAAGCACTAAAACAACAATCATGCATTCTCCTCATGAACATCATAGTCAGCATAAGAAGCAATGAGCTCAATTAATTTATTAAGAAACTTTAGCCGCTGAGTATTTGTCATATCATAATATTCATTTCTTAGCAAACCACTTTGCAAAGCGTCAATTGCTTCATTGGCATAAAATCCATATTCATTTTCTGTCATTAGTTATCACCACTTTCTGGAGCTGTCCAAAACTTTCTTTTGCGTTCAGTTCCATTTTATAAATTTTACTCATCAGTTATCCTCCAAGTCATTTAAATCAAAAACTCCAAATCTTGTATTCAAAACTTCATTTGGTGTCATATTAAACAATTCAGCAATATCTTCTAAGGTTGCTGGCTTTTTTACTGTAATTGACATATTTTCATTACAATCAACGAAAACGTCATCAAATACAACTTTAACTGGTTTATGAAATGAAGTTGGAATTAAATAAATTGTTTCATCCATTTTTAGCTTCCTCCTATAATTTTGTACTGTCAGGCATAAGTGTATCTGAATTATAATCTTCCAAAAGCTTTAGTTGTTGCTTATACACGTTATCATTCTGTCCACCATAGTAAATACGAGGATTAACCACAATCTTCCACGTTGTCTGTTCTAAATTTGTTACAAAAAATCCAATAAGATTTTGACCATTGCATTTTAGGCTTAGAAGATCATTGACGAGCCTACGTGCATTTTTCCTGCTGTAGCCAATCATGTCACAGAAGTCACCAAGAGTGATAGGAGATACTTTCTCTGGATCTTGCTCATTTGGGTTAAAACACACGATGTTGGTTCTACGGTTTACAAAGGGGATTAGTTTGTATAGGTAGGCTATTTGATTAATGCTTTTTATATTATCACATTTATCATAGATAATTTGAATGAAGTCACAAAATAGGCGAGTGTAATCATGCATGTCATTAAATTCCTTAATGCTTCCTTTGATGAAGAAGTCTTTATTCAAAGAAAGAGTTCCATTTTCTTCATTTTCTAGAATAATATTATTTGAAGTCATTTCTTTGAAAAACATTGACCAATATTTATCAGATAGTTTTAATTTCTTCTTGATAATTGATTTTGGCGGCAACATACCATCATAGTCACAAATAGTTGATAGATAGATCAATCTTACAAGACTTTGATCTTTTATGTTTGGAAATAACTCTTTCCCATATTCAAAAACAATCCAAGTAAAATCTAAATTAAAAGTTTGCTTGCTCTTATTTGAAATATATTTTGCTTGAGATTCTATTTGTTTATATGTTTTCCATTCTCCTGGGCCTTCAAGTTGAGTGAATTCTCCTGTCTCTTGATTGAGCACTCCAAGAACTTTATCTTCCATGTTTTATCCTCCTCTTGTTCATAATCTGTTAATACTTATTATTGTTATTAATAGTTTATTTACATTTATTCTTCCAGTTTCTGTCAACGCTCCTCACAGAGGAAAGTTTTCTCCTCACAGAGGAAAGGTTTTTTCGCTCAAACACATGCTATTCTCATAACGCCTATTCTCTATCTATAGGGGATGCTTTTAATGCTGTTCACAATTAGTTCACAAACTACCATTTTTTCATCATTATTATATATATTATTATATATATTAATATATATTATAGGCTCCAGGCCGCCGGGGCCAAGTCACTCATATTAAATATTAACAAGTGAGCGAAGCGTTTCCACAAGACCAAAGCTGAACGTAGTGAAGTTTTGGGATTGTGAGGTTATGAGGGAGCGTAGCGGACGCAATAACCTATTAGGCTCCGCAGCCGTAGGCTGTGGATACAGTATATTATATACTGTATCCACAGCCTACGGC